>Ga0209048_10000281_pt1 | contig 56153 bp, 52 predicted proteins | sample FrelakmetCRP12CR_FD_187146 | JGI IMG/M metagenome (GOLD analysis project Ga0209048, IMG submission 187146) | Freshwater lake sediment microbial communities from the University of Notre Dame, USA, for methane emissions studies - CRP12 CR (SPAdes)... | ecosystem: Environmental > Aquatic >...
GATGGTGTCGCAACGCATGATGCCGCCGAAGATGTTGACGAGGATCGCCTTCACCTTCGGGCTGGCGAGCATGATCTTGAAGGCCTCGGTGACCTTCTCGGCGGTCGCGCCCCCGCCCACGTCGAGGAAGTTGGCCGGCTCGCCGCCGAACAACTTGATCGTGTCCATCGTCGCCATCGCCAGGCCGGCGCCGTTGACCAGGCAGCCGATGTTGCCGTCGAGCTGGATGTAGGCGAGGTCGAACTTGCTCGCCTCGACCTCGGCCGCATCTTCCTCGTCGAGGTCGCGGTAGGCGACGATCTCGGGGTGGCGAAAGAGAGCGTTGGAGTCGAAATTGAACTTCGCGTCGAGCGCCTTGATGTTGCCGTTGCCCTCGAGGATCAGCGGGTTGATCTCGGCCAGCGACGCGTCGGTCTCCATGTAGCAGGCATAGAGCTTCTTGAAGACATCGACCGCCTGTGCCTGCGAGGCTTCGGGCACGCCGATGCCCTTGGCCAGTTCGAGCCCTTGCGCGTCGGTCATGCCGGCGAGCGGGTCGATGAAGACCTTGATGATCTTCTCCGGCGTGCTGTGCGCCACCTGCTCGATATCCATGCCACCTTCGCTGCTGGCCATCATCGCGACGGTCTGCGTCGCGCGGTCGGTGACGGCGGCAACGTAGTACTCGTTCCTGATGTCGGCGCCCTCCTCGATCAGCAGGCGGCGCACCTTCTGGCCAGCGGGGCCGGTCTGGTGCGTCTTCAATTGCATGCCGAGGATCTGGCCCGCGAGCACACCCACCTCGTCGAGCGAACGGGCAAGCTTCACGCCGCCGCCCTTGCCGCGCCCGCCGGCGTGGATCTGCGCCTTCACCACCCACACCGGTCCGCCGAGCTTCTGCGCGGCCTCTGTCGCCTCGCGCACGCTGAAGGCGGGGTAGCCACGCGGAACCGGTACGCCCGCCTGACGCAGGATTTCCTTGCCCTGGTATTCATGGATCTTCATCGTGAAGTCTCTTGCATGGTTTGAGTTGATGGCGGTGCCGCCGCGGACTGCGGCGCAGTGTCGGCGCCCGAGCTGACAGCGCGTTGACGGTACCAGCGCGGATAGTGGATTCGCACCGCTTCGCCGTCAGCCCGCAGCGCGTGGCAGCGGTCGATCTGGAACGGCTGCTCGGCCGCATCGGTATCGCCACGCGTGTCGATCACCGTGCCGGCGAATGCCTGGACGACGGCGGTGGGCAGGTCCTGCGTCATCTCGGTGATGTGGGTGCAACCGAGAACACCACCCAGGCGCGCCTTCACGCCTTGCCGGAAGCGGCGCATCAGGTTCAGCCCGACCAGCCTCGCGTAGGCGTCGCCATAGTCGTTGCACATCCCCGGGTAGGGCATCGCGCGCGTCTCGGCCCCAGCTTCGACGATGTTGAAGCGTTCGTCGACGACCAGGCGCAGCAGCATGTCATGGATCGGCTGGCCCGCCGGACGCGACCCGGACGGGAGCTTCGCTTCGCGGGTCCTGAGGTCGGTCAGTTGCGCGTCGACCTCCCACAGGCCATCGCCGCGAGCAAAAACCTCGATGGCTATGCTGCGGCGATGCTGGAGCGTTCGCGCGGGCGCGGCGGGGGGCAGGGCCATCGGTGCAGTGATCCCGGGGCAGGCGCCGACAATGGCGCAGCGAACGGCGAAGCGGGCAATGTAGCATGCTGCAACGCACCAACGGGCTCGTCGCGCGACGGCCGCACCGACGATCAGTCGTCGTCGTCGCCCCGCAGCAAGCGCCGGATCACATCGGCCGAGAAGCCGCGGCCGGCCAGGAAACGCAGCTGCCGGGCGCGCCCTGCAGCGTCGCCGGCCGGGGCGTCGAACTTGCGGGCCCAGACCTGCCGTGCGCGTGCCAGCTCGCTGTCCCTGAGCGCCCGCGCTTCATCGGGCGCGAGTTGCAGACCGTGCTGCGCCAGCTCCTGGCGGATGCGCAGATTGCCAAGGCGCGCCGCGCGTGTACGCACCCGGGCCTCCAAGAAGCGCGTCTCGCTCAAGTGCCGGTTCTCTGCCAGCCACTCGAGAAGCGCGTCGACATCGGCCTGCATTTCGGGCGTTGGCGGAAGGCGCCGCGCGAACATGGCGGGGCTCCCAGGCTCCACGGCTGCGTCAGGATTCGTCGTGCCTGCCGGCTGCTGATTCGCGTAGGCCAGCAGCTTGCGGCGCAACTCGATCCGGCTGTGCTCACGCTGTGCCAGTAGCTGCAGCGCGCGTGCCTTGAGCGACAGGCGCGGCCTCATCGCACGCCAGCCCGCGTCGCAGCCCGCGGCCTATTCCCGGGTCGCCCTGCCCTTCGCCTGAGCCGCCGGCTCGGCTTCGGCTGTGGGCAGCAGCGGAATACCGACGGCCTCGCGGACGCGGTTCTCGATCTCCACCGCCAGTCCACGGTTCTCGCGCAGGAACTCGCGCGCATTGTCCTTGCCCTGGCCGATCTTCTCGCCCTTGTAGGCGTACCAGGCGCCTGACTTCTCGACCACGCCGGCTTCCACGCCCATGTCGATGATCTCGCCCTCGCGGCTGATGCCTTCGCCGTAGAGGATGTCGAACTCGGCGGTCTTGAACGGCGGTGCGACCTTGTTCTTCACCACCTTGACCTTGGTCTCGTTGCCAATGACTTCGTCGCCCTTCTTGATCGAGCCGATGCGTCGGATGTCGAGCCGCACCGAGGCGTAGAACTTGAGCGCGTTACCGCCGGTGGTCGTCTCGGGCGAGCCGAACATGACGCCGATCTTCATCCGGATCTGGTTGATGAAGATGACCATCGTATTGGTCTTCTGGATCGACGCGGTGAGCTTGCGCAGCGCCTGGCTCATCAAACGCGCCTGCAGGCCGGGCAGGCTGTCGCCCATGTCGCCTTCGAGCTCAGCCTTGGGCGTGAGCGCCGCCACCGAGTCGACGACGATCAGGTCGACCGCCCCTGATCGCACCAGCGCATCGACGATCTCGAGCGCCTGCTCGCCGGTGTCGGGCTGCGAGATCAGCAGGTCCTGCAGGTTGACGCCGAGTTTCTCGGCGTACTGCGCGTCGAGCGCGTGCTCGGCGTCGATGAAGGCGCTGACGCCGCCCTGCTTCTGCATCTCGGCGATGACCTGCAGCGTCAGCGTGGTCTTGCCCGAGGATTCGGGCCCGTAGATCTCGACCACCCTGCCGCGCGGCAGGCCGCCGACGCCGAGCGCAATGTCAAGACCGAGTGAACCGGTGGAGACGACCTCGATGTCGCGGATCGCCTCGCCCACACCGAGCCGCATGATCGAGCCTTTGCCGAACTGCTTCTCGATCTGCGCCAGCGCGGCCTGCAGCGCCTTGGCCTTTTCAGGGTTCATGCTCGATTGGGTGGTGGCGTCCATGGTCTTCCTCCGGAATGTGCGTGCCATTATCTCAGGAACTGGATGTTTGTACAGTAGTTCCTGACCGCGATTCATCCCTCGATCTAGGGGTTTGGTGCAAACATACAATGAATTTACAGGGTCGCTCGGAGTCGCGCTTCCAACCCGTCGCCGCCAAAGGCGCAGGCGCTAACAGGAGTCACGCATGCGCATCCTCATCGCCGAAGACGACCAGGTTCTCGCCGACGGGCTGCTGCGCTCGCTGCGCAACGCCGGCTACGCGGTAGACCATGTCGGCAGCGGCAGCGAGGCCGATGCGGCGCTTGCGTCGCACGAATTCGACTGCCTGATTCTCGACCTCGGGCTGCCGAAGATGCACGGCCTCGAGGTACTGCGCAAGCTGCGAAGTCGCGGGGCCAGCGTTCCGGTGCTGATCCTCACCGCCGCCGACAGCGTCGAGCAGCGCGTCAAGGGCCTGGACCTTGGCGCCGACGACTACATGGCCAAGCCGTTCTCGCTACAGGAACTCGAAGCGCGCGTGCGCGCGCTGACGCGGCGCGGGCTGGGCACGGCGGCGACGATCATCAAGCACGGCCCGCTCAGCTTCGACGCCACCGGGCGCGTGGCCTACATCAACGACCAGATGGTCGACCTGTCGGCACGGGAACTTTCACTGCTGGAGGTGCTGCTGCAGCGCGCCGGGCGCCTGGTGAGCAAGGACCAGCTCGTCGAGCGGCTCTGCGAGTGGGGCGAGGAAGTCAGCAACAACGCGATCGAGGTCTACATCCACCGCTTGCGCAAGAAGATCGAGCAGGGTCCGGTGCGCATCGCAACCGTTCGCGGGCTCGGGTACTGTCTGGAGAAGATCGCGAACTGAGCCGCAGCCGCACCGGGCAGAGTGCTGAGCGCGAGCGTCCGGCGCTATGCTCGGCTCCACCATGCCGATCTCGGAGACGACGCGCAGCAAGGAGCAGCGTTCGCTGTTCGGCGAGATTCTCGACTGGATGCTCGCGCCGCTGCTATTGCTGTGGCCGATGAGCGTGCTGCTGACCTGGCTCGTGGCGCAAAACATCGCCAACCGGCCTTTCGACCGCGAGCTCGGCGCGATGGCACGGGTCCTGGCGCAGCAGATTGCGGTGCAGCCTGACGCAGGTGGGCGGCCGGTCGCCCGGTTTCGGCTGCCCGAAGGCGCCGCCGAACTGCTGCGCAGCGACGAGACCGACGACATCTACTTCCAGGTGCTCGGCCTGCGCGGCGAATTCCTCAACGGCGACACCGCAATTCCGGTACCGCTCGACGCCAATGAGGGGGCGGCCGGCGAGGTGCGCTACCGCGACGACACGGTCAACAACACCTCCGTGCGAGTGGCCTACCTGTGGGTCTATCTCGACGGGGTGAGTAGCGAAGGCGCCGGCGGTACGCCTACAGGGCCGCTGGTACAGGTGGCCGAGACACTGGGCAAGCGCTCGCGCCTTGCCACCGAGATCATCAAGGGCGTGATCCTGCCCCAGTTCGTGATCCTGCCGCTGGCGGTGTTGCTGGTATGGCTGGCTTTGGCGCGTGGCATCGCGCCGCTGAACGCGTTGCAGAGGCGCATTCGGGGTCGCGAGAGCCGCGATCTCAGCCCGCTCGACGAGCGCGACGTGCCGGAGGAAGTGTCGCCGCTGGTCCGCGCCATCAACGACCTGCTGGCACGGCTCGATGCGAGCATCAGCGCGCAGAAGCACTTCCTGGCCGACGCCGCGCACCAGTTGAAGACACCGCTGGCCGGCCTGCGCACCCAGGCTGAACTGGCGCAGCGCGAGATCGACGCCGGAACGAGCGGCCCGCAGCAGCTGAAGAAGTCGCTGCAGCAAATTGCCCGCTCCAGCCAGCGTGCGGCACACATGGTCAACCAGCTTCTCGCGATGGCGCGTGCCGAGGACAAGGAGCACTCGGCGCGCAAACAGGAGGTCAACATCGCCCGTCTCGCGATCGAGACGGTGCGCGACTTCGTGCCGCGCTCGCTCGAGAAGCGCATCGACCTCGGCTACGAAGGCCCAGACGGTGGCGCGACGGCACGCCAGCGCCCGGCGCCGGTGGTCACCGGACATGCGCTGCTGCTGCGCGAGCTGATTCGCAACCTGGTCGACAACGCGCTGCAGTACACGCCCGCCGGCGGCACGGTCACGGTGCGCGTCGTGGACGACCCGTTCGGCCAGGTGGTGGTGCTGCAGGTGGAGGACTCGGGCCCCGGCGTCGCGCCGTCCGAGCGCGAACAAGTCTTTCAGCCGTTCTACCGTTCGCTCGGCACCAACGTCGACGGCTCGGGCCTCGGCCTGGCGATCGTGCGCGAGATCGCGACCCAGCACGATGCGGAGATCACCCTGGCCGCAGCCAATCTGCGCCACCGACCGGGCCTGAGTGAACAGGCAGGTGCGGCATTCGGGCCAGGCGCGCGCTTCACCGTCCGCTTTCCGGCCCATGTACCGAAGGAAGCGCCCGTCGAGGCCACGGCCGGGGCGGCGCCCGGAAGCACCCCCAAGGGCCGGCCAGCGGTGTGAGCGCCGGCTTCGGCGTCACCGCTCACCAGTTGACTTCCCGCTCCGGTGTCGCGGTGATGCGGTGGATGCTCAGATCGGCACCGTCGAACTCTTCCTCCTGCGACAGGCGCAGGCCGACGCCGAAGCGGATCAGTCCGTAGACGACGAACCCGCTCGCCAGCGCCCATGCGATGCCGAGCAGCGTGCCCAGCAACTGCCCGCCTAGGCTTACGCCACCCAGCCCGCCGAGTGCCTTGGCGCCGAAGATTCCAGCCGCGATTCCGCCCCAGGTGCCGCACAGCCCGTGCAGCGGCCAGACACCGAGCACGTCGTCGATGCGCCAGCGGTTCTGAGTCAAAGTGAACAGGCCGACGAAGATTGCTCCCGCGACGCCGCCCGTAACGAGGGCGCCCAAGGGATGCATCAGGTCCGAACCCGCGCACACCGCCACCAGGCCTGCGAGTGGCCCGTTGTAGACGAAGCCCGGGTCGTTGCGGCCCATCAGTACGGCCACCAGCGTGCCGCCGACCATTGCCATAAGCGAATTGACCGCCACCAGGCCCGAGATCTTGGCTATGGTCTGCGCGCTCATCACATTGAAGCCGAACCAGCCCACCGTCAGAATCCACGCGCCAAGGGCGAGGAACGGGATGCTGGACGGCGGATGAGCCGAAATCGCACCGTCCTTGCGATAGCGGTTGCTTCGTGCACCCAGCCACAGCACCGCCGGCAGCGCGATCCAGCCGCCCACCGCGTGCACCACCACCGAGCCGGCAAAGTCGTGCATTTCCGCGCCGGTCGCGGCCTTCAGCCACGCTTGCACGCCGAAGTTGCCGTTCCACACGACGCCCTCGTAGACCGGGTAGACCAGGCCGACGATGACCGCCGTAGCGAGCAGTTGCGGATAGAAGCGCGCCCGCTCGGCGATGCCGCCCGAGACGATGGCCGGGATCGCTGCGGCAAATGTCAGCAGGAAGAAGAACTTGACGAGCTCATAGCCGTTCCTCGCCGCGAGCGTCTCGGCGCCGCTGAAGAACTGCACCCCGTAGGCAACGCCGTAGCCGACGAAGAAATAGGCCAGCGTCGAGACCGAGAAATCGACCAGGATCTTCACCAGCGCGTTGACCTGGTTCTTCTTGCGCACCGTGCCGAGTTCGAGGAACGCGAAGCCCGAATGCATGGCCAGCACCATGATCGCGCCGAGCAGGATGAAGAGGGCATCGCTGCCTTGCTTGAGTGGCTCCATGAAAACGTCCTCGACGGATGGGGAAAAGGATTGAGCTGGTTGCGAGCAAGTCCGGTTGCCCACGCCGCCAGTTGCGCGGGTGCGCCAAACTGAAGCAATAGGTGTGCCGTATTGGGGCAGCGCCGAGCGCACCGCCATTGGGCTCTTGCGCACCACGACGCAGCGTTCGCACCGCACAGGTGCGTAACTGCTCGGCCTTCGCCTCGAGACCGGCGTACCGACTGCTTATGCCGCCGCCGCGCACTGCTTCCATAATGCCCGGTTGCTCCGGACCCGCCAGTGCCACCCAGCTGAAATGTCTGAATCTCAAACCCCAAGCATCCGCATCCGCGGCGCACGCACGCACAACCTGAAGAACATCGACCTCGACCTGCCGCGCAACCAGCTGGTCGTGATCACCGGGTTGTCCGGTTCTGGCAAGTCAAGTCTCGCGTTCGACACGCTGTACGCGGAAGGCCAGCGGCGCTACGTCGAGAGCCTGTCGGCCTACGCGCGGCAGTTCCTGCAGCTGATGGACAAGCCCGATGTCGACCTCATCGAGGGTCTCTCGCCGGCCATCAGCATCGAGCAGAAGGCGACCTCGCACAACCCGCGCTCCACTGTCGGCACGGTGACCGAGATCCACGACTACCTTCGCCTGCTGTATGCCCGCGCCGGCACGCCGTTCTGCCCCGACCACGGTCTGCCGCTGCAGGCGCAGAGCGTGAGCCAGATGGTCGATGCCGTGCTCGCGTTGCCCGACGACACGCGGCTCGCAGTACTGGCGCCCGTGGTGCGCGACCGCAAGGGCGAGTTCGCCGAACTCTTCGCCGATATGCAGGCGCAGGGATACGTACGCTTTCGCGTCGATGGAAACACCTTTGAGGCAGTCGATCTGCCGAAGCTTCAGCGCGCCGAGAAGCACGACATCGACGTCGTGATCGACCGTGTGAAGGTGCATAGCGCACTGCACGACGGCCTGCGCCAGCGGCTGGCCGAGAGCTTCGAGGCAGCGCTGCGCATCGCCGACGGGCGCGCGCTGGCGCTCCAGATGGACGCGCCGGGCGATTCGGACGCCGGCACCATGGCGGGCCGGCGCGAACAGCTCTTCAGCAGCAAGTTCGCCTGCCCGGTGTGCAGCTACTCGCTGGTCGAGATGGAACCGCGCCTGTTCTCGTTCAACTCGCCGGTCGGAGCCTGCCCGAGCTGTGACGGCCTCGGGGTGGTGACGGTGTTCGACCCCGAGCGCATAGTCGCCTTCCCGAGCCTGAGCCTGGCGAGCGGTGCCGTGAAGGGCTGGGATCGTCGCAATGCCTACACGTTCTCGATGCTCGAGAGCGTGGCACGCCACTATGCTTTCGACATAGAGAGCGCCTTCGAGGACCTGCCCGCGAGCGCGCAGCAGGTACTGTTGCACGGCTCGGGCACGACCGGGATCGAGTTCGTCTACGAGGCCGAAGGCGCCTCCGGCCGCAAACGCAGCGTCAAGCGCAGCCACCCGTTCGAAGGGATCATTCCCAACTTCGAGCGGCGCTACAGGGAGACCGATTCGGTGGCGGTGCGCGAGGAACTGGCGCGCTACATGGCGTCGAAACCCTGCCCCGCCTGCGATGGTGCACGGCTGCGCCGCGAGGCGCGGCACGTGTTCCTGGTCGATCCAGCGACGGGCGATGCAGCGCCGCCCAGGGCCCGGCCGATCTACGACGTCGAGCACGCCACGCTGCGCGATTGCCTTGCCTACTTCGATGGCCTGCACTTGAAGGGCGCCAAGGGCGAGATTGCGGACAAGGTGGTACGCGAGATACGCTCCCGGCTGAAATTCCTGAACGACGTCGGCCTCGCCTACCTGAGCCTGGACCGCAGCGCCGACACGCTCTCCGGCGGCGAGTCGCAGCGCATTCGCCTGGCAAGCCAGATCGGCTCGGGCCTGACCGGTGTGATGTACGTGCTCGACGAGCCGAGCATCGGACTGCACCAGCGCGACAACGCGCGCCTGATCGGCACACTGCGCCACCTGCGCGACCTCGGCAACAGCGTGCTCGTCGTCGAACACGACGAAGAGGCGATCCGCGCCGCCGACCATTGCATCGACATGGGGCCGGGTGCCGGTGTACATGGCGGTCGCGTGATCGCGCAAGGTACACCGGACGAGGTGGCGGCCAATGCCGAGTCGCTGACCGGGCGCTACCTTTCGGGCGCGCTGAAGATTGCGCTGCCACAACGCCGCCGCACGCTGGCCGACATCGCCGACCCGCAAACCCTGCACATCCGCAACGCCTGCGGCAACAACCTGCAGGGCATCGACGCCGCGATCCCGGTCGGCCTGTTCACCTGCGTCACCGGCGTCTCGGGCTCAGGCAAGAGCACGCTTGTCAACGACACGCTGTATGCGGCAGTCGCACGCAAGCTCTACAACAGTCACGCCGAGCCGGCGCCATACGACCAGATCGAAGGGATCGAAGCATTCGACAAGGTCATCAACGTCGACCAGAGCCCGATCGGCCGCACGCCGCGCAGCAACCCGGCCACCTACACGGGACTCTTCACGCCGATCCGCGAACTCTTCGCGGAAGTCCCCGCGGCGCGCGAGCGCGGCTACGGCTCTGGGCGCTTCAGTTTCAACGTCGCCGGCGGCCGTTGCGAAGCATGCCTGGGCGACGGCGTTCTCAAGGTCGAGATGCATTTCCTGCCCGACGTCTACGTGCCCTGCGACACCTGCCATGGCAAGCGATACAACCGCGAGACACTCGAGATCCTCTACAAGGGCAAGAACATCACGCAGGTGCTGGCCCTGACGGTCGAAGACGCGTATGCCTACTTCAACGCCGTACCGGCGATCGCGCGCAAGCTACAGACACTGCTCGACGTGGGCCTCGGCTACATCCGCCTCGGCCAGAGCGCGACCACGCTCTCGGGCGGCGAGGCGCAGCGCGTGAAGCTGGCACTGGAACTCTCCAAGCGCGACACCGGGCGCACGCTCTACATCCTCGACGAGCCGACAACGGGGCTGCACTTCGCCGACATCGACCTGCTGTTGCGCGTACTGCACCAGTTGCGCGATGCCGGCAACACGATCGTCGTGATCGAGCACAACCTGGACGTCATCAAGACCGCCGACTGGGTCATCGACATGGGGCCCGAGGGCGGCGCAGGTGGCGGCATGGTGGTGGCCACCGGCACGCCGGAGGACGTGGCCGCGAACCCAGCGAGCCACACCGGGCGCTGTCTGCAGCCCTTGCTGCGCAGGTGAGGGCCCGGCTCGGCTCGCCCGCAGGTAGGCACTCTGACCTTCGGCACGTAATTGGGAGTCCGCAGGGACTCCCTCGGTCTGGCGTCAGCCCTGCCCCTTGTATTTTCCGTTCCCGTACCCGCCCTCGTGGTTCCCGTGGCCGTGGTGCCCTTCGCGTTCATAGCGCTCGCGAACCCAGCTCTCCTGCACGAAATACACCGGCTGCCCGCAGGCCTTGTACCGTCCGCAGTACTTGCCCCAGTTCTTCTGGTGGCCGGGCGGAACGTAGAGATAGACAGGTTGTTGCACGACCGCCACCCGCGGCGGCGCGTAGATGATCGGTTGCGGGTAGATCACCGGTGGCGGGGGCAGGTTGCCGATGTTGATCTGGCCGTAGACACCGGGCTGGTTGATGCCAATCGAGACGCCGACACTCGTCTGCGCAAGCACGGGCGACAGGGCTGCGGCGGTGAGCGCCAAGGCGACAAGTTTCTTCATTGAGATACTCCTCGAGCGTTTATCGGCAGATAACGCACTCGGCCTTAGCGTCGCCGACCGTCGATGCAATACTCCGTCACGAAGCCGCTGGCTATTTGTGTGCAACGGTTACGGGCGCTGCGTGCGGTGAGATCGCTGGCCCGCGCAGACAGCTGTTGCGGCAGTCGCTAGACTGCGGCCCACAAGCTGGAGGCGACCCGGAATGAACGAGCAACTCACGGCCGCGGACGGCCACCGCTTCGACGCCTACGTCGCCGTGCCAGCCGCGGCACCGCGTGGCGCACTGGTGGTGGTGCAGGAAATCTTCGGCGTCAACTCACATGTGCGCTCGGTGGCCGACGGCTTCGCGGCCGACGGCTATCTGGCGATCGCCCCCGCGCTGTTCGACCGCGTGGAACGCGGTGTCGATCTCGGCTACGGCGACGCAGACATCCAGCGTGGCTTCGCGCTGAAGACGGCCACTGGCAACGAGGCCCCGCTGCTCGACATCGCGGCGGCGATCGCCCGCGCCAGCGGCGCCGGAAAGGTCGGCGTGGTCGGATACTGCTGGGGGGGCCTGCTGAGCTGGCTCGCCGCCTGCAACCTGGGCGGCCTGGCCGCCAGCATTGCTTACTACGGCGGCGGCGTAAACAGCCATGCGACACTGAAGCCGCGCTGCCCGGTGCTGGCGCATTTCGGCGACCGTGACAGCCACATTCCGCTCGACACCGTGGAGGCCTTTCGGGCTGCGCAGCCTGCTGTGACGATCTGGCTCTACCCCGCAATGCATGGCTTCAACTGCGACCAGCGCGCTTCGTACGACGCCGCCAGCGCAGCACTGGCGCGCGAGCGCACGCTGACGTTCATGCGGCAACACGTCGGCTGAGCCATGAGTGCGCTCTTGCGCCGGATCGGCGCTCTGCTCCTCGCCGCCCATCCATTGCCCGAGATGCTGGCACGGATGAAACGCGCTGGCGTGAGTACGAGGCGCTGATGCTGGCGGCGCGTGTGTGGCTCGGCGACCCGCCGCCGGCCACGGCGCAGCGCATCGCCAGGCGCAACGCTGCCGAACTGTTCGGATTGGCCGCGCCGAAGTAGGGAGTTCCGCCATGCGCGCAGCGCCAGGCTGCCGCAGCCGAGCACGCCAGCGGGCGCGCAGAAAAAAAGCCGGTGCACCGGCACCGGCCTCTTCCCGACGCGGCGGCGTGGCCGCGTCGCGCGCTTCAGCTCAGATGGCTGTTGATCAGCTTGGTCATCTCGAACATCGACACCTGGGCCTTCTTGAAGATCTCCTTCAGCTTGGCGTCGGCGTTGATCATCGTGCGCTTGGCCGCGTCCTGCAGCTTGTTGGCCTTGATGTACTCCCACACCTTCTTCGTGACCTCCGTCCGCGGCATGGCCTTGGAGCCGATGATGGCGGCCAGCGCAGCGCTCGGGGTCATGGCCTTCATGAAGGCCGCGTTCGGCGTGCGCTTCTTCGCCGGTGCCTTCTTCGCAGGAGCAGCCTTCTTGGCCGACGTCTTCTTCGCTGGTGCCTTCTTGGCCGGCGCGGCCTTCTTCGCAGGTGCCTTCTTGGCCGGAGCTTTCTTTGCAGTTGCCATTGTGAGTTTCTCCATCAAGTGAGTGGTTGATGTGCGGGAAGTGGGTGAGAGCCGCATGAGCTCTCGCTTCCTCACTTGTCCTGCGCAGCGGATGGTACTGCGTGTGCACGGCGATGAGAAGCAGTTTTCATAGGAGAAACACCCATTCATGCGCATCGCATCGAGCTTTTGTCGCGGGATCGCATCACTCTCGTCGTCACGGCGGCTCGCGAGCGGGCGCTGCGGCGCGTACGCGGCAGCGTCACGCGCTCGCCGACGCGACTTCGGCGCTATCCTTCGCCCATGAAGGTCATCGTTCGCTGGTTGCTTCTCGCCGCCGCGCTGCTGCTCGTGGCGAACCTGTATTCAGGCGTGTCGGTGCACGGCTTCGGCTCGGCGCTGTTCGCCGCCTTCGTGCTCGGTCTCTTCAACACTCTGCTGAGGCCGGTGCTGGTGCTGCTGACACTGCCGGTCACGTTGCTCACACTGGGCCTGTTCCTGTTCGTCATCAACGCCTGCATGTTCTACGCGGCCGGCCACGTGCTCGAGGGCTTCCATGTGAGCAGCTTCGGTGCTGCGCTCATCGGCTCGCTGCTGTACAGCCTGTGCGGCATGGTGATCGACGTGGCGATGGAGCGCCTGTTTCAGCGCCAGTCCTGAGCCGCGGGGCGCCCAGCCCGACTGCAGCCGCTCACGCTTCGCGGCGAAGCTCGACCCACAGGCGATTGCGCCCGGCTTCACGCGCATAACGTATCCGCTCGGCCAGCTGTTCGACGAGGCGGATGCCGAGCCCGCCCACCGGCCTCGTATCAATGGTTTCGCCGAGGCGGGGTGGTTGCTGTGCCACATGGGCCAGCGCGTCGAAAGGCGCCGCCGCATCCTCGTACAGCAGCGCCAGGTCGGCGCTGTCGGCGCTGAGCTCGAGGCGAATCGTCGCGTCGCCCTCGCCGCCGTGACCGTGCTCGACGGTATTGGTGAACAGTTCCTCGACGACCAACGTCAGGCGCAGCAGATCGCCACGGCCGACGCCCTGCCGCTGGCAGAAGTCCTCGACGAAGGCGAGCGCTTCAGCCAGGCAGGCCATCCTTGCATCGAAGTTGCGCGCGGCCGGGATCATGGCATTGCTCCGCGCTCCGGGGGTAAGCTTGGCGGCGTCGGTTCGACGTGCCGGTCGCCGGGGTGCCGCGCGGTCGGTGTCGATCGGGACCGATCGTCGTTGCCCGCATCCCCGGCCTTTGCGATTGGAGTGCCCATGAACCTCGTCACCCAGGGTTGCCGCCGGTCACTGCTGGCCGGACTCGTCGCCGCAACATCCGCATGGATCGGGTTCACCACGGTTGCCGCGGCGTCCGAGATCGGGCAGATCAAGGTCTCCAAGGGCCAGGTGACGGTGGACCGCAAGGGCGAGGCGCTTTCCGGCAGCGTCGGCCTGCGGCTCGAGACGGCCGACGTCGTGAAGACCGGTGCCGACGGCTCGGTGGGCATCACGATGGGCGACAACTCGCTGCTCTCCGCCGGACCGAACAGCATCCTGGCGCTGGAGCACTTCGACTTCGACCCGACCACCAGCCAGGGCCGCTTCGACGCGCAATTGCAGCGCGGCACGCTCGCCGTGATCTCGGGGCGCATCGCAAAGCAGTCGCCGCAGGCGATGACGGTGCGCACGCCGTCCGCTGCTCTCGGCGTGCGGGGTACCGAGTTCGTCGTGTCGGCCCATGAGTAGCCTGTCGCGCCGGATGACGGCCGCGTTGCTCGCGGTCCTGCTTGCCGCCTGCGCCACGCCCCAGGGAACGGTGGTGCTGCTGCCGGAGGCGGGCGGCAGGGACACCTCCGTGGTGGTCGCGCAGGGCGGGAAGGAAGTGGTGCTCGACCAGCCGTATGCCGGCGCGAAGCTCGCATCGACCGGCCCGCAGAAGTACAGCTCGAATGCCGCCGAGGTGCAGACGCAGTTCGGCGCGGCCATGGCGGCGCTGCCGGGCCGCCCGGCGCAGTTCACGCTGTATTTCGTCGAGGGCAAGGACGAATTCACCGATGCGTCGAAGCAGAACATCGACAGCGTGTTCGCGGAGATCGCCAGCCGCCCGGTGCCCGACGTGCTGGTCATCGGTCATACCGACAAGGTCGGCAGCGACACCTCCAACGACGTGCTGTCGCGCCAGCGCGCCGAAGTCGTGCGCAAGGCATTGATCGTGCGCGGCATCGCGCCCGAGAACGTCGTTGCCGTCGGCCGCGGCAAGCGCGAGCCGGTCGTCCCGACCGACGCTGGCGTGGCCGAACCGCGCAATCGGCGGGTCGAGATCCTGGTGCGCTGAGCGCCCGGTCGCCTCGGGCGTCGGCGGGCCGTTCATTCGCATGTGCCTGGGCCCAGCCAGCGCAGCACTAGGATCGTCAAGTCGTCGGCCGCTTCGGCGCCGGCAGCGAACGCCTGTACGTCGTCGTGCAGCGCATCGACGAAGACGCGCGCGTTCGCCGCAGTGACCCGTCCGCCCCGCAGGATGGCCTGTAGGCGGGTTTGACCATACAACTCGGCGGCGGGGTTCTGCGCCTCGGTCACGCCGTCCGTCATCAAGCACAGCCAGGTGCCTGGCGCCAGCCGGCGATGTCGGCCCCGATAGTCGAACCCGTCGACCGCGCAGAGCGGTGGGCCGTCGCCGTCGGTGACTCGCCGCATCGTGGCGCCCGCCGCGTCCAGCAGACAGGGATTCTCGTGCCCGGCGTTGCAGTAGGCGAGCTCGCCGCTGTCGAGGTCTAGGATGCCCGCGAACAGCGTCACGAAGAGCATCTCCGGGTTGTCGCGCGAGACTTCCGCGTTGGCCGCGGCAATGATCTGGCCGATATCGGCGCGCGGCATCCTGAGCATCGCACTCTTGCACAGCGCCTTGCTGACGGCCATGAAGATCGATGCCGAGAGCCCCTTGCCGGCCACGTCGCCGACAAGGAAGAACAGCCGACTTCGGTCGAGCATGAAAAAGTCGTACAGGTCACCGCCGACCTCGCGCGCCGGTACCAAGGTGGCCGCGAGCTCGATGCGGCCATCGCCTTCAAGCAGGTCGGCTCGCGGCAGGGTGGCGGTCTGGATTCGCTGCGCCGCTTCGAGCTCGCCGGCGATGCGCGCGCCCTGCTCGCGCTGGTCGGCCACCACGCGCTCGAGCAACCGCCGATGACGCGTCGCTTCGGCAAGCGTCAGCACCAGCAGCGTGACGAACAGCAGCAGGAGGCCGAGGGCCGGTGTCGCGGCGTCGAACAGCAGGCGCTGTGAGCGGAACAGCAGGTAAGCCAACAGCACCGGCAGCGTGACACAGCCGAGCATCAACAGCGTGGCGCTGAACGGCCGCCAGCGTGACGTGGCCCAGATTAGCAGCGCGCCGAGCACGAGCACCAGCAGCGCCTCGGCCCGGCCCGACCATTGCGGCCGCTGCAGCAGCGAGTCGTCGATCAGGTTTTCCAGCAGCTGCGCATGGACCTCGGTGCCCGACATGCGTTCGCCGATCGGCGTGTCCTGGTACTCGAGCAAGCCGATACCTGTCAGGCCGATCAGCACCATGTGTCGCTCGATCAGCGCCGGGTCGAAGCGGCCCTCGAGCACGTCCACCGCCGAGACCAGGCGGTCCGCCCGGCGCGGCGAGAAATAGATGCGAACCGCCCCGTCGGCTTCGGTCGGAATGACCCTGCCGCCCACCGAAACGGTGGTCACGGCGGGGCCCGCTGTCGCCAGGCGCAGCACCGGCACGTTCATCGCGACGCGCAGCATCTCGAGTGCCAGCGTCGGCACCAGCGTGCCGCCGACGCTCACCACCAGCGGGATGCGGCGGATCACTCCGCGCGACGGATCGGCCGAAATCAGCCCGTGTCCGCTGGCGGCGCGATCGAGCTCGTCGATGCTCGTCAGCGCCCCGGCATGGCGGGTGACCGGCGGCGCCACCACGGAACCCGATGCCGCCCCCGCAGTGCTGCTGCGAACCACGACCGGAGCGGCACGCAGCGGCATTCCGGTCGACTCCGGCGTACCCGCCACAACCAACACGCTGGGCGAATTGGCCAGCGCGCGCGCCAGTTCGGCATCGTTCGACGGCCGCGCCCTCAGCGCACGCACCAGCGCCGCATCCAATGAAACTGCGTCGGTCTGCGCGCTGTTCCGCGCACCAGCACGCTCGAGCAGCCGCTCGGCAGACAGCGCGTCGGCCTCGGGCATCAGGATGTTCACGCCGATCGCCGCCGGCCGCGCTCGATTGACCGCGTCCACCAATTGCGCCAGCAGACTGCGCGGCCACGGCCACTGGCCGAACGCCAGCAGGCTCTTCTGGTCGATCTCGACCACCGTCACTGGCAGGCTGCGCACCTGCCGCGGCGCGAGCGCCTGGTGGGCGTCGAACCAGGCCGCCTGCAGCCGTTCGGTCCACGGTGCCTGGAGCCAGGTCAGTCCCGCCAGCGCCGCCAGCACAACGGCACCGATGAGTCGGATGCGGCCGGTCCGACCTCGCGCCGGCACACTGGCCGGGCGCTGCATCACAGCGTGATTTCCAGTCCGTCGTAGGCGGCGCTGATGCGCAGCGGCGCATCGACACGGGTGATTTCCTCGAGCCGGCGCGTCTCGGCCAGCAAGGCTTCTATCGCGTCGTCGTCGAACACCGGCTCATGATGGAAGAGGCACAGGTGCCTCGCCCCGGCCATCTGGCACAGCTCGACACCGACGACGTTGCTAGAATGCCCCCAGTCGGCCTTGACCGAGATCGAATCGGCCAGCGAGTACATGGCGTCGAAGATCACCAGGTCGGCGTCGCGGAAGAACTCGACGAAGCGATCGGTATGTTCGGCATGCGCCAGCGGGTGTTCCGAGTCGGTCGAATAGACGAGCGCACGGCCCCGCGACTCGAAGCGGTATCCGTAGGAGTCGCCGCCGTGCCGCTGCAGCATCGTCGTCACGGACACGCCGGCCACGTCACGCGGCTGGCCGGGTTCGAGGTGCACGAATTCCATCGTTGCGCCGAAGATCGAGAAGTCGACCGGGAACGACGGCTTCTCCTGCTGCCGCCGCAGCGCCGCCTCGAGCTCGAGGTGGCTACCGTAGATGACGACGCGGTTGCCAGGAATGAAGGCCGGCACGAAGAACGGCAGCCCCATGATGTGGTCCCAGTGCAGGTGGGACATGAAGACGTGGAAGGTCTGCGGCGCTCCGCCGGCACGGCGCGCCATCGCCGAGAGGCCGAACGGCCGCGCGCCGCTGCCCAGATCGCAAAGCATGAAGTCCGGCCCGCCGGTCTCGATCTCGACGCAGGACGTGTGGCCGCCGTAGGTAGCGGCGGCGGGAAATGCCAGGCTGTCGACGTAGTGCCCGATTTCGGCATCGGACGCGAAGCTGCGGCCGGACGCGCCGCGCAACGCAGCGACCACCTTGCGCCGAACGCCCGCCGCGGTCAACGCCACCGGCAGCGAGCCGCGCGTGCCCCAGAAGCGCACCTGCTTCATGGCGGCGATGACGGTCCGGCCGGCGACTCTGCTGCCTGCCAGGCGGCCAGCGCCGATGCCGAGCACTGCGCCAGCGCGCTCGGCACGTCGGCGTGGACGGCGAGCACGCGGTCGAAGCGGCTGATCGCGAAGATCTCGGCCACCACCGGCTGCAGCCCGGCGATCGCGAAGCTCGCCGCCTGGCTGCGCATCTGCTTTCCCGCGACCATCAACACCCGCAGGCCGACGCTGCTGATGTACTCGACGCCCGAGAAGTCCAGCACTATGGCGCCACGGACCGAGCCCACCCGCGCCATCATCGGGGCCAGTGCCTGCTCGAGCTGGCCTGCGCTGCGGTGATCGACGCGGCCGACGACACCGACCAACGCCGTGTCGGCCAACTGGCGCGTTGCGATCTGCACGCCGCCCCCGTCAGAACGGTATGTCGTCGTCCATGTCGTCGAAGCCGGTCGACGATTTCGCGGCCGGCGTTGCAGCCGGCTTGCTCGCTGCCGGCCGTTGCGCAGCTGGCCGGGCGCCGCGTTCACCAGCCTCGCCGCCATCGCGGGCAGGGCTGCGCGAGCCGCCGCCTTCGTCGCCGCCGCCCATGCCTTCGCGCCCGCCGAGCATCTTCATCTCCTCGGCGACGATCTCGGTGGTGTATTTTTCGACGCCATCCTTGTCTTGCCACTTGCGCGTCTTCAGGCGCCCTTCGACATAGACCGAACGGCCCTTCTTCAGGTACTCGCCGGCGATCTCGGCCAGGCGATCGTAGAACACCACGCGGTGCCATTCGGTCTCTTCGACCTTGTCGCCCGAGTTCTTGTCCTTCCAGCTCCGCGAGGTGGCAATGGTGACGTTGCACACTGCCGCGCCGCTGGGCGTGTAGCGCACTTCCGGGTCGCGGCCGAGGTTGCCGATGAGGATGACTTTGTTGATCGAGGCCATGGCTGTCTCCAGATTCCAGCACGACGAAAGTTGACCGATGATAGCGGCGTGCATGACCACCGCATGGCATGCATCATGCGCGAGGCGACGCCCCGACGCCATGCCCATTGCGGGGCCCCCCCGGTTGGTGCCCACCGATGAGGGATGCGGTCCTGTCGCGCGTCGCTACCATCGGGGTCCGATGAGACCACCGCCGCAAGCCACGATCGCCCCCGAAGAACTGATGACCGAGGTCTTCGGCTACGCCGGTTTTCGAGGCCAGCAGCGCGACATCGTCGAGCACGTCATCGACAACGGCGACGCGCTGGTCCTGATGCCGACCGGCGGAGGCAAGAGCCTGTGCTACCAGGTGCCCGCCATCGCTCGCCACCGCGGCGGCCGCGGCGTGTCGGTGGTCGTGAGCCCGCTGATTGCGCTGATGCACGACCAGGTCGGCGCGCTCGAGGAAGCCGGCGTGCATGCTGCGTTCCTGAACTCGACGCTCACCTCGGAAGAGGCGGCACGCGTCGAGCGCGAGATGATGGCCGGCCGCCTGGTGCTGCTCTACGCCGCACCCGAACGCATCACGACGCCGCGCTTCCTGGCCCAGCTCGACTCGCTGCACGAGCGCGGCCTCTTGAGCCTGTTCGCGATCGACGAGGCGCACTGCGTCAGCCAGTGGGGGCACGACTTCCGCGAGGACTACCTGGCGCTCAACGTGCTGCACGAGCGCTATGCCGACGTGCCGCGCATCGCCCTGACCGCCACCGCCGACGCGCTGACACGCGCCGACATCGTGGAGCGTCTGCAGTTGCAGGGCGCACGCATCTTCATCAGCAGCTTCGACCGCCCGAATATCCGCTACGCGATCGTCGAGAAGGACAACGCACGGATGCAGCTGCTGCGTTTCCTGCGTGACGAGCACGAGGGCGACGCCGGCATCGTCTACTGCCAATCGCGCAAGAAGGTCGAGGAGACCGCGTCGTGGCTGAACGGTGAAGGCATCGCGGCGCTGCCCTACCACGCCGGGCTCGACGCAAGCGTGCGCAAGACCCACCAGGACCGCTTTCTGCGCGAAGACGGCATCGTGATGGTCGCGACGATCGCCTTCGGCATGGGCATCGACAAGCCCGACGTGCGCTTCGTCGCCCACCTCGACCTGCCGAAGAACATCGAGGGCTACTACCAGGAGACCGGCCGCGCCGGCCGCGACGGACTGCCCGCCGACGCGTGGATGACCTACGGGCTCGCCGACGTGGTGAACCAGCGGCGGATGATCGAAGAGAGCCCGGCCGCCGAGGAGTTCAAGCGCGGCCAGCGCGGCAAGCTCGACGCGCTGCTCGCGCTGGCCGAGACGCACGACTGCCGCCGCGTGCGGCTGCTGGCGTATTTCGGTGAAGACAGCCCGCCCTGCGCCGTGGCCTACCAGAACGCGTGCGACAACTGCCTCGCCCCGCCAGACACCTGGGACGCCACCGAGGCGGCGCGCAAGGCGCTCTCGTGCATCTACCGCTTCCACCAGCATGGAGGCCAGCGCTTCGGCGCCGGGCACCTGATCGACGTGCTGCGTGGCAAGGCGACCGACAAGGTGGCGCAGCACCACCACGAGCGGCTCTCGACCTTCGGCATCGGTGCCGACCTGGCCGAGACGCAGTGGCGAGCCGTGCTGCGCCAGTTGATCGCGCTCGGCCACCTGCGCACCGAAGGTGAGTACAACACGCTGGAGCCGACGGCGAGCGCGCGCGAGGTGCTGCGCGGCGAAGTCGGGATGCTGTTGCGCGTGCCTGCCGAGGCGCCCCGACGCGCGCGTGGCATGTCCGGCAAGGCCACGCCGCGTGCTGCCCGCGCGGCAGTACCGCTGGCGCTCGACGCGGCGGGGCTGGCACGCTTTGCCTCGCTGAAAGCCTGGCGCACCGAGGTGGCGCGGGCACACAACCTGCCGCCCTACGTCGTGTTTCACGACGCCACGCTGGCCGAGATGGCGCGCAGTGGCCCGACGTCGCTCGTCGAGCTATCGGGAATCAGCGGCGTCGGCGCGAAGAAGCTCGAAGCCTACGGGCGCGAGATTCTTCGCGTTCTGGAACTGGCCCCTGGCTGATTCTGGGCGCGAGACGCGCTCAGCCCAGCGGCGAGACGCCGATCAGCCACGCATGTGCCTTGAGCAGGAACAGCGCATAGAGCGCCAGGCCGCCGAGCACGGCGATCGCATCATTGAACGGCGAAGGCCCGGCGCCTGGCAGGGCGCGCTGTGGCCGATGCTTGAGCGAAATGCGATCGGCGACTGCCCAGGCGAGGAAGCCGCCGAACAGCAGCACGTCGGCCGCGTTGCCGTTGGCCAGCAGGTGAGCCAGCGCCCACAGCTTGGTTGCGAGCAGCATCGGGTGCCTGGCGGCGCTCTTGACATGCCCGGGCAGGTACGCCGCCAGCAGCAGCGGGAAGACCGGCACCAGCAGCAGCAGCGCCAGGTGGCGCAGCCACACGGGCGGCGTGAAGAGCACGACGGGCTGCTGGCGCGCCATCCCGACACCGATGACGATCAGCGCGAAACCAACCGCCGAGGCAACCGAGTACAGGCCCTTCCACGGACCCTCGCCCAGCCGGGCCTGCATTGCGTCGCGCCAGGCCGGTGCGACGATGGCCACCGAATGAACGCCGAGAAAGATGAACAGTCCGAGGACGAGGGTGGTCATGGTCAGGTGCTCCGGTCAGCGCCCGAGGCGGGGCGCGCCGCGAGTCTACCGAGTACGATGCCCTGGCGTCTCCGCTGGCACGCATCGCCATGTCCATCGCCCTCGAAACCATCGTCGTCATCGACTTCGAGACCACCGGCCTCTCGCCCGCGGCCGGCGCGCGGGCGACCGAGATCGCGGCGGTGCTGGTGCGCGGCGGACGGATCGTGGGTCACTACGCGAGCCTGATGCGAAGCGGCGCCTGGGTGCCACCCTTCATCGAGCAGCTGACTGGAATCAGCAACGAGATGCTCGAGCGCGCGCCGCCCGCCGGGCAGGTGATGCGCGAGGTCGCGGCGTTCGTCGGCGAAGACCCGCTGGTCGCACACAACGCGGCCTTCGACCGCTCGTTCTGGCGCGCCGAGCTCGAGCGCGCGGACCGCGAACCGACGCACCGCTTCGCCTGCACGATGCTGCTCGCGCGGCGGCTCTACCCCGACAGCACCAACCACCGCCTCGGCACGCTGGCGGCGCTGCACCGCTTGCCCACGGCCGGCCGCGCCCACCGCGCACTGGCCGATGCGCAGACCACGGCGAGCCTGCTGTTGCAGATACAGCGCGACGTGATGCAGCGCTTCGCCCTGACCCGGGCGCCGCACGCGTTGCTGGCCAAGTTGCAGCGCGCGCCGCGCGACAATCTGGCGGGCTGTGTCGCGAGGCACACGCAACAGGCCCCCGAAGCGATGGCCTGATCGCGCGATACTGGCGGCTCGCCAACGGGCAACGGCCCAGCGGCGCAGGCAGTTCGTGGTACGCCACCGGCGACCGCCGAACCCGGCACCCACCGAGGAGACAATCATGTCCGATCCCAAGCCTCTGACTCCCGCCGAAAGCGCGCTGCGCGAGGCCGCGCTCGACTACCACCGCAACCCGGTGCGCGGCAAGATCAGCGTCGTCGCGACCAAGCCGTTGTCCAATGGGCGCGACCTCTCGCTCGCCTACTCGCCCGGCGTGGCCTATGCCTGCCTGGCGATCCAGGCTGACCCCTCGCTCGCCGCGGAATACACCTCTCGCGGCAACCTGGTCGGCGTGGTGACCAACGGCACCGCGGTGCTCGGCCTCGGCGACATCGGTCCGCTCGCGGGCAAGCCGGTGATGGAGGGCAAGGGCTGCTTGTTCAAGAAGTTCGCCGGCATCGACGTGTTCGACATCGAGCTGAACGAGAAGGACGCCGACAAGCTCGTCGCGATCATCGCCGCGCTCGAACCCACCCTGGGCGGCATCAACCTCGAGGACATCAAGGCGCCGGAGTGCTTCTACGTCGAGAGCAAGTTGAAGGAACGGCTGAAGATCCCTGTCTTCCACGACGACCAGCATGGCACCGCGATCATCTCGGCGGCGGCAGTGATCAACGGCATGGAGCTCACCGGCAAGCAGCTCTCGCGGGTGAAGATTGCCGTCAGCGGCGCCGGCGCGGCAGCGATCGCCTGCCTGGACCTGCTCGTGCGCCTCGGCGCCACGCGAGAGAACATCTTCGTCTGCGACAGCAAGGGCGTGTTGCACCACCAGCGCGAAGACCGGCTCGACGAATCGAAGCACCGCTACGTGCAGCGCACCGCCGCGCGTACGCTGGCGGACGTGATGCAGGGCGCCGACGTGCTGCTCGGCTGCTCGGCCGCCGGCGCGGTGACGCAGGAGATGGTCAAGGTGATGGCGGCGCGACCACTGATCCTGGCGCTCGCCAACCCCGAGCCAGAGATCCGGCCCGAACTCGCCAAGGCGGTGCGGCCGGACTGCATCATCGCCACCGGCCGGTCCGACTACGTGAACCAGGTGAACAACGTCCTGTGTTTCCCGTACATCTTCCGCGGCGCGCTCGACTGCGGCGCGCAGCGCATCACCGAGGAGATGAAGGTCGCCTGCGTCTACGAGATCGCGGCGCTCGCCAAGGCCGAGATCTCGGCCGAGGTGGCCGCCGCCTATCCGGGCGAGGAGATGCGCTTCGGGTCCGACTACCTAATCCCGAAGCCCTTCGATTCACGCCTGATCCTGCGCATTGCGCCGGCCGTCGCGAAGGCGGCGGCCGAGTCGGGTGTGGCCACGAGGCCGATCGCCGACCTCGAGGCCTATCGCCAGTCGCTCGCCAAGTTCATGACCCACACCGGCATGTTCATGCGCCCGGTGTTCATGGCCGCGCGCGCCGCGCCCAAGCGAATCATCTTTGCCGAAGGCGAGGACGAGCGCACGCTGCGCGCCGTGCAGATCGCGCTCGAGGAAGGCATGGTCAAGCCGACGCTGGTCGGCCGCCCGGCGGTGGTCGCGCAGCGCATCGAGCGCGCCGGGCTGCACCTGAAGCCGGGCAGCGATTTCCAGATCGTCAACCCCGAGGACGACCCGCGCTTTCGCCAGTACTGGGAGACCTACCTCGGCCTGAAGGGGCGTGACGGCATCACCCCCGAGATGGCCAAGGCAGCGGTGCGCCGCTCGAATACGCTGATCGCGGCGCTGTCGGTGCGGCTAGGCCACGCCGACGGCATGCTGTGCGGCCTGGTCGGCCGCTATGAGCAGCACCTGGATCACGTGCGCGACGTGATCGGGCGACGCAGTGACGCGCACCACTATGCTGCACTGAACGCGCTGATGCTCGACGACTACACGCTGTTCATCGCCGATACCTTCGTCAACGAGGACCCCGACAGCGAGACCCTGGCCGAGATCGCCGTGATGTCGGCCGAGGCGGTGCGGCAATTCGGGCTGGTGCCTCGCGTGGCCTTCCTCTCGCATTCGATGTACGGCTCGAGCACGCGCGCCTCGGCCCGCAAGATGCGCGCCGCGCGCGACCTGTTCGCGACGCGCATGCCCGACGTGGAGGCCGACGGCGAGATGCAGGGCGACGCCGCGCTGAGCGAAGAGGTGCGCCGCAGCTTCCTGCCCGAGGCCACGCTCAGCGGCGCGGCCAACGTGCTGATCTGCCCCAACCTGGACGCCGCCAACATCCTCTTCAATGTGCTCAAGATGACCGGCGGGCACGGCATCACCGTCGGACCGATCCTGCTCGGCGCGGCGGCGCCGGTGCACATCCTGACGCCGTCGGCGACGGTGCGGCGCGTCGTCAACCTGACGGCGCTGGCGGTAACGGCAGGACGCTGAGGTCCGCTGAGCGGGGCATCAGGTGCCCTTAGCGCGCGCCACGCTGAAACCGATCGTCGTGAGACCGCCGGCACAGGCGGCAAACACCTCGCCGCCGTGCATCTCGGCGACCGCCCTGACGATGGCCAGACCCAGGCCGTGCCCGCAGTGGCCGCTGGTGTCGCTGCGCGCAGCATCGACGCGGTAGAAACGATCGAACAGCCGCGGCAGATAGGCCTCGGCGATCGGTTCGCCGCGATTCGACACGGCGATTCGCACCGAAGCTTCGCGCTGCTCGATCCGGATCCGGATCTGCGCACACTCGCTCGAATGCTGGATGGCGTTTTGCAGCAGGTTGCTCAAGGCCCGGCGAAACAACGATGTCTCGATCGGCGCGAGCGCCGCCCGGTCGCCCTCGATCTCGACCGACATCCGCCGTTCATCGAGAAGGACCTCGAAAAACTCGATCGTCTTGCGCACCTCCTCGACGATCGGCGCGACGACCAGACCCGTCGCGGCTTCGCCCTGGTCGGCGCGGGCCAGGAAGAGCATGTCGTTGACGATCGAGCGCAGCCGCTCGAGTTCCTCGAGGTTGGACTCGAGCACTTCGGCAAATTCCGGCGCGCTGCGCGGGCGCGACAGCGCCACCTGGGTCTCGCCGATCAGGTTGGCCAGCGGCGTGCGCAGTTCGTGCGCCACGTCGGCATTGAAGGCCTCGAGCTGCCTGTAGGCCGCATCCGACCGCGCAAGCGCGCCGTTGAAGGCGAGCGTCAGGTCCGACAGCTCGTCGGCCAGCGGCGCCACGCGCAGGCGTTGCGAACCGCTGCGAGGGCTCAGCGCCTGCACTTCGTCGGACAACTGCTTCAGCGGCCGCAGGCCGACACGTGCGACCCAGTGGCCGAGGAGCATCACGAGCGCCACCGCGGCCAGCGACAGGGCCGTCATCGCGATCGCGAACGTGCGCAGCGTGTGCTCGTAGGCTGCGCCGCCGACGCCGACGATCAGGCGCAACGTCGGCCTCTCGCCGGCGCCGTCGATGGTTCGCGTCAGCGTACGCAAGGGCGGCTGGGGCCGCGGCAGCACGATCGTGCCCAGGCCGTCGGTGTCGCGCTCCATGCCCTCGATTTCCGCGAGGCCCTTGCCGTACTGGAAGCGCGGGTCGTCGCTCAAGACCCAGAAGCGAACGCTGCCGTCGGCCGGCGTCAGCGCGTCCATCTTGGCCTGGGCGCGGCTCCAGCGATCGGCTGTCGTGACGAGCCGGATCAGATACTCCATGTCCTTCTGGTAGGTGCCGAGCTCGTCGCGCTGGTGGCGCATTAGTTCGGCCCGCAGCACCCCATAGAGCGCCGCGCCGATCAGAGAGAACGTGACCAGGGCCGCCAGGGCGAACATCGCCGCCAGGCGCCAGGTGATGGAGCGCTTCATCCCAGGCTGGCCTGCGGTTCCCGACCCGGCTCCTGAAGCTCCAGCACGTAACCCATGCCGCGCACGGTGTGCAGCAGCTTCGGCGTGAAGGCGGCGTCGATCTTCGCCCGCAGGCGCTTGATCGCGACTTCGACGACGTTCGTATTGCTGTCGAAATTCATGTCCCAGACCAGCTCGGCGATCGAGGTCTTCGAAAGGATCTCGCCCTGCCGGCGCGCCAGCACCGCAAGCAGCGCGAACTCCTTGGCCGTGAGGTCGATGCGCGTGCCGCCGCGCCATGCCCTGCGGCTGATCAGGTCGATCTGCAGATCGCCGATCTTGAGCTGCATCGGCTCCTGCGCACGGCCGCGGCGCGCCAGCGCGTGCAGCCGGGCCAGCAGTTCGAGGAACGAGAACGGCTTGATCAGGTAGTCGTCGGCGCCGTCGCGCAGGCCCTTGATGCGGTCTTCGACACGGTCGCGGGCGGTCAGCATGATGACCGGCGTCTGCTTGACCTCGCGCAGCGCGCGCAGGACCGAGAAGCCGTCGATTCCGGGCAGCATCGCGTCGAGCACGATCACGTCGTAGTCGTGCTCGATCGCCAGGTGCTGGCCGTCGATGCCGTCGTGCGCGACGTCGACCGCGCAGCCCTGCTCGGTCAGCCCCTTGCGCAGGTAGTCGGCGGTCTTCTGCTCGTCTTCGACGATCAGGATCTTCACTGGAGATCAGCTCGCTGCGTCGGCCACCGCCGGCGCCGCGGCAGCCTCGCGGGGCCGCCTGCGGCGCAGGTACCAGGAGTGCGCGCGGTCGAGGTAGAGGTACACGACCGGGGTCGTGAACAGCGTCAGCGCCTGCGACAGCACCAGCCCACCGACCATCGCGTAGCCGAGCGGCCGGCGCAGCTCGGACCCGGCCCCGTGGCCGAGCATCAACGGCAGGCCGCTCAGCAGCGCGCACATCGTCGTCATCATGATCGGCCGGAAGCGTAGCAGGCAGGCCTGGTAGATCGCGTCGCGCGGCGACAGGCCGTGCTCGCGCTCGGCGGTCAGCGCGAAGTCGACCATCATGATGCCGTTCTTCTTCACGATGCCGATCAGCAGAATGATGCCGATCAGCGCGATCACGGAGAGGTCGTAGCCCCCCAGCATCAGGATCAGCAACGCGCCGACGCCGGCCGAGGGCAGCGTCGACAGGATCGTCAGCGGGTGGATGAAGCTCTCGTAGAGCAGGCCGAGCACGATGTAGACCGCGATCAGTGCCGCGGCAATCAGGTACGGCTGCGTGCGCAGCGAATCGCGGAAGGCCTGCGCCGTGCCCTGGAACGAGCCGGTCAGCGCCTGCGGTAGCGCCATCTCTGCCTGCGCCTTGTTGATCGCGTCGACGGCCTGCCCGAGCGCCACGCCGGGTGCGAGGTTGAATGACAGCGTCACCGCCGGGAACTGGCTCTGGTGGCTGATCGACAGGTAGGCCGTCTTCTCGGTGTCGACCTTGACGAAGGTCGACAGCGGCACCTGCTGGCCGGTCAGCGGCGAGGTGGTGTAGAGCTTGCTGAACAGCGTCGGGTCGGCCTGCATCGCGGGCGTGACCTCCAGCACCACGTGGTAGCTGTTGATCTGCGTGAAGTACTGGCCGACCTGGCGCTGGCCGATGGCGTCGTAGATGACGTTGTCGATCGCCGCCGGCGAGATGCCGAAGCTGGCCGCACGGTCGCGGTCGATCGTCAGCGTGGCGGTGGGAGCGGCGTTCTGCAGGTCCGACGCCACGTCGGTGAGCTGCGGCAGCTGGCTGAAGCGTGCCAGAAGCCTGGGAGCCCATTCGTTGAGCTCGTCGAGGTTGGCGTCGGTCAGCGTGTACTGGTATTGCGTGCGCGCCAGCCGGCCGCCGACGTTCACGTCCTGGCCGGCCTGCATCAGCAGCGTCGCGCCCTGGACCTTCGCCAGCTTGGGACGCAGGCGGGCGATGATCTCGTCGGCACTCGCCCGCCGGCCTTCGTCCTTGGGCTTGAGCGCGATGAAGAAGAAGCCCGTGTTGTAGATCGACGAGTTGCCGAACATCGCGACGCCGGAAACATCCGGGTCCTGCCGCACGACGTCGACCAGATCCACCATGCGCCCGCTCATGGCGTCGAACGACGAGTCCTGTGACGACTGCGGCGAGCCGAAGATGAAGCCGGTGTCCTGCTGCGGGAAGAAGCCCTTGGGGATGGCGACGAACAGCGCCACCGTCGCCGCCAGCGTCGCCAGGAAGACGCACAAGGTGGCGAACTGGTGGCGCAGCACGACGTCCAGGCCGCGTCGGTAGCCGCCCAGCATGGCGTCGAAGCCGCGCTCGAAAAACTTGTACAGCCGGCCGTGGCGCTCGGCCCCGCCGCCGTGCAGGTAGCGCGAACACAGCATCGGCGTCAGCGTGAGCGAGACGACGACGGAGACCGCGATCGCCAGCGTCACGGTGACCGCGAATTCACGGAACAGCCGGCCAACGATGCCGCCCATCAGCAACAGCGGAATGAACACCGCCACCAGCGAGACCGAGATCGAGATGATCGTGAATGCGATCTCGCTCGCGCCCTTGAGCGCGGCCTCCATCGGCGTCATGCCGGCCTCGACGTGGCGGTAGATGTTCTCCAGCATCACGATCGCGTCGTCGACGACGAAGCCGACCGAGATCGTCAGCGCCATCAGCGACAGGTTGTCCAGGCTGTAGCCCAGCAGGTACATCGCCGCCGCCGTTCCCAGCAGCGCCAGCGGCACCGTGACGCTAGGGATCAGCGTCGCCGCGACATGGCGCAGAAAGACGAAGATCACCAGCACCACCAGCGCGACCGTCAGCAGCAGCGTGAACTCGACATCGTGCACCGAGGCCCGGATCGTCTGCGTGCGGTCGACCAGGGTGCTGACCTCGATCGTCGGCGGGATCGCGGCCCGCAACCGCGGCAATGCAGCCTTGATCGCGTCGACCGTCTCGATCACGTTGGCGCCGGGAAGCTTGTAGATCACCAGGTTAATCGCGCGGCCGTCGGCCAGGCCATGGTCCGGCGCCGCGGCGGCGCCGGCATAGGCCCAGCCGGCGACCTTGGTGTTCTCGGGCCCGTCGACGGCGACGCCGATGTCGCGCACGCGCACCGGCGAGCCCTTGCGGTACGCCAGGATGGCGTCGTTCCAGGGCGCGGCAGACAGCAACTGGTCGTTCGTGTAGACGGTGAAGTTCTGCACCGCCCCGTCGATCGTGCCCTTGGGCTGGTTGACCGAGATGTTGGCGATCGTGCCGCGCAGGTCCTCCAGGCTCAGGCCCAGCGCCGACAGCCGGGCCGGGTCGACCTGGATGCGCACCGCGGGCTTCTGCGTACCGCCGATGTTGACCTGGCCGACACCCGAGATCTGCGAGATCTGCTGCGCCAGGATGTTGTCGGCGTAGTCGTTGACCTGCGTCAGCGGCAGCGTCTTCGAGCTCACCGACAGCAGCATGATCGGCGAGTCGGCCGGGTTGACCTTGCGGTAGCTCGGCGGGCTCGGGAGGTTGGCGGGCAACTGGCCGGCCGCTGCATTCATCGCGGCCTGGACGTCGAGCGCGGCGCCGTCGATCGCGCGGTTGAGGTCGAACTGCAACGTGACCTGGGCGGACCCAATGCCGCTGATCGACGTCATCTGCGTCAGGCCCGGGATCAGCGAGAACTGGCGCTCGAGCGGCTGCGCGACGTTGGAGGCCATCGTCTCGGGGCTGGCCCCGGGCAGGTTGGCAGAGACCAGGATGGTCGGGAAATCGACCTGCGGCAGCGGCGCCACCGGCAACAGCGGGAACGCCGCGACGCCCACCAGCAGCACCGCCGCGGCCAGCAGCGCGGTGCCGATCGGGCGCTTGATGAAGACCGCAGAGATGCTCATTTCGAGCCCTTGGCGGCGGCCGAGGCGGGGCCGGTCGCGCCCCTGGCGCTGCTGGCCGCCTCGGCCACCGCGAGCCCCGGCTTGAGCTTGTACTGGCCGTCGACGACCACCCGCTCGCCGGCGGCCAGACCCTGCTCGATCACCGCCAGCCCGTCCTGGATCTGTGCCAGGCGGATCGGCCGACTCGCAACCGTCTTGTCGTCCTTGACCACATAGACATAGGTCCCCTCCTGGCTGCGCTGAACCGCAGCGGCGGGTACCGTGAGCGCCTTCGCGCGCTGGCCGAGCACCAGCCGCACGTTGACGTACTGGCCAGGCCAGAGCAGGTGCTGCGGATTGGGGAAGCTCGCCTTGAGCTGCACCGTGCCGGTGGTGGTATCGATCTGGTTGTTGATCAGGATCAGCCTTCCCCGGCCCAGCGGCTGGTCGCCGTCGCGCGGGTAGGCCAGCACCTCCAGCGGTTCGCGGCTGCTCCGCATGGCCTTGTGAATATCCTGGAAAGCGCCTTCAGGCAGCGTGAACACGACGCTGATCGGGTCGATCTGGTTGATCACGACCAGGCCGGTGGCATCGGCTGCGTGAACGATGTTGCCGGGGTCGATCAGCCGCGCGCCGACGCGGCCGCTGATCGGCGCGCTGATCTTCGTGAAACCGAGCTGGACCTGTGCGAAATTGATCTGCGCGTCGTCGGTCTGCACCGCAGCCTCCAGTTGCGCGACGAGTGCCTTTTGCGTGTCGAGCTGCTGCTGCGTCGCCGCGTCCTGCGCGATCAGCGTCGTGTAGCGCTGCAGGTCGGCGCGGGCGTTGCCGAGCTGGGCCTCGTCCCTGGCCTTCTGCGCCCTGACCTGCGCGAGCTGCGCCTGCAGCGTGCGCGGGTCGATCTGCGCCAGCAGCTGGCCGGCCTTCACGTCCTGCCCCTCGGTGAAGCCGACGCTGTCGAGTTGGCCGTCGATGCGCGCCTTGACCGTCACAGTCTGCGCCGCGGTGACGGTGCCGATGCCGGTCAGGTAGGTTGGCACGTCTTGCGACTGGACCTTCACGGACGTGACCAGCACGGCCGGCTGCGCCTTTGGCGGCGGCGGCTGATCGGCTCGCGCCTGGCCGACCCAGGCCGAGGGCGCAACCGCCGCCGCGACGGCGGCCAAGCCGCCGCAGAAGAGAAGGCGCCATCGGCGAGCGGGAGACAAGGTCATGGCAGTTCTCGGGTTCAAGGCGTCTCGGCGAGCGCCATCGAGTCATGGTCGGGCACCGTCCAGCCGCCGCCGACCGCCTTGATCAGCGCGACGCTCGCGAACAGCCTGCGGCCGAGCAATTGCACCGCGGTGCGCTCGTTGTTCAGCGACAGCGACTGCGCGGCGACTACGCCGAGGTAGCTGGCGGTGCCAGCGCGGAACTGGTTCAGCGCCAGCCTCTCCGCGAGCTGCGCGGCCCGCACCGCCCTGTCCTGCACGCCAGCTTCCTGCTCGAGAATGCGCAGCGCGGCGAGGTTGTCTTCGACGTCCTGGAAGCCTGCGAGCACGGTCTGCCGGTACTGCGCGACCGTCGCGTCGTAGGCCGCCACGGCCTGCGCGTCCTTCGCGCTGCGCAGGCCGCCGTCGAAGATCGTCTCGGCGAGCGCAGCGCCCAGCGCCCAGACGCGGGTCGGTGTGTCGAACAGCAACCCGAGGTTGCCGCCGATGGCGCTGCCGCTGGCGCTCAGCAGCAGCGACGGATAGTACGCGGCTCGTGCGACGCCGATGTTCGCGTTGGCCTGCGCGGTGCGACGTTCGGCGCCGGCGATGTCGGGCCGGCGTTCGAGAAGGTCGGACGGCACGCCGGTCGGGATCTCGGGCAGCCTGGATTGCGGCACTTCGGCCGGCGGCAGGCTGAACGACGCCGGCGCCTTGCCGAGCAGGATCGCGATCGCGTGCTCGAGTTGCGCTCGCTGCACCTGCAGGTCGATGCGCTGTGCGTCGGCAGACTGCAGCTGCGTCTCGGCCAGTGCGACGTCCGAGCGCAGCGCGACACCGGCGGCGTACTGGTGCTGTGTCAATTCGAGCGCCTTGCGATAGGCTTCGACCGTTCGCGCGTAGAGCTCGGCCTGCCGGTCGGTCGCCTGCAACAGGAAATAGTCCTCGGCGAGCGTGGCCTGGATGCTCAGCCGCGCGGCGGCCAGGTCGTCCGCGCTGGCCTGGGCACCGGCGTCGCCGGCTTCGACGGCGCGCCGCACCGCACCCCACAGATCGGGTACCCAGCTCGCGCTGAGCGAAACGGCGGTCGAGTTACCGAGCAGCTTGACGCCGTTGGTGGCGGCGCGTGCGCGCCCGCCGCCTGCCGTCACGCCTGCGGTCGGGAAGAATCCCGCGCGCGCCGCGTCGGCGACGGCGCCGGCCTGCCTGTACTGCGCCTCGGCCTGGCGGATGTTCTGGTTCGCCTGGCTGGCCTCAACGATCAGCGCGTCGAGCCTGGCGTCGCCGTACAGCGCCCACCAGGGACTCTGGCTGTCGATGCGTTGCGGCTGCGCGGTCTTCCACGGGCCGCTTTGCTTGTAGGCCACCGGCGCGTCGACCAGCGGGCGGACGTAGTCGGGTCCGGCGGCGCAACCGGCGAGCACGGCCGCGACGGCCGCCGCCACCAAGGCAAGCCGGCGTCGGGGTCCTGGATTGCGACGCTTCATGGGTGCAAGATAGAGCGCCCCTGCCGACCTCACGCTGTCGCGACGCTGACGGTTCTGTCAGTTTTTCCTCGTCAGCGGATGCCGCGCCGCGTTCAGCCTGAATCGCCTCGCGATCGTTGCCCCTCGAGGATCTGCTTGCGCCGCGTTTCACCCTGCCGGTCGAACATCCAGCCCGGGTACTCCGGCGGCAGGCGGCTGGCTTCGCCGAGTTGCTGCAGTTCACGAGCGCTCAAGCTGACCTGCGCCGCCGCCAGGTTGTCGGCGAGTTGCTCGGGCCGCTTGGCGCCGACGATGACGCTCGTGACTTGCGGTTGGTGCAGCAGCCACGCGAGCGCGATCTGCGCCACCGAGACACCGCGCGCTTTCGCGATCGGCCGCATCGCGTCTATGCAGTCGTAGGCGCGCTCGCGGTTGACCGGCGGGAAGTCGAAGCTCGTGCGCCGGCTGCCTTCCTCGCCTTGCTGCCCGCGGCCGAACTTGCCGCTGAGCAGGCCGCCGGCCAGCGGGCTCCACACCATCAGTGCGACACCTTCACTCGCCAGCATCGGGATCAGCTCGCGCTCCAAGTCGCGGCCGGCCACCGTGTAGTAGGCCTGCAGCGATTCGAAGCGCGCCAGGCCCAGCCGCTCGGCGATGCCGAGTGCCTTGACGATCTGCCAGGCTGCCCAGTTCGAGACGCCGACGTGGCGAACCAGGCCCTGGCGCACTAGATGGTCGAGCGCGCGGACGGTTTCCTCAATCGGCGTCGCCGGGTCGAAACCGTGGATCTGGTAGAGGTCGATGTGCTCGAGCTGGAGGCGCTTCAGGCTCGCCTGCACGCCGTCGATGATGTGGACGCGCGAGGCGCCGCGCGCATTCGGCCCGGCGCCAGTCTCGCCGAAGACCTTGGTCGCGACGACGATGCTCTCGCGCGGCAGCTTCAGGTTCTTTAGCGCCTGCCCGGTGATTCTCTCCGACGCCCCGCCCGCATAGACGTCGGCGGTGTCGATGAAGTTGACGCCGGCGTCGACCGCCTGCCCGATGAGGCGCTCGGCGTCGGCCTGCTGCAGGTTGCCGATCTGGCCCCAGATGCCGCTGCCGCCGCCGAAGGTCATGGTGCCCAGACAGAGTTCTGACACGAAGAGGCCGGTTCGGCCGAGTGGGCGGTTGCGCATGACAGGAATCTCCATCTTTGAATCGGTTGAACAGGCCCCGGACATGGACAGCAACGATGGCCGGGCCGGCTGACAATCAGCAACGAGCCAGGTCATGTTCGCACTATTCTGAACCGCTTTTACTTCGACCGAGACGGAACCATGAGCCAGCTCTTTTCACCGTTTGCCATCGGCGCGCTGGGGCTGAAGAACCGCATCGTGATCGCGCCGATGTGCCAGTACAGCGCCATCGACGTCGAGGCCAGCGACTGGCACCTCATTCACCTCGGCCACCTGGCGTTGTCGGGCGCGGGCCTGCTCACCATCGAGGCGACAGCGGTCGAGCCCGAGGGGCGCATCAGTCCAGGTGACCTCGGGCTCTGGTCGGATGCAACCGAAGCCGCGCTGCGCCGCGTCCTGACTGCCGTGCGCCGGCATTCGCAGATGCCGATCGCGATCCAGCTCGCGCACGCCGGCCGCAAAACATCGAGCCATGCGCCGTAGGACGGCGGGCAACTGATCGCGCCCGAGCGCGGCGGTTGGCAGCCCCTCGCGCCTTCGGCCGTGCCCCACGCCGTCGACGAACCGCCACCGTTGGCGCTGGACCTCGCAGGGCTGCAGCGCATCGCGCATGCCTTCGCCTCGGCCGCGCAGCGCGCCCATCGTCTGGGCATCGCCGCGATCGAGCTGCACGCGGCGCATGGCTACCTGCTGCACGAGTTTCTTTCGCCGCTGTCGAACACGCGGACCGACGAGTACGGCGGTTCGCTGGCGAACCGCATGCGCTTCCCGCTGGCGGTGTTCGATGCCGTGCGGGCCGCCGTCCCGGCAGCGCTGCCAGTGGGGGTGCGAATTTCGGCCACCGACTGGGTCGAGGGCGGCTGGGACCTCGAGCAGCGCGTGGCGTTCGACCACGCGCTGCGAGAGCGTGGCTGCGCCTTCATCCACGTCTCCAGCGGTGGCGTCTCGCCACGCCAGCAGATCCCGATCGGACCGGGCTACAAGGTCGCCTTGGCCGAGCGGGTTCGCCGTGAAACCGGCTTGCCGACCATCGCGGTGGGATTGATCACCGAGCCCGAGCAGGCGGAGGCGATCATCGCCAGTGGACAAGCCGATCTGGTCGCGCTGGCGCGGGGCATGCTGTTCGATCCGCGCTGGCCCTGGCACGCCGCCGCCAAGCTCGGTGCCCAGGTCGACGCTCCGCGCCAATACTGGCGTTCGCAGCCGCGGGGAACGAACGCACTGTTCGGAGAGGTGCGCATCGGGCAGCGCTGACGCCTGCCAGTTCATGAGCGTGCCGCCGCGTCCCGAGCTCGGAGTTGCACTACCGGGGCACAGCGTGTGGCTGGCGTGCGCTGCCGAGACGGGCGAGAGAACGCGCCTGTGCAGCGGGCCGCAGCCAACCGCCCGACCGCGCGTCGATAATCGAGACGCCGAACCGGCGCTTGCGATGAACCGTCTGCCATGGACTTTGTGCGGCCACTTTTGAGTGCATTGCTTGCCGCTTGCCTGATGGTAGCCACGGCTGCAGCGACGGCTGCGACGGAGGTCCGGCCCGCCGAGCGCAACCTGATCGTCGCCGCGTCGAAGGCGCAGCCGGCTTCCGAGCCGCGCATCGCACTCGTGATCGGGAACGCGGACTATCCGAACGCGCCGCTGGCGAACGCCGTCAACGACGCCCGCGCGATTGCCGAGCGGTTGGCCGAGCTGCGCTTTCGCGTCACCCGCATCGAGAACGCCACCCAGGAGCAGATGTACGAAGCGATCCGTGCCTTCGGCGATCAACTGCGGGGCGGCGGCGTCGGCCTGTTCTATTACGCCGGACATGCACTGCAGGTGCGCGGGCGCAATTACCTGCTGCCGGCGCGCGCGATGATCGAGCGCGAGGACGAGATCATCTACCGCACCGTGGACACCGGCCTGATCCTGGACAAGATGGAGAGCGCGCGCAACCGCGTCAACGTCGTGATTCTCGATGCCTGCCGCAACAACCCCTTCGGCCGCGAGTTCCGCAACATCGCGCCCGGCCTCGCGGTGGTCGACGCGCCGTACAACACGCTGATCGCTTTCGCCACCGCCCCTGGTGCCGTCGCGAGCGACGGCGGCGGCCGCAACGGCCTGTACACACAGCACCTGTTGCAGTCGCTCGCGAGCCCCGGCGTCGGCCTGGATGATGTGTTCAAGAAGGTGCGCACCGGTGTACGGCAGGCTTCGGCCGGTCGGCAGGTGCCGTGGGAGAGCACCTCGCTCGAGGTCGACTTCTACTTCGATCCGCTGCCGAACCAGACGGTCGCCGCTGCGCCCGCCGCCCCGACCCGCTGACGCTCGAACTCGCGTTCTCGGAAAGCGTCAAGGGCAGCACCGACCCGGAGGACTACCGCGCCTACCTGAAGCGCTACCCCGAAGGGCAGTTCGTCGTCCTGGCCCGGAACCGCCTGCGCGCATTGGCGGCGCCTGCGCCCGCCACGCAGACACCGCCCATGGCATCGCCAGCGACGATGCCGCCAGCCGCCGTTGCGACGACCACCCCGACCGCAGAGCGGCCGCCGGCCTCTCCGCCCGCGCCGGCGGCAACGGCGAGCCCGTCGGCGCCTGTCGAGCCCGCGTGACCGCCCGCCGCGCGGCCACCGACGCTGGCGACGCCCACGCTGCCATCGCCCGCGTCAGCTCCGGTCGCCGTGGCCGTGGCTGCACCGGTGCCGGCCCCCATCGCCGCAGCGCCCGCGCCTGCGCTACCCGGCGAAGTGCCGACGCTCGCGCCGCTGCGTGCACTGCTGGGCCACAGCGGCGAGTTGCTCACCATCGCGGTCTCGCGCAGCGGCAGCCAGGCGCTCAGCGGCGCCGCCGACCGCAGCATGCGCCTGTGGGATCTGGCTTCCCGCCGGGAGCTGCGCCTGTTCGCGGGCCATGCGGGGGCCGTCACGGCCACCGCGTTCGGGCCGGATTCGCGCCAGTTCCTCTCCGGCAGCGCCGACCGCAGCGTTCGCCTGTGGGACGCCGCGAGCGGCGCCGAGGCCGCGCGAATGGAGGGGCACGCCGCCGCGGTGTCCGCGGTCGCGTTCGGCCCGACCGGGCGCTACGCCGTCTCCGCCGCCGACGATGGCGAGATCATCGTGTGGGACCTCCCGGCAGGAAAGCCGATCAGGCGTGCCAGGGCCGATGAACGCCGCGTGCGCAGCGTCGCGCTGTCTCCCGAAGGGCGCTACCTGTTGACGACCTCCGAGGACGGCGCGGTCAGGCTGTGGGACGTCGGCACCCTGCGCGTCGTGCGCGCTCTCGGGCCGATGGCGGCGCCCGCTGCGACGGCCGCGTTCAGCGAGGACGGGCGCCTCGTCAACGCCGTCGACACGCGTGGCGAGGTCTGGTCGTGGGAGGCGCGGAACGGGATTCTCGTGCGCAGCTTCGCCACCGGCAGTGCGTCGCCAACGCTCGCCGCGATCGCCGCCGACGGTACCAGCGCGCTCACGGCCAGCGTTGACGGCCGCCTGGCGTTGTGGGAGATCGCATACGGCCGGCCGCTGTGGCGATCGGGCACCCCGCAGCGGCGCTTGACGGCTGTCGCACTCGGGCCACGTGGCTCGGTCGCACTGGCGGCAACCGACGACAAGCGTCTGCTTCTGTGGGACGCATCGACGCAGAGAAAGGAACCCTGATGATCAAGAAGCTTCTGATCGCCGTGTACTTCGGCGCAGCGGCGTGCGCCGCGCTCGCCGGCCAGCCCTGCCCGGAAAAGGCGGCCGACAAGAGCGAACAGGCACGCAACCTGGAACTCGCCACCAAGGTGCGCGACCAGCTCGAGCAGAGCGGCGCCACGGTGGCCTACGTCGCCCGCGCCGGCATCGCCCTGAGCCAGTACGGGCTCGTTTACTCGCACATCGGCCTGGCCTGGCGCGATCATCCGCGCGGCCGCTGGTTCACCTACCACCTGCTCAACAACTGCGGCACGCGCGAGTCGGAGCTCGTCGATCATTCGCTCGAGGACTTCTTCAACGTCGAGCTGTTCACGCAGGATGCACTGGTGGCGGTGCCGACGCCCGAGCTCCAGCTTAAGCTGCTCAAGACCTTCTTCAGCCCGCTGGCGCCGACCTTGCACGAGCGAAGCTACAGCATGATCTCGTACCCGTTTTCGGTGATGTACCAGAGCTCGAACCAATGGGTGCTCGAAGTCAGCGCGGCGGCGATCGCGCCGGAGAACGCGATCAACAACCGGCTGCAGGCGCAGAACTGGCTGAAGGCCAACGGCTATGTGCCGTTCAAGGCCAAGGTCAGTGGCCTGCTCGTGCTGGGCTCGCAACTGTTCAGCCCGCACGTGCGCTTCGACGATCACAGCGAACCGGAAGCCAGCTCGAACGTGTACCTGGAGTCCACCGTCGATTCGGTGCTGGACTTCATGCAGCGTTTCGATCCCGGGCTGAAGCGCTATCCGGTGAGGAACTGACGATGGACGGCGTTCGTGTCGTGGGCAAGGCAGTCGCGTCGGCGCGGCCGGCGCGGTGGCTTCTGGCAGCGGTCTTCGTGCTCGCGGCGTCGGCCTGGGCCCAGCCGCTGCTGCTGGTGAGCGAGCAGGAGGTGGCACGGGAGATGGCGCTGCCGCCTGAAGCCATCGCGCCACGGGCGGTGCCGCGCCCGGATGCGCCGACGATCCGGGTCCTCGCCCCGGTGCTCGGCGGCGAGCCGCTCGGCAATCCGATCCGCATCGAGCTCACCTTCGCAGCCGCGCCCGATGCCGAGATCGACCCGGCCTCGTTCAGTGCGCTCTACGGTGCGCTTCGGATCGACCTCACCGGTCGCATCGTGTCGCGGGTCACGGTCGAGAAGACGGGCCTGAAGGTCGACAACGTGGTGATTCCGCGCGGCAGTCATCGCATTCTGCTGCGCATCGCCGATACCAAGGCCCGCACCGGCGAGACCGAACTGCGGTTCTCGGTTCAATGACCCCGCCGGAGGACGCATGAAAGCGATCGCCCTCGCACTTGCCACCTTGCTCGCGCTGTCGGCTTCGGTCCACGGCGCAGCATCCGACGAATCGGGCACGCTGCTGCAAGCCGGCAAGCTGCGCAAGCAACCGCGGCTCGACGCACCGGTGGTCGCGGCGCTGGCTGCCGGTGCGTCCGTGAGCGTGCTCGACCAACGCCCGGGCTGGTATCGCGTCGCCAGCACCGCCGGGACCGGCTGGGTGCGCATGTTCAGCGTGGCGCGGCCAGCTACCGCTGCATCCGCCGCACAGGCGCCGCCCGGCGCCGCGGAGGACACCACGCGAGGCGTCGCGACGGTGCCTTCAGCTGCCTTCGCGCGATCGGGCAGCCACGCGCTGATCCTGGGCATCGGCGCCTTCGCGTCGGCCGCCATTCCGCCGTTGCCGGGGGTCGGCCACGACATGCGCAGCGCGCAGGAGCTGGCCCTGGCCATGGGCGTGCCGGCGGCGCAGATCACCGTCGTGCGCGATGGTGAGCTCTCGATGGACGGCATGGTGCGTGCGGTGCAGCAGCTCGTCCAGCGGGTGCAACCGGGTGACCGGGTGTTCCTCCATTACTCCGGTCACGGCACGCGCTACCTCGACATCGGACGGCCCGGCAGCCCCTGCGTCACATCGCTCCTCACGCACGACGGCGCGCCGTTCACCGACAGCATGATGGCCGAAGCGCTGAACATGCCGGCCGAGAAAACCGACAAGCTGTTCGTCTTCGTCGACGCCTGTTTCTCGGGGGGCGTCGTTGCGGCGGCCCGCGGCGCGGCGCTGACGCCGAAGTTCTTCGCCCGCGCCAGCGTCGTCGCGCAGTGCGGCACGCCGAGCAACATCGTCACCCGCGGCCTCGAGGCCAGTAGCCCTCAGCGCTGGAAGGCGCGCGACAACTTCATCTACCTGACCGCGGCGCGCGACACCGAGATCGCGTTCGAGGAAGCGGGGGCGGGCGGTTTGGCGACGAAAGCGTTCCACGACTGCGCGCTCCGTGAAGCGCGCGACCTCGACGGCAGCGGCAACCTGTCGGTCGATGAAATCCGCCAATGCGCGCAGCAGCGCATCGACGCCCGGTTTGCGCCCAGCCGCGACTTCACGCCGCATCACCTGACGCTGTTCGGCAACCGCGATTTCGTTCCCACGTTGGCACCCGCTACGACGGCGCCTGGCGCGGCAGCCCCTGCGCCAGCACCGGCGGCACCGTCCGCAGCGGCTCTACCGGCTCCGGCAGCCACGGCGACGGCGCCCTTCATTCACCCCGAGCGCACGCTGGGCGACATCTTCAGCCAGCGAGACGATCGGCGCGAGGTGAGCGTGAAGGTGTCGCGCGACGTGCTCAGGGTCGGGCAAGACCGGCTCGAACTGACCGTCAGCTCCTCCCAGCCGGGATACCTGTACCTCCTGTACGCCGGATCGGACGGAACGAGTTTCGGCATGCTGTTCCCGAACCAGCTCGACGGCGACAACTTCATCCTCGGCCGCCGCCCGGTACCCTTGCCGCGCGCGGGGTGGACACTCCAAGCGCGCGGGCCGGCCGGCACCAACCGGCTGCTCGCGATCGTCACCGACACGCCGCGCGACTTCTCTCGCATCGGGCTGCGACCGAGCGGCGTGTTCTCGTCGGTGCCGGCCACGCCCGGCGCTGCGCGCGACATGGCGTGTGCCTCGGCCACGTCGACGGCCGTGGCCGCCGGCGAGTGCGCCACCGTCCCGGCATCGCCCGATGCGCGCCAACGGTGTTCGAGCGCATTCGGCGCGGCGCTGGTCGACCTGAAGGAAGTGCCCTGAGGGCGGCGATGCCGGCCCCTGCGTAAGCGGCGCTCAGACCTGGATCACCCTGGGGTCCACCGGTTCCGCATGGAGCGCCGCCACCTCGGCGGCACGGCGTGCGAGCACGGCACGCTGGTTGATGTAGCCCTTGTCGGTGATCTCGCCGGCGTCCACGCTGGGCGGTTCGTCGAGCAACAACGCGCGCGTCGGGCTCTGAGACGACCCGACGCCTTCAGCCTTCATCGCCCGCAATGCGGCGGCGACGCGGGCGCGCACTTCGTCGGACGGCGCCGCCCTGGCCTGCGGGCTGGGGAAGACGAGCAGGCCGACTTCGTCGCGGTCGTGGCCGGTGACGACGACATCGGCGGCGAACGGCGTCAGTGCGCTGACGGCATTCACGCGCAGTGTGCCGACCGAGATCCAGGTGCCCGACATGAGCTTGAAGTCCTCGGCCACGCGGCCATCGAATACCACGCCCTTGCCGGGGTCGGCCGGGTCGACGAGCCGCCCGGCGTCGCCGATCAGGTAGTAGCCGTCCTTGTCGAAGGCCTCGGCCGTGGCCTGCGGCGCGTTGCGATAGCCGGGGAAGACATTGGGTCCGCGCACGCGAAGTTCGAGCTTGTCGCCGTTCGGGACGAACTTGAGCTGCACGCCCGGCAGCGGCGCGCCGATGCAGCCTGCGCGGTCTATCGGCCAGTGCACGCTGGTGACCGCGGGCGAGGTCTCGGTCGATCCCCAGGCCGACGTGAACCATAGCGGCCGGTTGCGCGCGCTCTGCGCCACCGCGACGATGCGCTCCCACAGGCTCTGCGGCAACGCCGCGGCGGCATAGAAGATGCCCTCCAGCCGCTCGAAGAACGCGCTCGCGAAGGCAGCGTCGCGCTCGAGGAACGGCAACAGCAGGTCGAGCCCGCGCGGCACGTTGAAGTAGAAGTTCGGCCGCACCTCGCGCAGGTTGGCGACCGTCTTCTCGATCAGGCCCGGCGCGGGCCGTCCCTCGTCGATCGCGAGGCTGCCGCCGTGGGCGAGCACCATGTTGAAATTGTGGTTGCCGCCAAAGGTATGGCTCCATGGCAGCCAATCCAGCAGCACCAGTGGATGGCGCGCAACGAACGGCCAGACCTGCGCGATCTGCTGCTGGTTGGCCGTCAGCATGCGGTGCGTGTTGATGACGACCTTCGGGTGCCCGGTGGAGCCGCTCGTCAGCAGGTACTTGGCGTGGTGCTCGGGGCGAATCGCCGCGAAGGCGCGCATCACGGCGGGCGTCTCGGTGCCGGCGGCCAGGGCATCGAAGGCGATCGCCCCTGGGTGCATCTGCGCATCGGCGGAGAACACCGCCGGCACGCCGCCGCTCCACGAGGCGAGGACCGCGCCGTAGACCTTGGGGTCGCTCGCGTAGACCAGCGCCGGGCCCAGCGTGTCGAGGATGGCGTGGATGCGCGCGTGGTCCCGGGTCAGGCGGGTGTAGGCGCTGGAGACGCTGCACACCGGCCGGCCAACGTGCAGGCAGGCCAGGGCCATCAGCGCGTGGTCGACCGAGTTGTCCGACAGCACGACGACCGGTTGGCCAGCGGGCAATGCGAGATCGAGCAGACCCTGCGCCACCCGGCCGACGATCTCCCGCGTCTGGCAGTAGCTCAGCCGGCGCCAGCCCCCTGCGCCGTCGCGCTCGGAAAGGAACGGCGCGTCGGGCGTCGTCTGCGCCCAATGGTCTAGCCAGTCACCGGTGCAGCGGGTGAACGGTTGCAGCGGTTCGGGGTGGCTCAGCACGAAGGCGCCGTTGCCGAGAAGTCGGCGCACCACGCGCGGCGCCGCGAGAGCGGCGGGGTCGTTGAACAGTTCGAAGCTCATCGCGGTCTCCTTCGCGTTGCGCCCTGACTGCGGCTTTGCTCGATCAGCCCGGCGCGCCGAGCAGCGGAATCGAGCCGTCCGACTCGCGGCCGAGCAGCCCGGCCTTGGTGTAGACTGCCAGCTTGTCGCGCGTGTCGGCGATGTCGAGGTCGCGCATCGTGAGCTGGCCGATGCGGTCGGCCGGCGTGAAGGCACCTTCGCCCTTTTCCATCGTCAGCCGCTCGGGGTGGTAGGTCAGGTTGGGGCTCGTCGTGTCGAGGATCGAGTAGTCGTTGCCGCAACGCAGTTCGAGCGTCACTTCGCCGGTCACCGCGCGCGCCACCCAGCGCTGCGCCGTCTCGCGCAGCATCAGGCACTGCGGGTCGAACCAGCGGCCCTGGTAGAGCAACCGGCCGAGCCGCCGGCCGTTGTTGCGGTACTGCTCGATCGTGTCTTCGTTGTGGATGCCGGTGACGAGCCGCTCGTACGCGATGTGCAACAGCGCCATGCCTGGCGCCTCGTAGATGCCGCGGCTCTTGGCCTCGATGATGCGGTTCTCGATCTGGTCGCTCGTCCCGAGGCCGTGCCGCCCGCCGATTCGGTTCGCCTCCTCGAACAGCGCCACCGCGTCGGCAAACGCGATGCCGTTCAACGCCACCGGTTGGCCTTCCTCGAAGCGCACGGCCACGGTTTCCTTCCTCACCTGCACGTCATCGCGCCAGAACGCCACGCCCATGATCGGGTTCACGATGTGCAGGCCCTTGTTCAAGAACTCGAGGTCCTTCGCCTCGTGCGTCGCGCCGAGCATGTTCGAGTCGGTGGAGTACGCCTTCTCGGTACTCATCTTGTAGTCGAAGCCGGCGGCGATGAGGTATTCGCTCATCTCCTTGCGGCCGCCGAGTTCGTCGATGAAGCGTTGGTCGAGCCACGGCTTGTAGATGCGAAGCGCCGGGTTGGCGAGCAGGCCGTAGCGGTAGAAGCGCTCGATGTCGTTGCCCTTGTACGTGCTGCCGTCGCCCCAGATGTTGACGCCGTCCTCGCGCATCGCCACCACCAGCGAGGTACCGGTCACGGCGCGGCCGAGCGGTGTGGTGTTGAAGTAGGTCGTGCCGCCGGTGGAGATGTGGAACGCGCCACACTGGATCGCGGCGATGCCTTCGGCGACGAGCTGCGGCCGGCAATCGACGAGGCGCGCGATCTCGGCGCCGTAGGCGCGGGCCTTGCGCGGGATGTCGTCGTAGTCGGTCTCGTCGGGCTGGCCGAGGTGCGCGGTGTAGGCGCAAGGAATCGCTCCCCTGGCGCGCATCCAGTGCACTGCTGCACTGGTGTCCAGCCCGCCCGAGAACGCGATGCCGACGCGTTCGCCGACGGGAAGCTGTTGCAGGATGTTGCCGGCCATCGAGTTCTCCATGGGTGCCCGCAAGGCGCATTGCGCCGGCCCGGCGGCGACGAAACCCGAATGCTACGTGATCGCCTTGCGCCGCCAGCCGCGGCGTTGGATCCAAAGGCGAATGCGCGACGCTACTGCATCTTGAATGGCGCTTTCAACCCCAAGGAGTCAGTCAACGTGGTCCCGGCGAGTGCCGCAACGCTGCGCAGACGCGTGACGGCAAACCGCACCGCGGCCGGTCACGGCCCTTCGACCTCGGGCTGTGCGCCAGGTTGATCTGGCCGCAGGTCGTACAGGCGCGCCACAGCTCTCGGCCGGCGCGGGGAACCGGCCGTTGGCCGACTCGGGTCGGGAGCTTCGCGCCAGAGCGCCGGATCCACGCGCTGCCCGTGGCTGCGGATCCAATACGCCAGCACGCGCTCGCGCCGCGTGTCGGGCGGGACGATGGACGGGCCGCCGACGATCACGTAGCGCAGTTCGCCTTCCTCGACCATGCACTCGAGCTGGCTCGGCGTCAGGATCGGGTCGCGTCCCAGATAGCCGCCCATCGCCATGATGGGCTCGCCGGTGCGCACGATCAGCGGCGCGGCCTGCAGCGCGTTGGGCACGGCCAGCAGATAGCGTTCCGACTGGCGATGGGCCCCGAGGAATTCGAGCAGCTTGCGCGACCGGGGCTTGGATGTCTCTGGCGGCTCCGCCACGGCGACATCCGTGGCGCTGTCGGACAACTTGGTGATGTCCGCCGCAGGTGCGGCCACGTTCGGCCGGACGAGGACGGTGCTGAGGGCCCAGGCCGCGGGCATCACCAGCCTGGCCAGCAGCGCAGACACCATCAGCCCGGTGGACAGGCGTCCGGCGGCACGCTGCGGCGGCAGGTTCCACATCCCGACGGCGGCGAGCAACAGCACACCGACCGCCCCGACGAGCATCGCGCTGTGCCAGCCTTCGAACTGCCAGGCCACGTTACCTAGCTCGATGTAGGCGTGCCATGCGGCAGTGATGAGCAGCACGGCCGGCAGGGCCCGAGGCAACGCGCCGGCGCGACAGCGCTGCCAGATCAACGACGCCCCGATGCCTGCCATCGCGGCGAGCGGCGGGCCGAGGACGGCCACGTAGTAGGTGTGAAACACGCCGCCTGCGAGGCTGAACGCGATGGCGTAGGTGAACGCCCAGCCCGCCCACACCAGGACGTGCGCCTGCGCCGCCGAGAGCCGGCGCCGCCAGCGCCAAGGGGACCCCCCCAATGCCACGCCTGCGACGACCATTGGCAGCCACCAGCCCATCTGCGCAGCGAGGTGCGGCGTGGCCAGTCGCAGCGGGCCCGCGGGCGTCCGGTCCCAGAGCGCAGTGGTCTGCCCGGATGGCGCGGCAGTGCGGGTCGCGGCGTCGGGCGTCGTGCCGGCGGCACCTGCGGCCTCGCTGCCTGGCGAGGCCGTGTCGCCGGACGATCTCGGGATGAATCGGTCCAGGCCGTTGTGCAGCAGCGCAAGCTCCAGCATCGAGTTGTGCATCGTGCTGCCGGCATACGGGCGTTCGGCGGGAGGCGTCAGGTCAAACGCGGTGACCCAGGACAAGGACACTGCGGCCATCACGACCGCAGCCAGCCCCAGGTGGACCAGGCGCGTCCGAACCGACAGGCCCGGCGCGCCGTACAGATAGACCAGTCCAAAGGTCGGCGCCACCGCCAGCGCGACCGCCATCTTGACGTTGAAGCCGATGCCGACAAGCGCCAGGGCCAGCATGAGCAAGCCGCCGCTGCCCGTCTCGGCCGCCCGGATCAGCGCCCAGGCCGCGAAGAGCAGCACCATGATCAGACAGCTATCGGTGTTGTTCGATCGATCGATCGCCGCGCTGATCGGTGTCAGGGCCAGGAAGAGCGCCGCCAGCAGCGCAGCGGTCCGGCCGAAACGACGGCCAACGGTGTGGTGCAACAACGCTACCGAGACGACCCCTTCCAGCACTTGCGGCAGCATCACGCTGAAGGCGTTGAAGCCGAGCATCTTGGCGCTGGCCACCTGCAGCCACAGCGCGATGGGGGCTTGTCGAGCGAGACGAATCCAGCCGGATCGAAAGAATTGAAGAAGAAGCAATGCCAGCTACCCAGCATGCTGCGCACCCCCGCGGCGTAGTATTGGCGCCCGAAGCCGTTTTGATCCAGGTGCCACAGCCGCAGCACGGCTGCGAGCCCCAGGATGGCGACGAACGCCCCTCGCGCGGCGCGTCCGGATTGGGTGGGCACCCCGGCCGCCTGAGGCGCAGGGCCCGGTGCTTGGGCTTCGGTCGTCTGATTCATCGGCATCCTTGGCGTGCCGGGACTGGGCACCCGGGTCACTGTATCAACGCGCTCATCCCTTCCGGCGCGTCCCGCGCCAAGCCCTCAGGCGACAATGCCCGCCGATGCACAAGCGCCTTGCCCTGTACCTGCAGCTGATCCGATGGGACCGCCCGGCTGGCTGGCTGCTGCTGCTGTGGCCGACGCTGTCGGCGCTGTGGATCGCGGCCGGCGGCTTTCCCGGCTGGCACCTGCTGGTGGTGTTCACGCTCGGCACGATCCTGATGCGCAGCGCGGGCTGCTGCATCAACGACGTTGCCGATCGTGCCTTCGACCGGCACGTCAGGCGCACCGCGCAACGCCCGGTGACGAGCGGCGCCGTCAGTCCGCGCGAGGCACTGGCCGTGGGCGCGGGGTTGGCGCTGCTCGCGTTCGCGCTGGTGCTCACGACCAACGCGGCGACGGTGCTGTGGTCGTTCGCGGCGCTGGCGGTCACGCTGATCTACCCGTACACCAAACGCTTCCTGCCGATGCCGCAAGAGGTGCTGGGCGTGGCGTTCAGCTTCGGCATTCCTATGGCCTTCGCCGCAGTACTTGGCGGCAGCTCATGGGATTTCTCGACCGTGCAGGCCGCGGTGCCACCGCTCGCCGGGTGGCTGCTGCTCGGCAATGCATTCTGGGTGCTGGCCTACGACACCGAATATGCGATGGTCGATCGCGACGACGATCTCAGGATCGGCATCCACACCGCGGCGCTCACGCTTGGCCGCTTCGACGTGACCGGGGTGATGGCGTTCTACGCAGCCTACCTCGGGATCTGGGCGACGATCGGTTCGCGGCTCGGTTTCGGCGCTGCCTACTTCGGCGGCCTCGCCGCTGCAGCGGGCCAGGCCGGTTGGCACTTCACGCTGATCCGCGAGCGCTCGCGCGAGGGCTGCTTCAAGGCCTTTCGCCTCAACCAGTGGCTGGGTTTCGCGGTGTTCGCCGGTGTGGCGCTCGACGCGCTGCAGCGCAGCCGCTGAAACTCAACCAAACTCGTCGCCGAGTTCCCTGGCGCGCAGGCGCGCCGCCTTCAATGCCTCGACGAAAGCCGACCTGACGCCGGCGGATTCGAGTGTGGTGAGCGCCGCGTAGGTCGTTCCCCCCTTCGAGGTGACGCGCTGGCGCAGCAGCTCGGGCGGGTCGCTCGAGCGGCGCGCCAGTTCGGTCGCCCCGGCAAACGTGGCAAGCGCGAGCTGCCTGCCCTGTTCGGCGGGCAAGCCCATCTCGACGGCAGCCTCGATCATCGCCTCGACGAAATAGAACACGTAGGCCGGACCCGAGCCCGACAGCGCGGTGACGGCGTCGAGGTCGGCCTCGCGCGCGACCCAGAGCGTCTGGCCGGTCGGCGCGAGCACCTGTTCGACGAGCGCGCGGTCGCCGGCCGTGACGGCGCTGCGTGCGTAGAGCCCGGCGATACCCTGGCCGATCAGCGCCGGCGTGTTCGGCATCGCGCGCACCACACGCTCGGTGCCGGCGGCGGCGGCAATCGCGTCGCTGCGGATGCCGGCCATCACGCTCAGCTGCAGCGCGCCAGCGATGTAGCGGCCGCAGGGCGCGGCGGCCCCCCTGAACAACTGCGGCTTGACGGCCCAGACGACGAGCGCGGCCTGGGCGAGCGAGGCGTCAGCCGCAGCGATCGTGCGCACGCCATGCTCGCTGCGCAGGCGCTCGCGCTGCGCGTCGAACGGTTCGACGACGAGGATTGAAGCACCGTTGCGGCCGCCCGCGACCAGCCCGCCGATGACGGCACTCGCCATGTTGCCGCCGCCGATGAAGGCGAGGATCTGTTCCATCGGCTCAGTGTAGGCGCTGGGCCGCCAGCAGTGCCGCCTGCAGCGCCTTCTGGCGCTCACGTTCCCGGTGCAGCATCATGCTGCGGGTATACGGCCTTTCGTGCCCCGACAGCGACAGCGCGACGCGGGTCACCAATTCGTGTGTCGGCAGGGTGGGAAGCGCAGTGGGGTTGACCAGCTGCGCCGCGATCAGCACGGCGAACAGCCATCCCGGCAGTTGCTGGCGCGGCACCGCGCCCAGAGCCAGCGCCAGTGCGCTGGCCACGCCGCCGAGCGCGAAGCCGGCCAGCGATTCACTCGGCGAATGCGCACCGACGACAACCCGCGATACCGCGACCAGTGCAGCCACCGCGTACCCCAGTGCCACCGCGAAGTGCTGCGTCGGGCGAGCGCTCGATGCCGCGAAGCAGCGCAGCAGCAGCGGAAACACCGCCGCCGAGTACATCGCATGACCGGAGAAGCCGGTGAAGTTGAGGCGCGCGATACCGACGCCCCAGCCGATGAAGGCGATCTTGCTCGCCGTCGTCAACGCGATCGCCAGCAAGAAGGCCTGCAGCCAAAGCTTCGCACTGCGCCGCTCGTCGATCCACGCCAGCCAGGCAACGAGCGCCAGGCCCGAGGGCAGCATCAGCTGGGCTTCGCCGAGCCGGGTAATGACGAGCCACAGGGCCGAGGGATGCGCGAATTCGCCAGCGAAGTCCATGGGCAGCGATGTTATCCAGCGGACGCCGCGCCCGCAGGCTGCATCCGCGCGCAAAAGTCACGCCACGACACCGGGAGTGCGCTCGCCGAAGATCGCCGTGCCGACACGCACGATCGTTGCCCCTTCGGCAATGGCGGCGTCGAGATCCGCGCTCATGCCCATCGACAGGGTATCGAGGACCAACCCGTCGCGCTGCAGCGACAGCAGCAGTTTGCGCAGCGCGCGGTGCGGCGCGCGCTGCGCCTCGACCCCGGCAGCCGGCTCGGGGATGGCCATCAGCCCACGCAGCCGCAGCCCGGGCAGCCGCGCCACGGCGCGAGCCACGCCGGGCACCTCGGTGGACGCGAGGCCGCTCTTGCTCGCCTCGCCGCTGATATTGACCTGCAGGCAGACCTGCAGCGCGCCGAGCTGCGGCGGACGCTGGGCGCTCAGCCGCTCGGCGAGCTTGAGCCGGTCGACGCTGTGGACCCAGTCGAAGTGCTCGGCCACGGCACGCGTCTTGTTGCTTTGCAGCGGACCGATCAGGTGCCACTCGAGCCTGCTGCGCAGGTCGGCGAGCTGCCCGATCTTGGCCAGCGCCTCCTGCACGTAGTTCTCGCCGAACCGCGTCTGTCCGGCTGCATGGGCTTCCCGCACGCGCCCGGCCGGGAAGGTCTTGCTCACCGCCAGAAGTGTGACGCTGTCGGCAGACCGGCCTGCCGCGGCACAGGCCCGTGCGATGCGAAACCGCACCTGCTGGAGCCGGGAAGCAATCGTCGCCATAATGCGCCGAGAGTATGGCTCACGGTGCACGGCGAAGACCCCGCTCAAGACCCGGCTGAAACTACCGACATCCCTTCATGGACATCACCCAACTGCTGGCGTTCTCCGTCAAGAACAAGGCGTCCGACCTGCATCTGTCATCGGGCCTGCCGCCGATGATCCGGGTGCACGGCGACGTGCGCCGCATCAATATCGACCCTCTCGAGCACAAGCAGGTGTACGAGATGGTGTACGACATCATGAACGACTCGCAGCGCAAGGCCTACGAGGAAACGCTGGAGTGCGACTTCTCGTTCGAGATTCAGGGCCTGGCGCGTTTTCGCGTCAATGCGTTCAACCAGAACCGCGGCGCCGCCGCGGTGTTTCGCACGATTCCGAGCAAGATCCTGACGCTTGAGCAGCTCGCCACGCCCAAGGTGTTCGCCGAGCTGTCGTTGAAGCCGCGCGGGCTGGTGCTGTGTACCGGACCGACCGGCTCGGGCAAGTCGACCACGCTCGCGGCGATGGTGAACCACCTGAATGAAAACGAGTACGGCCACGTGCTGACGGTGGAAGATCCGATCGAATTCGTCCACGAGTCGAAGAAATGCCTCGTCAACCAGCGCGAGGTCGGACCGCACACGCTGAGCTTTGCCAACGCACTGCGCTCGGCGCTGCGCGAGGACCCGGACGCGATCCTGGTCGGCGAAATGCGCGACCTGGAGACGATCCGGCTGGCGCTCACCGCCGCCGAGACCGGCCACCTCGTGTTCGGCACGCTGCACACCAGCTCGGCCGCCAAGACGATCGACCGCATCGTCGACGTGTTCCCGGCGGGCGAAAAGGAAATGGTGCGCGCGATGGTCTCTGAGTCGCTGGTGGCCGTGATTTCGCAGACGCTGTGCAAGCTCAAGGACGGTTCGGGCCGCGTTGCGGCGCACGAGATCATGCTCGGCACCGCGGCCATCCGCAACCTGATCCGCGAGGCGAAGGTGGCGCAGATGTATTCGTCGATCCAGACCGGCAACAACGTCGGCATGCAGACGCTCGACCAGAACCTGGCCGACCTCGTCAGGCGCAACATGGTCGCGCCGGCCGAGGCGCGTGCCAAGGCCAAGTTCCCCGAGAACTTCCCGGGCTGACCCCAACGTACTGCGAGGGCTTCGCATGGAAATCGACCAGGCATCCAAGTTCGTCAACGACCTGCTGCGCCTGATGGTGTCGCGCAACGGGTCGGACCTGTTTCTGACGTGCGACTTCCCGCCGGCGATCAAGGTCGATGGCAAGATCACGAAGGTCTCGCCACAGCCGCTGACGGGCCAGCACACGATGGCACTGGCGCGCGCGCTGATGAACGACAAGCAGGCGGCGGAGTTCGAGCGCACCAAGGAGTGCAACTTCGCGATCTCGCCGCAGAGCATCGGGCGTTTCCGGGCCAATGCGTTCGTACAGCAGGGCAACGTCGGGCTGGTGCTGCGCACGATCCCGAAGACGCTGCCGACGATCGACGGGCTCGGCCTGCCCAAGGTGCTCAAGGACGTGGCGATGTCCAAGCGCGGTCTGGTCATCTTCGTCGGCGGCACCGGTTGCGGCAAGAGCACCTCGCTGGCGGCGATGGTCGACTACCGCAATGAGAACTCGTTCGGCCATATCGTCACGGTCGAGGACCCGATCGAATTCGTCCACCCGCACAAGAACTGCATCGTCACGCAACGCGAGGTGGGCATCGACACCGAGGACTGGGAACCGGCGTTGAAGAATTCGCTGCGCCAGGCGCCCGACGTCATCCTGATGGGCGAGATTCGCGACCGCGAGACGATGGAGCACGCCGTCGCGTTCGCCGAAACCGGCCACCTCTGCCTGGCGACGCTGCACGCCAACAGCACCAACCAGGCGCTCGACCGCATCATCAACTTCTTCCCCGACGAGCGCCGGGCCCAGCTGTTGATGGACCTGTCGCTCAACCTCAAGGGGCTGGTGTCGCAGCGCCTGCTGCCGCTCCAGAACGGCAAGGGCCGCATCGCCGCGGTGGAGATCATGCTCAACTCACCGCTGATCACCGACCTCATCTTCAAGGGCGATGTGCCCGAGATCAAGGAGATCATGAAGCGGTCGCGCGAGCTCGGCATGCAGACCTTCGACCAGAGCCTGTTCGACCTGTACGAGGGCAACCTCGTCACGATCGAGGATGCGCTGCGCAATGCCGACTCGATGAACGACCTGCGGCTGCAGATCAAGCTCAACAGCAAGCGCGCGCGCAACACCGACCTGGCCGCCGGCACCGAGCATATGTCGATCGTCTGACCGGGCGCGTCGCGGCACTACACGGCCTCGTTCGAGGCCGTTGTTGTTTTCAACCTCGTGAGTCACGCATGACCGACAAGATCTACGACCCCACCCCCCCGCGAAGCGTCGCCTTTCTCGGCCTCGGCGTGATGGGCTACCCGATGGCGGGCCACGTGGCTCGTGCAGGGCACCGAGTGACGGTCTACAACCGCAGCGCGGGCAGGGCCGAGGCCTGGGTCGCCGAGTACGGCGGCCGGCGGGCGGCGACGCCGCTGGCAGCCGCGACCGAGGCCGAACTGGTCTGTGCCTGCGTCGGCAACGACGACGATCTGCGCGCCGTCACCCTCGCATCGGACGGCGCCTTCCGCGGCATGCGGCGGGGTGCGGTCTTCGTCGACCATACGACTACCTCGGCCAGCGTGGCCCGCGAACTGAGCGCGGCGGCGCGCGAACGCGGGCTCGAATTCATCGACGCCCCGGTATCTGGCGGCAACGTGGGCGCCGTCAACGGCGCGCTGACGGTCATGTGCGGCGGCGATGCGGAGGCATTGGCGCGCGCACAGCCGGTGCTGCTCGCCTATGCAAGGGCGGTATCGCTGCTGGGTGCGAGCGGCGCCGGCCAGCTGGCCAAGATGGTCAACCAGATCGCGATCGCCGGGCTGCTGCAGGGCCTCGCCGAGGCCATCGCCTTCGGCGAGAAGTCTGGCCTCGACATGACGGCGGTGCTCGGAGTGATCGGCCAGGGGGCTGCGCAGAGCTGGCAGATGGACCAGCGCGGGCCGACGATGATCGCTGGCCGGTTCGACTTCGGCTTCGCCGTCGACTGGATGCGCAAGGACCTTTCGCTGGTGCTCGACGAAGCGCGGCGCAACGGCGCCCGAGTGCCTGTCACCGCGCTGGTGGACCAGTTCTACGCCGACGTCCAGGCCGCTGGCGGGCAGCGCTGGGACACCTCGAGCCTGATCACGCGGCTCCGATAGCGCGCAACGGCGCCGCGGCAGTTCAAGGCTTGGCCGGCGCTGGCGCGCTGGCCGGTGCGCCCGGCTGGCTCGCGGCGCTTGCCGCGGACGCGGCCGGCTGCGGCGTGATCGCCGCCAGGATCGCCGAGAGTTCCGCCGGCGTGATGACCTGGAAGACACGCACCACCTTCTGCACGCCGCCGATGCTGCGCGTCAGCTCGACCGCACGCTGGGCCTCGGTCTCGGTGACGAGACCCATCAGATAGACATTGCCGCGCTCGGTGACGACCTTGATGCTATTGGTCGACAGGTCCTTCGCGTCGAAGATCTGGGCCTTGACCTTGCCGGTGGTGATGCTGTCATTCGAACGTGTGGACAGCGAGCTATTGGGCATCACGGCGAGATCGTTCACCGTCGAGCGAACGGTGCCGATCTGCGTCACCGCCTTCTCGATCGCAGCCTTGTCGGCCTCGGTCGGGACCTCGCCGGTCAGGAGCAGCATGCGGTTGTAGCTGGTGGAGTTCACGTGGCCGCGATCGCCGATCGTCGCGTCGACCGCAACGAGCGACTTGACCTCGTTGGTCGAGTCGTCTACCTGCGTGCCGGTGCTTCGGCGGTCGGTAGCCACCATCGCGCTGCCGGCCACGGCGCCGCCGATCAGCAACGGCGCGCACGCACCCAGCAGCGAAACGGCGACTAGCGCCGCAACCAAGCCGGTCCGGCGCGGAAATGAAATCTTGAATGTCATGAGTTGTCCTGTTCGCCCAGCAGTTGAAGATCGACCGCGTCGCACAGGCAATGCAGAACGAGGATGTGCACCTCCTGGATGCGCGCCGTTCGTTCATGCGGCACGCAGATGTGCACGTCGGTCTCGGTGAGCACCTCGCGCATCCTGCCTCCGTTGCGGCCAGTCAGCGCGATCACGGTCATGTCCCTGGCCTGCGCCGCCTCGATCGCAGCCAGCACGTTGCCCGAATTGCCGCTCGTACTGATGGCCAGCAGCACGTCGCCCGGTGCGCCCAGAGCCTGTACCTGCTTGGCGAAGATCGCGTTGAAATCGTAGTCGTTGGCGATGGCCGTGAGGATCGACGTATCCGTCGTCAGCGCGATCGCTGCCAAGCCGGGCCTTTCGCGTTCGAAGCGACCGACGAACTCGGCCGCGAAGTGCTGGGCGTCACTGGCCGATCCGCCATTGCCGCAGGCCAGCACTTTGCCGCCGGCGGTGATACAACCCAGCAACGTGCGAACGCCCTCCGCGATTGGCCGCGACAGAATCTCGGCAGCCGCGTACTTCAGGTCTGCACTGTCGAAGAACTGCTGCTGGATACGTTGTTCGAGCATGGGCACGGATGATATGACACCGCTCTTCGAGCCTGGTTCCCTCGCGACCCTAGGATGTGTCGAACGCCGCTTGCAGCCACTCGAGCGCGCTGCCCTCGATCGCCACCACGTCGAACCTGCACGCTGGCGGCGCAGCGAATCGCATCAGGTAGTGCCGCGCTGCGAGCACGAGGCGGCGCTGCTTGGCCGCGACGATGCTCGCCGCCGTGCCCCGGTGCGAAGCGCTCGTGCGCTGCCGAACTTCGACGAAGACAATCGTGCCGTCGCGCTCGCGAAGGATCAGATCGACTTCGCCGCCGCGCCGACGCGGCCCGGCGGCGACGCGATAATTGCGCTCCATCAGCGTCAATCCGTGCTGCTGCAAGTGCGCCAGCGCTCGCGCCTCCGCCTCATCACCCAAGCGCTTCGTCGTGACCATCGCTGATTCTTCGTTGCTGCGCGCGGCTGCGGACGCTGCCGGCGCACAGCAGTATCCCGCAGGTGCGCTCTACGTGGTCGCGACGCCGATCGGCAACCTCGCCGACCTGAGCCTGCGTGCAGTGCATGTGCTGGCGATGGCCGACGCCGTGGCCTGCGAAGACACGCGCCACAGCGCGCCGTTGCTGCGCCACCTGGGCCTGGACAAGCCGCTGCTCGCAGTGCACCGGCACAACGAGCGTGACGCCGCATCGGGTGTACTTGCACGCCTCGCGCGTGGCGAACGCGTGGCCTACGTGAGCGATGCCGGCACGCCGGCCTTGAGCGATCCCGGGGCGGTGCTGGTGGCCGCGGTGCGCGACGCCGGCTTTCGCGTGCTGCCGATTCCGGGCGCCAGCGCGGCGCTGGCGGCATTGAGCGTGGCCGGCGACGTGCACGCGGCCGCGTTTCGCTTCGCAGGATTCCTGCCGGCCAGGGCCGGCGAGCGCGCGCACGCGCTCGCCGCGCTGCTCGCGCAGCCCGATGCGCAGGTGCTGTTCGAGGCGCCGCACCGTATCGAATCGCTTTGCCAGGCGCTCGGCGCAGCATGCCCGGACCGCACGGTCACGCTGTGCCGCGAGCTGACGAAGCAGTTCGAGTCCGTGGTCACGCTGCCAGCGTCCGGGCTGGTCGGCTGGCTCGCCGCCGATGCGAACCGGTTGCGCGGCGAGTTCGTCGTCGTGCTCCACACCACGCCGGTCGTCGACGTCGCAGCGCAGGAGCACGACCGAACGCTGCTGGCGCTGGTGGCGGCATTGCCGCTGAAGCAGGCGGTTGCGCTCGCCGTGCAGCTGACCGGCGCGCCGCGCAATGCCTTGTACGAGCGGGCATTGGCACTGAAGGATTCGGGTACGTCTCTGCCCTGAGTCTGGAATCAATTCGTGAACAGGGCCCCCCGGCGCCGTCTCGTCGACGGATAGGTTCAGGCCGGCGCGATGCGCGGGTCGTGCTTGTTCAGCACCCCGGCATCGCCCAGCGCCGCCTTCACCGCCTGTCGCAGCGGCGTGGGCTGCACCGGCCCGACCAGCGCGACGAGAGCGCTGTCGTCGAGCCGGTGCGGGCGCTGCCACAGGTAGCGCATCGCCAGCAACTCGCGCCACATCGGCACCACCGGCGAAGCCAGGCGGAACAGCCACCACGGCAGCGTGCCGCTGCGCTGCGTGCGGCCGGCGGCCGCCTCGATGGCCTGGCGCATTTCTTCGCCGGTCGCCGTGTGGCCGGCGAAATGCAGGCGGTGTGGTCCGCGAAGCCGCACTCTTTGGCTGGCGACACGAACGAACACGCTCGCCAGGTCGGGCAGGTAGGCCCAGGCGTGCGTGACGTCCATCGGGCCGGGGTAGATGACGCGGCCCGAGGCGGCCTTCGAGGCAAGCGCAAGGTCGAACCACGAGCCGGGCTGCGCACCGCCGAAGAAGTCGCCGGCACGGATGACCACGCTGTCGAGTTGGGGCGTGGCCGCGATGCGGGCTTCGATCTCGATGCGAATGCGTGCCTTGGCGGTATTGCCCTGCTCGGGGGTGGCAGGGGTCAACAGCGGCGGCAACTCGCGACCGAAGTTGTAGACGTTGCCGGGCAGCATCAGCAGCGCACCGCTGGCGCGCGCCGCGGCGATGGCCGCATCGACCAGCGGCAGCGCGAGGCGGTCCCAGTCGGTGTAGGGCGGGTTGAGCGCATGGATCACCGCATCGGCGCCCTGCGCCGCGTCGCGAACCGCCTCCGCGTCGAGTGCGTCGCAGCGTACCGCCTGCACTTGCGGCCGCGTCCCCAGGGCTTGCGCGAGCGGCTTGCGGGACTGCGCGCGCACCTGCCAGCCGGCGTCGGCAAAGGCTCGGACAAGCGCCTCACCGATCCGGCCGGCGGCGCCGAGAATGAGGACGGTCGACGACATGGGCGAGTTCCCGGGGTGAATGAACGGCAACGAAATTCTCGCGCCGTACCTGTTCAGCGCAAGACGCATTACTGCATAGCTATCATTCATGGATGAATATCA
>Ga0209048_10000282_pt1 | contig 56112 bp, 52 predicted proteins | sample FrelakmetCRP12CR_FD_187146 | JGI IMG/M metagenome (GOLD analysis project Ga0209048, IMG submission 187146) | Freshwater lake sediment microbial communities from the University of Notre Dame, USA, for methane emissions studies - CRP12 CR (SPAdes)... | ecosystem: Environmental > Aquatic >...
CATGGAGCGCAACGGGGTCGCCGTCGAGGTGATCCGCGCCGTCGATCACGCGATCGCCGCGGGCGTTCAGCCGGACATGACCGAGCACGGCTTCGAGCGCGACGACTGGCCCTCGATCTTCGAGAAGGTCATGGCCGCCGACATCCTCGTGCTGCTCTCGCCCATCTGGCTCGGTGAGAAATCGTCGGTCTGTACGCGGGTGGTCGAGCGGCTGTACGGCAACAGCCATCTGCTGAACGAGCACGGCCAGTACGCCTACTACGGGCGCGTCGGCGCCTGCATCATCACGGGCAACGAGGACGGCGCGAAGCACTGCTCGATGAACATCCTCTACTCGCTGCAGCACCTCGGCTACGCGATCCCACCGCAGGCGGACTCGGCCTGGCTCGGCGAGGCCGGTCCCGGACCCAGCTACCTCGACCCCGGCTCGGGTGGCCCGGAGAACGACTTCACCAACCGCAACACCACGTTCATGACCTGGAACCTGATGCACCTGGCGCGGCTCATCAAGGACGCCGGCGGGATCCCGGCGCACGGCAACCAGCGCTCGGCCTGGGACGCAGGCTGCCGCTCCGACTTCGCCAACCCCGACTACCGCTGAGGGTCTGCGCCCACCGCAGCCCACCCAGAGCCCGACAAGCACGTACGCTTACCAGGGCGGCGCCTCGCCGCCGCCGGTGTCGGACTCGACCGCCGTCGCCTCGACGCCGCCACCTGTGACACGCCGGAAGGACTCCATCACATGAGCTGGGACTTCTCCACCGATCCCGACTACCAGCTGGAGCTCGACTGGATCGACGAGTTCGTGCGCCGCGAGATCTGGCCGCTCGAGACGATCTGGCACGAGCTCGGCCCCGAGCGTCTGCGCGACGCGATGGCGCCGTTGCAGGAGCAGGTCAAGGCGCGCGGTCTCTGGGCCGCACACTTGCCGCCCGAGCTCGGGGGACAGGGCATGGGGCAGGTGCGGCTGGGTCTCATGCACGAGATCCTCGGCACGTCGCCGATCGCGCCTCTCGCGTTTGGCAACGCCGCACCGGATTCCGGCAACTCGGAGATCCTGGCGGTGGCGGGTACCGCCGAGCAGAAGGATCTCTGGCTGCATCCCCTGCTCGCCGGCGACCTGCGCAGCGCGTTCAGCATGACCGAGCCGCATACGCCGGGGTCCGATCCCACGCAGCTGAGCACCCGGGCGGTCCGCGACGGCGATGACTGGGTGATCGACGGGCACAAGTGGTTCTCCTCCAACGGGTCGATCGCCGACTTCCTGATCGTGATGGCCGTGACCGACCCGGGCGCGCGGCCCTCACAGCGAGCATCCATGTTCATCGTGCCCCGGGACACGCCGGGCGTCGAGATACTCAGAGACGTACCGACGATGGAGCATCCGTGGGAGCAGTTCGGTGCCTACGGAGGGCACGCCGAGATCCTCTACCGGGGGGTGCGGGTGCCGGGCGATGCACTGCTGGGCCGCGAGGGCGAAGGCTTCGTGCTCGCGCAGCAGCGGCTCGGACCGGGCCGGATTCACCACTGCATGCGCTGGCTCGGCGTCGCGCGACGGGCCTTCGACATGATGTGCGAGCGCGCCACCTATCGCCAGGCGCACGGATCGGTGCTCGCGGAGAAGCAGACCGTCCAGAACTGGATCGCCGACAGCGCCGCCGAGATGCAGGCCGCGCGCCTGATGACCCTGCACGCCGCTTGGGTGATGGACACTCAAGGCGCTCGCGCCGCCATGATCGACGTGGCCCTGATCAAGTTCTACGGCGCCAGGGTCCTTCACGACGTCGTCGACCGTGCGCTCCAGCTGCACGGCTCACTCGGGTACTCGACCGACCTGCCACTCGAGCAGATGTATCGCTTCGCGCGGGCGGCCCGCATCTACGACGGACCCGACGAGGTGCACCGCCAGACCGTCGCGCGCCGCATCCTCCACGGCTATCGTCCGCCCGCCGACGGCGTCCCCAGCGAACACCTGCCGACACGTCGCGACCAGGCGCGCGAGCGTTTTGGACACCTGCTCGCGGAGCTCACGGCAAACGACTAGGGCGGGGGCCACCCCTCGGTGCTCCGACTCGTCACGATCCCGATCAGCCACTACTGCGAGAAGGCGCGCTGGGCGCTTGAGCGGGCGGGACTGCCCTACCGCGAGGACCGTCATGTGCAGGGGGTCCATCGCTTCTTCGCGCGACGGGCCGGCGGTGGCTGTACGGTTCCCGTGCTTGTCACCCCCAACGGGGCGATCGGGGAGTCGCAGGCGATTCTTGCGTGGGTCGATCAGCGCACGCCGCCCGAGCACCGGCTGTTTCCCTCCGAGGGCGGAGCGCGCTCGGAGGTCGACCGCCTCTGTCGGCGCCTAGACGAACGGCTGGGGCCGGCGGGCCGGCGGCTGATGTATGTGCACATGCTCGCCGCGCGCAAGCTGATGCTGAGCTTCAACAACGCCGGCGTGCCGGGCTGGGAGGCCCTTGCCACCCGCTGGGGCTGGCCCGCGTTGGTGGGCTTCGCCCGGCATGCGCTCGGGATCCGCCCGGGCGTGGAGATCGAAGACGAGGCGGCGGTCTGGCGAGAGCTCGACTTCGTCGCGCAGCTGCTCTCGGACGGTCGCCCGCATCTCTGCGGCGAGCGCTTCGGCGCGGCTGACCTGACCTTCGCCTGCATGTCTGCCTCGGTGATCGTCCCACCCGTCTACGGCGTCCCGCTTCCACAGCCCGATCTCCTGCCGGCGAACACGGCCACGCTCGTGGAGCGGGCACGCGAGCACCCCGCGGGGCGCTATGCGCTGGGGCTCTTTGCCGAGCATCGCCGCGAGCTGGTCGTCGCGTAGCCCGCGTCGGCCGGTACGGCTCAGATGCACCGGCGCGCTCACGCCCTCCACGAGCTGTGAGGCGCTGGCGATCGCGCATCGCCGGCCACGCGCAGGGCCTGCGCGTGAGGAAGGCGTGGCATGCTGCACGAGGATGAGCCGCGCCGAGCTCGACAGCCTGCAGGGGTCCGCGCCCACGATCGACGAGGTGCTGCTCGCCGATGAGCCCGAGGCCTGGAAGGCGCTCGGGTTCGCGGTGCTGGACGGGTGCTGTCAGCTTGGCACGGTGCGCCTGCGCCTCGCAGGTCGGCGGGCGGGTAGCGGGATCGTCGGCTGGTCTCTGCGCGCGGTCTCGGGCGTCGAGCTCGATGGGCTGCCCACGAGCCGCTCGCAGGCGCCGGTCCCTGGGCCCGCCCCGGCACATCCCAACGGAGCGCTCGCGATCGATCACCTCGTCGCGATGTCGCCCGCTCTCGATCGCAGCGTGCGGGCGCTGCAGGCGGCCGGGCTGCCGTTGCGCAGGATCCGCGATGAGCCGACCCCGACCGGAGCGCCACGGCAAGCTTTCTTCCGGCTCGGGGCCGAGATCCTCGAGGTCGTCCAGGAGCCCGCCGATGTCGTCGAGCGTGGGGGCGGATCCGAGCGGCCCGCGCAGCTGTGGGGTCTTGCGCTGACGGTCGAGGACCTCGGCCGCGCGGCGCAGGTGCTCGGCCCGCACCTCGGCCCGATCCGCCCGGCGGTCCAGCCGGGTCGCCGGATCGCCACGCTGCGCCGGTCCGCCGGCCTCGCGGTCCCGGTTGCGCTGATGAGCCGGCCCACCCGGGGTCCGCTTTGAGCAAGCCCGGGCTGTACTTCGGTGACCGCGCGTGCCTGGAGCACGATCCGCGGGCGTACATGCCGGGCCATCCGGACACGCCCGAGCGACTGCTTGCGATCGAGCGGCTGCTGGCGGACTCGGACTGGCTGGGGTGGGAACGTCGCGTGGCACCGGCGGCCGCGCCGTCACGGCTCGAGCTCGTTCACAGCGCCCGTCACGTCGACGCCGTGAGAGAGCTGTGCGCGATGGGCGGCGGCCCGATCGACGCCGACACGTTCGTGGGCGAGGCCTCCTACCGGGCCGCGCTGCACGCTGCCGGGGGCGCCTGCGCGATGACCGAGGCGCTGATCGCCGGCGAGGCCACCGTCGGGTTCTGCGGCGTGCGTCCCCCAGGCCATCACGCCGAACGCGAGCGCGCGATGGGGTTCTGCCTGTTCAACAACCTGGCCGTGGCCGCCGAGCTCGCGATCCGGGAGCTAGGTGCCCGGCGGGTGTTCATCTTCGACTGGGACGTGCACCACGGAAACGGGACCGCGGAGGCGTTCCGCAGCCGCTCGGATGTCCTGTTCGCGAGCATTCACCAGGCGGGGCTGTTTCCGGGCACCGGATCGCTCAGCGACGTCGGGTCGGGTCCCGGCGAGGGCTACACGATCAACCTGCCGGTCCCGCAGGGCTCGGGGGAGGAACTGTGGCTGTCCCTGCTCGAGCACGTGGTGCTGCCCGCCGCCACCGCCTTCGAGCCCGATCTCGTGCTGATCTCTGCCGGGTTCGACGCTCATGTGGAGGACCCGATCGGGGGCTGTCGCCTGGAGGCCGGCTCCTTCGCCGAGATGGCCCGTCACGTGCACGACATGGCGCGGGTCGCAGGCGCTCCGCTCGGGGCGATCCTCGAGGGCGGCTACGAGACCACGGCCCTCGCGGTGTGCGTGAGGGAGACTCTCGCGGCGCTGGGCAGCGAGCGGCCAGCGCGCTCGGCCGCGCCCGAGGCGCTGCTCACCTCACGGGCAGCCGCGCGGATCGGCCACTACTGGCCGCTGTGAGTCATCGATTCGATCAGCCCCGCTGAGCCCCTGTGCGCACCACACGTCGCTGGATCGCATCCCTCCGGGTAGGTGCGCTCCGAGCGACGGCGGGCGCCGTCGATCAGGCTCACGAGGTAGCCGCCTGCAAGGAGCAGGTGGCGGGCGCCGGACAGCCCGCGAATCGCGCTTACGCTCTCGCGCTCTCGACCTCCTGTGAAGGGGCGAGGGCGCGACGGAGCGCACGGACCCCCCACCCGGGGCGCAGGGACCCGGCTCTAGTCCTCGTGCGCCTGCATCTCCTGCACGCGCTCCTTCAGCTGGGCCGTGACCGTGGGGTCGCGCAGGGTCGTCACATCGCCCAGGGCGCGGCCCTCGGCGATGTCGCGCAGGAGCCTGCGCATGATCTTCCCCGAGCGGGTCTTCGGCAGGTCATCGGACCAGATCACGCGCTTGGGGCGCGCGAACTTGCCGATCCGCTCCGCCACCGTCGCGCGGATGGCCTCGAGCAGCTCGTCATCGCCCTCGAGGTCTCCCTGCAGGGTGACGAACGCGATGATCGCCTGCCCGGTGTCCTCGTCGTGCTGGCCGATCACCGCTGCCTCGGCGACGTCGGGGTGGGCCACGATCGCCGACTCCACCTCGGCGGTGGAGAGGCGGTGGCCGGAGACGTTGACCACGTCGTCGATCCGCCCGATCACCCACAGGTAGCCGTCGGAGTCCCTGCGCGCGGCGTCGCCCACCAGGTAGGTCCGCGGCCCGAAGCGGCTGAAGTAGGTTTCGATGAAGCGCTCGCCCTCCCTGTAGAGGGTGCGCAGCATCGACGGCCACGGGTGGGTGAGCACGAGCAGGCCCTGGCCCTCCTGAACGGGCTCGCCGGTCGACTCGTCGAGCACCTGGGCCCCTACCCCCGGGAAGGGCCGGGTCGCCGAGCCGGGCTTGGTGGCGGTGATGGCCGGCAGCGGCGTGATCATGATCGCCCCCGTCTCGGTCTGCCACCAGGTGTCGACGATCGGGCAGCGCTCGCGGCCGATCACCTTGTGGTACCAGAGCCACGCCTTCGGGTTGATCGGCTCGCCGACCGTGCCGAGCAGGCGCAGCGAGCCCAGGTCGTATTTGTTCGGCCACTCTGCGCCCCACTTGATGCACGCGCGGATCGCGGTCGGCGCGCAGTACAGGATGCTCACCCGGTAGCGCTCGATGAGCTCCCACCAGATGCCCTTGTGGGGGTAGTCGGGAGCGCCCTCCCACATCACCGAGGTGGCGCCGTTCGCGAGCGGCCCGTAGACGATGTAGGAGTGCCCGGTGATCCAGCCGACGTCCGCCGCGCACCAGTAGACGTCGGTCTCGGGCTTCAGGTCGAAGACGTAACGGTGCGTCGCGGAGACCCCGGTCATGTAACCGCCCGTCGTGTGCAGGATGCCCTTCGGCTTGGCCGTGGAGCCCGAGGTGTAGAGGATGAACAGCGGGTGCTCGGCATCCAGCGGCTCGGCCGGGCAGTGCTCCCCGGCGCCTGCGAGGATCTCCTCGTAGTAGAAGTCGCGCCCGTTCTGCATCGGGCACGGCGTGCCCTTGCTCTGGACGACGACGATCCTCTGGAGCGTCGCCAGATCGCCCATCACCTCATCGACCCGCTCCTTGACCGGAGCGGTCCTGCCCTTGCGCGCGGCTGCGTCCACCGTGATCAGGAGCTTGGCCCTTGAGAACTCCATGCGCTCGCGCACCGCCTCGGCCGAGAAGCCGCCGAAGACGACGTTGTGCGGGGCGCCGATGCGCGCGCAGGCGAGCATCGAGACCACCACCTCGGGGATCATCGGCAGGTAGATCCCGACCACATCGCCCTTGCCCACGCCGAGGTCCTTCAGCGCGTTCGCGAGGCGCTCCACCTGCGCGAGCAGATCGGCGTAGGTGAGGTCGCGCTCGCGCCCGTCCTCCCCGCGCCAGTGCAGGGCGACGCGATCGCCCCTGCCGGCGAGCACGTGACGGTCGAGGCAGTTGTAGGAGGCGTTCAGCTTGCCGCCGACGAACCACTTGTAGAACGGCGGGTCGGAGTCGTCGAGTACCGTCTCGTAGCCCTCGAACCAGTGCAGCTCATCGGCCTGCGAGGCCCAGAAGGCCTGCGGGTCGCGCTCGGCCTCCTCGTAGACCGAGGGGTCTTTCAGAAGCGCTCTGTCGCGAAACGCCTCAGGGGGCTCGAAGCGCTCGACGTCGAGCAGCTCGTGCAGCTCGCGGTCGAGGGCCTCACCGGTGGATGGGTTGGATTCCGGCGCCATGACTTGGGGATCGGATGGTGAGGATCGGAGGCCCAGGTCCGCTCCGGAGCGCGTCCCGGGCCGCTCCGCAGCATATACCCACGATCTACGCGCTTGCGCGCGCGGCGTCGAGCAGCACTCGCTGCTCGGCTGAGGCGACGAGCGCACGCGTTCGATCGAGCACGTCGACGCTGACCGAGATCGCATCGATCCCGGCGCGTACCAGGAGCTCGGCGTACTCGGGGTGCACGGAGGGAGCCTGGCCGCAGATCGAGGTGCGCAGGCCGAGCGCGCGGGCGCGCGGGATCAGCTCGCTCAGGTACGCGGTGACCGCCGGGTCGCGCTCGTCGAAGGTCTCGGCCAGCACCTCGTTGTCGCGATCGGCGCCCAGCAGCAGCTGCGTCAGGTCGTTGGAGCCGATCGAGATGCCGGTGACACCAAGCGCGGCGTACTCCCCCAGGTTGAAGAGCACGGACGGCACCTCGGCCATCACCCACAGCTCGAACCCGGGACGATCGAGCAGGCCCGACTCGGCGATCAGCTCGCGGCAGCGGCGCAGCTCGCGCGTGCTGCGCACGAACGGCAGCATCACGTGCAGGTTGCGCTGTCCCGCATCCCAGACCTGGCGCAGGGCGGCCATCTCCAGCAGGAAGACGTCGGGCTCGCGTGTGTAGCGCAGGGCGCCGCGATAGCCGATCATCGGGTTGGCCTCCTGTGGCTCGAAACGCTCGCCGCCGCGCAGCCCGGAGAACTCGTTCGTGCGAAAGTCGATCGTGCGGTAGGTCACGGGCCGTGGCGCGAACCCCGCCGCAAAGCTGCTCAGCCCCTCGGCCATGCGCGCGACGAACTCCTCGCCGCGACCCTCCTCGAGCAGGATGCGTGGGTGGTCGCCCGCCAGCGCCTCCAGCACCATCAGCTCGGCGCGCAGCAGGCCGACGCCGTCCACGGGCAGGTCCTTGACGCGCTCCACCTGTGAGGGCTCGGACAGATTCACGAGGATCTGCGTCGCGGTGCTTGCAGCGGCAGGGGCTCCGGGTGCGCGCGCGGTCTGCTCGCCGGATCCCTGCGCGGGCTGATCGGCGCGCTCTCCCTCGAGCACCACGCCGCGGGTGGCATCGACCGTGACGGTCTCTCCGTCGCGCAGCCGACGAGTCGCCTCCCCGGTGCCCACCACGCAGGGGATGCCGAGCTCGCGCGAGACGATCGCCGCGTGGCAGGTCATTCCGCCGGAGTCCGTGATGATCGCCGCGGCGCGCCGCATCAGCGGCAGCCAGTCGGGGGCGGTCATGTGGGTGACCAGCACGTCGCCGTCGCTCAGGCTCGCGGCGTCGGCGAGCGAGGTGAGCACCCGTGCGGCGCCGCTCGCGCTGCCCGGCGCTCCCCCCAGCCCGCGCAGCAGGACCGCCTGCGGCTCGGAGGGCTCACCTGTGGCGACGTGTGTGGGGCCGCCGTCGTGCAGGGTGGTGACGGGGCGGCTCTGAAGCATCCACAGCGCGCCGTCGGGGTCGAAGGCCCACTCGGTGTCCTGTGGGAAGCGGTAGTGGTTCTCGATGCGCCGGCCGAGGTCGGCGACGGCCACGACCTCCGCGTCGGTGAGGACCGGCTGCAGCGCCTCCTCCTCGGACAGGGTGCGCTGTTGGGTGCCGCCGTCGGGGGCGTACTCGATGACCAGGTCCTTGTGATGAACCTCGCGGCGCCGGATGGCGAGTGTGGCCTTCTCCACCACATAGCGGTCGGGTGAGACCGAGCCTGAGACGACCGCCTCGCCGAGGCCGAAGGAGCCCTCGATCACGAGCTCTCCGCGGTCTCCCGTGGCGGGGTTGACGGTGAACATCACGCCGGCGCGCGTCGATGCCACCTGCCGCTGCACCACGACCGCGATGTCCATGTCGGCCTGCGTGAAGTTGTTCAGGCCCCGGTAGTAGATGGTGCGAGAGCCGAACAGGGAGCGCCAGCAGCGGCGCACGCCGTCGATCACCGCGTCGGCGCCACGGATGTTCAGGAAGGTCTCGTTCATGCCCGCGAAGGAGGTCTCGGCGGTGTCCTCGGCGGTGGCGGAGGAGCGTACGGCCACCGGCGCCTGTGGATCCTCGCCCGCCAGCTGCTCGTAGGCCGAGCGGATCTCTCGCTGCAGCGCCTCGGGTACCGGGGTGTCGTCGAACAGGGCGCGCGCGGCGGCACTCGCCGCCTCGAGCGCGGCGGTGTCCTCCACGTCCACGTCGTCCAGCAGCGCGGCCAGGCGCTCGCGCAGTCCGGTCTCGGCGCAGAACGCGGCGTATGCGGGGGCGCCGACCACGAACCCGTCGGGGACGGGCAGCCCCGCCGAGGTGAGCTCCCCTAGGTTCGCGCCCTTGCCGCCGGCGTAGGCGACGTCGCCGCTGCCCAGACGCGCGAACGCTCGCACGGGCTCGTCGGTGAGCTGGCGGGCATCGGCATCTGCGCTTGTGCTCATGTGATCGCTCCTCCGGTTGCGACTTTCCTGGTTGTGGACTGCACTCAAGCCGGCGAGGGGACCGCTGGCTACCGCATTCTCCCCCGAACGAACTGCGTAGTTCTCACCGACGCCGGGCGATCCCTACGATCCCTATCCACTGGCCCGCGCACCGTTTTGGCGTCCGCTTCGCACGGGACGCCTGGCCGCGACGCGTGCCGGCGGGCGCGGGACCTCGGCAGGCCGGGCGCGCTCGGCCAGGTCAAGGAGCTCGCTCATCGACTGTTGGATGCCGCGGCACAGGACGTCTATGTCCGGGGCCTCGTCGTAGTCGCCGGTGACGCCGAAGGTCAGCCCGCCGTCGTAGGAGAAGATGGCCACCCCGATTCGGACGTGCCCCCCGATCGGAACGTAGGGGAAGCACTCGAGCAGTCGGCGCCCGCCTGCGTACAGCGGTCGCTGGGGGCCCGGAACGTTGGTGGTGACCGTGTTGACGCTGCGTTGGGGCATCCGGGTGGCCGCGCGCAGCCCCAGTGCGAGCAGCATCGCCGGCGCGAACCCGCTGAGGCCCACCAGGACGTCGCCGGCCACGGCTTCGCCGGAATGCTTGAGCTGTTCCATCTGCGCCTGCACGGCCGCGAGCCGCTCGACCGGATGCTCGATGCCCACCGGCAGGTTGGCGAAGATCGCAGAGACGCGGTTGTTGTACTGGCCGTGCTCCTCGCTCGAGCGCACGGACACCGGCACGAGCGTTCGCACGTCGCGCTGCGTGGACTCGCCGCGTCCGACGAGCAGCGCGCGGAAGCCGCCTGCGATGGCGGTCAGAACGACGTCGTTGACGGTGCCGCCGAACGCATCGCGGACGCGCTTGACATCTGAGAGTCGGGACCGTGCCCAAGCCCAGCGGCGGTGGGGGCCGATCGGCCCGTTGAGCGACGACGACGGTGGCGGTGCGACCACGCCGGACAGTGTCCACAGCCCGCGCACGGTCTCCACGGCGTTACTCGCCAAGCGGCCCGGTGAGCGCGCAGCCGAGCGCAGTGCGCGCAGCTGCTCATAGGGACTGACCGCCCGCCGCGCAAGCGCCCGGACCGCCAGCTCGGCTCCCGGCGGCTGGCGCTCCGGATGCCACTGCTCGGGGACGGGTAGCTCCGGTTCGCGCTCGGAGTCGAAGACCACAGCCATGAGCTCGGCCCCTGAGACGCCGTCGACCATGCAGTGGTGCAGCTTGGTGATGAATCCCCACCTTCCCGCGCTCAGCCCCTCGATGATCCACGTCTCCCACAACGGCTTGCTGCGGTCGAGCTGCTGGGACATGACGCGCCCGACCAGGTTGCGCAACTCCTCATCGCCGCCCGGCGGCGGGAGCGCGGTGCGTCGCAGGTGGTAGCCGAGGTTGAAGTGCGGATCGTCCACCCACACCGGCCGGCCGAACGCGATCGGCACGAAGTGGACCCTCTGCCGGTAGCGCGGGACGCTCGGCAGGTGCGCGCGGATCATCGCCGCGACGGCCTCATACCCGGGCGACGGTCCCTCGAGGATCGCCACCGAGCCGATGTGCATGTGGCTCACCGCGTCCTCCAGGTGCAGGAACGAGGCGTCTTGTGGGCTCAGGCGCTGCACGACTCCCTTGACGAGGTCGGGGTTCGAGAACCGCTGAACCGTACCACCGCCGCGCTTGCACCGAGCCTGATCGACGGCTTGCGGCCCGGATCGCCCGACTGCGGCATCCACCGACCAATGCCGCGGAGAGTCCACGACATCGGCGGGGCTCGGGGGCCCTACTATGTGTCGCATGGCCGCGACCCCCGAGTCTCGACTTGACCGAGGCGCGAGCGCACCCTCGGACTTTGCCGACTTCGCTGAGATCCTGTGCGCCATCGACGGCACGCAGGAGAGCCTTGCCGCCGTCGAGCAGGCGGCGACGCTCGCCGGTCCCAAAGGGCACCTGACGCTGCTGGAGGTGACCTCGTTCGAAGCCGAGGGCGCCTACAGGTCCCCGGCGATCGGCCCAATAGAGGCCAAGCGCATACTCGACGCCGCGCTGCGGATCGCCGAGGAGGCCGGGGTGCCGTCGACGGTCGAGGTCGATCCAGCGAGCCCCGCGCCCGAGGTGATCCTCGACTGGGCGGCCGAGCGCGACCTGCTGGCCATCGGTGCGCCGAGCACGTCCTGGTTCGGCAGCATGTTCACGGGAGGGGTCGCGATCACAGCGGAGCGCTCGTTCACGACACCCCTGCTCGTCGCCCGCTCGACAGCGGGGGCGCAGCACTCCCCTCGCCGCATCCTGATTGCCAGCGACGGGCTCGACGGCTCCGACCGGCTGGTCGAGCTGGGGGGGCGGCTGGCCCGGGCACAGGGAGCCAGCGCGATCCTGGTGCACGCGTTGGGATCCAGGTCGGCCGCCCGGCGTCAGCACGTCGAGGAGCAGGCACACCGACTGCAGCTGGCTCTTGACGGGGCGAGCGAGGCCCGGCTCGAGCCCGGCAGTGCCCGCACCGTGATCGTCGAGACGGCCGTCGCCGTCGAGCCGGCGATGGTCGTGATGAGCAGCCGCAGGCTCAAGGGTCCCCGTGCGGTCGGAAGCGTGAGCAGGCGTGTCGTACATCACGGGAACTGCTCGGTGCTGCTCGTGCCACCGGAGCGGTTCTAGGCGCGTGGGGCCGGCCGGGATGTTCGAGGTCCGCATCCACGGCCGTGGTGGGCAGGGCGTCGTGACGGCGGCGGAGATGCTCGCGCGCGCCGCGTTCGAGGAGGGCCGCTACGCGCAGGCGTTCCCGAGCTTCGGCTCGGAGCGCACGGGCGCCCCCGTCGTGTCCTTCTGCCGGATCGACGATCACGAGATTCGCGTGCGCGAGCCCGTGATGGAGCCGGACGCGCTGATCATCCAGGACCCGACGCTGCTCCACCAGGTCGACGTGTTCGGCGGCCTGAAGCCGGATGGTTACATCCTCATCAACACGGCCAAGAGCTTCGACGACCTCGGGCTCGGGGAGTTTGCGAAGGGCTTCCGCCACGAGCGGCTGCTGACTGTGCCCGCCGCCGACCTCGCTCGCGAGCACACCGGGCGACCGGTCGCCAACGCGGCGCTGCTCGGCGGCTTCGCGGCACTCAGCGGCCTGATCTCGTTGGGCGCGGTGGCGAGCGCGATCCGCGAGCGCTTCGCCGGACCCGTCGGTGAGGGCAACGTGGCGGCGGCGCGAGCGGCTTACGACTGGGTGCGGGACGAGATGCGGGAGCTGACCGGTGCTCCGTCAGCTTGAGGGCTCGCGCGCCGTGGCCGAGGCGGTCGCGCTGTGCCGGCCGGAGGTCATCTGCGCATACCCGATCTCCCCCCAGACGCACATCGTCGAGAACCTCTCGCAACTGGTGAAGAGCGGCGAGCTCGCGCCCTGCGAGTTCGTGAACGTCGAGTCGGAGTTCGCGGCCATGTCGGTGGCCATCGGCGCTTCGGCGACGGGTGCGCGCTCCTACACGGCGACCGCGAGCCAGGGGTTGCTGTACATGACGGAGGCGCTCTACAACGCCTCCGGGCTCGGCCTGCCGATCGTGATGACGCTGGCCAACCGCGCGATCGGCGCGCCGATCAACATCTGGAACGACCACAGCGACTCGATGTCCCAGCGCGACTCGGGCTGGATCCAGCTCTACGCCGAGACCAACCAGGAGGCGCTCGACCTCCACATCCAGGCCTTCCGCCTGGCCGAGGAGCTCTCGACCCCGGTGATGGTCTGCATGGACGGCTTCATCCTCACGCACGCCGTCGAGCGCGTCGACGTCCCCGCGCAGGAGGAGGTCGACGCCTTCCTGCCGGCGTTCCAGCCACGCCAGGTGCTCGACCCTGACGAGCCGATATCGATCGGCGCGATGGTGGGGCCCGAGGCGTTCATGGAGGTGAAGTACCTCGCGCACGCCAAGCAGATGCAGGCCCTGGAGCTGATCCCGCAGATCGCCGTCGACTTCACGCGCGCATTCGGGCGCGACTCCGGCGGCCTGATAAGGGCGTACCGCGCCGACGACGCCGAAACGATCGTCGTCGCGCTCGGCTCGGTGCTCGGAACGATCAAGGACACCGTCGACGAGCTGCGCGAGCAGGGCGTGAGGATCGGCGTCGTCGGGATCACCTCCTTCCGTCCGTTCCCGCTGGAGGCCGTGCGCGCGGCGCTCGGCCACGCGCAGCGCGTGCTCGTGCTCGAGAAGGCGCTCGCCGTCGGCGTCGGCGGGATCGTCTCGGCGAACGTTCGCATGGCCCTGAGCGGCACCCGGCTGCACGGCTACACGGTCATCGCCGGTCTTGGCGGGCGGCCGATCACCAAGGCCTCGCTGGCCGGCCTGTTCGCCGACGCCGTGGCCGACCGGCTCGAGCCGTTGACGTTCCTCGACATGGATTGGGACGTCGTCAACCGCGAGCTCGAGCGGATCGGCAGCTCACGCGCATCGGGCCCGCATGCCGAGAACATACTGCGCGACGTCGGACCGATCGCGGCCGGCCCCGTATGAGGAGCCAACCGGCATGAAGGCCCAGCAGATCCGCTTCTACCAGACGGGCAGCTTCGCGGTCGGCAACCGCCTGCTCGACCCGCAGCAGCGCTCCGTACAGGCTGCCGAGCAGCGGACGAACTCGATCACCTGCGGCCATCGCGCCTGCCAGGGCTGCGGGGAGGCGCTGGGCGCGCGCTACGCGCTGGACGCAGCGATGCGCGCCACTGAAGGGCGAATGATCGCCGCCAACGCCACGGGCTGTCTGGAGGTCTTCTCGACGCCCTACCCGGAGACCTCCTGGCGGATCCCCTGGATCCACTCGCTGTTCGGCAACGCCCCCGCCGTTTCGACCGGCATCGCCGCGGCGCTGCGGGCGAAAGGCCGCGACGACGTGCGCGTCGTCGGCCAGGGCGGCGACGGTGGCACCGTGGATATCGGATTCGCGTGCCTGTCGGGGATGTTCGAGCGGGGCGACGACGTGCTCTATATCTGTTACGACAACGAGGCGTACATGAACACCGGCGTACAGCGCTCGGGCGCGACGCCGCCCGCGGCGCGCACCGCCACGACGCAGGCCGTGGGTCCCGAACCGGGGAACGTGTTCGGCCAGGGCAAGAGCGCTCCGTTGATCGCGATGGCGCACGAGATCCCCTACGTCGCGACAGCCACGGTCGCCGAGTTGCGCGACCTCGAGGCGAAGGTCCAGACCGCCATGGAGATACGCGGGGCGCGCTATCTGCACGTCTTCGTTCCCTGCCCGCTGGGGTGGGGCAGCGCCTCCAAGGACACGATCCGGATCGCCCGCCTGGCCAAGGAGAGCGGCATCTTCCCGGTGTTCGAGGCGCGCGACGGCGAGGTGACTGGCGTCTCTGAGATTCGTCGGCAGGTGCCGGTAGAGGAATACCTGCGACCGCAGAAGCGCTTCGCGCATCTGTTCAAGCCCGAGCCGAGGACCGAGGTGATCGCCCGCATCCAGGCGGGTGCCGACCGCAATATCCGCCGCTTCGGCCTGCTGCCCGACGCCGAGGACAGGTCGTGATGGAGAAGCCCTTCGCGATCACGCTGGACGTCGGCTCGAGTCTCGCTAACAAGACGGGCTCCTGGCGCGATGAGCGCCCGGTCTATGTCCACCGCCTGCCGCCGTGCAACCACGCCTGTCCCGCGGGCGAGAACATCCAGCAGTGGCTCTACCATGCCGAGTCCGGCGACTACGAGGCCGCCTGGCGCCAGCTCGTGCAGGACAACCCGCTGCCCGCCGTGATGGGACGCGTCTGCTACCACCCGTGCGAGACCTCCTGCAATCGCGCCGAGCTCGACGACAGCGTCGGGATCCACGGCGTCGAGCGCTTCCTCGGCGACGAGGCTATCCGGCGCGGCTGGCGGCTCACGGTGGACGCCGAGCCGACGGGCAAGCGCGTGCTGGTGGTCGGCGCGGGCCCATCCGGTCTGTCCGCCGCCTACCACCTGACGCGTTGCGGACATGCCGTCACGATTCGCGAGGCGGGCCCGATGGCAGGTGGCATGATGCGCTTCGGCATACCCAAGTACCGCTTGCCACGCGAAGTGCTCGACGCCGAGGTGCAGCGCATTCTCGACCTCGGCGTGACGCTCGAGCTGAACGCCAAGGTCACGAACATCCTGGAGGCGCTGCACGACGGCGGCTTCGACGCCGCATTTCTCGCCGTCGGCGCACATATCGGCAAGCGTGCGTACATACCTGCGGGGGAGGCGGCCCATATCCTCGATGCCGTCACGCTGCTGCACAGCATGGAGGGCGAGGAGCGCCCGCTGCTCGGCCGGCGCGTCGTGGTCTACGGCGGGGGGAACACGGCGATGGACGCGGCACGCACGGCCAAGCGGCTGGGAGCAAGCGAAGCGATCGTCGTGTACCGGCGCACCCGCGAGCGCATGCCCGCGCACGACTTCGAGGTCGAGGAGGCGCTCGAAGAGGGCGTGATGATGAAGTGGCTCTCCACCATCAAGCAGGCGGATGAGGGCAGGCTGCTGCTGGAGAAGATGGAGCTCGACGAGACGGGCTTCCCGCAGCCGACAGGCGAGACGGAGGAGCTGCAGGCCGACTCGCTCGTGCTCGCCCTCGGCCAGGAAGCCGACCTCTCGCTGCTGGAGAACGTCCCCGGCCTGGAGGTAGAGGACGGTGTCGTGCGGGTCGACTCGAGCATGATGACCGGCTACGAGGGCATCTTCGCCGGCGGCGACATGGTGCCCGCCGAGCGCACGGTCACCGTCGGAGTCGGTCACGGCAAGCAGGCCGCGCGCAACGTCGACGCGTGGCTGCGCGGCAGCGAATTCGTGCATCCGCCGCAACCCGAGGTCGCGACCTTCGACAAACTCAACGTCTGGTACTACGCCGATGCGCCGAAGACCGTGGCAACGCGCCTCGATGCGATCCGGCGCCAGTCAACCTTCGAGGAGGTCACGCAGGGCCTTGACGAGACCAACGCGCTCTTCGAGGCCCGTCGCTGCCTGTCGTGCGGCAACTGCTTCGGCTGCGACAACTGCTACGGCGTGTGTCCGGACAACGCGGTCCTGAAGGTCGACGAGGCGGACGGCTACGCCTTTGACCTCGACTACTGCAAGGGCTGCGGCATCTGCGTGACCGAGTGCCCCTGCGGTGCCATCGAAATGGTCCCCGAGACCATCTGAGCCCGCTCGCGCGAGCCCGTCTGCGCGCGCGAGCGGCGACCCCTACCCGCGATGCTGGGCAGATGGACGGCGATGCTGGGCAGATGGACGGTGCAGCTTTGTGATGGCCTTGGCCACGCGTGTCTGCCTGTCCGCTTTGAGGCGATCCAACTGGTCGCGCAACTTGCGATTCTCGATCCGCAGGCGCGCTGCCTCGCGTCGGGCGGTGGCCAGCTCTTGGCTGAGGGCCGGCAGGATGCTCCGCATTCGCGCCAGGCGCTCCGATGCGTCGAGGCGCTCCGATGCTTCACGGTGCTCCGATGCTTCACGGCGCTCTGATGCGCCGGCGTCGGGCGGTTCGCTGATCAGGGACGCGGCTGATCGACGCGCCCGCGTGCCGACCTGCACGAGCGGACCTTGATCCACCGGCAGCCGCTCGACTGGCATGGGCATTGGGGGCTCCTCCTCGAGTCTTGGGATCGGACTGGTGACCTGCCGCCTGCGGAGCTCCCGCACCCTCTCGCTGAACCGTTGTTGGGACCTTCTCGCCTGGGCAACGAATCGTCCCGCGCCGGCCCTCGGGGAACATCGCGGGATCTCCGTAGTGCGGGTGTGGGTTTCCCGCAGGCGCACGTCCGGCCCAGCTCGGCCTGCTGCCGGCGGGCCGGCTCTCAGGTGTTGATCAGACCGCGCTGCAGCGCGTACTGCACGAGCTCGGCCCGGGTGGAGAGGCGCAGCTTCTGCTGAATGTGGGCACGGTGGGTCTCGACGGTGCGCACCGACAGGTAGAGCTGCTCGGCGATCTCGGCGTTGGTGTGGCCGAGGGCGATCAGCCGCAGCACGTCGACCTCGCGCTCTGAGAGGTCGTCGGGCGGCCCGGGCGCCGGCTCTGCGGCCAGCCTGGCGCCGAGCTTGGGGTTCAGATAACGCTCCCCCGCGGCGGCTCGGCGTATCGCCTCGACCAACTCGTCGTCGGCCGCCTCCTTCAGGACGTAGCCGATCGCGCCGGCGCCGAGGGCGTGGCGGGCGAAGGCCGGCTCCTCCTGCATCGTCAAGACCACGATCTGCGTGGCCGGCGCCTCCTCGCGTATGAGGGGGATCGCCTCGAGGCTCGAGCCACCGGGCATGTTCAGGTCGAGCACGAGCACCGCCGGATGATGACCGCGCACATAGCGGCGGGCGCCCTCCACGTCGCTGGCCTCGGCGACCACTTCAAGGTCGCCCTCGTTGTCGAGCAGCATACGCAGGCCGCTGCGAACGACGGCGTGATCATCGGCCAGCACGATCCTGATCGTGCCCGATACGGGGTTCACGTCGTTCTGGTCGGCCATGGCCCGTTCAGCATCGCGGTCGGACATGAAGACGAAGGTAGTGCGCCTCGACCAGCCCGCGTCGTCTCGACTCGCTCACGTGGCCGCGTCTGGACCCGCCGTCGCTCATGCCCCCTGCGGATCCCCGGCCCGCTGATCCTCCCCCGCGGCGCGGGGCAGCACAAGCAGCGCGCAGCGCGCGTGGCGCTCCAGGTAGTCGGAGGTGCTGCCCAGGACCAACCGTCGCATCGGACCGTAGTTCCGCGAGCCGACGATCAGCAGGTCGACCTGGTCGCCGAACGCCGCGAGCTCCTCGCCGGGCAGGCCGTACAGGGCCTGACCCTCGACCCCATCGAGCGCCTTCATGCGATCGCCGGCTTCTCCGAGCATCACGTCGAGGCTGTCCCCCATCGCGGGCGGCACCACTCCCGTGTAGGCGTAGGTCGGTATCGATACGACCTCGAGGGCCCGGATGCTCGCTCCGTGCTGCTCGGCGACCTCGCGCGCTGTTGCCAGGGCCGTCTCGCTCTCCGGCGAGCCGTCGTATCCCACGCCGACCTTGGCGAGCGGGGCCGGATCCTCGGCGTACCCGCGCGAGGCGATCGCCACCGCGCACGGCGCGCCGTTGAGCGACGCCCGCGTGTCGTCTCGGAGCAGCACGCGGCCGAGCAGACCGCGGCTGCTCGACCCGACCACCACGAGATCGGCCTGCTCGCGCTCGGCCAGGTCGTGCAGGCCGCGCCCGGGCGTCGCCGAGACGTAGCTGACCAGCTCGGCTGTCACCCCGGACGCGGCCCGCTCCCGCTGCAGCAGCTCGTGCGATTCCTCACGCTCCTCGGTCAGCATGCCGGGTATCGAGGCGTGGACCGGACGCAGCGCGCCGGGGTGTATGTGTGCGAGCGTCAGCTTCGCCCCGGGGGCCACAAGGCGAGCGCCGAGCGCTATCGCGTCACGGCCGTTTGGCCGCCCGTCAACTCCCACGATCACGTTCTTGAACATCGTCATCTCCTCGGGCCGATCGTCCGATGCTAGACCACCGGCGGGCCGGACCTCGTCCGGGGGTAGCACGCGATCCATTGCGGGCTCTTACGTACCGCCCTCGGTTCGCCCGCGCCCCGGCCAGGCGCGCCGCTCACGGGGGAGGCGCCTCACGGGGGCAGGCCAGGTCTTCGACGCGGCGCTCGGCGGGAGCGCTGCCCGGCCTCGAGCCGTGGGGGCGGAAGGAGCAACGGAGGTGGAAGGAGGAACGGGCAGCGCGGCGAAGAGAGCGGAGCGCCGTCCGCAGGGCGCTGTTAAGTACCGCGCGAGCACCTGGCGGGCGGGTCCGCGAGAAGCCCCCAACGATATGGGGAGTTTCTACGGACGATTGCAAAATGTCGGGCACGTAGGGTACTTCCCGCCGGTGCAGTTCAGCAGCGATTCGCATGGTTCCGCCGCACTCCTGCGGCACTCGAGAGTCAAGAAGGAGGTGTGGCGCATATGGGCAGCGTGATGGGGGCGGTCTTCAACCTGAACCACCCCGCCCACACGGTGGACTGGAACTTCGTCCACCTGTCGGTGGCGAACGTCGTGGTCATCGTGCTGATGTTGATCGTCTTCCTCTTGGCGATCCTGCTGCCGTTCCCGGGCGCCGCCAACCGTCGTGGAGGTGCATCGTGAGCAGCGTCGCCACTCCCCCACCCGCGCCGTCCAAATCGTGGACCGTCAAAGTCCGCGAAAAAGGCGTTGAGGCGCTGCCGCCGGACCGACTGCTGCCCGACGGCCAGCCGACCTATGTGGCCTCCTGGATCTACGTGTTCGGGGTTGCCAGCATCGCCTCCCTGATCGTGATCATCGGCTCCGGCTGCGTTCTCTCCCTGAAGGGGCCCGCCTGGTGGCACTTCACCAGCATCGGGCACTTCTTCAACAGCATCCACATGTGGAGCGTCGAGCTCTTCTTCTTCGTGATGGTCGTGCACCTGTGGGGCAAGTACTGGATGGCCGCCTGGCGCGGCGGCCGCGGCCGCGTGTGGGTCACCGGTGCGGTGACCTTCCTGGTTGCCGTGCCCGCGGCGCTCACCGGCTACGTATCGCAGCAGAACTTCGACGCGCAGTGGATCTCCACGCAGGCCAAGGACGGGCTCAACTCGGTCGGCGTCGGAGCCTTCTTCAACGTGACCAACTTCGGCCAGATGTACAGCTTCCACATCCTCTTGCTGCCGATCGCGGTCGTGGCGCTCGTGAGCGCGCACGTCCTGCTCGTGCGCCGCAACGGGGTCGTGCCGCCGTTCGAGCTCGAGCAGAAGCTGGCACCCGCCCCGGCCGCTGGTCCTCCCGGCGGGGACGGCTCCGCGCAGGCCTCGACCGGAGCGCAGTCATGAGCTGGTGGCGCACCGAGGAGCAGACCAAGCCCTGGACGGGCCGCTATCAGCCGTATGACCTGATCAAAGAGGCGTGCATAGCGGTCGGCGTCATCACGCTGCTGGCGGTGCTGCTCACCGTCCTTTTCTCCTCGCCCGACGACAAGTCCAGCACGATCGGCCAGTGGTCGCATGAACTTCCGGCCGACTTCGCCACCGCGGCGGCCAAGCAGCTGAACGGCACGAGCGGGACGGCAGAATACGGCCCCCCCTACAACCACAACAGCAAGGGCACCCAGGCCTGGTTCCTGCGCCCGCAGAAATGGCTCGGCGTCAGCCATCCGATCAACACGGCCAACGACTTCGTGATCAAACCGCTGGAAACGGTCCCCAACAACCCCGCGCTGCAACACGCGCTCGCGGAATACAAGGCCGCGCCCGAACAGCAGAAAAAGGAATGGGCCGACGCCTACGCCAAGCCGCTTGAAGAATACGCGACGGCCGTGGAAGAAAAGAAGCCGCCGCCCAAGACGGTGACGGTCAACACGAGCACGGGCACGGTGACGGTGCAGGCCACCGGCGCCGGGCCGGTGCCGACGATGATGACCGCACTTACGAGCCTCGCCCAGAGCGGCGGCCTTGAAGGGGGTCTGGTGACCAGCAGCCAGTTCTTCCAGACCGACTACACGAAGCCGCTGCTGTTCATGGCCGACGGCGGGCTGCTCGCCGAACGCGCCGAACAGCAGCACCTTCTGGGTGAGCAGTGGGGCATGATGAACGAGACGGGCAGCTTCCCCGGCCAGCCGTGGCTGTGGCTGTATGCCCTCTGGTACCAGGTCGAACCGTTCAAGGCATCCGAAAACGCGGACATCCTCGTGATGCTCGTGATGTCGGTGCTGAGCCTGGCGTTCATCTGCATACCGTTCATACCCGGCATCAACAGGATCCCCCGCTGGATCCCGCTCTACAAGCTGATCTGGAAAGAGCACTATCGATCCGCCGAGGCCGAGTAGCTCCGGCTCGGCCCGCCGATCCTCCTTGGCGGGCTGAGCCCCTCGGCGGACCGGCCTGCTCGGGAGGGCCGATCAGGCCGGTCTCGCCTCGGGCGGCTTCGACTTCGGGCTAAGTAGTCTCCACCGGGGATCGCCCGGGGCTTGCACCGATGGCGCCCCGGGCGAACGTCTCTAGCGTGTTTCTCATGTTCGGCCGGAGCTTCCGCATAGCGCGCGTCGCGGGCATCCCGGTGGGGGTGAGTCCGTGGTGGCTGGTCATCGTCGCGCTGATCACCTGGTCGCTCGGCGCCTCCTACTACCCGAGTGTGGTGAAAGGAATCGCCCCCGGCGTGTCCTACGCGCTGGGTCTGGCGAGCGCACTGCTGCTGTTCCTGAGCATCCTGCTGCACGAGTTCGGCCACGCCCTGGTCGCGCGTCGCCACGGGGTCGAGGTCGAGGAGATAGACCTCTGGCTCCTCGGCGGCGTCTCCAAGATGCGCGGCGAGGCCCACGAGCCCGGCGACGAGCTGCGCTATGCGCTGGCCGGACCGGCTGTCACCGCCGTGATCGCCGCCTGCTTCGGGGTCCTCGCGCTGCTCTATCCCGCATCGGGCTCCGCGGTCATCCGCGCGTTGATCGGCTATCAGCTGCTGGTCAACTGCCTGATCCTGGTCTTCAACCTGCTGCCGGCCTTTCCCCTCGACGGCGGCCGCGTGCTGCGTTCGCTGCTCTGGCGCCGCAGCGGGGACATCAGGCAGGCCACGGCGACGGCTGCGCGCTTCGGCCGCACCTTCGGCTACGTGCTGGTCGGGCTGGGCGCGCTCGAGGCCTTCAGCGGAGCTGTCGAGGGCCTGTGGCTGGCAATGATCGGCTTCTTCCTGGTGATGGCTGCCGGGGCCCAGGCGGTGGGCGCCGAGGTGCAGGCCGCCCTGTCGGGCGTTAAGGCCCGCGAGCTGATGTCAAGGCCCGTGCTTTCTATCCCCGCGGGGCTCACCGTCGAGCAGGCCGTTGCGGACTACTTCATGCCCTACCGCTACACCGCCTTCCCCGTGATCGACCCGGCGGGTCGGCCGATCGGCGTCATCAAGATAGACGCCGTGCAGGCGATGCCGGCGCTCCTGCGCGCGACCAGGCGCGTCGCGGAGGTCGTCGATCGGGACCCGGAACTGGTCGTCGCCGAGGACGAGGACGCGGCCAAGGTGCTGGAGCGCCCCGCGTTCGGCCGGGTCGGGCGAGCCGTCGTGGTCGATGCGCTCGGCGCCCCCGTCGGTCTGCTGTCGATCACCGACGTCCAGCGGGCGGTCCGCGCGTCTCATCTGGCGGAGCCTCGGGCGAGCGGCCGAGTGTCGATAGGAGCCTGAGTTCCTCGCCCAGCAGGCGCGGCAGCAGGAAGTGCTCGCGCACGTGGTCATGTCCGCCACGGCCGAGCTCCTGCGCGAGCTCGCGGTCGTTCAGGAGGGTGAGCATCGCGGTCGCGCATTCCTCGACCGAGTCCACCAGCAGCCCGCCCACGCCCTCCGGCATCTGCATCGGGATGCCCCCGGCGCGGCCGGCCACCACCGGTGTGCCCTTCCACAGCGACTCCGAGACGACGAGGCCGAAGCCCTCACGGACTGACTTCTGCACGACGACGTCCGACAGGCGCTGGAAGGCATTCACCTCGACGTTGCTCGCGCCGGTCAGGTTGGAGTAGATGTGGATCAGCGGATCGCTCTCGGCGTGCTCGGAGAGTTGGCTGTAGACCTCCCAGCCCTCGGGGTCGTCGAGCGCCATCGAGCCCACGAGCGCGAGCTGCAGGCCGGGGACCTCCTCGCGCACGAGCCGGTAGGCGGCGATCACGCCGAAGGGATCCTTCCACCGATCGAAGCGCGAGACCTGGGTCACCAGCCGCCCCGGGAGGTCGATCCCGATCCAGTCGAGTATCTGGTTGGCGGTGCGATCGGAGATGTCGAGGTTCTTCGGGCTGAGCGGGTCGATCGCGGGCGCGATCGTGCGCACGCGAGCTATGGGGAGGTCGGGCGGCACGAACTCCGGCATCGTGAACACGGCCGCGTCGAAGCCGGCGAGGAACGGCCGCAGGAACCGCCAAGCGTCGGCGTTGGGCTCGGAGGTGTCGATGTGACAGCGCCACACCCAGCGCGCTCCCCCCTTGCCGCCAGCGCTGAGCAGCGCGGCCGGCTGTGGATCGTGGACGACGACGAAGTCGTACCGGCGGTCGATCAACGCCGCGTTTTCGCGTGCGGAGTCCAGATAGGCCTCGCGCTCGGCCTCGCTCAACGTCTCCGGGGAGCCCTGGAGCGCGTTGTGCAGGGCCTTTGTGGCGCGGAAGAAGTCCTGACGTCCGCCGATCACCTTCCAGTCGACGGCCAGTCCGAGATCGCGCAGCAGCGGCACCGTGGAGCGCAGCAGCTCCGAGACCCCGCCCCCGTAGGGGGTCGCATTGACGTGCAGGATGCTGGCGCCGCGCAGCGCCTTGGCCGCCTCGCGCAGCCCGTCGATGATGGGGTCGGGAACCACGTCCCGGTAGGCGTCCAGCGACCAACGTCCGACGGAGACGTTGTGGAGCATGACCTACCCCTCGCTCTCCACGCCCGCTGCCCAGGCGACGTGCCGAGGGGCCGGCGTGCGTGCGAGTCCGGGCCTGGTCATAGGGCTCGCCACGCTACACCCCCGTCAGGTCGCGCCGCCGAAACGCCCACAGCGACGAAAGCGCCGCGAGAGCCGCGAGCGCGAGCATCACCGCGGCGGCCGTTCCCCGGAACGGCTGTGCCGGGACGAGCCCGACGTGCTGGAAGGGGGAGAGGTCGAGCAGCCAGCGGGGGGCGCCGAGGAGACCGCCGAACAGCTGCCAGACGAAGGCGACGGCGACCAGGCCATAGGCCAGGCCGGCGCCTGCGCGGGGAACCAGGGCGAACGCGAGTGCGCCCACGCCGAGGAACAGGAGCGCGACGGGCAGGCAGTTGGCGCCGGCTTCCAACATGCTCGTGAGCGGGACGCCGGCACTCTGGGTCGCGGCGCCGACCCAGGCGAGCACGCCGGCAGCCAGGCCGAGCACGGCGACCCCCCCGGACGCCAGCAGCAATCGCCCGGCGAGCCAGCGACGGCGGTCCACGGGCAGCGCAAAGAGCGTTTCCAGGCGCTCCTCTGCCTCCTCGCGCCGTGCCGCGCCGATCTGCGAGCAGGCGAAGAGGCTGACGGCGAGCACGAAGAACAGGAAGGTCAGGCCGATGTAGCCCGATGGCCTGGTGATCGAGATCGCGCCGAGTCTCTGCAGCCGGTGCTGGAGGGCCCCGGAGATGCCCGCCGAGGAGACGCTCTTGGAGATCAGGCCGATGACGAACGCGAAGAAGCCCGTGCCGAGCAGCCAGCCGGCGAAGCTCCCCCGCTCGTCGCGCAGCGCAAGAGCGGTCGGCGAGGAGAGCAGGCGCGGGCGCGGCGGCCCGCTGTCGCTCCTGTCGAGCAGACCGTTTCCCACATCCCGGCGGAACGCGATCAGCCCGGCGCCCACCAGCAGCGTCGTGGCGGCGAGGATCGGCAGCAGCAGCACCCGCGCATGCGAGCCGGTGAACGGGCGCAGTTCCTCGCTCCAGCCCAACGGTGTCGTCCAGCGCAGCCAGCCCAGGCCAGAGGAGGTGTCGGCGATCACGCGCAGGAGCAACGCCACGACGAGGGCTCCGCTCGACAGCTCGAGCGCCAGGCGGCGCGTGGGCGCGATCTGGCTGGCGAGCGCAGCGATGCCGGCGAACACCGGCACGACGGCGACCGTCGCAAGCGCGAGGTAGGCCGATCCTCCGACAGGCAGCCGGGCGCCGACCAGCCCCAGGAAGATCGCAAGCCACAGGGCCGCCCAACCCGCTCCGATCGCCGCGAGCGCCGCCAGGTAGGCGGCGCGCCGCCCCACGGTGCCGGCCAGCACGAGCTCCTGGCGCCCGGCGTCCTCCTCGGCGCGAAGAGCTCTGACCGCCGCGAGCAGCCCCCACATCGCCGCGAAGATCGAGAGCAGTCCGCCTACGCGCCAGGCCGAGTAGCCGCCGACCGTCAGCAGGTCGTACGGCTCCCCGTAGAACAGGCGGATGCTGGCATTGCCACCGAAGGCGTGCGCGAAGCCGAGGCGGTCCTTCAACGTCGGATAGGTGTTGCGGTAGCCGACCACGTTCGCGTAGGACACCAGAGCGAAGAGCAGCGTGAACGAGACGTTGCGTGCGCGCGAGTCGGCAAACGCCCGCCGAGCGATGGCGCTAGCGGCCGACACGAGGGTCGGACCTCTCGTAGTGGTGCAGGAAGATCTCCTCGAGCGATGGCTCGCGCGTGCTCAGGGCCAGCACGCGATGCTCGGCGAGTGCCTCGAGGAGCGGAGCGATGCTGCCGCTCACCTCACAGCGCAGCGCGTTCGCCCCGGCGACCGCGACGCTGATGCCGGGCAGCGCGGGCAGCCTCGGGGCCGGACCTCCGAAGGTCACCTCGATCGTCTGGGCGCTCAGGTGGCGCAGCTCGGTGAGCGTGCCCTCGTCGACGAGTCGGCCCTCACGCAGGATCCCGACCCTGTCGCAGAGCGCCTCGACCTCGCTGAGGATGTGCGATGAGAGGAAGATCGTCTGGCCGCGTTCCTTCGCCTCCCGCACGGTCTCGCGGAAGGCGACCTCCATCAACGGGTCCAGGCCGCTGGTCGGCTCGTCGAGGATCAAGAGGTCCGCGCGGCTGGCGAAGGCCGCGACGAGCTGCACCTTCTGGCGGTTGCCCTTCGACAGCGCCCGCACCCGCTTGGAATCGTCCAGCTGAAAGCGCTCGGTGAGCTGCTCGCGGTAGGCGGCGTCGCTACCGCCGCGCACGCGCGCGAGGAAGTCGAATGTCTCGGCACTCGTCAGCGAGGGCCACAGGAAGGGCTCCCCCGCGACGTAGGCAACCCGCCGATGTGCGGCGACCGCGTCGTGCCAGGCATCGATGCCGAACAGCTCCGCGCGCCCGGCGGTGGGGCGGTGAAGCCCGAGCAGCAGCCTGATCGTGGTGGTCTTGCCGGACCCGTTCGGGCCGAGATATCCGTACACCTCACCCTCTCCCACCGCGAGGTCGAGCGCGTCGAGCGCAACCGTGCGCCCGTAGCTCTTGCTCAACCCCTCCGCGCGGAGCGCAGGCCTCATCGCATCGCCTCGCCAGCGGCCAGGGTCATGTGCCGACCCTATTGCCCAGCAGTCGCCGTATCGGCCCTCGGTCGCGCCGGCTATCCGGCAGCACACGCAGCGCGGCCGGCCGGGCCCGCGCGGCCACGTCGCTCACGTGCATCAGGCCGTCGATCCATGCCTCGCCGGACCGGGGACGTTCAGCTCCTCGATCTCGATGTGTCTGCTCAGCCGTTCGATCTCGTCGCGCGTCCCGGTTCCCAGCCCGTGACGCGTCGCGTTCAGGCAGCCCGCCGCCATCGCCATGCGCAGAGCGTCGCCCATCTCGTGTCCGCTCGCCAGGCTCGTGCCGAGCGCGGCGAACATCGAATCGCCCGTACCCCGCGGCTCGAGCGCCTCCACGCGCGGACCTTTCAGCTCGAGGTAACGTCCGCTCGCGCCGTCGAACACGAGGGCCGGCTCGTCTGCGCGCGAGATCAGCACCGTCCCGGCACCCGCCTTGTGCAGCCTGTCCAGCTCCTGCAGCTGCTCGCCCAGGCTCGCCAGGCCGTAAGGCGACTCGCGGGCGAGCTCCTCCTCGCTGATCTTCAGCAGGTCCACGCCGCCCGTCAGCGCCGCGCGCAGCAGGTCTCCTGTGAGATCGGCGACGACGAGGACCCCGTTGCTCCTCAGATCCCCTGCCAGCCGACGGTAGATGTCGCTGTCCAGGACGGTCGGCGGGTCGACTCCCGTGAGCAGGGCGACGCGGGCATCCAGTGCGGCGCTCAGCGCCACCCCGTACAGCTCGTCGGCCTCGTGCCGAGACATGGCCAGCGGCTCGGTGCGCGCGAGCTCCACGCGCTCGCCCCCGCGGCGAGCATGGATGTAGACCCCGTTGGGCGAGGCCCGTTCGATGCTGCGCAGATCGACGCTCTCTCGCGTGATCAGCCCGCGCAGGACCGCACCCGACTCGCCTCCGAGGGAGCAGCACAGACACACGTCGCCGCCCAGGAGCGCCGCCATGCGGGCGACCCAGAAGCCCTGCCCGCCGGCATGCAGGTGGATCTCCGGCTGGGCGGAGTCGATCGCCTCGACCATGATCGTCAGGATCGGCGAGGGCGCGAACACGACGAGCGACGGGCGTTCCATCAGGTCTCCGGCCGGAGCTTAGAGGAGTCGCTGCCGCGGCCCGGTCGCGGCGCCTGAGCCGGCGTCCTGTGCCGCGCGGTCCTCAGAGCGCGCTCGGGTAGGTCTCGGGCGGCTCGCCGAGTTCCCAGGTCTGGGTTCGCTCGAGCGGCTCGACGGCGCGGCTGAGGTCGATGTGCACGAGGGCGTCGAACTGCTGGGCTACGTTCGCGGCGAACCAGTGGCTCTGGCGTTCGGTCTGGGGACGGTAGATCACCCCTATCGCTCGCTCCAGCCGCGGCTCGCGCAGGGCTGCTCCGGCGCGGCCCGCGGCGATCGGGCAGAGCAGGAAGTCGGCGATATCGGTGGAGTGGAACAACGCCTCGTAGCTGCCGGGCAGAGAGGGGCGCACGCGCTTGCGCTCGGGGGTGGCGCCCCAGTCGGAGGCGGCGGTCACGGTTCCGGCGTGGGTCGTGAAGCCGACTAGCACCGCGTCCCGGCCATGGCGCTCGCGCATGAGCTGGCCGATGTTCAGCTCTCCGCGCTGAGCCATCTCGGTCGAGCGGGCGTCGCCGATGTGGGAGTTGTGCTCCCAGACGACCACCCGGCTCCTCGCGCCGTGACGATCCAGATGGGCCATCAGCTGGTCGAGCGTGTCGGCCATGTGGCGATCGCGCAGGTTCCACGATGTCGCGGCGCCGCCGAACATCGTGCGGTAGTACTCCTCGGCGTTTGCGACCACGGACGCGTTCTGCTCGGCGAAGAAGTACTCGTCCTCGGCGGCCGGTCCGTCCCGGCGCAGGTATTCGCCCGCGTGCCTGCGCAACTCGACGAGCTGCTCGATCACGCGTCGCCGGCAGGGCTCGCTCACGCCGAGCAGGACCGCTTGCCCGTATGCGGCGCTGTCGCCGGAGTACGGCTGCAGGCACTCGTAGCGCCTACGGGCGCGCTCGGCGGCGGCGGGTTCCTGCTCGTCCAGATAGGCGATGACGGACTCCATCGAGGCGCCGAGGCTGTAGAGGTCGAGTCCATAGAAGCCGACCCTTGCCGCGTCCTGTTCGAGCCGGTCGTTGTGGGCGCGCAGCCAGCCGACAAAGTCGAGAACCTCGGCGTTGCGCCACATCCAGGTGGGAAAACGGCGGAACCCGCGCAGCGCCTCCTCGGCGTCGGCGTCCTCGTCTGTTCCGCGAACGTAGCGGTTGACGCGGTAGGCGTCAGGCCAGTCGCCCTCGATCGCCACGGCCGCGAACCCGCGCTCGGTGATCAGGCGCTTTGTAATGCGGGCGCGCTCACGGTAGAACTCGTGCGTGCCGTGGCTGGCCTCACCGAGCAGCACGATCCGAGCATCGCCGACCATCTCGAGCAGCGCGTCGTAGTCGCCATGATCGCCGCTCAAGGGGCGCGCGTCCAGCCGTACCGCCTCAAGGAGCTCGCGCTCGCCGAGCGGAAGTGCCAGAGGGGCCTTCAACCTAGCCTCCCGCCGCTCCAGTCAGCGGGCGAACATCGGCCCGCAGGTGAGCGTCGGGCCGTGACGGCGGCTCCTCCGACGACGGCAGACCCGCGGCTTGCGCACCGGAAGGCCGCTCACCCGAGGGTCGCTCAGCCGGTGCCTCGCTCGGCCCGGATTCAGCCGACGGCTCGCCGACCGCGGGCGGGATCGGAGCTCCGGCGTCGGACAGCAGCGCGAGCACCTCCTCGTCGGACACCGGAGAGAAGTCCCGGTACCAGCGACCGACCCCGAGCAACGCCCGGGGTGTCGACAGCAGGACGACCCTGTCGGCCTCCTCGCTGAGCATCGCCAGTGCCTCGCGCGAGCCAACCGGGGCGGCGACGATGATGCGGCCGGCGCCGCGCCGGCGCAGCGCGCGCACGGCGGCGAGATCGGTCAGACCGGTGGCCAGGCCGTCATCGACCACCACGACCGTCCTGCCGCTCACATCCAGGGGCGCCCATCCGTCGCGGAAGCGCTCCATCCGGCGGTGCAGCTCGCGCTGCTCGCGCTCCAGGGTGCGATCGAGCTGCGCCTGGGTCATGCCGACGCGACGGGCCATCTCGGCGTCGAGCACGGCGGTGCCGTCCTCGGCCACCGCGCCGACGCCCAGCTCGGGGTTCTGCGGCGCGCCGAGCTTGCGCACGGTGAGGACGTCCAGCGGCGCGTCAAGGGCGCGAGCGACCTCGACCGCAACCGGCACGCCTCCCCGGGGCAGTGCCAAGATGATCGGCTTCTCCTGCGCCAGGCTCAGAAGCTGGACGGCCAGCTGCCGACCCGCGTCCCGGCGATCCTCGAAGACCATGCACCCATCATGTTGATGGCGAGCCCGCACCGCCATCCGCAGCGTTCCGCAGACGTGTAGCGGCTTGCCCGCAGGGTGCTTGCGCCCGGCCACCGTTCCCGTAACAATCAGCCGGCATGGCCTCGCCCATCGGCTACACGGTGCAACGCGACGCGTTCGACGCGCTGCTCAGGGCGCTCGCCCGCCGCGGGTATACCGTTCTCGGGCCGACCGTGCGCGATCAGGCGATCGTCTACGACGAGATCGCACGCAGCTCCGACCTGCCGGTCGGCTGGACCGACGAGCAGGAGGGAGGCCGCTACCGGCTGCGCCGGCGCGAGGACGCGGCGCTGTTCGGCTACACCGTCGGCCCGCACTCCTGGAAGCGCTACCAGCTTCCGCCCGAGATCCGCCTGTGGCGGGCGCGGCGCGATCAGCACGGTGCGCTGAGCGAGCTCGTCGAGGCGCCGGCCGAGGTCCCGCGCTACGCGTTTCTGGGCGTGCGCTCGTGCGAGCTTCACGCGATGGGGATCCTCGACCGCGTGCTGATCGGGGGCGAGCATCCGGATCCGGGCGATCGCGCGCGCCGCGAGGACGTGTTCGTGATCGCCGTGCAGTGCGGGCAGGCGGGGGGTACCTGCTTCTGCACTTCGATGGACACCGGCCCGCGAGCCGAGCAGGGCTTCGACCTCGCGCTCACCGAGGTGCTGGAAGGGGACAGCCACTACTTCGCCGTCGAGGTCGGCAGCGATCTGGGGGCGAACGTGCTGACCGAGGTGCCCCACGCCCCCGCGGGCGAGCTCGAGCGGGGCGCGGCGAGCACCGCGCAGGCGCGCGCGGTCGCGCAGATGGGTCGCGAGCTCGACGTCAGCGACATCAGGGAGCTCCTGTACCGAAACTACGAGCATCCGCGCTGGGAGGAGGTCGCGGAGCGCTGCCTGTCGTGCGGCAACTGCACGATGGTCTGCCCCACCTGCTTCTGCACGACGGTGGAGGACGTCACCGACCTTTCCGGCGAGCGGGTCGAGCGCCATCAGCGCTGGGACTCGTGCTTCACGGTCGACTACTCGCAGCTGCACGGTGGCGCGGTCCGCGGCTCGGTGCGCTCGCGCTACAGACAGTGGATGACGCACAAGCTCGCGACCTGGATCGACCAGTTCGGCAGCTCGGGGTGCGTGGGCTGCGGGCGCTGCATCACCTGGTGCCCGGTCGGGATCGACATCACCGAGGAGGCGCGTGCGATCCGCGCCAGCGAGGTGCGGTCCGATGCGGGAGCTTGACGAGCTGATCGCAGCCTCGCCGGTGTTCGCGGGACTGTCGTCCGCGCATCTGAAGACGATCGCCGGCTGTGGGATCAACGAGCACCGCTCGGCGGGCGAGAGCCTCTTTCGCGAGGGCAGCCCGGCCGATCGCTTCTTCCTGATCCGCACCGGAGCGGTCGCGCTCGAGGTTGAGGCTCCCGGTCGCGGCACGCTGGTGGTCGAGACGTTTCACAGCGGCGACGTGGTTGGGTGGTCGTGGCTGTTCGCGCCCTACCGCTGGCAGTTCGACGGGCGCACGATCGAGCCGACGGGGCTCGTCGCCTTCGACGGCGTCTGCCTGCGCGGCAAGTGCGAGGCCGACCACGAGTTGGGCTATCAGCTGATGAAGCGCTTCGCGTCAGCCATCGTGCAGCGCCTGCAGGCGACTCGACTGCAGCTCCTGGATGTCTACGGTCATGTCCCGGTCGGCTGAGGCGCGCACAACCGTCTCCGGCGACCTCGGGCGCGGACCGATGGTGCCGACGGCATTCGCCGTGTCGGGCAAGCGGCGCGAGACGGCCGACACGTGGACCCTCGAGCTCGAGCCACCCGCGGGCGAGGGGTTCGCCTTCGTGCCGGGGCAGTTCACGATGCTCTCGGCCTTCGGTACCGGGGAGGTACCGATCTCGATCAGCGGGGACCCCGGGGCCGAGGGCACGCTGGTGCACACCGTCCGCGCCGTCGGCCTGGCGACGCAGGCGATCTGCGACGCGCTCCCGGGCGAGGTTCTGAGCGTGCGCGGGCCATTCGGGCGCGCCTGGCCGGTGCAGGAGATAGAGGGCGCGGACGTCCTGATCGTCGCCGGCGGCATCGGGCTGGCGCCTTTGCGACCCGCGATCCTCGCGCTGCTGGCCGGCCGTGAGCGCCACGGGCGCCTGATGCTCATCTATGGCGCCCGCTCGCCCGATCAGCTCCTCTACGCCGCCGAGCTCGAGGAGTGGGCCGCGCGTGGGCTCACGGTCGTGGTCAGCGTCGACAGCGCGGGCCCGGAGTGGCTCGGCCACGTGGGCGTTGCGCCGCAACTCGTCCGCCGCGAGCTGGCCGACCCTCGGGCGCTCGACACCGGCAGCGCGGTCGCCCTGCTCTGCGGTCCGGAGGTGATGATGCGCTTCGCGGTCTCGGCGCTCGCAGAGCGCGGTGTGGCCGCCGACCGCGTGTACGCCTCGATGGAGCGCAACATGCAGTGCGGGATCGGTCACTGCGGGCACTGCCAGCTCGGGCCGACGCTCGTCTGCCGTGACGGGCCCGTCTATCGCTGGAGCGAGCTGGCGCAGTGGCTGGCGATCCGGGAGTTGTGATGACCGCGGCGCGCAGGCAGACCCTGGCCGTATGGAAGTTCTCCTCCTGCGACGGCTGCCAGCTGAGCCTGCTCGACTGCGAGGACGAGCTGCTTTCGCTCGCCGACCGGCTGGAGATCGCCTACTTCCTGGAGGCCGATAGGGCGGTCGTAGAGGGCCCCTACGACATCTCCCTGGTCGAGGGATCGATAACCACCGCGCACGACCTCGAGCGCATCCAGGAGGTCCGCCGCGCCTCGAGGGCGCTGATCACGATCGGGGCCTGCGCTACGGCGGGCGGCATCCAGGCGCTGCGCAACTTCGGCGACGTTACGGATTTCACCTCGATCGTCTACGCCTCGCCGGAATACATCAGCACCCTGAGCACCTCCACGCCGATCAGCGCGCACGTGCCGGTCGACTTCGAGCTGAACGGGTGCCCGATCAACAAGCGCCAGCTGCTGGAGGTGATCGCTGCGCACCTCCTCGGGCGCCGCCCACGGGTGCGCGCGCACAGCGTGTGCGTCGAGTGCAAGCGTCGGGGCACCGTGTGCGTGACGGTCGCGCACGGCACGCCCTGCCTGGGGCCCGTCACGCACGCCGGCTGCGGTGCGATCTGCCCCGCCTATGACCGCGGTTGCTACGGCTGCTACGGGCCGATGGAGACGCCCAACACGGGCGCGCTCAGCGCGAGCATGGCCCAGCTGGGCTGCCAGGAGCGCGACATAGTGCGCGTCTACCGGACGTTCAACGCGGACAGCGAGCAGTTCCGCGACGCAGGCTTGGCCTCTGAGCGGGGCGGGCGCGGCTCATGAGCGAAGCGGGGCGCACGCGAACGATCCGCACCGACTACCTGGCTCGAGTCGAGGGCGAGGGGGCGATGTTCGTCAAGCTCGACGGTGACGAGGTGCTCGACGTGAAGCTGCGCATCTACGAGCCTCCGCGGTTCTTCGAGGCGCTGCTGCGCGGTCGCGCCTTCACGGAGGCGCCCGACATCACCTCGCGCATCTGCGGCATCTGTCCCGTCGCCTACCAGATGAGCGCCGTGCGAGCGATGGAGGACGCCTGTGGCGTCGCCATCGACGACGGGCCGATACGCGATCTGCGCCGGCTCATCTACTGCGCGGAGTGGATCGAGAGCCACAGCCTCCACGTCTACATGCTGCACGCCCCCGACTTCCTCGGCTACTCGGGTGCGGTCGAGATGGCGCGCGACCATCGCGAGATCGTCGAGCAGGGCCTCGCGATGAAGAAGGCCGGCAACGCGCTGCTGGCGCTGGTCGGCGGGCGCGAGGTCCACCCGATCAACATCCGCGTTGGGGGCTTCTACCGCGCTCCCACGCGCGCAGAGCTGCACACGATGACCGAGCCGCTGGAGCGAGCGCGAGAGACGGCGCTCGCGACGGTCCGCTGGGCCGCCACGCTCACGTTTCCCGATGTGGAGCGCGAGCCCGAGCTCGTGGCACTGTGTGATCCCGGCGCCTACCCGGTGGATCGAGGGCGGATCGTCTCGGACGGGGGCATGGATATCGCGCCGGCGCAGTTCGACGAGCACGTGGCCGAGGAGCACGTGGAGCACTCCAACGCTCTGCACGCGCGGTTGCGCCACGGCGGCACCTATCTGACCGGCCCGCTCGCGCGCTATGCGCTGTCGGGGGGCGAGCTGTGGCCGCTCGCGCGCGAGGCGGCCCGCGAGGCAGGCCTCGAGCGGGTGTGTCACAACCCTTTCAAGAGCATCCTCGTGCGCGGCGTGGAGCTGGTTCAGGCCTGCGACGAGGCGCTCGCGATCATCGCCGCCTACGAGCAGCCCGACGCGCCCGCAGTCGAGGTCGAGCCGCGGCGTGCGGTCGGGCACGGCGCCACCGAGGCCCCGCGCGGCCTGCTCTACCATCGCTATGAGATCGACGAGGACGGCACGATCCTGGACGCGAAGATCGTGCCGCCCACATCGCAGAACCAGCTTGCGATCGAGGAGGATCTGCGTGCGGTCGTCCAGCACCATCTCGACCTCCCCGACGAGCAGCTCACCCTGCGTTGCGAGCAGGCGATCCGCAACCACGATCCCTGCATCTCCTGCGCGACGCACTTCCTCTCGCTTGAGATCGACCGTGGCTGAGACGTCGCTCCAGCAGCGGCGCGCCTCGGTGGTCGTGATCGGGGTCGGTAACGCACTTCGCCACGACGACGCCGTCGGCCTGGAGGTCGCTCGCCGACTGCGCGAGCGGGCCGGCGCGGAGGGGATCGAGGTGCTCGAGCAGGAGGGTGAGGCGATCGCGCTGCTCGACATGTGGGAGCAGGCCGACGCGGTGGTGCTCGTCGACGCGGCGCGCTCGGGCTCGGCGCCGGGGACGATCCATCGCGTCGACGCGACGTTCGAGCCGGTTCCCGCGCAGCTGCTCGGTTCCTCTTCCACCCACGCGGTCGGGATCGACGAGGCGATCGAGCTGGCGCGCGCACTGGGCCGGCTGCCCGCACGGGTGGTCGTCTACGGCGTCGAGGGCCGTCGCTTCGAGGCGGGCATCGGCCTCTCCGAGGAGATCGAGGCCGTCGCTGGCTGGCTTGCGGACAGCGTCCTGCGCGAGGCCCGGGCGCTGGTGGACTGGTCCGAGGGGAGCAAGAAGTGCATGAGCTGACGCTGATGGCCGGCATCATGCGCAAGGTCGAGCGCGTGGCGCAGGAGGAGGACGCGCGGCGCGTGACCGGCGTGCGCCTGAGGCTCGGCGCGCTTGCACACATCTCCCCCGAGCACCTGCGCGAGCACTTCGACCTGGCCGCGCGCGGCACGGTCGCCGAGGGCGCGCGGGTCGACGTCGAGGTGATGCAGGACGTCCGGGACCCCGACGCCCAGGAGATCATCCTGTGCTCGGTCGAGGTGCAGGAGTGACCGCCGCGCCGCTTCGACGCCAGCGCCTGGAGGTGACCGGCGTCGTCCAGGGCGTGGGCTTCCGGCCGTTCGTTCACACCCTCGCCCGGCGCCATCGACTCTCGGGCTTCGTGCGCAACGACGGCGCGAGCGTGGTGGCCGAGGTGGAGGGTGAGGCGTCGGCGCTCGAGCACTTCGCCAGGGCGCTGGTGATCGAGGCGCCGACGCCGGCGCGGGTGGGGGAGGTGGGCGTAACGGCGCTCGAGGTGACAGGGGCCCGCGGTTTTGCGATCGTGCCGAGCGCCGCCCGAGAGGATGTCGGCGCGACCCCCGTGCCGGCCGACATCGCGACCTGCGCGGACTGCCTGCGCGAGCTGTTCGACCCCGGGAACCGCCGCTTCCGTCACCCGTTCATCACCTGCACGCGCTGCGGGCCGCGGTTCACGATCGCCCGCGCGCTGCCCTACGACCGTGAGAACACGACGATGGCCGGGTTCCACATGTGCGAGAGCTGCCGGCGCGAGTACGAGGATCCCGCCGACCGGCGGTTCCACGCCGAGACGATCTGCTGCCCGGCCTGCGGACCCAGCCTCTCCTTGGACGTCTCCGATGCAGTGGCAGTGCTGCGCGCCGGGGGCATCCTCGCCGTCAAGGGACTCGGCGGCTATCACCTCGCCTGCGACGCGACGAGCGAGACGGCCGTGGCCCGGCTGCGCGAGCGCAAGCAGCGCGAGCAGAAGCCGCTCGCGGTCATGACGCGCGATCACGAATCGGTCGCCGTCGCAACTGCGCGAGAGCGCGAGCTGCTCGAGTCCCCGGCGAGGCCGATCGTGCTGCTCAGGCGCCGCGACGGCCAGCCGATCGCCGCGGCCGTGACGCCCTCGGGATCCTGGCTGGGTGTGATGCTTCCGTACACCCCGCTCCACCACCTCCTGCTCGCCGACGTCGGCAGGCCGCTCGTGATGACCAGCGGCAACCGGGGCGAGGAGCCCATAGTCGTCGAGGATGCCGACGCGGAGCGGCGCCTTGCGGGGATCGCGGACGCCTTCCTCGGCCACGATCGGCCGATCCACCGCCGCTGCGAGGACTCGGTCGTGCGGGCCGGGTTTCCGATCCGCCGCTCGCGCGGCTATGCCCCCGGCTGGCTCGCGCTGCCCTGCCCAGCTCGCCGGCCGCTCGTCGCCGCGGGCGCCGAGCTGAAGGCGACCTTCTGCGTCGCGTACCGTGACCGCGCATGGATCTCCTCGCACCTCGGCGACCTGGACTCCGCCCCGGCGGCGCGGGCGTTTCACGACGACCTCGCGCTCCATCTCGCGATGCTCGGCGTCGAGGCCGAGCTCGTCGCGTGCGATCTTCATCCCGACTACGCGTCCACGCGCTGGGCACACGAGCAGGACGTCGAGCTGGTGCAGGTCCAGCACCACCATGCCCATGCGGCCGCGTGCCTGGCCGAGCATGGCCTTGCAGGTCCGGCTCTGGCGCTCGTCTTCGACGGCACCGGCTACGGCCCGGACGGCACGATCTGGGGCGGTGAGCTTCTGCGCTGCGACCTGACCGGCTTCGAGCGCGTGGCCCACCTCGACCCTGTGCCGCTGGCGGGAGGCGAGGCGGCGATTCGCGAGCCCTGGCGCGTGGCCGCCGCCTACCTCGAGCGTGCCGGGCGGCCGGTCACGGACCCGCGCTGGGCCGCTGTGCGCCAGAGCCTGCGCGTGAACGCGCCGCGGTCCTCCGGCATGGGCCGCCTGTTCGATGCCGTCGCCGCGCTGCTCGGGGTGCGCGAGCGCGTGAGCTACGAGGGTCAGGCGGCGATCGAGCTGGAGCACCTTGCGGGCGCGGTCCTCGCCAGTCCCTACCCCTGTCGCTTCGCCGAGGGCGTCATCGCCGGGGCCGACCTCGTGCGCTCCGCGTACGACGACCTCGATGCGGGACGCCCGCGCGCGCAGATCGCCGCCGCCTTCCACGAGGGCGTGGCCGCCGCCGCCGTGCAGGCCTGCGAGCAGGCGGCGGAGCCCCGTGTCGTGGTGCTCTCGGGCGGCACCTTCCAGAACCAGCGCCTGCTCGCCTCGGTCGGTGCGGGTCTGCTCGCCCGTGGCTTCCGGGTCCTTGCGCACCGTCGTGTGCCCGCAAACGACGGTGGCATCAGCTACGGGCAGGCGGCGGTCGCGGCCGCGAGGAGCGCCGGCTAGATGTGCCTGGGCATTCCGGCGCAGGTCATCGAGCTCGTCGACCGTGAGCTGGGGCTCGCGAAGGTCGACGTCTCGGGCGTGCGCCGGACCGTGAACATCCTGCTGCTGGAGCAGGAGCCGGCGATCGGCTCGTGGGTGCTCATCCACGTCGGCTTCGCGATGTCGTTGATCGACGAGGGCGAGGCGCTGCGCACCCGCACGTTCCTCGAGGGTCTCGGAGACCATTACGACGCGGAGCTCGACGAGCTGCGCGGAAGCAGGATCAGATGAGCGCGGCGGGGACGGTGGGCTCGGCTGCGGGATGGCGCTCGGCGATCGACGAGCGCGAGCGTGTGCTCGGTGCGTTCCTCGCTGCCGGACAGGAGCCGATCGCGCTCGCCTGTCTGGACCTGGCGCGCGCGTTCGCGGGCGGTGGCACGCTGATCGCGCACGGCCGCGGCGCGGCGGCCACCGACGCCGCGCACATCGCCGTGGAGTTCATGCACCCGGTGATCGTCGGCAACCGCGCGCTGCCGGCGCTGTCGCTCGCCAACGACCCTACGGGCGCGGCGACGCTCGCGGGCTTGGGACGCCCGGGCGACGTCGCCCTGGCGATCGCGCACGGCGCCGCCGATGGCGAGCTCGCGGGCTTCCTCGCGGATGCGAACGCACGCGAGCTGCTGACGATCGCGCTCCTCGGCGACGGAGCCACGGCGGGTGCCGACCACGTGCTCTCGGTACCTAGCGCCGATGCGGGGATCGTGCAGGAGGTGCAGGAGACGACCTACCACGTGCTGTGGGAGCTCGTGCACGTCTTCTTCGGCCATCCGGGCCTTCTGCGCGAGGAGTGCCTGACCTGCGGCGACCGCGCGGTCTCAGCGCGGATCGTGAAGCTGGCAGGCGCCACGGCGATCGTCGAGCGGGGAGGCGCGCGGGAGGAGGTGGCCGTCGAGCTCGTGCCGGGGGTTGCCCCGGGAGACCGCGTGCTCTGCCACGCGGGCGTCGCGCTTGAGCGTGTCCCGGAGGAGCATCCCGAGGGGAACCCGGGGGCCGTTCCCTGCGCTCGCGAGGACGCCCAGGACCCGAGCGGCTTCCTGTATCCGTTTCTCGACGGCCACGAGGATGACCTAGACACCGTGCTCGCGGACGTTCGCGCCTCGACGCTGCGCAAGGGTGCCGAGGTGACCGCGCTGCGCCGGGCCCTGGACGGCGCCGCCGTCGCGGCTGCGGGCACGTCGATCCGGGCACGTCTGCGGGCGGGAGGTCGCCTGATCGTGTTTGGCGACGGCGGCTCCTCGACCGACGCGCAGGACCTGGCGGCCGACTGCCTGGCGCGCGGCTGGCCGGCGATCGCGCTCACGAACGACGTCGCGACGATCACCGCGATCGCCAACGACGTCGGCTTCGAGCTCAGCTTCGCACGCCAGCTGATCGCGCTCGCCCGACCCGGCGACTTCGCCCTGGCGATCTCCACGAGCGGCTCCTCGGAGAACGTCGTGCGCGGCCTGCAGGAGGCCCACGGTCGCGGTCTGGCCACCGCGGCGCTCACGGGCTACGACGGCGGACGGCTGGCCGAGCTCGGACTCCTCGACCACCTGATCGTCGTGCCCAGCCAGGACATTCCGCGGCTGCAGGAGGCTCACGCGACGATCTACCACCTGCTCCTTGAGATGGCGGGGAGCCCGCCGTGAAGCACGTGTCGGAGTATCGCGCCGGAGATGCGGCGGCCCGCCTGGCCGACCGCATCGCGGGCCTCGCGCAGCCTGGCCGCCGCTACCAGCTGATGGAGGTCTGCGGCGGCCACACTCATGCCATATACCGTCACGGGATCGAGGACCTGCTGCCGCCGGAGGTGGAGCTTGTCCACGGCCCGGGCTGCCCGGTGTGCGTGATCCCGATGGGTCGTCAGGACGATGCGATCGCCATCGCCGAGCGGCCCGAGGTGATCTTCACCACGTTCGGCGACATGCTGCGCGTGCCGGCGAGCCGCGGCTCGCTGCAGGACGCCAAGGCGCGCGGCGCCGACGTGCGCATGGTCTACTCGCCGCTGGACGCGCTGCGGATCGCGCGCGAGTGTCCCGACCGCGAGGTCGTGTTCTTCGCGATCGGCTTCGAGACGACCGCGCCGTCGACCGCGGTCACGCTCCTGCGTGCCCGCGCCGAGGGGATTCGCAACTTTTCGGTCTTCTGCAACCACGTGACGATCGTGCCCGCGCTGCGGGCGATCCTCGAGTCGCCGGACCTGCGCATCGACGGGTTCATCGGCCCCGGGCACGTATCGACCGTGATCGGGCTGAGGCCCTATCGCTTCATCGCGCGCGACCACGGCAGGCCCGTCGTGGTCTCGGGGTTCGAGCCGCTCGACGTGCTGCAGAGTGTCTACATGCTGCTCGGTCAGCTCGCCGACGGACGCTGTGAGGTGGAGAACCAGTACACGCGGGTGGTGCGCGAGGCGGGCAACCCGCAGGCGATGCGCGCGATCAGGGAGACGATGGAGCTGCGCACGACGTTCGAGTGGCGTGGTCTCGGCTTCATCGCGCAGAGCGCCCTCAAGCTGCGCCCGGAGCTCTCGGCCTGGGATGCCGAGGCGCGCTTCCCGCTGCCGGCCGTGCGCGTCGCGGACCCCAAGGCCTGCCAGTGCGGCGAGGTGCTCAAGGGGGTGATCCGGCCGTGGGAGTGCAAGGTGTTCGGCACTGCCTGCACGCCCGAGCGCCCGATCGGAACCTGCATGGTCTCGAGCGAGGGCGCATGCGCGGCCTACTACAACTACGGCCGTCTCGCGCGCCGCCGCGGGCGCGAGCCGGCCGGTAGGCCCGAGACGCCCTCGGGAACGCCCCCGCCGACCGGCGGGATCCCTTCGCCGTCCCCTGGAGCGCCTGCGCGGACGGGCGGGATCGCTGCATCGCCTTCTGGTTCCACCACCACACCCTCTTCTGGGAGCTCCGCCAAGCTTCCCGCGGGCATCCCCGTCCCGCGGTGATGGACGAGCGCGAGCGGGAGGCGATCGAGCGGATCGAGGCACGCCGCCGGCGCCCGCGGCGCCGGCTGCTCGAGGAGCAGGTGACCCTCGCCCACGGCGCGGGTGGCGGCTCGACGCACGCGCTCGTGGAGTCGCTGTTCCTGCCTCAGCTCGCCAACGAGCTGCTCGAGCCGCTTGCCGACAGCGCTGTGCTCGACTTCGACGGCGGTCAGGGGCGCGGGCGGCTCGCGTTCACGACCGACAGCTACGTCGTGCGGCCGCTGTTCTTCCCGGGCGGCGACATCGCGCGACTTGCCGTCAACGGGACGATCAACGACCTGGCGGCCGTCGGCGCACGGCCGCTGTGCCTGTCGGCGGCGCTCATCATCGAGGAGGGACTGCCGATCGCCGAGCTGGAGCGGCTGGCGAGATCGCTGGGTGCGGCCGCGCGCTCCGCCGGCATTCCGATCGCCGCTGCTGACACGAAGGTCGTCGAGCGCACGAAGGCGGACGGCCTCTACCTCTGCACGACGGGCGTCGGCGTCGTTGCGCCGGGGAGGGCTCTCGGCCCGTCCCAGATGCGCCCCGGCGATCGCGTGCTGCTGTCGGGCACCCTCGCCGATCACGGCATGGCGATCATGGTCGCCCGCGGTGAGCTCGAGCTTGAGGGTGAGATCGCCAGCGACACCGCCCCCCTGCATGAGCTCGTCGCCCAGCTGCTGGCCGCGGCGGACGGCGTCCGCTGCCTGCGGGACCCGACTCGCGGCGGGATCGCGACCACGCTCAACGAGCTGGCAAGTGCCGCCGATCTGTCGATCGTCCTCGACGAGGTCGCGCTGCCCATACGCCCTGCGGTGATGGGAGCGTGCGAGCTGCTCGGGATCGATCCCCTGTACGTGGCCAATGAGGGCAAGCTCGTGGTCGTGGTCGCGCCGGAGGATCTCGACACCGCGCTCGCCGCCCTGCGCAACCATCCGCTCGGCCGCGACGCCGCGCTCGTCGGCGAGGTGCGGAGCGAGCCACCGGGGATGGTCGTGCTCGAGACCGCGTTCGGCGGGACCCGCGTCGTGGGCATGCTCGCAGGTGACCCGCTGCCACGGATCTGCTGAGTGCGTAAGGGACGCAGCGTGCCAGCGCGGAACCGTGCGAGCGTTTCACCGGTCCGAACGCGCGACCCGTGCAGACGCGCGACCCGTGCAACGCGCAGGTCCTCGCCATGGCCGCGACTCCGTCCCGGGTGGCGTTTCGCGGGCGTAAGGGGGGCGGATCGCAGTGGTGAGGTCCTGAGGTGGTAAAGGCCTGAGCCTGCCTACGGTCTTTCACGGTTCTCGGCGGGGCGGGCGGGTGATGAAGTCTGCTGCACCCACCAGATCACATACAAGGAGACCCGGCCATGGCCACTGTGGAGAAGCAAGCTACGTTCGCGACACCAGGACAGCCGGGCAGCCCGGTGGAGGTGAAAGCCCGCTATGAGAACTTCATCGGCGGCCATTGGGTGGCTCCGATCGACGGCGAGTACCGCGAGAACCTGACGCCCGCCACCGGTCAGGCGATCTGCGAGGTCGCCCACTCCGGCCCCGGAGACATCGAGCTCGCGCTGGACGCTGCCCACGCCGCCAGGGACGCCTGGGGCGAGGCCTCGGCGACCGAGCGCTCGAAGGTGCTGAACGCGGTGGCAGACGCGATCGAGGAGAACCTCGAGATGCTCGCGGTCGCGGAGAGCTGGGAGAACGGCAAGCCGGTGCGCGAGACGATCGCCGCCGACGTGCCGCTCGCCGCCGATCACTTCCGCTACTTCGCCAGCGTGATCCGTGGCGAGGAGGGCTCGATCACCGAGCTAGACAAGGACACGATCGCCTACCACTTCCGTGAGCCGCTCGGCGTGGTCGGGCAGATCATCCCGTTCAACTTCCCGCTGCTGATGGCCGCGTGGAAGATCGCTCCGGCCCTGGCCGGAGGCAACTGCACCGTGGTCAAGCCCGCCAGTCCGACGCCCTGGTCGATCCTGAAGTTCGCCGAGCTCGTTGCAGACATCGTGCCGGAGGGCGTGCTGAACATCGTCAACGGCCCGGGGGCGGAGACCGGGCGCGCGCTCGCGTCGAGCAAGCGCATCGCGAAGGTCGCGTTCACCGGCGAGACGGTCACGGGACGGCTGATCATGGGTTACGCCGCGCAGAACCTGATCCCATCCACGACGGAGCTCGGGGGCAAGTCGCCGAACATCTTCTTCGCCGACGTCATGGCCCAGGACGACGCCTTCCTCGACAAGGCCGTCGAGGGCCTCGTGCTGTACGCGTTCAACAAGGGCGAGGTCTGCACGTGCCCCTCGCGTGCGCTGATCGAGGCATCGATCTACGACGAGTTCATGGCCCGCGTGCTCGCGCGGATCGAGGCGATCAAGCAGGGCAATCCGCTCGACCCGTCGACCATGATCGGGCCCCAGGTGTCCAAGGCACAGCTCGAGAAGGTCGAGAGCTACGTCGAGATCGGACGGGACGAGGGCGCCGAGGTGCTGATCGGCGGGGAGCGCTCCAACCTCGGCGGCGAGCTGGCCGACGGCTACTACTACAAGCCCACCGCGCTGAAGGGCACGAACGACATGCGCGTGTTCCAGGAGGAGATCTTCGGGCCCGTGGTCGCGGTCACGACGTTCAAGGACGAGCGCGAGGCGCTCCAGATCGCCAACGACACGATGTACGGGCTCGGGGCCGGCGTCTGGAGCCGCGACGGCTCGCGCGCGTTCCGGATGGGTCGGGCCATCAAGGCCGGCAGGGTCTGGACCAACTGCTACCACCTGTATCCCGCGGGTGCGGCGTTCGGCGGCTACAAGTCATCGGGCGTCGGGCGGGAGACCCACAAGATGATGCTGGACCACTACACCCAGACGAAGAACCTGCTCGTCAGCTACGACCCGAAGCCGCTCGGCTTCTTCTGATCGGGATGGCCGCCCGCGTCACCGCCACCTCCCAGGCCGTCGAGGCCGTTCACCGGCTGGTGGCGAAGCACGGGCCGGTGGTCTTCCACCAGTCGGGGGGCTGCTGCGACGGCAGCTCCCCGATCTGCCTGCCCGAGGGCGAGATGCCGCCCGGACCCAACGACGTGCTGTTGGGCGACGTCGCGGGCGCGTCCTTCTACGTCGACTCCGAGCAGTACGCGCGCTGGCGCAGCCCGTCGTTTCTGATCGATCTCTCGCCTGGGCCCGCCGAGGGCTTCTCGCTGTCCCTGCCCGACGCGCACTTCGTGACCCGCACGCCGACCGCGCAGGCATGACGCACGCGTTCGATCCGACGACCCCGAGGTAGGTCGAGACCCTCCTGGCTCCGAGGGCTTCGCCGATGAGCTCGCCTGAGGCCCCCACCGATCACGGCGGTGATGCAGGCCCCGGCCGCGCTACCGATCCCGCCCTGCTCGAGGCCCTGGCGACACCCGCGATGTACGGCGGCGGTCCGCCGGTCGCGGTCCACGAGACCCACGCCTCCTGGGTATTCGTGGCCGGCGAGCGCGCCTACAAGGTCAAGAAGCCCGTGCGGTTCGGCTTCCTGGACTACAGCACGCTCTCGCGCCGGCGCGACGCATGTCTTGAGGAGGTGCGCGTCAACCAACATCTCGCGCCCGGGATCTACCTCGGAGTGCGGTCGATCGTGAGAACCCCCCGGGGATTCCGCCTGGCCGACGAGGGCGCCGGCGAAGCGGTGGAGTACGCCGCGGAGATGCTCAGCTTCGACGAGGCCGACACCCTGGAGGGAGTGATCGCCGCCGGCGCCCTGACGCCCGGCCACATCCAGGAAGTCGCCGCGCGGTTGGCGAGCTTCCACAGCTCCGCGCCCACCGTCCGCGGCGGTGGCCCGGCCGAGGTGCTCGATACCTGGAGCGCGAACGTTCTGGAGCTGAGCCGACTCGCGCACCCCGCTCGCTGGCACACCGACGTCCCAGCCAGGTTCGGCGAGGCCTTCGTACACGCCCATGCCGCGGAGCTCGAGCAGCGCGTCCGCGACGGGCTCGTCCGCGACGGTCACGGCGACCTGCGCTGCGAGCACGTTCTGGTGAGGCCAGCCGTCCGCGTGGTCGACCGCATCGAGTTCGACCCGGCACTGCGCCGCACCGACGTGGCCTGTGACCTGGCCTTCCTGACGATGGACCTCGAGGCCCACGGGCAGCGCTGGGCCGCGCAGCGGCTCGTGAGCGCCTACCGCCAGGCCGGGGGCAGCCCGGGCAGCCAGGCGCTCGGGTCCTTCTATGCCGCGCACCGTGCCCTCGTGCGCGTCAAGGTCGCGCTTCTGGCCGGTGCCGAGCAGCAGGAGCGGGCCCCGGGCGCCCGACTGGCGGGCGCCGAGCGACTCTGGGGGCTGGCCGAGCGGCTCTGCTGGCGCGCCCGTCGACCCTTGGCGATCGTCGTGTGCGGGCCGCCGGCCAGCGGTAAGTCGACGCTCGCCGCCGAGCTCGCGCGCCGCTCGCAGATGGCGATCGTCTCCTCCGACGCCGCACGCAAGCGCCTGGCGGGCATCCCCGCCGCCGAGCGCGCCCGCCCGGAGCACTACAGCGAGCAGTTCACGCACGCGACCTACGACCTCGTCGGCCACGATGCCGAGCGACAGCTAAGCGACCACGATTGCGTCATCGTGGACGCCACCTGCAACTCGCGTGGCCAGCGCGAACTGCTGCTGGCGTGCCTGCGGCGGCCGGACGCCACAAGACTGGTCGTCAACTGTCAGAGCACGCTCGAGGTGGCACTGCGACGAGCGGCAGAGCGCATGCGCAGCAACGAGCGGATATCGGACGCCACGCCCGAGATCACCGCTGAGCAGTTTGGTCGCTTCGAGCAGCCGGACGAGCTTCCCGAGGGCAGCGTGCTGAGCCTCAGCACCGAACTGCCGCTCGACCAGCAGGTGGCGAGGGTCGCGCTGGCGCTCGACGGACGGCTGGCGCGAGCGCCGACGGAGGGGTGAAGCCGCGCGGCGGGCAGCGGCGAGCGGAGCTTGCCGCCGGGTAGCTGCGTGCTTTGCCGCAGCGGGTTCTGGGCTTTTTTCGGACGCCCAAGCGCCCACGGCAGGCTAGTTTCAGAGAATGGCCGAATCACACCTGCACCTGGCGCCAGCGCCCGCGAGCCCCGCCCCCGCCCCCTCCCCCTCGGCACAGCGCTCCATCCGCGTGGTCTTGGCCGATGATCACGCGTTCATGCGCCGCGGCCTGCGGTTGCTGCTCGAGGGCGAGCCGGACGTAGAGGTGATCGCAGAGGCGGGCGACCTCTCCGCGGCCGAAGCCCGTGTGCAGGGCCATCTGCCGGATGTGCTCGTGCTGGATCTGATGATGCCCGGCGGGTCCAGCATCGAGGCGATCCGCCAGTTGCGCGAGCGGGTGCCACAGACGCAGATCGTGGTGCTCACCATGGCCGACAATCCGGTGTTCGCGCAGAGGGCGCTGAGCAGCGGCGCGATCGGCTTCGTGCTGAAGGACCTTGCCGATACCGAGCTGCCCGATGCGCTGCGCGCCGCAGCCCGCGGCGAGGAGTACGTGAGCCCGCGCGTCGCCAGCGGACTCGACGCTCTGCACCGCTCCCTCGCCGAGGACAAGCTGAGCGTCCGCGAGATTGAGGTCCTGCGGCTGATCGCGCTCGGACACACGAGCGTCGAGATCGCCGGCAAGCTGGACCTGTCTCCGCGCACTGTCGAGACCCATCGCGCGCGCATCCATCGCAAGTTGGGGCTCGCCACACGCGCCGAGCTCGTCCGCTACGCGCTAGGACACAGCCTGATCGGGGCCTAGCCGGTCGACGGGCGGGCCAGATGCGTCCTGGCGGGCGCCCGCCGGCAGACAGGCCCGAACCAGCGTGCCCCGGCTATCGGATACGACGCTCAGCGTGCCGCCGGCCAGCGCGATCCGCTCGCGCATCCCGACCAGCCCGAAACCCGAGGTCTCGGCGTCGACCGTGAAGCCGACGCCGTCGTCCTGCACTTCGACGAGCATCGCGTCACCGGACTCGGCGACGACCACACGTACGTTGTGTGCCCGCGCGTGCTTGGCCGCGTTGGCGAGGGCCTCCTGCACCAGGCGGTAGACCGTGGTCTCGAGCGCGGGCTCAAGACGGTGCCCGCCGTGGGCCGGCTCCGGGAGTGCCAGCTCGCTTTCGATCTCGAAGCCGCTGTGGTCGCGATGGCGCTCGATCAGCGCCTGGATCGCGGCTGACAACCCGAGCTCATCCAGGGCGGGCGGCCGCAGATCGGCGATGATCGAGCGGAGGTTGGCGATCTCCACCTCGATCTGGTCGACCGCCTCGCGTATCGCCTCATCGGTCTTCTCGGCTTCGCCGCGGCGCAGCGCCGAGGACAGGCGCACGCGCAGAGCGCCCAGACCCTGCAACGTCTCGTCGTGCAGCTCCCGCGCCCAGCGGTGCCGCTCGGCGTCGGCGGCGGCGATCGAGCTGTGCAGCCGATCGGCCTGCACGCTCTGGGCCAGGGCCACCGCGGTCGCGGCGCCCGCGGCGAACGTCCGCAGCAGCTGCTCGTCGTCGTCGGTGAACACATCGCACTCGCGGCCGCGGTCGAAGGCCGCCAGCACCCCCAGGCCCCGTCCTCGATGGACCATCGGAACCAGCAGCGCCGTGTGCGGGTCGCGCACGCCGAAGTCCTCGGGAGCGATCCGCGCACGCGCTGCAACGTCGATGATCCGCTCGGGACGGCCTCGCTCCAGGACCTGCCCTGAGGTCGATCCGGCGACCGGCACGCGCACGCCACGGGCGTCGTCCACGTGGCCGGCGCTGGCCGCCACGACCAGCTCGTCGCCCTCGCGCAGCATGATCACAAGGCTGCGTGCGTCGATGAGGGCCCGCCCACGCTTGACGATCAGCTCCAGCACGCGCTCCAGCGAGATCTCGCTGCCGATCGCGATCGTTATGTCCCGGGTCGCCTCGAGTCCACGAAACGTCCGCTCGAGCTCTTGACGACGGTGCTCGCTGGTCTGGTACAGCCGCGCGTTCTCGATCGCGATGGCCGCCCAGTCGGCGAGGATCAACGCCGCCTCCTCGTCCCCCTGGCTGAACTCGCCCGACGCCTTGTCGGTGAGATACAGGTTGCCCCACACCTCGCCGCGGATCAGCACCGGCACGCCGAGGAAGCTGCGCATGACCGGATGACCGACCGGGAAGCCGTAGCTGCTGGGGTGCTCGCTGACATCGCGCAGGCGCAAAGGCCGCGGCTCCTCGATCAGGAAGCCGAGCACGCCGCGACCGCGGGGGAGGTGGCTGATCCTGCGACGGGTCTCCTCGTCGATCCCCGTCGCGAGGAACTGGTCGAGCCCGGTACGGGCCTCGTTCAGTACCCCGAGCGCGGCATAGCGTGCGCCGGTGATCTCGCGCGCGGTCTCCAGCACGCGATCCAGCAGGGCCTGCGAGTCCAGCTCGCCCATCAGCGCACGCCCGACGTCGAGGAGACGACGGATCCGCGGCTCCTCCGACGGTGCGCTCATACGGCAGAGACTATCCCCGAATCACGGCCGAAGCCCTGCGCCTGCGGGTAGAAATACCGGAACATTGGTGCGCGCGGCGAGCCGGTCCGTAGCATCACCGACGCCGCCGCTCCGTAGTTGCCCCCCGATGGCTGTGGTGCTATACCGACGAGCGCTGAGCACCTGCGATCTATCCTGCCAGGGCACGCAGGGGAACGATGGATCATGCCCAGCCCTAGGACCTCCGAAGGAGCAGCAATCCGCAACGCAGCGCTCTGCAGCACCGACCCCCGGCCGGGGAGGGGCTCGTGGACCAGGCGCTGAGATGCCGGCACTGCGATGACGTGATCGGCACCTACGAGCCGCTGGTGGTGCTCGCCGACGGGCAGGCGAGGGAGACCTCCCGAGCCGCAGAGCCGGATATCCAAGGGCTGATCGGCGAGTGCTATCACGGCGCCTGCTTCCTTGACGCGCGCCGCAGCGCCGCGCCGGGCGAGTAGCCCCGGGCTGGGAGCGGTAGTCGCGTGCCGGGCCAGCGGTCCCGTCCGCTCGCTGGGCGAACGGCCCGCGGTCGGGGGCCCGTCCGCTCGCGACTTCCCGGCGCGCGCCGCCGAGAGCGAGCCGGCAGCTGCGTGGCGAGGCGTCGGTGCGGTTGTTCGCCACCCGGCGGTCGTCCCCGACCCCGGTAGGCTTGTCGTTGCGTAGTTTTCCCCCGAGCGAAGCGGCTTTTCTCGGCTGCCGGAACCCCTCTCGGAACGTAATCTCGCGCTATGACCACTCAAGCTCCGAACCCGCAGAAGCTCCGCGTGGTCATCGCGGGGGGAGGAGTGAGCGCCCTGGAGGGCGCTCTGGCGCTCGCGGAGCTCGCGGGAGATCGCACCGAGGTGACCGTGATCGCCCCCGGCTCCGACTTCGTCTATCGCCCGATGACCGTGCGCGAACCGTTCGCCTACGGCCCGGCTGCCCACTATCCGCTGGAGCAGATCGTGCGGGACGCCGGTGCCACCCTGCTGGTTGACGGGCTGGCGTGGGTCGACGCTGCCGGCCAGGTCGCCCACACCGAGTCCGGAGGAGCGATCGAGTACGACGCGCTCCTGTTGGCCCTGGGAGCGCGCGCCTGCACGCGCTACACGCACGCGCTCACGATCGACGATCGCCGCATGGACGAGACGCTGCACGGCCTGATCCAGGACATCGAGGGTGGCTACATCCGCCGTTTGGCCTTCGTGGCGCCGAGCCGCATGGCCTGGCCGTTTCCGATCTACGAGCTGGCGCTGATGGCAGTAGGGCGCGCTTATGACATGGACGTGGAGCTGAAGGTGACGATCGTCACCCCCGAGGATGCGCCGCTGGCGATTTTCGGGGGCGTCGCGAGCAGCGCCGTCGCGGAGTTGCTCCAGAAGGCCGGCATCCAGCTGATCACCTCCGCTCACGCCCAGGTCCCTGGTCCGAAGGAGGTTGTGATCAACCCGGGGGACAGGCACCTCGAGGTCGACCGGATCGTCGCGCTACCCGAGCTCTACGGTCCGGCGATCCGCGGCATTCCCCTCGGGGAACACGGCTTCATACGCGTCGATCGCCATGTGAGGGTCCCCGACGTCGGCCCGATATTCGCCGCAGGGGACGCCACCGAGTTCCCGGTCAAGTTCGGTGGCATCGCCGCCCAGCAGGCGGACGTCGCCGCGCAGTCGATCGCGGCGCTGGCCGGCGCGCCGATCGAGCCGGAGCCGTTCCTACCGGAGGTCCGGGGCATGCTGCTGACCGACGGGGCGCCACGCTACCTGTATGCGCGCATAACCGGCGGGCAGGGCTTCAGCTCGGAGATCAGCGAATCGCCGCCCTCGGCGCAGGCGGCCAAGATCTCGGCCCGGTATCTGGCGCCCTACCTGGAGCAGCACGCCGCCATGGCGGAGGGCGCAAAGTGAGTGCAGAGAAGCCCTGTCTGATCCTCGGCTATGACAGAACCGAGAGTGCTCGCGTGGCCGCGACCTGGGCCGCGCGCGAGCTGCCCCCCGACGGGAAGCTCGTGATCGTCCACGCCTCCCGTGCGCTGCACCTCCCACCATCCCCCCTCTCGTCTCCCGAGGAGAGGCATCGCTTCGGACGGGCTTTGATCGACGAGCTCCTGCTCGAGGGCGACGATGCCATCCACGATGTCGAGATCGAGGTGGAGGTCCCCGACGAGGATCCCGTCTCGGCGTTGATCGATGCCGCCCGCCGTCACGACGCTCGCGCCATCGTGGTTGGCTCCGAGCGGCACTCCGCGCTGCACAGCGCCATCGGGACCGTGATCAGCGAGCTGCTGAAGAGCGCCCCGGTGCCCGTCATGGCGATCCCCGAGACGATGCACATCGGCGGCGAGCCCCCGTCCAAGGGGTAGCCCGGACGCCTCCTGCCGCCTCCGCCGGCCGCGTTGATCAAGGGGCCGGCCGCGATGTGCGGCGGGTGCCTCCGCGCAGGGTCACCGCCGTGAGCGGCTAGCCCCGGACCGGGGATTCGGCTGAGCTGGCCCAGCCGACGCGAGTCACGCCCTCGCGCGCGTGAGGCGAGGCTCGCGAGGCTGACCGGTAGCGCGCGGGTCGCGCGTGCGCTCGTCGCCGCCGTGCCGGCGGGAAAGCCACTATGTTTGCCCGAAGGCACCGGCCAGGGCGCGGTTGCCGCACTCGAAAGGAGAGACGATGGGCTACACGGTCAAGCGGATCGACGACATGGAGGCGATCTTCCACGGCTCGTTCCGGCGGGCGGGCGCCGAGCTCGGGGTTGAGTCGTTCGGGCTGCAGGTGTTCGACATGCCGGCCGGCACCGATCAATATCCCGAGCACGATCACGCCCACGACGGCCAGGAGGAGGTCTACGTCGTCCTGCGCGGTTCGGGCGAGTGGGAGATCGAGGGCGAGCGCGTGCCGGTTGACCCCGAGTCCATCTTGCGCGTCGCGGCCGGCACCAAGCGCAAGTTGCTGCCCGGGCCGCAGGGCATACGGGTACTTGCGCTCGGTGGCGTTCCGGGCAAGGTGTATGAGCGGCCGGAGCCGTTCCGGCTGGGCGCCCCCGATCCGACTGCCGCGGCATAGCGCGCACGGCAGGCATGGGCGGCGACGGAACACGACCCCCGCCGGCAGGCGAGGCCGGTGCCGAGCAGGCGGCAGGCGAGGCCGGTGCCGAGCAGGCGTGCGATGGTGGGGGCCCGCGGCGGGCGTCGTGGTGGGGGTTCCTGGCGCCGGTCGCTTTGCTGGTCGTGCTCATCGCAGCCTTGAGCGTCCTGCTCCTGAGTCGCCCGGGTTCGCCGGCGCCGCAAGCAGGCACGACGCAGCCGGCAGCGGGGCGCGGGTTCTTCGGGACGCTTGCGCTCCCCGCCAGGCAGGCGCCGGCGATCGACCTGCGCAACTACTTGGGCCAGCCGGTCAGGCTGGCCCAGTATCGCGGGCGGGCGGTACTCGTCACCTTCCTCTACACCCACTGCCCGGACGCCTGTCCGCTGATCACGTCAAACCTCCGGGTCGCTTTGAACCGGCTCGGCAGGAGGGCCTCGCGGGCGCAGGTGATCGCCGTGTCGGTCGACGCGAGCGGCGACACGCCTGCTGCGGTGGCCGCGTTCCTGCGGGCGCATGAGATGGTGGGCAGAATGCAGTACGCCATCGGCTCGGCGGCACAGCTTGGCCGCACGTGGGCGGCATGGGGCGTCGGCTCCACCCGCGAGGCCGGCCACGCGGACCTGGTTGAGCACTCGGCGCTCGTCTACGGGGTGAGCGCGAGCGGCAGGATCACGACTCTTTACCCCGACACGTTCGACCCGGCCCAGATCGTCCACGACGTGCCCCTCCTGGCCACGCGGTGAGCCCGGAGTCGTGTGGGCGCAGCGGCAGCTCAGCGTTCGCCCGTGCCGCGGCGCCACAGCACGACGTACCACACTGTGACCGCGATGAACACGCCGAGGGGTATGGCGAGTGTCATTACCTCGGCGGTGGTGAAGTGTGTTGCGATCGGGACGGCGATCTCTGGCATGGACCCTCCTAGTGCTCGCTCGCCAACCGGGGCGTCCGGGCCGGCCCGGACGCCGGTGGCATGAGCCAGCGGTGGACATAGACGAGGACGACTATTGCGAAGGTGATAGAACCGGGCACCCACATGACCCCGGCGGCGAGCTGCTGGTCGGCCATCGCCGAGATGCCACCGGGACGGCTGGCCAGGTGGGCATAGAAGGCATACAGCGGATGCGGAGCGAGCGCGAGCACGACTGCGAGGGCCCAGCTGACGACCATCGCCCCGATCACATACACCACTCGCTCGTAGGGGACCAGGACGCAGCGCAGCGGCGGCGAGTGGAGCACCTGCTTCCAGAACAGGAGCGCGGTGCAGAAGAACAGCGTGTGCTCCAGGGCGTGGAGCGCCTCGGAGCTGAGCGTCGCGTCGAAAAAGGCCGGCAGGTGCCACGCCAGCAGCACCCCCGAGAAGAGCACGAAGCTCGCCGGCGGGCCGCCCAGGAAGCGGCTCGCCCGACGCACCGGCGCCCAGCGCTCCCCTTGACCGAGTCCGCGGCCCAGCGGCCTGCGCCAGCCAAGGGGCAGCGCGCGCCACAGGCGGACCCACGGGCGCGCGAGCACGATCAGCGGCGCGGCGACGACGAGCAGCAGCACGTGCTGGACCATGTGCACCCAGAACAGCTGCTCGCTCAGCAGATCGAGCGGCGAGCTAAGCGCGATCGCGAGCACTGCCAGCCCGGAGTGGAAGCAGACGCTTCGCGTGCGCTGCGCGTTCCTCGTGCGCCGCGGCGTGACGGTACGGCGGCTGCCGATCCAGTAGGCGATCGCCAGGCCGATCACGAGCACCAGGGGCGGGTTCAACGACCAGTCCCAGAAGCCGGGCGCCGCTGCCGCCGTGCCGGGCACTACAGCAGGTACAGGGTTACGTAGGTGATCAGCCCGATCACGGCGAGAAAGGCCCAGTAGAAGACGGCCGCGGCCAACCCGGGGGCGATCAGCTGGTCCGGAGCCTCGATGTCCCCCTCGTCGCCGGCCGGAGATCGCCGGGCGCGCAGCTCGGTCGCGATCTGGGTCTCAAGCCAGTACATCGTGCACAGGACGGCGATCAGGTAGAAGGCGGTCCACGCGCAGAAGACGCTCGCGTAGCCCCCGTCGGTGGGCCCGAAGTTCTGGGTGGTGTACTCGACGCACTGAACCCCGACCGCCGCCAGCCCGAGCACGACACCGGCGATCGCCGGTGTCGTCCAACCGGACGACCCCCGCTTCATCTGGCGCCCGGCCACGATCGTGAGAACCATGCTGAGTGCCAGGCAGGCCATCAGGGCCACGCCCAGGCCCTGGTCAGGTTTGACGTGCGCCGGGCGCCACATGCCGGCCATGTTGATCGAGCGCAGGTAGAAGTAGGCGAACAGGAAGGCCAGGAAGAAGAACGTCGAGGCCCCGGCCAACAACCTCGAGGCGACGGTCAGGGCCCGTGCACCGAGGTCGGCCGGCTCGGGTGGTATCTGGACACCCGCGCCCGTCCGGGCGGCCATCGACCCCAGCGGCAGGTTCTCGCCGGCGGAGGCCATCGTCAGGCGCCCGCCGACGCCGGCCTGCTCGCGCCGATGGGAAGCGGCGTGCCGTAATCGTACGGGTCGGAGTCGAAGGTCGGGATCTGGTCGAAGTTGTGTGTGGGAACGGGCGTGGGAACTTGCCACTCGATCGACTTCGAGCGCCACGGATTGGCCTCAGCGGGCTCCCGCTTGAAGATCAGCGAGTAGACGGCGTTGAAGAGGAAGATGAGCATCGAGAAGCCGAGCACGAAGGCCGAGATCGACACCCACGTGTTGAGCCCTTTGAGGTGCGGCGCGTAGGCGCTGACGCGCCTGGGCATGCCCTCCATGCCAAGCGCGAACAGCGGCATGAAGGTGGAGTTGAACGCAAGGAACATCAACCAGAAGTGCCACTTGCCGAGGCGTTCGTTCAAGCGCAGGCCGAGCATCTTCGGGATCCAGTAGTAGATCGCGGCGAAGAAGGCGAAGATGAGACCGCCCATGATCGTGTAGTGGAAGTGGGCCATCACGAAGAAGCTCCCATGCGTCAGGGTGTCGCTCGGGGTGTCCGACAGGAACACGCCGGAGAGGCCTCCGATCAGGAAGTTGAACGTCCAGCCCAGGCAGAACAGCATCGGCACGGTGAACGACATCCGCGCCTTCCACAGGGTCCCCATCACACAGATGAAGATGAAGCCGGTGGGGATCGAGATGATCTCCGTGGAGAGCATGTAGAACGGGCGCAGGTCGGCGTTGATGCCGCTCACGAACAGGTGGTGCTGCCAGACGAAGAAGCTCATCAGGCTGACCCCGAGCATCCCCGCGACCGCCAGCCGGTAGCCCCACAGCGGCTTGCGCGTGAAGACCGGCAGCAGCTCGAGCACGATCCCGAACCCGGGCAGCGCGAGGATGTACACCTCGGGATGGCCGAAGAACCAGAACAGGTTCTGGAAGAGGTAAGGGCTGCCGCCGCCGCCGGGTATGAAGAACGAGGTGTTGATCGTGCGGTCGAGCGCCGCCATCAGCAGGGTGGCTATCAGCATCGGCGTAGCCAGCACCATCAGCACCGCCGTGCCGTACACCGACCACACGAAGATCGGCAGCCGCGACCAGGTCAGCCCGGGCGCGCGCATGGTCATGATGGTGGCCATCATGTTGATCCCCAGGAGGGTCATCGACACCCCGACCAGGGCGAAGAAGCAGATGTAGGAGTCCATGCCCATGACGGCCTGGGCGTTGAGGGGCTCATAGCCGGTCCATCCGGTGGGAAAGCCGCCGAAGAAGATGGTCGACGTCAGGATGAACCCGGCGGCCATCAGCAGCCAGAAGGTGAGCGCCTCGACGCGCGGGAAGGCCATCCGCCGGGCGCCGATCATTATCGGCACGAAGTAGTTGGCGAAGGGCCCGAGGATCCCCGAGGTCATCATCCCGATCATCATCGTCCCGTGCATGCCTACCAGCGAGAGGTACTGGTTGGGGCCCACGACAGTCGGGGTGTCGTGCAGCAGCTCGAGGCGGATCAGCATCGCGTTCAGTCCGCCTACGAAGATGAAGACCCCGATCCCCACCAGGTACTGGATCCCCACGACCTTGTGGTCGGTGCACAGGCCGAAGTAGCGCCCGATCCCCTCCCCCTCCTTCTCGCGCAGCGACGCCGGCCGGCCGAGCAGGCGCGAGAAGGGGTAGTTGGCGAAGCCCAGGCCGATGAGAAAGCCGATCACGCCGAAGAAGTAGGCGAGCAGCAGCGCGACGTCGTTCTCGTCGATCTGTCCCTGGTACTTGTAGCTGGGGCCGCCGATCTGGTGGCCGATGAACCAGCCCAGGTAGTAGCCGCCCACGCCGAGCAGGACCGCCGTCAGCAGGTTGAAGCCCAAGAGGCGCCGCCACAGCGGCTGCCGGATCGGTGTGGGGGTGGAAGCAGCCTCGGTGGTGGTGGTCATCCGCCTCGCCTCGTCGGTTCGGGTAGGTAGGTCCTGCTGTAGGGGGGTAGGACCTTGGTCGTGGCTGCGAACTTCACCTGTTGTTCGCGAATCCAGGCGTTGAACGCGCTCGGCGTGACCACTCTCCCGTGGTCGAACATCTCCCCGTGCCAGATGCCGCAGAGCTCCGAGCAGCGCACTTCGAAGGTCTGAACACGCGTGGGCTTGACGAACGCCACGTTGTCCACGTTGGGGTTGGCGTCCGCCTTGACCCCGAGCTGGTAGGCCCAGAAGGAGTGGATCACGTCGAGCGAGGTCACGTGCAGTTCGACCATCTGGTTGGCCGGCAGGACGAGGTGGGGCGTCTCCACGCCTCCGTAGGTGGGGTAGCGGTAGGTGAACGCCCACTGCTGGGCGATCACCTGCACCGGCAGCTTCCGTCCGCTCGGGACGGTCAGCGGCGTCGGGCCGCTGCCCGTGCCGGCGCCGTAGTTGGCCAGCAGCCGGGCCGTGCCGTAGCCGGCCAGCGAGAGCACGAGCAGCGAGGTGACCACGATCCAGGTCGTCTGGATGCGCGCGTTGCCGCGCACCGCCGGGCCTTCCAGGGCAGCGCCCTGCGGCTGGCGAAAGAAGATGATCGCGTAGAGCAGATAGACGACGACCAGGAGCAGCACCGGCGTGGCCATCGCCAGCAGCACGGTGTTGTCGGTCACCTGTCCGGAGGCCTGTTCGCTGCCGTTGCCGGGCGGCATGATCGGGCCGATCAGGAGGATCACCAGCGGCATGGCGAGGACCGTCGCGACCAGCCAGGTGAGACCGAAGCGGCGAGCGTGGTTCGGTTCGCTCATCGCCTAGACGACATCGATGAAACCGCCCATGTAGCCCAGCGTCTGCATCGGCCCCCCGTTGCCGAAGTAGGAGCCAGCCGCGCAGGGCACGAAGCACTGCCAGCGGTAGCGCCCCTTCCTGCCCGTTCGGAAGCTGAAGCTGATCGTGCGGTGATCGCTCGTCGAGGGTTCACACGGCGCTTCTTCGCACGGATGCTTGGCTTCTTCGGGCACGCCCGGCAGCGGCACGAACACGCCGAGCTC
>Ga0209048_10000283_pt1 | contig 55860 bp, 61 predicted proteins | sample FrelakmetCRP12CR_FD_187146 | JGI IMG/M metagenome (GOLD analysis project Ga0209048, IMG submission 187146) | Freshwater lake sediment microbial communities from the University of Notre Dame, USA, for methane emissions studies - CRP12 CR (SPAdes)... | ecosystem: Environmental > Aquatic >...
GCTGCTGATGTCCTGCTCGGGTTGCGAGCGTGAGCAAGGCCCCGCACCGGGCTGTCGTTGGGGCAGCGCTGAGCAGCCCCGGCCGGAGAGGCCAGACGCATGCTCACGCCGCTTCCCGCCCCGCCCACGCACTCACCCGAAGGAAAGGGAACCTCATTGGAACCTTGGCGTCCCTCTGAACGCCGGAAATTCCCGCCGGGGCGGGGGTTTCCAATATCGGGGCGCCCGGATTCGAACCGGGGACCTCACCGACCCGAACGGTGCGCGCTACCAGGCTGCGCCACGCCCCGACGCGCCTGCCAGTATTCCACACCGCTATCTTCGCCTGGTGCCAGTTCCCCTTCGCGACATCCTGGAGGAGATAGACCGGATCCTTCGTCCCGACCGTTTCGAGGACTACTGCGTCAACGGCCTGCAGGTTCCCGGCGCCGAGAGCGTGGCGAGCGTGGCCAGCGGGGTCTCGGCGCATGCCGAGCTGTTCGAGCGCGCCGCCGCAGAGCGGGTGCAGCTGCTCGTCGTCCATCACGGGCTCTTCTGGGGCGCCGGCGTGAGGGCGATGGACGTCCCGCTCAGAAACCGCCTGAAGCTCCTCCTGGACGCCGGCATCGCGCTCGCCGCCTACCACCTGCCGCTTGACGCCCACCCCGACCTCGGCAACAACGCGCTGCTCGCCCGCGCGCTCGGCGCAGGGGAGCTCGTCCCGTTCGGATTGCATCATGGCGAGCCGATCGGCTTTCTGGCGCGCCTTCCCGGCGATGGCCTCGCGGCGGGCGAGCTGTTCGCGCGCGTCGCGGACATAACGTCGCGCGAGCCGCTCGTATTCGACTGGGGTCCCGCCCGCGTGCGCCGGGTGGCGATCGTCTCGGGCGCCGGCGCGGACTTCCTGGCCGATGCCGCCCTCGCGGGCGCCGATGCCTTCCTGACCGGCGAGCCCGCCGAGCGGGTGATGGCCCAGGCGCGCGAGTCCGGCGTGCACTTCATCGCCGCCGGGCACTACGCGACCGAGACGTTCGGCATCAGGCGCCTGGGCGAGCAGATCGCCGAGCGCTTCGGACTTCGGCACGTCTTCCTGGACGTGCCGAACCCGGTCTGAGGCGCGCGCGTGCGCGAGTCGAGCGGCCGGCGTCTAAGATTCGACTCGTTCTCAAACCTGACCGATCCAGTAGGAGGGGAGTTGCAATGGAGGCCACCGCCGCGGCATCGAGTACGGCGTTCAAGACGATCGCCGATCTGATCCCGCGCTCGGCGGCCGAGCACGGCGGGCACGTTGCGGTGCGCTACAAGCGCGACGGCACTTGGCACGACGTGAGCTACGCGGAGCTCGCCGACACGGTTCAGGAGATCGGCCTCGGGCTGATCGACCTCGGCATCGAGCCCGGCGAGCGGATCTGCATCCTCGCGAACACCCGCCCGGAGTGGTCCTACGTCGACATGGCCGCCACCTCGGCGGGGGCCGTGGTCGTGCCCATCTACCAGACCAACTCCCCCGAGGAGTGCCTGTGGGTCATATCCGACTCCGATGCCTGCGCGATCGTCTGCGAGGACGACGAGCAGCTGGCCAAGATCGCCGCCATCCGCGACCAGGTCCCCAACCTCCGCACGATCGTCGTCATCGACCCCGTGGGCGGCCCAGAGGCGGAGGGCTCCGCAGCCGAGGGCCCTGCGCTCGGGGCGATCGCTCTCGGGGAGGTCCGCAGGCGCGGGCGCAGCCGCTCCCCGCAGGAGCTCGAGGCGCGACGCGCCGCCGTGCGCCCTGAGGACCCCTTCACGTTCATCTACACCTCTGGCACCACGGGGCCGCCGAAGGGCTGCGTGCTGAGCCACGACAACTACCGCGCGATCGTCGAGATGATCCGCGAGGTCGGCGAGATTCAGGAGGACGAGATCACCTACCTCTACCTGCCGCTCGCCCACTCCTACGCGCTGCTCATCCAACTGGCGGCATTCGCCCTGGGCAGCACGCTCGCCTACTTCGGGGGCGACACCAAGCAGGTCGTGCCCGAGCTGATGGAGGTCCAACCGACCTACCTGCCCTCGGTGCCTCGCATCTTCGAGAAGATCTACACGCTCGCCCACGGCGCGATCGAGGCCCAGTCGCCGGAGGAGCAGAAGCGCACGCAGGCGGCGATCGAGCTCGGGGTCAAGGTGCGCGACATGATGGCTCGCGGCGAACAGGTCCCGGAGGAGCTGGAGAAGGCCTTTGACCAAGCCGACGAGCAGCTCTTCAAGAACGTGCGCGCGATCTTCGGCGGCCGCGTGCGCCACGCAACCAGCGGCGCCGCGCCGATCGCCCGCGAGATCCTCCAGTTCTTCTACGCCTGCGGCGTGCCAGTGTTCGAGGGCTACGGGATGACCGAGACCGCCACCGCCGCGAGCATCTCGACGCTCGAGAACCATCGCTTCGGCACCGTCGGGCGCGCGCTTCCCGGCGTCGAGCTGAAGATCGCAGAGGACGGCGAGATACTGATCAAGGGCCCGAACATCTTCCAGGGCTACCACAACCGCGCCGAAGAGAGCTTCGGCGCGGTGGAGGCCGGTTGGCTGCACACCGGCGACCTCGGCTCGATCGACGCCGACGGCTATCTCTCGATCACCGGGCGCAAGAAGGACATCATCATCACCGCCGGGGGCAAGAACCTCACACCCGCGAACATCGAGAACGACCTCAAGCAGTCCCGCTGGATCTCCCAGGCGGTGATGCACGGCGACGCGCGGCCCTACCCGGTCGTGCTGATCACGCTCGACGAGGAGGAGATCCCAGCCTACGCGCGCGAGCACAACCTGCCGCAGGACATCCCCTCACTCGCTCGCGACCCCGAGGTGCGGGCGCTCATCCAGCGGGAGATCGACCACGCCAACGCCAAATATGCCCAGGTCGAGCAGGTCAAGAAGTTCGAGATCCTCGACCACGACCTCTCGCAGGCGACCGGCGAGTTGACGCCGACGCTGAAGGTCAAGCGGAACGTGGTCAACGAGAAGTACGCCGAGGTCTTCGACCGGCTGTACGCGAGCTAGAGCCGCTCCACCTTCAGGGCGCAGCGGCACCCGCGGGCCGTTCCCGCCGCCGGCTGCGGAAAAGCGGGCCGTTAGCTGCGAAGATACGGGCGATGCGCTCCGATCCCAGTGACACCGGCGGGCTGTTCGTCGGCCGCCGGCCCGGCACGGCTCCGACCAAGTTCCGCACGCTGCCCAAACGCGGCAGCGAGGCGCGCCAGCGCGTCGACGGCTCGCTTGCGACCGTGCTGCTCGCGGCGATGACCTTCCTGTGCCTGTGCTGCTGGGGACCGATCCCGGTCGCCTGCCTGTGGATCGGCTCGCAGATCGACTACCTCTCCGGGAGCGTCAGCCTCGGCATCCTCGTCTCCTTCATCGGCCTGTTCGTGCTGCTGTTCGGTGCGCTTGCGCTGATGCGCAGGCTCGACCAAGCCTGGATACTCGTCCGCCGGGCTGCCGGACACGACCAGCGGACGGGGGCTCTGGGCAGGATCTTCGGGATCACCGCGGTGGTCTGCGCCCTGGTCTTCGCCTTCTGGTTCCTCGTCATCCACGGTCCCGGCTCAAGCGTCGTCTCCGGCAACGGGAAGGCGTGAGCGCCACCCACGGCGCCGGCTGCCCGCACTGCGAGCCGAGCCCCTGCAGCGCTGCTAGAACGAGCGATACGTGGGCCTGCTCGACTACTACCGCCAGTTCGAAGGGATGTCCGAGGAGGAGGTCAACGAAGGCCTGCGCGAGCAGGCCGCGGAGCGCAGGCGCAAAGCGCTCACCCGTGTGGAGACGCTCGACCTGTCCCAGACCACCTGGCCCGAGCTCCCGCACCCGCGCATCGTCAACGCGATCACCTTCGTCGCCCGCCGCGGCCTGCATCGCTACCCGCAGCTGCACGGGTCGGACCTGCGCACCGAGCTGGCGGACCGCCATGGCGTCGATCCCGCACGGCTGATCCTGGGCAACGGCGCGGCCGAGCTGCTCAGCTCCGCCACACGCGCCCTGATCGAGCCCGGGCAGCGCCTGCTCACCTCCTGGCCCTCCTACCCCCTGTACCCGATCATGGCCCGCCGCGCGCACGGCCGCACCGAGCGGATCTCGGGAGGCGTGGACGCGCTGCTCGAAGCCGCTCGCGGGCAGGACACTCGCGTGATCGCGTTGGCGAGTCCGAACGACCCGACGGGGGAGCTCCTGGCGACGGTCGACCTCGAGCGGCTGCTCGACGGACTACCGGAGGGTGTTGCGCTCCTGCTCGACGAGTCGCTTGTCGAGTTTGCCGACGCGCAACCCAGCAACGCCTCCCTGGCCCTGCTGGAGGCGCATCCGCGCCTGCTCGTCTTCCGCAGCTTCTCCAAGGCGTGGGGGCTGGCCGGGCTGCGCGTCGGCTACGCGCTCGGCGGCCCCGGCTCGGAGGACCTCCTGGCCGAGCTCGAGCCCGACCTCGGCGTCTCGGAGGTCTCCCAGGCGGGCGCGCTGGAGGCGCTGCGCAGCTGCTCCGATCTGCTCGCCGGGCGTGTTCGCGCGGTCTGCCAGGAGCGCACTCGCCTGGCCGGCGCTCTGCACGAGCGCCACTTCACCGTTTCCGAGAGCCAGGCCAACTTCCTGTGGGCCGCCCACCCCTCGATCGGCGGCGACGAGCTGGCGGCCCGCCTGGCCCGGGCAGGGGTGCTGGTGGCCGCCGGGGCCGCCCTCGGCGAGCCTCACCACGTGCGCATCGCCGTGCACGGCAGAGCCGCCTCGGACCGCCTGCTCGGCGCCGTGGACAAGACGCTCTAGGCGCCCCCTCGCCTCCGCGAGCCCCCGCGCACGACTGGGCAGAGAAGCCCGCCCCAGCGCGCCTGGCGGAGCAGCGTGCCCTAGCCCCGCGGGCGGAGCCTCCCGCCCTAGCCGGCCTGGCGGACCAGCGCGCCGGTCGTTCCCTCGAGGATCTTGCGCCAGGCGCTGACCCGCTCCGGCTCGGCGTCGAAGTGCTCCACGACCTTGCGCACCCGCTTGCCCGAGATCTCGATCCCGTGCCGCTTGGCAACGTCCCGGTAGCGGTCGTATTCTCCTGCCAGGTGCTTGGTCACCGACTCGAACCCGTGGCGCGCGATCTCCACCCGCGAGGCGAAGTTCATCATCGAGGTCTGGAACATCAGCTCGTCGGTCTCTTCCGGCTCGATCAGCAGGATGTCCACGCCCGGATGGCGCTCACCCCAGTGCGCCGCCAGCTCGTGCAGCCGCTGGTGGGCGAGCAGCTTGAAAGTCTGGTAGCCGATCTGCGGGAAGCCCATGTCGGATACCCGCCGCTGACGCTCGCCGCTGAACGTCTTGACCGTCTCGGAGAAGTCGTTGACGAACGGCACGATCGGGTTGATGACGACGACGAGCTTCGCACCCGCCTGCACCGCGATGTCGAGGTTGGTCGTTGACACGATCCCGCCGTCGATCAGCTCGCGGCCCTTGACCTCGACGGGGGAGTAGACCATCGGCAGCGCCCCCGAGGCGCGCACGGCGGTGGAGATCGGCACATCGTCGGAGCCCTCCGCCCCGAACACGACCCGCTCGCATGTGTCCAGGTCGGTCGCGGTCAGGTACAGCTCCTGCGCGAGATCCCTGAAGTCGTCGGTGCGGCCGGTCTCGCTGAGCACCTTGTGCAGGTAGTCCTCGATCCCGGCGCCCGTGTACAGGCCCGACGGCAACCCCTCTGCGAAGCCCAGCAGGACGTCCATGAGCGACACACCGCCCCGCTGGGAGGCCACCTCGCGAGCCAGCGACAGCGCCCGCAGGGGCAGCAGCGCGCCCTTGCGCGCGAACTCGACCAGGTTGGGGCGCAGCAGGTCGGTGATGTCGATGTCTTTGAAGGGCGGCTTTCCCTGGCGGGTGACCACCCTCATCATCTCCTCCGGCGTCACGCCGTTGGCGCACAGCGCGGAGATGAACGCCCCTGCCGAGGTTCCTACGTAGACGTCAAACTGGTTGACCGTGCTGTTGACCGCCAGCAGGTCGATCGCGCGCAGCGCCCCGATCTCGTAGACCCCGCCGGTGAACCCGCCGCCGCCCAGCACGAGCGCGGTCTTGTCGCGCCTCGGGCGCCGTCGACGATCGACCGAGGGAGGGCGCCCCACACCCCGGGCTACGATCGGAGGTTTCCTGGGCTTGGCGGCGGGCGCCTTCTCCTTTCCCTTCGGTTCCAGCTTGACAACCTTGCCCATGATCGATTGATTCTAAGGCCCACATGCCTGAAAACAAGCTCTCGACGCCGCCTGGTCGTTCACTTGCGCGCCCGCTGCACCGCCCTGCGATCGTCGCCCTCTGCATTCTGGCGACCCTGTGTGCCGTCGTCCTCGCCCCGACGGCGGCGCGCGCAGAAGGCGGAGCAGCTGCCCTGCAGGCCGACTTCAGCCGTCAGCTGAGGCTCGCCGGACCGGCCTCCGGCGCCTACGTCTACGACCTCACGACCAGCCAGGCGCTCTTCTCAGAGCGCGCCACGGCGCTCCGTCCTCCGGCGTCCGTGGAGAAGCTCTACACGGCCGCCAGCGTGCTTGCGCGGATGGGACCCACGGCCCGCCTGAGCACCACCGTGCTCGGGTCCGGCCACCTCGCACCCGGCGGCGTCTGGGAAGGCAGCCTGTACCTGCGCGGGGGCGGAGACCCCACCTTCGGCGCCACGTCCTTCGTCCGCGGCCACTACGCCGGCAAGGGCGCGAGCGTCTCGGCGCTCGCGAGGCAGCTCGTCCGGGTCGCCGGCATCCACCGCATCACCGGCTCCATCGAGGGCGACGAGTCCTATCTGGACGGACTGCGCGGCGAGCCCTCGAGCGGCTATGCGCCCGACCCCTTCCTCGAAGGCACCCTCAGCGGGCTTGCCTTCAACCGGGGCGCGACCGGGCGGGAAAGGGGACCGCACGCGCCCGCGGCCTTCGCCGCCCGCGAACTGCGGCGCGCCCTGAGGGCGGCCGGTGTCACGGTCCACGGCCAGAGCGGCGCCGCGCCGACCCCCGCGGGCGCGACGCCGCTCGCACAGGTGCAGTCTCCGACGGTGGCCGAGCTGCTGGGCCTGACGCTGCCGGAGTCCGACAACTTCTTCGCAGAGACGCTCATCAAGGACCTCGGTGCCCGCTTCGCCGGGGCGGGCACGACCGCGGCGGGGGCCGCGGTCGCGGAGCAGACGATCGCCGCGCTGCTCGCCATCCACCCCCGGCTCATCGACGGCTCGGGCCTCTCACCGGCCGACCAAACCTCTCCCTACCAGGTCGCCGGGCTGCTCGTCGGGCTGGCCCCCACGCCCATCGGCGCGGTGCTGCGCAGCGACCTGGCCGTCGCCGGGCGCACGGGGACACTCGCCCGGCGCATGCGCGGCACCCCCGCCACGGGACGCTGCGAGGGCAAGACCGGCACGCTCGCCGGCGTCTCTAACCTGGTCGGCTACTGCCAGGCCGCAGACGGGCACCTGCTCGCCTTCGCCATCTTCACCGACGGCATCGCCATCGAAGCGGCCCACACCTTCCAGGACCACATGGTGATCACGCTCGCCGGCTACTGACCGAGCACCTCGCGCAGGCCGGCCTCGTCGAGCACGGTCAGTCCCAGCCGCTCGGCCTTCTGCAGCTTCGACCCCGGGCTCTCGCCGGCGACCACGTAGTCGGTCTTCTTCGACACCGAACCGGTCACCCGGCCCCCGGCGGCCAAGATCAGCTCGGTCGCCTGCTCGCGCGACCACTCCGGCAGCGTGCCGGTGAGCACGACGGTCTTGCCCGCCAGCGGCCCCTCCGACGGAGGCGGCCCCCCTTCGTGGAAGCAGAGGCCCGCCTCGCGCAACTCGTCGATCAGCCTGCCCATGCGCTCCTCGTCGAGCTGCGCCCTGATCGAGCTCGCCATCTTCTCGCCGACCCCCCGTGTCTGCGCGATCTCCTCAGGCGACGCGCTCAACAGCGCATCGACGTCGCGAAAGCGCTGGGCGAGGTTGCGCCCGGTCACCTCGCCGACCTCCTCGATCCCCAGAGCGAACAGCACGCGTGCGAACGGCCGCTGTCTGGACGCCTCGATCGCCTCGAGCAGGTTCTTCGCCGACAGCTCGCCGAAGCCCTCGAGCTCGAGCAGCTGCGCCTCGTCGAGCCGGTAGAAGTCGGCCGCCGTCCGCACCAGCCCCCGCTCCTGCAAGAGAGCGACCTGCTTCTCCCCGAGGCCCTCGATGTCCATGGCGCCGCGTGACACGAAGTGCTTCAGCAGCTGCCAGGCGCGTCCGGGACACTCGGGGTTCGGGCACTTCGTGAACACGCCGTCCTTCGGCTTGACGGTCTTCGTGTCGCAGGAGGGGCATCGCGCCGGCGGGCGTGGACTCGAGGGGCGGTCGTTCCGATCGACCACGTGCGGCGCCGGCGAGACGACCTGGGGGATGACGTCCCCGGCGCGCATCACGATCACGTCCTCGCCTGCGCGGATGTCCTTGCGCACGAGGTCCTCCTCGTTGTGGAGCGTCGCCATCCTGATCGTCACACCGCCGACCGCCACCGCCTCGAGCACGGCATAGGGGTGCATGTCGCCGAACTTGCCCACGTTCCACATCACCCGCACGAGCCGCGTGACCGCCGTCGTGGGCGGGAACTTCCACGCCACCGCCCACCGCGGGTCGCGCCCGACCGAGCCCAGCCTGCGCTGCAGCTCGAGATCGTCCACCTTGATCACAACCCCGTCGATCTCGAAGTCGAGCTCGCCCCTGCGCGCCTGCCAATCCACGCACTGCCCTACCACCTCCTCCTCGCTGTCCAGCAACCTGATGTCGCTGTTGACGCGAAACCCGTGCTCGGTCAGCCACTCGAGCGCCTGCGAATGGGCCTTGAACTCCAGACGCGGATCGGTCACGCCCACCTGGTAGCACCAGATCGACAGCGGCCGCTCGGCTGCGTCCGCAGGGTTCAGCTGGCGGATCGTGCCGGCCGCGGAGTTCCTCGGGTTCATGAACGTCGACTGGCCCGTTTCGGCCCGGCGCTCGTTCAACGCGGCGAAGTCCTTCAGCGACATGTACACCTCGCCACGCACCTCGAGGAGATCGGGCGCGCCCTCGATGCGCAGCGGTATCGCCCCGATCGTGCGCAGGTTGTGCGTCACGTCCTCGCCCACCTCGCCGTTGCCACGGGTGGCACCGCGCTCCAGCACGCCGTCGCGATACACCAGGCTGATCGCGAGCCCGTCGATCTTCGGCTCCACCGCGAAGCGAAAGCGCGCCTCTGCGATTCCCTCGCGCGCCAGGTGGTTGCGCATCCGCTCCACCCACGATCGGAACTCCTCCTGAGAGCGGACGTTCCCGAGGGACAGCATCGGCTCCAGGTGCTCGACCTTCGCCAGCGAGCCCACCGGCTCGCCGCCGACCCTCTGGGTGGGCGAATCCGGAGTGATCAGCGCCGGGTACTCGGCCTCGATCGCGCGCAGCTCGTCGAGCAACCTGTCGTACTCGTCGTCGCCGATCTCCGGATCGTCGAGCACGTAGTAGCGATGGGCGTGGTAGGCGAGGATCCCGCGCAACTCGCCCGCGCGCGCGACGAGGTCCTTCGGCGGCTTGCCCGGGCCCGCGGCGGCCGGGCCCGCGGCGCCCGCCGAGCGGGTGGCAACCGACGTCGGCTCGCCCCCGGCGCTCACGGCAGATCGCGCGCGGCCGGCGCGAGCAGCCCCTCCAGGTCGAAGGCCCGGAGCGCCTGGAGGCTCGAACGGTCGGTGAGGTCGAAGTGGATCGGGGTGACGGCGATCCGCCCGGCCGCCACGGCGGCAAGGTCGGTGCCGGGCTCGTCGTGAAATCCGGGGTCAGCGCCGTAGATCCAGTAGCGCCGGCGGTGCTCCTCCTCGTGCTCGAGCTTCAGCTCGTCCCTGTAGATGCGCTTGCCCAGGCTCGTCACCTCCACGCCGCTCGGCTCGCCGGCGGGCACGTTCACGTTGAGCAGCGTCGTCGCGGGCAGCGGCACGTCCTCGCTGCGCTCCACCAGGCGCGCCACGAACGAAGCCGCCACGTCGAAGCTGAAGCCGCCGTCGTAGCGGAAGTCCAGCGCCCGGGCACCCGACTGCTGGGACACGGCGATCGCCGGCAGCCCCAGCACCACCCCCTCCAACGCCGCGGCGACGGTGCCGGAGTAGGTGATGTCGTCGCCCAGGTTCGCTCCGTGGTTGATGCCCGACACCACCAGTTCGGCGCTGAAGTCCTCGACCAGCCCCAGGCTGGCGAGCCTCACGCAATCGACCGGGGTGCCGTCGGTCGCATAGCCGACCGTCCCATCGGCAAACGGAACCTGGGCGACCCACAGCGGCCTGCGCGTCGTGATCGACCTGGCCATCGCGGAGCGGTTGCCGTCGGGGGCGATCACGGCCAGACGCACGCCCTCGACCGCCCGCAGCGCGCGCCTCATCGCCTGCAGACCCTCGGCCTCGATCCCATCGTCGTTGGTCAGCAGCACATCGAGCATTGGCCCCCTCAGCTTAGGACCCGGCTCGGTCCCCCCGGTAGCCTTACCGTTACGCGACGTCAGACCAGCTCGATGAAGACCATCTCGGTCGCGTCGCTCTTGCGCGGCCCGAGCTTGAGAATGCGCGTGTAGCCCCCGGGGCGCTCGGCGTAGCGGGGAGCGAGGTCCTCGAACAGCTTGTACACCGCGAACTTGTCCTGCGCCAGGGTCGAGAGCGCCTGACGGCGCGCGTGCAGATCTCCGCGCTTGGCAAGCGTGATCAGCTTCTCGATCTCCGGCTTGACCGCCTTGGCCTTGGCCTCGGTCGTCTTGATCCGCTCGTGCTCGATGATCTCCTTGCTCAGGTTCATGAGCAGCGACTTGCGGTGCGCACGGTCACGGCTGAGCTTGTTTCGTGTTCGCTGGTGTCTCATCAGGTGGCGGTCAGGAGGGGGGCATGAGCGGAGCGCTCGCGGTCCGGCGCCTGCCGCTGGTGTTCTCGGTTCGTGTCGGTCTCATCATGGTTATACGCTCTCGGTGGCAGAGTGGTTCCGGCGCAGAAGCTGGTCCTCGCGCAGGCGCCTAATCCTGGCGCAGGTTCAGGCCGCGCGCGTGAAGCGTTTCGATCACCTCGTCGATCGACTTCTTGCCGAAGTTGGGGATCGCGTTGAGCTCGGCCTCGGACTTGGAGATGAGGTCGCCGACGGTCTGTATCCCGGCCCGCTTCAGGCAGTTGTAGGAGCGCACGCCGAGCTCCAGCTCCTCGATCAGGATGCCCCACTCCTCTCCCTGAAGCCCCGCCGGAGCGCCGCCGCCGACCGCCAGGCCATGTCCGTCGAGCTGCCCCCCGGGAGCCGCCCGCAGCTCCTCGATGCGATCGGCGTCGGTGAAGATCGCCAGCTGGGAGATCAACAGCTCGGCCGCCTCCCGCAGTGCCGCCTGCGGGTCGATCGAGCCGTCCGTCTCGATGTCCAGCGTGAGCTTGTCGAAGTCGGTCTTCTGTCCCACACGCGCCTGCTCGACGGCGTAGGCGACGCGTCGCACCGGCGAGAAGATCGAATCGATCGGGATCACTCCGATCGGCTGGTCGGGAGACTTGTTCTCCTCCGCCGGCCGATAGCCGCGCCCCCGTCCGATCGTCATGTACAGCTCGAGCTTGGTTTTCTTCTCGAGCGTGGCGATGTGCAGCCCGGGGTTGAGGATCTCGACGCCCGCGGGCAGGTCGATGTCCTTGGCGGTGATCTCACCGGGGCCGGTCACCACGAGCGGCGCCTCGACCTCGGTCGCGTCGGAATGCATCCGGCAGACCACGCCCTTCAGGTTCAGCACTATGTCCGTCACGTCCTCCTTGACGCCCTGGATGGTCGAGAACTCGTGCGCCACGCCCTCGATGCGCACGCTCGTGACCGCGGCGCCCGACAGGGAGGAGAGCAACACACGCCGCAGCGAGTTGCCGAACGTGTAGCCGAACCCGCGGTCCAGGGGCTCGATGGTGAACGTACCGCGGTTCTGCTCCACGGACTCGCTTGTGATCCGGGGGATTTGGAAGTCGAGCATCAGAGTCCTAACGTCGTGTTGGTGTCGTGCCGGCGTCGCACGGACGCCGGCTCGGAAGCGCCGCCGCCGGGAACGGCTGCGGCGCCGGGAAAGCTCCCACTACTTCGAGTACAGCTCGACGATGAGCTGCTCCTGCACCGGCGCAGCTACCTCGCGCCGCTCCGGCCTGCGCAGCACCTTGGCCGTGAGCGACTCATGGTCGGCCTGGAGCCACGCGGGAATCTGTCCGGTGAGCTCCGTGGCGTCTCTCACCACCTGCGTGGCGGGAGTGTCCGACTTGATGGCGATCACCTCGCCCGGCCGCACCTGATAGCTGGGGATGTTCACCCGCCGGCCGTTGACCGTCCAATGGCCGTGACGGATGAGCTGGCGCGCCTGGCGGCGCGACGCGGCGAACCCCAGCCGCACCAGGACGTTGTCCAGCCGGCACTCCAACAGCGCGAGCAGGTTCTCGCCGGTGATCCCCGGCTGGCGTGAGGCCTTTTCGTAGTAGCCGTGGAACTGCTTCTCGAGGATCCCGTAGTAGCGGCGCGCCTTCTGCTTCTCGCGCAGCTGCACCCGGTACTCGCTCTGTTTCATGCGCCCGCGCCCGTGCTCGCCGGGCGGGTAGGAGCGCCGCTCCACGCCGCACTTGTCGGTCAGGCAGCGCTCGCCCTTGAGGAACAGCTTCTGTCCCTCGCGGCGGCATTGCTTGCACTGGGGGCCTGTGTCTCGTGCCATTGTCGATGCTCTTCTTCGTGCTGGTCTGGATCGAAGTTGCTAGACGCGGCGCCGCTTGCGAGGGCGACAGCCGTTGTGTGCCTGGGGGGTCACGTCCTTGACGCCGGTGACCTCGAGGCCCGCGGCCTGAAGCGAGCGGATCGCGGTCTCGCGACCCGAGCCCGGGCCCTTGACGTAGACCTCGACCTTCTGCAGCCCCTGCTCGAGCCCCTTGCGAGCCGCCGCGTCGGCGGTCACCTGGGCGGCGAAGGGCGTCGACTTGCGCGATCCCTTGAAGCCGGCGCCTCCCGCCGACTCCCAGGCGATCACGTTGCCCTGGGTGTCCGTGAGGGAGACGATCGTGTTGTTGAAGGACGTCTTGACGTGGGCCTGCCCGATCGGGATGTTCTTTTTCGGCTTGCGCCGTCCGCGGGCGCGCTTGGGCGCGGGAGGCACTACTTCTTACCTACTCTCTTCTTGCCCGCCACCTGCATGCGCTTGGGCCCCTTGCGCGTGCGCGCGTTGGTCTTCGTCTTCTGTCCGCGAACCGGCAGACCGCGACGGTGTCGCAGGCCGCGGTAGCAGGCGATCTCCTGCAGCCGCTTGATGTCCTGCGAGCGCTCGCGTCGCAGGTCTCCCTCGACCGGAAGGCCGTCATCGATCGCGTCGCGCAGCTTCGCCACCTCTTCCTCGGTGAGATCGCGCACGTAGGTGTCGGGGCTCACGCCGACCTGCTTGAGGATCTTGTTCGAGGACGACCGGCCGATCCCGTAGATATAGGTCAGCCCGATCTCCGAGCGCTTGTTCAGGGGCAGGTTGACGCCCGCGATGCGTGCCACTTAGCCGATCACCCCTGACGCTGCTTGTGTCGCTTGTTCTGGCAGATCACCAGCACCACTCCGTGGCGGCGGATGATCTTGCACTTCTCGCACATCGGCTTGACCGACGGTCTTACCTTCATGATCCCTTTCGGCGGCTGGGTTCCGGCGACTCGGCTCTGGCTGCCGTTGCGGCCGCCGCTACCGGGTCGTGGAGTCGCCCTCGCGCGTGCCAACGAGCTCGCGTTCGAGCAGAAGCTCGGATGGTAGCAACTCCGGGGCTCCGGGGGCTGCTCAGCCGGCACTCGCGGCGCTCTGGGCGATCAGCCCGCCTTCGCGCGCGTCCTGGGCAATATGCCACGGGGTGAGGATCTTCGGCCCCTCGCCCGTGATCGCGACCGTGAACTCGAAGTGCGCCGCCGGAGAGCCGTCCTGGGAGAAGATCGCCCAGCCGTCGCCTCCCACGCGCACGGCCGGACGACCGGCGGTCATCATCGGCTCGACAGCGAGCACCATGCCCTGTTCCAGGAGCGGGCCCTTGCCCGGCTTGCCGTAGTTCGGCACCTGCGGATCCTCGTGCATGCTGCGTCCGACCCCGTGACCGACGAGCGAGCGCACGACCGACAGGCCCGCGTCCTCGGCCACCTGCTGGATCGCGCTCGAGACGTCGCCCATGCGATTGCCCACCCGGGCCTGCGCCACGCCGGCGTGCAGAGACCCCTCGGTCGCGCGCAGCAGGTTCTGCGCGCTCGGGCCCACCTCGCCCACCGGGAAGGTCCGCGCGGCGTCGGCCACCCAACCGTCGAGGGTCACCCCGACGTCGATCGACACGATGTCCCCCTCTTTCAGGCGGTAGGGCCCGGGGATCCCGTGCACGACCATCGAGTTGGGCGAGGCACAGATGGAGCCGGGAAAGCCGCGATAGCCCTTGAAGGTCGGTATCGCCCGTCGCGAGCGGATGAAGCGCTCGGCGGCCTCGTCGAGCTCCGCCGTGCTCACGCCCGGGCGGATCTTGCTCTCGAGCAGGTCCAGCGTGGCCACGAGGACGGCCCCCGCGCGAGCCATCTTCTCGATCTCCTGGGGGGACTTCTTGATGATCACCCCGGGAGCTTAGCTTGACCGCGCTCCTGCGCATCGGAGGGTCGCCTGCGTGGAGCCGGGCCGGCCCAGCCGCATGAGACCGGGCCCCTAACAGACCGGGCCCCTACAGCTGCTCCTCTAGCCGAAGCGTCGCCACGGTGGCCCTGATGTGGGTGTGCACCTCGTCGGCGTTGCGCCGCCCGTCGAACCGGCGCAGCAGGCCTGCGCGGTCGTAGTAGTCGATCAGCGGCTCGGTCTGGGAGTGGTAGACCTCCAGGCGACGGCGGATCGTCTCCTCTCTGTCGTCGTCGCGCTGGATCAGGCGCGCGCCGTCCTGGTCGCACACGCCTTCATGCTTTGGCGGATCGAACTCGACGTGGTAGATGTGACTGGGGTTCTTCACGCATACCCGACGTCCCGCCAGGCGACGCACGAGCTCGTCGTCCGGTGCCTCGATCAGCAGCGCTGCCGTCAGCCGCCGATCGAGGCCGCCCAGCGCCTCGCCGAGGGCGTCGGCCTGCTCGACATTGCGGGGAAAGCCGTCGAGCAGGAACCCGTCGCGGGCGTCCCCGTGGCCGAGCCGTTCGGTGATCATCCCAACGATGACCTCGTCCGGCACGAGCTCACCGGCGTCCATGTACCGCTTGGCCCGGTTCCCCAGCTCGGTGCCCTCGGCCACCTGGGAGCGAAGGATGTCACCCGTGGAGATGAGCGGCAGCCCGAAGTCCTCGCGCAGGCGATCGGCCTGTGTGCCCTTGCCTGCGCCCGGTGGGCCGAGCAGTATCAGGTTCAACTCTGACAAGTCCGGGGCAGCCTACCCTCTGGGGCCACAATGTAGGAGGCACCTCGCAGGCCTGGACCCCTGCCGGCGCCGTCGCTCGGCTGGCGGGCTACTTCAGGAAGCCCTCGTAACTTCGCATCATCAGCTGGGCCTCGAGCTGCTTCATCGATTCGAGCGCCACGCCGATCACGATCAGGATCGAAGTTCCCCCGAGCGGGATGTTCTGGTGCGTGCGCGCGATCAGGATCGTCGGCAGGGCCGCCACCGAGGCTAGGAACAGCGCGCCGGGGAAGGTCAGGCGCGCGAGGATCCTGTCCAGGAATTCGGCCGTGGGGCGTCCGGGCCGCACTCCCGGGATGAACCCGCCGTACTTCTTCAGGTTGTCGGCCTGGTCGACCGGGTTGAACGTCACGGCCGTGTAGAAGTACGTGAAGATGATGATCAGGATCGACTCGCCCACCACGTAGTGCCAGCTGTTGGGTGAGAAGAAGTTGGAGACCTGCGTGCCCCAGTGGGTTTTCACGAGCTGTCCAACCGTCGGCGGGAAGGCCATGATGGTGGCGGCGAAGATCACCGGGATCACGCCCGCCATGTTCAGGCGCAGCGGCAGGTAGGTCTGGCCGCCCTCGCTCATGCGCCGCCCGATCACGCGCTTGGCGTACTGCACGGGGATGCGCCGCTGACCCTCCTGCACGAACACGATCCCAGCCACCAGGGCGAGCACCAGGAACGGCATCATGACCTTGAAGACCTGGTCCTGGGTCGTCCACCACGCCTGGATCCCGGAGGGCAGGCGCGCGACGATCGAGGCGAAGATCAGCAGTGAGATGCCGTTGCCGATCCCCCGCTGGGTGATGAGCTCGCCGATCCACATCAGCAGCACGCAACCGGTCGTCATGCAGACGACGATCAGGAAGATGTGGGGCCCGTCGAAGTGGGTCACCACCGATTCGCCGGCTTTCGCCTGCAGGGTGTGGAACAGGAACACGTAGCCGATCGACTGCGCGAACGCGAGGCCCACCGTCAGGTAGCGCGTGTACTGGGTGATTCGGGCCTGCCCGACCTCTCCTTCCTTGGAGAGCTTTTCCAGCGACGGCACGGCCACCTGCAGCAGCTGCAGGATGATCGAGGCCGTGATGTAGGGCATGATGCCCAGCGCGAAGATCGCGATCCGCGACAGACCTCCGCCCGAGAAGAGGTTCAGGAGGCCGAGGATGTTCGAGCCGCCGAACTGCTTCTGGAGGCTGTTCACCGCGGTCAGGTTGACCCCCGGCACCGGGATGTGCGCTCCCAGGCGGTAGATGAACAGCATGGCCGCGGTGAACGCAATCTTCTTGCGGATGTCCGCTACCTGGAAGGCGTTCAGGATGGTAGAGAGCATGGGCTTTCAGTCCACGGCACGGACGGCCGGTCGCTCGCTCGCCCGCGGACGGGAGGATTCTAGTGGATGCGGCCCTACCCGGCCGAACGCGAGAGCTAGCCGTCGACGATCTTGCAGGTGCCGCCGGCCGCCTCGATGCGCTCACGCGCGCCGGCACTGAATGCGTGCGCGTGCACCGTCAGCGCCTTGGTCAGCTCACCCTTGGCGAGCACCTTGATGGGGACGTTCTTGCGGGTACCCAGGCCATTGGCCTGCATCAGCTCGATCGTCACCTCGGCGCCGGCGTCGAAGCGGCTCTGGAGCGCGGAGACGTTCACCGGCTGGGTGTGGGTGCGGAAGGGCTCGAACGGCATCGACTTCTTCATGTGCGGTCCGCGCAGCTTTCGCATGCGCATGTGGATCGGCATCTGGCCGCCCTCGAAGCGTGCCCTGCGCTTCGAGCCCGAACGGGCGCCGGCGCCCTTCTGCCCGCGGCCCGACGTCTTGCCGGTGCCAGAGCCTTCCCCGCGCCCTACGCGCTTGCGCGGGCGGCGACTTCCCGGTGCGGGCGCGAGGCTGTGCAGCCCGATGCGCTCCTGCTGCGATCCCTCGGCGGCGCTCACTTGCGCTCCTCAACCTCGACCAGGTGGCGCACCGCATGAAGCATGCCCCTGGCCTGCTCGCAGTCCTCGACCTGCACGGTGTGCCCGATGCGACGCAGACCGAGCGAGCGCAGGGTGTCGAGCTGTTTCTGGTTCGCACCGTTCCTCGATCGGCGCTGCGTGACGGTCAGAGCGCCCATCAGGAGGAGGCCGTCTCCTCGCCGGCCCCGGGCGCCGAGGTCGTCGCAGCCTCTGCGGCCGTCTCGCTCTCGTTCGCTGTCGCGCCCGCCTGGGGGGCGGCCCCCGCGGGCGCGGCCTCGGGGACGGCGTCTCCCTTGTCGGTCGCCGCAAGCGTCTCGGCGGCGTTTCCCCGAGTGCCGCCCAGCCCGAGGACCTGATCGATCGACAGCCCGCGCAGCTTCGCCACCTCCTCGGGGGTGCGCAAGCCGCGCAATCCGGCGACAGTGGCCTTGACGAGGTTGATCGGGTTCTGCGTTCCGAGGCTCTTGGAGAGGATGTCGTGGATCCCTGCAAGCTCGAGCACCGCCCGCACGCCTCCGCCGGCGATCACGCCGGTACCGGGAGACGCCGGCTTGAGCAGCACGCGTCCCGCGCCGAAGACCCCGGTGGTCTGGTGAGTGATCGTGCTGCCGTGCTTGGGCACGCGGAAGAGGTCCTTCTTCGCACGCTCGACGCCCTTCTGAATGGCCAGCGGCACCTCGTTGGCCTTGCCGTAGCCGATACCGACGACCTCGCGCTCGTCACCCACAACGACCAGCGCCGTGAACGAGAAGCGGCGGCCGCCCTTGACGACCTTCGCGACGCGGTTGATCTCCACGACGCGCTCCTGGAGGTCGAGGCCGGCGGGGCTGACTGAGCGATCTACGGTAATGGGCATGGGCAGGAGGGGAGGGTAGCGGTCCGGAGCGCCGTAGGAGCCTAGACCACGATGCCCGTCTCGCGGATCGCCTCGGCGAAGGCGCGAACGTGGCCGTGGTAGCGATAGCCGCCGCGATCGAATACGGCTTCAGAAACGCCGGCCAGCTTGGCGCGCTCGGCAAGCGCCTGGCCCGATCGCCTGGTGCGCTCGAGCTTGGAGAGCGGTCGCAGCTCAGGCTCGAACCAGCTGACGGCGGCGAGCGTGCGACCGGACACGTCGTCGATCAGCTGGGCGGAGAGGCCCCGGTTTGACCGGAACACGGAGATCCGCGGTCGTGTGGGCGTGCCGGACACCTTCGCACGCACCCTGCGACGGCGCTTCAGCCGCCGATCGCCCTTCGTCAGGACGCTCATGCGCGCTTGCCCACCTTGCGCGGGACGTACTCGCCCTCGTAGCGGATCCCCTTGCCCTTGTAGGGCTCGGGCGGCCGCTGCTTGCGGATGATGGCAGCCGTCTCGCCGACCAGCTGCTTGGAGATGCCCTTCACCACGACACGCGTGGGCTGGGGTACCTCGAACTCGATGCCCTGCGGCGCGGGGATGGGAACCGGGTGCGAGTACCCGACGGCGAGCTCCAGGTTCTTCCCCTTCAACTGCGCGCGATACCCGACGCCCTGGATCTCCAGCCGCTTCTCGTAGCCCGCCGTCACGCCCTGGACCATGTTCGCGACCAACGACCGCGTCAATCCGTGCAGCGCGCGGTGTTCGCCGCGGTCCGTCGGCCTGCTCACCACCAGCTGGTCGCCGTCCTGGCTGACCTCGATGTCCCTGTGGATGCGCTCGGACAGTTCGCCCTTGGGACCGCTCACGCGGACCGACTCGGGCTCGATCGCAACCGTGACGCCGGCTGGGACGGGGATGGGCTGTCTACCGATTCTGGACATGGTGCCTCGCGCCCTACCAGACCTGAGCGAGAACCTCGCCGCCGATGCCCGCCGCGCGCGCGTCGTGACCTGTCATCACGCCGTGCGAGGTCGACACGATCGACGTGCCCATGCCGCCGAGCACCTTCGGGATGTGCTTGGCGTCGACGTACGTCCGCCGTCCCGGCCGCGAGACACGTCGCAGCCCCGAGATCGCCGAGCGCCGCTCCTCGGTGTACTTCAGGCGGATCTGGATCAGCTCACCAGCCCGGTCCCCGGGCGCCGGCACCACCGACCAGGACTCGATGTATCCCTGCTCGGCGAGTATCCGCGCCAGCTCGGCCTTCAGCTTGGAAGCCGGGATCTCGACCGTCTCGTGGGCAGCGCGGATCGCGTTGCGCACCCGCGTGAGGAAATCGGCTATGGGATCGGTCATTGACATATCGATAGATCTGGTCGAAGGCTGCGGCCCACGGTCCTACCAGGAGGACTTTGTCATCCCGGGGATCTGGCCGTTGTGGGCGAGCTCGCGCAGACAGATGCGGCACACCCCGAACTTGCGATACACCGCGCGCGGGCGACCGCAGCGGTTGCAACGAGTATAGGCACGCGTCTTGAACTTCGGCGTCCGTGCCTGCTTGACGCGCAGCGATGTCTTGGCCATCAGTCGGTGCTCTCCTTGTCGACGGTATCTGCGTCCTGTTGTTTGGGCGAGTCACCCTTCTCGGCCGAGTCGCTCTTATTGGCCGCCTCGCCCGCTTTGGCGGCCCTGCGCGGTTTGGCGGCCCTGCTCGGTTTGACCGCGTCGCTCGGCTCGGTTGCGGCGCTCGGTTTGTCCGCTCCACTCGCTTTGGCAGCCCTGCGCGGTTTGGCGGCCGTGCTCGGTTTGGCGGCCCCGCTCGGTTTGGCCGCGTCGCTCGGCTCGGTTGCGGCGCCAGTGGCAGCCGTGTCGACCGGCCCGGCCGCCTCGGCCGACTCCCCCGCGTCGCTCGGCTCGGCTGCGCCGCTCGGCTCGGGCGCAGCGCTTGCCACGGTTGCGTCGCTCGGGCCCGCCGCCTCGCCCGACTCGGGAGCGGCGCTCTTCGCGGCCGCCACGCTGGGCTCGGTCCCGTCGCTCGGCTCGACCGTGGCGCTCGGCTCGGCCGCTTCGCTCGGCTCGGGTGGAGCGCTTGCCGCGGCTGCGTCGCTCGGTCCCACCGCCTCACCGGCCTCGGGAGCGGCGCTCTGTCCAGCCGCCACGCCCGGCTCCGCTGCGGCACTCGGCTCGGCGGCGGTGCTCGGCTCGGCGGCGGTGCTCGGCTCGGCCGCCTCGGTGGGCTGTGGGGTGGCCCCCCCGGGCGCGGCCGCCTTGCCAGGCTCGGCCGAAGCGGCGGTGCCAGCCTGCTCGTCGAGGCCCTCTGCCGCCTGCGGCTCGGCGACATCGAAGCCCGCGGGCCGGCCCTGGGAGGCGAAGGGCATGCCCATCGCAATCAGCAGCGCGAAGGCCTCGGCATCGGTGGAGGCCGTCGTCGTGATCGTGATGTCCAGCCCGCGAACCTGGTCGATCGCGTCGTAGTCGATCTCGGGGAAGATGATCTGCTCGCGGACTCCCAGCGAGTAGTTGCCCCGACCGTCGAACGAGCGCGGGTTCAGGCCACGGAAGTCGCGGATCCGCGGAATCGCGATCGAGACCAGGCGATCGAGGAACTCGTAGCTGCGCTCGGCCCGGAGCGTGACCGCAACGCCGACCGGCATGCCCTCGCGTAGTTTGAATGCTGCGATCGACTTGCGCGCGCGGCGCACGTTCGGCTGTTGACCGGCGATCGTGGCCAGCTGCTCCTGAGCAGCCTTCAGCATTTTCGAGTCCTGCTTCGCGAGCCCCACGCCCATGTTCACGGTGATCTTCTCGAGCCTCGGAGCCTGCATCACCGAGGAGTAGCCGAAGCGACCGACGAGCGCCGGACGGATCTCCTCCAGATAGCGGGTCTTCAGGCGAGCTGTTGGTGCAGTTGCGGTCATTGGCGGTGATTGGGTGATTGGGTGGGTCTTCCCGGCCGTGGCTAGTCGATTGCCGTGCCTGAACGCTTGGCCACGCGAGAGCGTTCGCCGCCCTCACGCTCGATCCGCACCCGCGTGGGCTGGCCGCCTTTGGGATCGATGAGCATCACGTTCGAGATGTGGATCGGGCTCTCGCGCTCGATGACGCCGCCGCTCACGGTTCCCCCCGAACCCCCGAAGGCGCTCTGTTCGTGGAGCTGGCGGGGACGCATGTGGCGCTTTGCCATGTTCAGCCCCTCGACGTACACGCGCTCGCGCTTGGGCTCGGTCCTCAGCACGCGCCCGCTCTTGCCGCGATCCTTGCCCGCGATCACCCGCACCTGATCGCCGGCACGTATCTTCAGCGAACGGCGCTTGCCTGCCACCTGTGCGCGGCCCATCACAGGACCTCCGGGGCGAGCGAGACGATCTTCATGAAGTTGCGCTCGCGCAGTTCGCGGGCCACCGGGCCGAACACGCGGGTCCCGCGCGGGTTGTTCTGGTCGTCGATGATCACCGCGGCGTTCTCATCGAACGCGATGTAGGTGCCGTCATCACGGCCGATGGGCTTCTTGGTGCGCACCACCACGGCCGTCACGACATCGCCCTTTTTCACGGCACCCTGCGGATTGGCCTGCTTGACGGTCGCGGTGATGACGTCCCCGACGAACGCATACCGGCGCCTGGAGCCACCCTTCACGCGGATGCACAGGATCTCGCGAGCGCCGGTGTTGTCGGCGACGCGCAGCCTCGTCTCGTTCTGGATCATGCTCGGACCCCCATCCGCTCGGCCCTCTCGCGGGCGAGAAGGGGCCCTCGGGCCCCGGCGAGACGCTTATCTCCGATTCTCATCTCGCCCGCTCCAGCACGTCGACGAGCTTCCAGCGCTTGGTTCGCGACAAAGGCCTGCTCTCGATCACCCGCACCACATCGCCCTCGTGCGCTTCGTTGTTCTCGTCGTGGGCATGCAGCGTGCTCGAACTGCGCACGATCTTCTCGTAGCGGCGGTGACGGCGCGCGAAGTCGATTCGCACCGTGATCGTCTTCTCGGCCTTGTCCGAGACCACGATCCCCTGGCGCATCCTGCGCGCGCCCTCGACCGGGGCGTGCACCGGCGCCAGCGGCTCGCGTGCCGGCGCCGCCGCGCGCCGCTCGGCGGCTTTTGCGCGTTCCTGCAGGCGCCGTGCGCGTCGACGCTCAGCCTTCTTGCGACGTTCGACCAGCCGCTCGGCGTGGCGCTCCTCCGGCGAGCGCGCCGGTCGAGCCTGGCCCGCGTGCGTGGACCTGGCCCTGCGACGGCGCTCCTTCGGAGGAAGCTGCTCGACGGGCTCGCTCGGGGGAGCGGGGGAAGGAGCCTCGCTCTCGGCAGTCGCTGCCCCGCTCGGCTCCGACTCGGCAGCACCCGCGTCGGGTGCCTCTGCCTCGGCGGCCCCTGCATCGGGTGCCTCTGCCTGGGCGGCCCCTGCATCGGGTGCCACATCGGTCGTGGCGGGCTCGGGAGCCTCCGCCGGCGGATCCGCCGCAGCCTGCGCCTCAGCGGCCGCCGGACTCGTGCTCTCCGGGGTCTCGGGTGTCTCTTTGTCTGATTCGTCAGCCATGTCTGTCCGTTTGTCTCGTTCGTTTTCCGTTCGTCAGTCGCGCTGATCGCGTTCCGCGGCCAGCGCCCGCTCTCGGGCGATGGTCAGCGCCCGGGCGAGATCGCGTCTGGCTCGCCCCAGCCCGGCAGTGTTCTCCAGTTCGCCGGTCGCGTTGGCGAAGCGCAGGCCGAAGAGGTCTTGGCGCAGCGTCGCCACCCTGTTGAGCAGCTCCCCGTGGTCCATGTCCCGCATTTCTCTAGGTCGCATCGCGTGCGCGTCCTCAGTCCTCGCGTAGGACGAACTTGGATTTCAGCGGCAGCTTGTGCGCCGCCAGCCGGATTGCGTCGCGCGCGAGCGGCTCGGATACGCCGGCCAGCTCGAACATCACGCGTCCGGGCTTGACCACCGCAACCCAGCCTTCGGGCGAGCCCTTGCCCGAGCCCATCCGCGTCTCGGCCGGCTTCTTGGTGATCGGCTTGTCGGGGAACACGTTGATCCACACCTTGCCCCCACGCTTGATCTTGCGCGTCATCGCGACACGCGCCGCCTCGATCTGACGGTTCGTGAGCCAGCCGCCCTCGAGCGCCTTGAGCCCGTACTCGCCGAACTGGACCTTCACCTGGCCGCGCGAGGTCCCGCGTCGACGCCCGCGATGCTGCTTTCGGTGCTTGACGCGCTTGGGGGAGAGCATCAGCGACCGCCACCGCTCCGGCCGCCGGAGGCTCCACCGCCACCCGGACGGGGACCGCGCCCACCGCCGCCCCGCCCGCCGGCGCCGCCGAATCCGCCAGGGCCGCGTCCTGCGCCACCTGGCCCCTCCGAACCGCGTCCACGTCCACCGCCGCCGCCGCCGGGACCGCCGCCGCGCCCACGACCCCTCCCGTCGCGGCCATCGCGGCCACCCCGACCGTCGCGCTCGGAGCTGGGCGTGGCCGGGGCGGTCATGTCGGTGAGGTCCGTACCGGTGTAGCCCTCGGGCATGATCTCGCCCTTGTTCACCCAGCACTTCACGCCGATCCGCCCGAAGGTCGTGCGTGCCTCATACAGGCCGTAGTCGATGTCCGCGCGCATCGTGTGCAGCGGGACGCGACCGTCGGAGTAGCTTTCGGTGCGCGCCATCTCGGCCCCGCCCAGGCGCCCGGCCACCTGCACCTTCACGCCCTTCGCGCCCGATCGCATCGCGCTGGTCAGCGCGCGCTTCATCGCGCGGCGGAAGGCGACCCGGTTCTGGAGCTGCTCGGCGATCGATTGCGCCACCAGCTTGGCGTCGAGCTCGGGGCGCTTGATCTCGAGGATGTTCACCTTGATCTGCTTGTTGGTCATCCGATGAAGGTCGCGGCGCAGGGCGTCCACTTCGCTGCCCGACTTCCCGATCACGATGCCCGGGCGGGCCGTATGGATGTTGACCTCGAGTTCATTGGCGTCCTTGCGGATCGTGATGTCCGACAGTCCGGCGTGAGCGAGCTTGCTGATGATGTGCTCGCGCACGCGCACGTCCTCGGCCAGATACTCCGCGAAGTTCTTCTCGTTGAACCAGTTCGACTTCCAGTCGTGGATGTAACCCACGCGCATCGCCTCTGGATGAACCTTTTGTCCCATTCTTCTTCTCTCAGCTCGGTCTCGTGGTCGTCCGGGTCTAGGAGCCCGGGGTCAGTGTGATCGTCAGGTGGCTCGTGCGCTTTCGGATCGACGTCGCGCGCCCCATCGCGCGGGGCCGAAAGCGCTTGATCGTCGGTCCCTCGTCGGCGTACGCCTCGCGGACGATGAGATCGTCCTCGAGCAGTTCGTGGTTGCTCTCGGCGTTCGCCACAGCCGACTCGAGCAGCTTGCTCCAGTCGCGCGCCACCTCACGAGGGGTGAATGCGAGGATAGCGCGTGCCTCCTGCACGGACTTCCCCCGCAGGTGTCCGCAGACCATGCGGGCCTTGCGCGCGGAGGTGCGCACGTAGCGGGCATGGGCGCGAACCACCCTCCTTCGCGGCACCTGCGTCGGCCGTCGCGCGGTGCGCCGTGAGGACTTCCCGTCGGCCTCTTTGGATGGCTTGGCAGCCGTGGCCCCTTTGGCGGGCGCCGGGCTCTTGCGCGCGGCGGCCTTCTTCGCGGCGGGCTTCTCGGCGGCTGTCTCTTTCGCAGCGGGCTCTTCGGTGCCGGCCTCCTTGGCTACGGCCTCCTTCGCCGAAGCCCCTTTTGCCGAGGCCTCTTTCGCCGACGGCGCATTCGCCGAGGTGTCCTTCGCGGCGGCCCGGCCCTTCGCGGCGGAGCGTTTCGAGGCGGCGGGCGGCTGCGCGGGCGTCTCGCCCGGCAGGTCCTTCTCGTCCTCGGCGCTCATCTCACCCTCGCCGAGCCGGCGTGTCCGCGGAAGACCCTCGTCGGGGCGAACTCGCCGAGCTTGTGGCCGACCATCGACTCGCTGACGAACACGGGCACGTGTTTGCGGCCATCGTGCACGGCGATCGTGTGTCCCACCATCTCCGGGAAGATCGTCGATGCGCGCGACCAGGTCCTCAGCATTTTCTTGTTGTTCGCCGCGTTCAACGCCTCGATGCGAGCCATCAGACGGGCTTCCACCCAGGGTCCCTTCTTGCTCGAGCGACTCATCGCTGTTTGCCCTTCCCGCGGCGTCGTCCGCGCACGATGTACCTGTTGGAGGTCTTGTTCTGCTTGCGCGTGCGATACCCGAGCGTCGGAACGCCCCACGGCGTCACCGGATGGCGGCCGGCCGTGGTCGAGCCCTCGCCACCGCCGTGGGGATGGTCGACGGGGTTCATCGCCGTGCCCCGGGTCTGCGGGCGCACGCCCATGTGGCGCTTTCGCCCGGCCTTCCCCACCTTGACGTTCTGGTGATCGGCGTTGCCGATCGTTCCCACGGTCGCCCGGCACTCGGCGCGCACCAGCCGCACCTCGCCGGAGGGCAGACGCAGGGTCGCCATGTCGCCGTCCTTGGCCATCAGCTGCACCGAGGCACCCGCCGAGCGCGCCATCTGGCCGCCTCGGCCCGGCTGCAGCTCCACGTTGTGAACCACCGTGCCCACCGGCATGCGCGCCAGCTCCATGCAGTTGCCCACGACGATGTCGGCGTTCTCGCCGGAGGCGACGGTCATGCCCACCGTCAGTCGCTGGGGTGCCAGGATGTAGCGCTTCTCGCCATCGACGTAGTGGAGGAGGGCTATGTAGGCCGAGCGGTTGGGGTCGTACTCGATGGCGGCCACCTTCGCGTCCACGCCGTCCTTGCGGCGCTTGAAGTCGACCCGCCGGTAGGCCCGCTTGGCGCCGCCGCCGCGGTGACGGGAGGTCTTGCGCCCGTGCGCGTTGCGCCCTCCGCTGCGCCTCAGGCCTTCCACGAGGGTCTTCTCGGGCTCGGACTTGGTGATCTCGGCGAAGTCCGGATAGGACACGAAGCGCCTTCCAGGGCTCGTCGGCTTGGGCTTGCGTATGGCCATCGTGCTCGCTCCTAGGTCTCCAGGGCCTGCAGGCCCTGGAAGATCGGGATGGTCTCGCCCTCGCGCACCTGCACGATGGCCTTCTTCCAGGTGCGCGTGCGTCCGGTGGTGGTGCCGCGGCGCTTGGGCTTGGACTTGACGGTCAACGTCCTGACGTCCACCACGTGCACATCGAAGAGCGCTTCGACGGCCTGGCGGATCTGCGTCTTGTGGGCGTTGGGATGAACGCGGAACGTGTAGCGGTGCGCAGCCGAGAGCACGTAGCTCTTCTCGGACAGCACCGGCCGGAGTATCGCCTGCTGGTGCTCCATCAGACCTTCGCCTCCTCGGCGGCCGGCCGCCGAGCCTGCCTGTCGCCGGCACGGGCGGTTAGGGCGGCGAGTGCCGCCTCGGAGACGACCAGCGAGGCCGCGCCCAACAGATCGGTGACGCCGACGCTCTCGGCGTTCAGCACCGCCACGCGGGCGAGGTTGCGGAAGGACAGAGCCGCGGAGGACTCCTCGGCCACCACGACCACGAGCGTCGGGCGCGGCTGCTCCCAACCGTCGAGCAGCTCGACCGCCTGGCGCGTCCTGGGTGCCTGGAACGCGACGGTGTCCAGCACGGCGATCGAGCCTCGCCCGGCGTGCAGCGAGAGGGCGCTGCGCAGCGCGGCACGCTGCTCCTTGCGGTTGACCTTGAAGGTGTAGGAGCGCGGCTGGGGCCCGAAGGCGGTGCCACCGCCGGTCCATATGGGCGAGCGGCTTGACCCTGCGCGCGCCCGACCCGTCCCCTTCTGGCGCCAGGGCTTGGCGCCGCCCCCGGAGACCATCCCCCGCGTCTTGGTGGCCGCGGTCCCGCGCCGACGGGCGGCCTGCTCGGCGCGAACGCTCTGGTGCACGAGCGGCCCCAGGAACCGGGTGGCGAAGGCGGAGTCGGCGAGCTTGACCTTCCTGCTCGCGCCGAGCACGGGTGCGTCAGGCATCGGTCCGCACCTCCACCACGCCACCGGAGGGACCCGGTACCGATCCGCGGACCAGCAGCAGGTTCTGGCGGCCATCCACCGCGACGATCTCAAGGCCCTTCTGGGTTACGCGCTTGTTGCCCATCTGCCCCGGTCCGCGGATGCCCTTGAAGACTCGCGAAGGCGTGGCGGATGCGCCGATCGAGCCGGGCGCGCGGACGTTGTGCGAGCCATGCGACTTCGGGCCGCTTGCGAAGTTGTGGCGCTTGATCGTGCCCTGGAAGCCCTTGCCCTTGGAGGTCCCGGAGATCTTCACGCGTTCGCCCGCCTCGAAGGACTCCACGGTCACCGTCGTTCCTAGCTGGTGAGCGCCCTGCTCGGCACCGACCTCGTCGCGGAACTCCACGAGGTGGCGCATGGGCGGCGCGTCGGCCTTCTTCAGATGACCGAGCTCAGGCTTTGACAGATGCTTCTCCTTGGTCTGGCCGAAGGCCAGCTGGACCGCCTCATAGCCGTCGCGCTCAGACGTACGGACGGCCGTCACGGGACACGGACCCGCTTCGAGCACCGTCACGCGGGCGACGCTCCCATCGTCCTGGAACACCTGGGTCATGCCGAGCTTCTTGGCGAGGATGGCGGGCATGGCAGAGACGTGGATCGGGTTTCTCGGAGACAGTGCGGAGGGTGGCTGGGAGCGGAGGGATCGAGGCGGCGAGATCGATGTTCAGGTGGCCAGGCGGATCTCGATGTCCACGCCCGCGGGGAGATGGTCCAGACGCTGCAGCGAATCGACCGTCTTGGGCGTCGGCTGATGGATGTCGATCAGACGCTTGTGCGTGCGGATCTCAAAGTGCTCGCGCGAGTCCTTGTCCTTGAAGGGCGAGCGAATCACGCAGTAGACGTTCTTCTCGGTCGGCAGGGGCACCGGGCCGGAGACGTTCGCGCCGGTGCGCGTCGCCGTCTCCACGATCTCCTTGGCGGCCGACTCGATCGCGGACGTGTCGTAGGCCTTGAGCCGAATACGGATCTTGTTCTGGGGGGCTGGTGCCATGGAAGCTCTCTAGGGTGCTCGTCGTCTGTCTGATCTTGTTCTTGGTCGTTCTGTTCTGTCAGGTGCTGCTGTCTGCGGTCGCTGCGCTTCTCGGCGGAACCTGCTCCCGCCGGGCCCTCCCGGGGCGGCGAGCGAAAGTGCGGAGCCCCTCTGGGGAATCCGCCCCCTGCTGCCGCCACGCCTCTCCGGCGGGCCTGTGTTAGTCGTATCGGACTGACGAATGTCGCGCACCCCCCGGCGAGCCGGAGAGGTGCGCGGGTACTACTCGATGATCTCGGTGACCACGCCCGAGCCGACCGTGCGACCGCCCTCCCTGATGGCGAAGCGCAGGCCCTGGTCCATGGCGATCGGCTGGATCAGCTCGATCTCCATCTGGACGTTGTCGCCGGGCATGACCATCTCGACGCCGTCCGGCAGTTTGGCGACCCCGGTGACGTCGGTGGTACGGAAGTAGAACTGAGGACGGTAGCCCGCGAAGAAGGGCGTGTGTCGTCCACCCTCCTCCTTCTTGAGCACGTATACCTCAGCCTTGAACTTGGTGTGCGGAGTGATGGAACCGGGCTTGCACAGCACCTGGCCGCGCTCGATCTCCTCGCGCTTGGTGCCACGCAGCAGACAGCCGACGTTGTCGCCCGCCTGGCCCTGGTCGAGGATCTTGCGGAACATCTCCACGCCGGTGACCACGGTCGTCGTGGTGTCGTGCACCCCCACGATCTCCACCGTATCGCCGGTGTTCACGATGCCCTGCTCGACGCGCCCGGTGGCGACCGTGCCACGGCCGGTGATCGAGAAGACGTCCTCGATCGGCATCAGGAACGGCTTGTCCAGCTCGCGCACGGGCTCCGGGATGTAGGTGTCCAGCGCGTCGGCGAGCTCGAGGATCTTGGCCTTGTTCTGCTCGTCGCCCTCGAGCGCCTTCAACGCCGAGCCGGTGATGAACGGGATGTCGTCGCCGGGGAAGTCGTATTCGCTCAAGAGCTCGCGGACCTCGACCTCGACCAGCTCCAAGAGCTCCTCGTCATCGACCATGTCCGCCTTGTTGAGGAACACCACGATGTAGGGAACGCCCACCTGGCGTGCGAGCAGGATGTGCTCCCGCGTCTGGGGCATCGGGCCGTCGGCCGCGGAGACCACCAGGATCGCGCCGTCCATCTGGGCGGCGCCCGTGATCATGTTCTTGACGTAGTCGGCGTGACCGGGACAGTCCACGTGCGCGTAGTGACGGTTCTCGGTCTGGTACTCGACGTGCGAGGTGGCGATCGTGATCCCGCGTTCCTTCTCCTCGGGAGCGTTGTCGATCTCCTCGAAGCTGCGCGCTTCGGCCCCTCCCTTCTCCGCCAGCACGGTCGTGATGGCAGCGGTCAGCGTCGTCTTGCCATGATCGATGTGACCGATGGTCCCGACGTTGACGTGCGGCTTGTCGCGCTCGAACTTCTCCTTCGCCACTTTTTGTTCGCTCCTGTATCGGCTTGTATGTTCGCCACTGCGAGGGCGAACCGGGGAAATCTATCTAAGTGCGGCGTTCCGTGACTGCTGACTGCCCTTGGACCTTCGTGCTGGGTGCCGCCGGGACCGGCTCCGCTCGCGATCTGCGATCGGTCTAGGCGGCGACAGGCTCCCCCGTGCGCTGCTCGACGATCTTCTCGGCGATGTTCGGGGGAACCTCCTCGTAGCGCTCGAACTGCATCGTGTAGTTGGCCCGTCCCTGTGTGTTCGAGCGCAGGTCGGTGGCGTAGCCGAACATCTCGCTCAGCGGCACCATCGCGGTGACGGCGAGCGCGTTGCCCTGGCGCTCCTGGCCCTCGACGCGACCGCGGCGACGACTCAGATCGCCGATCACCTCGCCGAGGAAGTCCTCCGGCGTGACCACCTCGACGGCGAAGATCGGCTCCAGCAACACCGGCTTGGCGCGCCTGGCCGCCTCTTTGAAGGCGATCGAGCCGGCCACCTTGAATGCGACCTCCGAGGAGTCCACGTCGTGATACTTGCCGTCGACGAGCGTCACGCGCAGGTCGACCATCGGATAGCCCGCCTTGACGCCGTTCTCGAGCGCCTCTTCGACGCCCTTTTTGACGGCCGGGATGAACTCGGAAGGGATCGCACCGCCCTTGATCTTGTTGATGAACTCGAATCCCTCCTCGGGCGCGGGCTCGAGGTCTATGTAGACGACCCCGAACTGGCCCGAGCCGCCGGTCTGGCGCACGAACTTGCCCTCGATCTTCTCGACCGTGCCGCGCACCGTCTCGCGGTAGGACACCTGCGGACGCCCGACGTTGGCCTCCACGCCGAACTCGCGCTTCATGCGGTCCACGAGCACCTCCAGGTGCAACTCGCCCATTCCCGAGATCTCGGTCTGGCCGGTCTCCTCGTTGGTGCGCACCTGGAAGGTCGGGTCCTCCTCCGCGAGACGTCCGAGCGCGACCGACATCTTCTCCTGGTCGACCTTCGTCCTGGGCTCCACAGCGACCTTGATCACCGGCTCGGGGAAGACGATGTTCTCCAGGTGGATCGGCGCGTCCGGTGCGGCGAGCGTGTCGCCGGTGATCACCTGCTTGATCCCCACCGCGGCGGCGATGTCTCCCGCGTAGACCTCGGCGACCTCCTCGCGCTCGTTGGCATGCATCATCAGGATGCGCCCGATCCGCTCGGTGCGGCCGCTGCCCACGTTCAGCACGCGCGAGCCCGCCTCAAGCCGGCCCGAGTAGACGCGGAAGTAGGTCAGCTTGCCGACGTACGGATCGGCGGCGATCTTGAACGCGAGCGCCGAGAACGGCTCGGAGTCGTCGGCCTGACGCGTGGCCACGCGCTCCTGCTCCTCGCCCTTGATCAGTTCGGTGCCCACCACCGCGGGCACGTCCAGCGGCGAGGGGAGGTAGTCGATGACCGCGTCCAGCAGCGGCTGCACACCCTTGTTCTTGAACGACGACCCGCACAACACGGGGGTGAGCTTGGTCGAGAGCGTCGCCTTGCGGATCGCCTGCTTCAGGCGCTCCTCGGGAACCTCCGCCTCTTCCAGGATCAGCTCGAGCAGGTCGTCGTCGTAGTGGGAGACCTCCTCGAGCAGGTGCTCACGCGCTGCGGCCGCAGCGGCGGCGAGGCTGTCGGGGATGTCGCCGACCACCTGTTCGGTGCCCATCTCGTCGTTGTAGACGACCGCCTTCATCGCGACCAGGTCGACGACGCCCTCGAAGTCCCCCTCGGCGCCGATCGGCAGCTGGATCGGCACCGGATGGGCGCCCAGCCGATCGATCATCGTCTGCACGCCGCGATCGAAGTCGGCCCCGATGCGGTCCATCTTGTTGATGTAGGCGATACGCGGCACGTGGTACTTGTTGGCCTGGCGCCAGACCGTCTCGGACTGCGGCTCCACGCCGGCGACGGAGTCGAACAGGGCGATGGCGCCGTCGAGCACGCGCAGCGAGCGCTCGACCTCGACGGTGAAGTCGACGTGGCCGGGCGTGTCGATGATGTTGATCCGGTGGCCCTTCCACTCGGCGGTGGTGGCGGCCGAGGTGATCGTGATGCCGCGCTCCTGCTCCTGCTCCATCCAGTCCATCGTCGCGGCCCCGTCGTGGACCTCGCCGATCTTGTAGGTGCGCCCGGTGTAGTAGAGGATGCGCTCGGTCGTCGTCGTCTTGCCGGCGTCGATGTGCGCCATGATCCCGATGTTCCGGGTGTTCTGAAGGGTGTACTTACGTGGCATCGTCGGTGTGGGGTCGGGTGCTGGGGCGGCTGGCCTGCGGGCAAAGAAAATGGGCCCCTCGGGCCCACGCGCGCTGCTGATCTCGTTGGACCGGTACGCGTCGTTATCTGGTCGAGGTCTCCATCTTAGTTTCGGCCGTCGCGGGCTGATGCATGCAAGCTTGCGCCCACCCGCGACGCGAGCCCGACTATAGCAGAGCTATTCGGGCGGTCTGACGGTTCCGAGCGGAACCGCGAGCACGTCCCGGGCCGCCCCCCGGAAGGGCCCGTTCCTCGATCTCGGGAGCGGGCGATCAGCGGCGCTCGCGGCCGGATACGGCAGGCGGGCGGACCTACCAGCGATAGTGCGCAAAGGCCTTGTTGGCCTGCGCCATGCGGTAGATGTCGTCCTTGCGCTTGTAGGCCCCGCCCTGCTGGGACTGCGCGTCGGCCAGCTCGTTGGCCAGCCGCTGGGCCATCGTCTTCTCGCGCCTCTGCCTGGCGAACTCGACGAGCCAGCGCACCGCCAGCGTGCGAGCGCGCCTTGACGGCACCTCAACCGGCACCTGGTAGGTGGCCCCGCCGACACGTCGCGATCGGACCTCGAGCGAAGGCGTCAGCGTCCTGATCGACTCCTCAAGCGACTCCACGGGGTCTTTGTCGCTGCGCTCGGCCAGCAGGGCAAGCGCGTCGTAGACGATCCGCTCGGCGACCGACTTCTTGCCGTCGAGCATCACCTTGTTGATGACCTGCTGGACCAGCTTCGAGCGGTAAATGGGGTCCGCGTCGATCGTGCGGATCTGGGCGGCGGCGCGGCGGGGCATCGGCTACTTTTTCTTCACGCCGTACTGCGACCGCGCCTTCTTGCGGTCGCTCACGCCGGCGGCGTCGAGCGTGCCGCGCACGACCTTGTACCTGACGCCCGGCAGATCCTTGACGCGGCCGCCGCGCACGAGCACCACCGAGTGCTCCTGCAGGTTGTGGCCCTCGCCGGGGATGTAGGCGGTCACCTCGATCGAGCCCGAGATCCGCACTCGGGCGACCTTCCGCAGAGCGGAGTTGGGCTTCTTGGGCGTGGTCGTATACACGCGCGTGCAAACCCCGCGCCGCTGCGGCGCGGCGACCTTCTTCTTGCGCCCCTTGCCCGACTTCAGGCCGGGAGTGGCGAGCTTCTTCTTGGGGGTCACACGCCCCCTGCGCACTAGTTGAGAGGTTGTCGGCACGGGCGAGGATCCTAGCAGCGCTAGGAGTTCGCCGGTACGCCGGCCGAGCGCACGGGAGCGGGCATCAGGGCGGAAGCCACGACCACGAGCACGAACGCCAGCGCCTGCAGCACCACTCCGGCCGTGCTGCCGGCCATCGGATCGCCGAACACGATGATCCCTCCGGCGATGCCCGCGATGTTCGCGGCGGTCCCCGTCACGGCGATCACCGGGACGGCCTCACCGTCCTGCAGCCCGCGCGCCGACGCGTAGAACGCGACGATCGACGCGAGCACCGCCACCAGCAGCCAAGGGCTCAGCACCAGCGCGATCAGCCCGTGCGCGTGGGTGATGCCCGTGAGCGCCTTGATCGCGGTGTCAGAGACCCCGAACAGGATGCCCGCCGCGGCGCCCAGCATCACGCCGTGATGCTCGACCGGCCCGCCCATCCGCGGGCCCATCAGCAGCAGGCCGCCGATGCCGAACAAACCGGCCTCGAAGGAGATCATCCCCGCCTGGGAGAACTGCGAATGGGCGCCGTGAAACGCCGGCAGCGTCACTCCCAGCATCACCAGCCCGGCGGCCGTCAGCGTAAGGCCCACCCATTGGCGGCGACCAACCTCGAAGCCGAACATCCGATCGGCCATCACCGCGATGAAGACCATGCCTGCGGCCAGCGAGACCTGGATCACCGACATCGGCGCCAGCGCGAGCGCAGCCACGTGCAGCCCCCAGCTCGCCGTCGCGATGACCATGCCCAGCGCGAACCACTTCGACGAGTAGAGCGCCCTGGCCGAGCGCAGCGGGTGGCTCATCTGCACCGCCGCCACCGAGTTGGCTCCCCGATACTTGAAGAAGAAGCCCAGGTTCGCCACGAAGGCGCAGGCGAGCGCGAGCAGGATGCCTAGATCAAGGGTCATAGTAGAGAGGGTCAGGCAGGGAGGTCAATCGGCGGCAGCCAGCGGGTGCTTTACTGCTCGCACGAGACTTGGCCAGCTTACCGGCCGCTACCTGTGCAAAGCCTAAAGAGGACCACCGACCGATGCCCGGACGGCCCAAGCCCCTGCTGATGGTCGACATCGACGGCGTCGTCTCGCTGTTCGGCTTCTCCGGACGCCCGCCGACCGACGGTGCCTTCCACTCGATCGACGGCATGCCCCACTTTCTTTCGCGCACCGCCGCCGCGCACCTGCTCGCCCTCTCCGCCGACTTCGATCTGGTCTGGGCCAGCGGCTGGGAGGAGAAGGCCAACGAACACCTGCCCCACCTGCTGGGGCTGCCCGCGCCGCTGCCCTACCTGCGCTTCTCCCGATCTCCCGCACGCGCCGACTCGCACTGGAAGCTCGAGTCGATCGACGCCTACGCCGGCAGGCGGCCCCTGGCCTGGATCGACGACGACCTGAACCCCGCCTGCCAGGAGTGGGCCGAGGCTCGCGCCGCTCCGACGCTGCTGGTGAGCACCGCTCCCGCGTGTGGGCTCATGTCGCGGGAGGCGCAGCTGCTGGTGGCGTGGGCGGCGGAGCTTCAGGCTGGCTAGAGGGAGGCGCCACCGCCACGCGCAGCGGGTCGGAGACCGCCGCCCCCACACCGGCCGATCGGCGGTCCGTCGCTCCCGGGCAGAGCGCCCGCACCCACATCCCGCCGCTCCTCGCGGGCGAGAAGGCCGTCGGCAGCGACCACCTCCCTTCCCCGTCGGTGACCGCTTCGGCGATCGTCCGCTCGCGTACGACTTCCCCGCTGCGCGTCACGCTGCGCGCCTGCACCATGATCGGCGCACCCGCGATCGGGGTGCCGTCGAGCAACGTCAACGCGCCGCCGAGCACTGGCGCTGCGCCCTGCGGGCTCCCGGGCCCCGGCGCGGGCCGGGCGAGCGAAAGCGTCGCTCGCGCCGCGCCAGGAGCCAGGCGCCTCACGCTCGTGCGCACCCGGGCCAGTTCGCCGTAGAGCGCGTCGCCCGGACAGTCCGTCGAGTCTCCGTCCCGGTGGCCCGCGATACGCGGCAGCGACACGATCGCGTTCGCTGGAAAGCGGCTGAACGCGGCGCCGGCAGGATTGACCCTGACCGCGGCCCTGCCTTCCGGGGAGACCCCGTGCAGCGAGAGCTTCCACGCCAGCAGATGATCGAGCGCACGCTGCGCCGCCGGGGAGATGCCCTGGCTCATGAAGGAGCCCAGCACCGCCACGCCGCTGGAGACGCGGTTGTAGCCGCCCGCATGAGCGCCGACGACGGGCTCGTCGATGCCTCCCGCACGAGCCTCGAAGACGCGCCCGTACAGATCGACCACGAAGTTGTAGCCGATGTCGTCCCAGCCGCGTACGTAGCGGTGGAAGACGAAGATCGCACGCAGCATCGCCGGCACCTCGGCGGGCAGGTACCCGTTCGGATTCTCGGTGTGATGGACGAAGGCCATCTGCACCGCGCCGTACGCGGGCGCGACCCGCGGGCGAGCCATCCCCTGAGCCCACCCGCGGCGAGCGATGATCGGCGGCTGGCCCGGGCCGGCCGCCAGCACGGGGGTCGCCCTCGGGAGCGCTGAGGCCAGCGCTCCCAGGATGCTCGCCTGCCTGTGCGCCCCCATGCGCCCGCTCACGTCCACGAGCTGCAGCCGCACGCCGCTGACCGCTCGCCGGCTGCGAAGCTGCACAAACGTCGTCCCCCCGGTCCACACGGGCGCCCCCACCAGCACGTCGGCCCGCCCAGGCCGATCGGGGCCGTGCCCGCCGGCGCAGCCGGCCGCGGCCACCCACCGGCTCCAGCGCCCCGCGTGGCCGCGGACACGCAGCTCGACGTGCGCGTCCGCCGGAGCCCGCCACTGCACGCCGAGCAGGTCGGCGCTGCGTTTCAGCTCGATCGTCAGATCTCCGGCCGGGAGCTCTCCCACCCAGCGCTCTTCGAGCACAGGCTGCGCCGGGCCCGCCAGCGCGGCGAGCACGCGCCCGGGATGCATCAGGCGGGCCGCCGCAGCCCCGGCCGTGGCGGCGAGCAGCGAACGACGCGTGATTCCGCCGGCGCTCATCGCACCCAGGACACCACATTCGCCGGAACCTCGCGCCCCGGTCCGGGTGAGAGTCCTCTCAGACGGCGACGCCGGCGCTAGTCCTCGTTCGACTCCTCAGGGACCTCAAGGTCGGCCAGCTCCTCGACGAAGCCGGGGTCAGTGCCGCCTGCGCCGATCCTCTCCAGCGAGGCCAGATCGGCGTCGAACTCCTGCCCGTAGCCGCCGTTCAAGCCCTCGCCGCCCGTCAGCCCGAGCTCGGCCGCGATCTCGTTCTGGTCGAGCAGCCCGACATCGTCGATCGCCCGGGGCAGCGGCTCGGACGGCTCGATCTCGATCCGCCGGTAGCGCTTCAGGCCGGTCGCCGCCGGGATCAGCTTGCCGATGATCACGTTCTCCTTCAGCCCGTTCAAACGGTCGGTCTTGCCCTCCAGGGCAGCGTCGGTCAGAACCTTCGTCGTCTCCTGGAAGGAGGCCGCCGACAGGAAGGAGTCCGTGTTCAGGGACGCCTTGGTGATGCCCAGGATGATGTCCTCGAACTGGGCAGCCTCCTCGCCCTTCTCGATCACCGCCTCGTTGACCTTCGCGAATTCGAACCGGTCCACGAACTGCCCGGGCAGGTAGTCGGTGTCGCCCTTCTGGTCGACCCGCACCTTCTTCAGCATCTGGCGCACGATCAGCTCGATGTGCTTGTCGTTGATGTCGACGCCCTGGGACTTGTAGACCTCCTGGACCTCCTTCACCAGGTACTGCTCGGTCTCGGTGCGCCCGCGGATGGCGAGCAGCTCGTGCGGGTACACAGACCCCTCGTTGAGCTGTTTGCCGGCGGTGATCTTTTCGCCCGCTCCGACAAACAGGCGCGTGCGCCTGGGGAAGGCGTGGCGGTGCTCCTCGCCGGCCTTATCGGTTATCAGGACCGTGAGCGCCTTGTCGGTCTCTTCGATCGAGACGACCCCGTCCTGCTCGGCGATCTTCGCCAGGCCCTTGGGCTTGCGCGCCTCGAACAGCTCCACGACCCGCGGCAGACCGTGAGTGATGTCGGCCCCGGCAACACCGCCGGTGTGGAAGGTCCGCATCGTCAGCTGGGTACCGGGCTCGCCGATCGACTGGGCCGCGATGATGCCGACCGCGTCGCCGATCTGTGCGAGCGCGCCGGTGGCCATCGCCCGCCCGTAACAGGCCTGACAGACGCCGCTGGCAGCCTCGCACTTGAGCACAGAGCGCACCGGCACCGCGACCGGTGCCCCCTTCTCATGCTCCTCGCCGAAAGCCTGCACCATGTCGGCCAGCTCGGCGCGGCCGATCTCCGAGCCCTGCTCGGCGAGCATGCGACCGCGCTTGGTCGTGATCGGTCGGGCGGCGATCCGCCCGACGAGCCCGTCGTTGGGCTCTCCACCGTCCTTGAAGACGGTCATGTCGATGTAGTCCTCGGTGCCGCAGTCGGGCTCGCGGATGATCACGTCCTGGGCCACGTCGACCAGGCGCCGGGTCAGGTAGCCCGAGTCGGCGGTTCGCAGTGCCGTGTCGGCCAAGCCCTTGCGTGCGCCGTGGGTGGAGATGAAGTACTCGAGCACCGACAGGCCCTCCATGAAGTTGGCCTTGATCGGACGCTCGATGATCTCACCCTTCGGGTTGGCCATCAGACCGCGCATGCCCGCCAGCTGGCGGATCTGCTTGAAGGAGCCACGCGCGCCCGAGTTGGCCATCATGAAGATGGGGTTCAGGGTCTCGAGGTTCTCGACCATCGCGTCGGCCACCTCGTCGGTCGCCGCGTTCCACTTCTCGACCACGGCCTCGTGGCGCTCCTCCTGGGTGATCAGGCCCATGTCGTACTGGTCCGCGATCTCGGCCACCAGCTTCTCGTACTTCTCGATGATCGACTGCTTCTGCGGGGGGATCACCACGTCGTTCTTGGAGATCGTGATCCCGGCCTGCGTCGCGTACTTGAATCCGAGGTCCTTGAACGCGTCCAGCACCAGCGAGATCGTCGTCGCGCCGTAGGTCTGCACCAGCATGTCGATCAGCCGGGTTGTGTCGCGCTTCTTCATCGACTGGTTGATGAACGTGTACTTCGAAGCGTCGAACTCGTCACCCAGCGCCTCCGCCAACGCCCGCTCGATGCGGTCGTTGTAGATGATCCGCCCAATCGTCGTCAGCACATGGCCGCCCTCGCGGCCGAACGGACGGAACTCGGCGATGTCGTGCAGCTTGACCACGCCCCCCTCGTAGGAGAGCTCGGCCTCCTGCGCGGTGCGGAACACGTGCGGGCGCGGCTGGTGCGTGGCGCGGTCGATCTTCGCCAGCTCCTCGGCCTCTGGGCCGTATGTCAGGTAGTAGGCCCCCAGGATCATGTCCTGCGTCGGGGTCGCCAGCGGGGACCCGTGGGCCGGCGAGAGGATGTTGTTGGAGGAGAGCATCAAGATGCGCGCCTCCGCCTGGGCCTCTGCGGACAGGGGCAGGTGCACCGCCATCTGGTCGCCGTCGAAGTCGGCGTTGAACGCGTGGCACACCAGCGGGTGAACCTGGATCGCCTTGCCCTCGACGAGCAGCGGCTCGAACGCCTGGATGCCGAGACGGTGCAGCGTGGGCGCGCGGTTCAGCAGCACGGGGTGCTCGTGGATTACCTCCTCGAGCACGTCCCACACCTCGCCGATCATCGAGTCGACCATCTTCTTCGCCGCCTTGATGTTCTGTGCCGACTTGCGCTCGACCAGCCGGGCCATGATGAACGGCTTGAACAGCTCCAGCGCCATGATCTTCGGCAGGCCACACTGGTGGAGCTTGAGGTAGGGGCCGGCGACGATCACCGACCGCCCGGAGTAGTCCACCCGCTTGCCGAGCAGGTTCTGGCGGAAGCGGCCCTGCTTGCCCTTGAGCATGTCCGACAGCGACTTCAGCGGGCGGTTGCCGGGCCCTGTGACCGGACGTCCGCGGCGGCCGTTGTCGAAGAGCGCGTCGACGGCCTCCTGCAGCATGCGCTTCTCGTTGTTGACGATGATCTCGGGCGCGCCGAGGTCGAGCAGCCGCTTGAGGCGGTTGTTGCGGTTGATCACCCGCCGATACAGGTCGTTGAGGTCCGAGGTGGCGAACCGGCCGCCGTCGAGCTGCACCATCGGGCGCAGCTCGGGCGGAATCACCGGCACGGCGTCGAGAACCATCATCTCGGGCTTGTTGCCGGACTGGATGAACGCGGAGACCACCTTCAGGCGCTTGACCGCGCGCGCCTGCTTCTGGCCTTTGCCCGTCTTCACCTGGTCCTCGAGCTCGATCCGTTCGGCCTGGAGATCCACCTGCTGAAGCAGTTCGCGGACCGCCTCGGCGCCCATCCCGCCGCGGAAGTACTCCCCGAAGCCGTAGGAGGAGCCAAAGCGCTCCTTCAGCTCGCGGAAGGTCGTCTCGTCGTGCTCGATCTGCTTGGGCTCCATCGTCCTGAACAGCTCCCAGACGTTGCGCATCCGTTCGGCCGCGTCCTCGATGTAGGCCTCGGTGTCGGCGATGTCGGCCTCGAAGACCTTGCGCAGCTCCTTGACGAGCTTCTCACGCTCCTCGTCGGAGATCTTCGACAGGTTCACATCCAGCGACTCCGCCCAGATGTGGTCTTCGTCGCTGAAGTGGGTCTGCTTGGCGCTCTGCAGGTACTTTTCGCGACGCTTGAGCGACTCGCCCAGCTCGAGCACGCGCTCTTCACGCTCGGCGGTGTAGGAGTCGAGGACCTTGTTGACCTCCTTCTCGAGCATGCCCAGGTCCTTCGCCCGCGCCTCGTCGTCCACCCAGGTGACGATCGACGCCGCGAAGTACAGGACCTTCTCGAGTTCCTTCGGCGCCATGTCCAGCAGATAGCCGATGCGGCTGGGCACGCCCTTGAAGAACCAGATGTGGCTGACGGGGGCGGCCAGGTCCACGTGGCCCATGCGCTCGCGCCGGACCTTCGAGCGCGTGACCTCCACGCCGCAGCGCTCGCACACGATGCCCTTGTAGCGCACGCGCTTGTACTTGCCGCAGTAGCACTCCCAGTCCTTGGTGGGCCCGAAGATGCGCTCGCAGAACAGGCCGTCCTTCTCGGGCTTCAGCGTGCGGTAGTTGATGGTCTCCGGCTTGATCACCTCGCCCGAGCTCCAGCTGCGAATCTGCTTTGAGGAGGCGAGACTGATCTCGATGGCGTCGAAGTTGTTGATGTCGATCATCTGGTTCTAGCTTTCGCTCGCGGGTGAAACGGGATTGATCTCTGCTTGGTGTCGCTGTGCGGCTTGCCCCGACCTGCTTGCCCGACCTTGGGCGACGGCGCCCGGCCTTCGCTTGGCGGCCGCCGACCGATCTCCGGGCGGTCCTCATGACGGCCGCTGCCGGTGCTGCTACATCTCGGCCGGCTCCTCCTCGGGCGCAGCCTCGCCGAGCTCCTCGATCTCCTCGACGTCGAACACGTCCTCGGTGAGCACCTCGTCAACCTCTGCCGGCTCGGAGGACCCATCGGGCGGGGGCGCGGCTCCCAGCTCGAAGCCGTTGCCGGACCCCTCGGCGGCCTCTGTCGTCTCGCCCTCCAAAGACTCGTCGGCCGCCTCGCCGGCGAGGGCGCGAACACCCGAGAGGTCGATGCCGAGCTCCTCGGCCGCGCGCAGCAGGTCGTCGTCTTCGTCGCGCAACTCCGCGCGCTGGCCCTCCTCGGAGACCACGTTGACGTCGAGCGCCAGCGACTGCATCTCCTTGAGCAGCACCTTGAACGACTCGGGGATCGACGGCTCGGCGATGTTCTCGCCCTTGACGATCGCCTCGTAGGCCTTCACGCGCCCGACGGTGTCATCGGACTTGATCGTCAGCATCTCCTGCAACGTGTAGGCGGCGCCGAAAGCCTCCAGCGCCCACACCTCCATCTCGCCGAAGCGCTGGCCGCCGAACTGCGCCTTGCCGCCCAGCGGCTGCTGGGTGACAAGCGAGTAGGGGCCGGTGGAGCGGGCGTGGATCTTGTCGTCGACGAGGTGCAGCAGCTTCAGGATGTACATGTAGCCGACCGTCACCTGTTCGGTGAACGGCTCGCCCGTGCGGCCGTTGAACAGCGTCATCTTGCCCGAGGCCTGCTCGCCGGCGCGGCGGGATCTGTCGACGTCCATGCGGATGCGACCGGTGTGCGCGTCCTGCCACTTGACCAGCGCGTGGTCGACGTCTGCGACCGTCGCTCCGTCGAACACCGGCGTGGCCACGTACACGCGGCCGTTGCCGCCGTCGGCGCGAGCTTCCTTGTAGGCGTCGCTGTCGTCGTCGTACCAGCCCTGAGCCGCCACCCACCCCAGATGGGTCTCGAGGATCTGCCCGACGTTCATACGCGAAGGCACGCCCAGCGGGTTGAGGATGACGTCCACCGGGGTGCCGTCCTCCAGGAACGGCATGTCCTGCTCGTCGACGATCTTGGAGATCACGCCCTTGTTCCCGTGCCGTCCCGCGAGCTTGTCGCCCTCGGAGATCTTGCGCTTCTTGGCCACGAACACCCGCACCAGGTCGTTCACGCCCGGCGGCAGGTCATCGCCCGCATCGCGGCTGAACGTCTTGACGTCGATGACCACGCCGCCCTCGCCGTGGGGAACCTTCAGCGACGTGTCGCGCACCTCGCGCGCCTTCTCCTTGAAGATCGCCCGGATCAGCTTCTCCTCGGCGGTCAGCTCGGTCTCGCCCTTGGGCGTGACCTTGCCGACGAGCAGGTCGCCCGAGATGACCTCGGCGCCCACGCGCACGATCCCGCGGTCGTCGAGGTTGCGCAGCGACTCCTCCGAGCGGTTGGGGATGTCGCGGGTGATCTCCTCCTCGCCGAGCTTCGTCGTGCGCGCGTCGATCTCGTACTCCTCGATGTGCACCGAGGTGAGCTCGTCGTCCTGCACCAGACGCTTGGAAAGGATGATCGCGTCCTCGAAGTTGTAGCCCTCCCAGGACATGAACGCCACCATCAGGTTCTTGCCCAGCGCCATCTCGCCCCGGTCGGTCGAGGAGCCGTCGGCGAGCACGTCGCCCGCCTTGACCTTCTGGCCGCTCCGGACGCGTGGCTTGTGGTGGATCAGGGTTCCCTGGTTGGAGCGCATGAACTTCTGCAGCTCGTACTCCTCCGCCTTGCCGCTGGCCCCTCGGACCACGACCTGATTGGCGTCGACGTACTCGACGGTGCCCGCGCCGCCGGAGAGCAGCACGTCGCCCGTGTCGAGCGCCGCGCGCCGCTCCATCCCGGTACCCACCAGCGGGGCATCCGCCTTCAGCAGCGGCACAGCCTGGCGCTGCATGTTCGAGCCCATCAGCGCCCGGTTGGCGTCGTCGTGCTCGAGGAACGGGATCATCGCGGTCGCCACCGACCAGATCTGCTCGGGCGAGACGTCGACCAGGTCGACGTCCTTGGGACCGACCGTCACGTACTGGCCGGCCTGCGTGCGGCACAGGATCTCGGACCCCTTCAGGCGGCCCGTCTTCGGGTCCACCGGCGTGTTCGCCTGCGCGATCACGAGCTCCTCTTCCTGGGTGGCGTCGAGGCGCTCCACCTGGTCGGTCACCACGCCGTCCTTGACCACCCGATAGGGCGTCGTCACGAACCCGTACTCGGAGACCTCCGCAAAGGAGGACAGCGAACCGATGAGACCGATGTTCGGTCCCTCGGGGGTCTCGATCGGGCACATGCGCCCGTAGTGGGTCGGGTGCACGTCGCGTACCTCGATCGGCGCGCGCTCGCGCGTCAGGCCGCCGGCCCCGAGCGCCGAGAGGCGGCGCCGGTGGGTCAGCCCCGCCAGCGAGTTGGTCTGGTCCATGAACTGGCTCAGCTGGGAGGAGCCGAAGAACTCCTTCAGGGCCGCCACGACAGGACGGATGTTGATGATCGTCTGCGGCGTGATCGTGTCGGCGTCCTCTGTCGTCAGGCGCTCGCGCACGACGCGCTCCATGCGGTAGAGCCCGATTCGGAAAGCCTCCTGGATCAGCTCGCCGACCGTACGCAGACGGCGGTTGCCGAAGTGCTCGTACTCGTCCAGGTGCTCGGCCACCGGCTCGCGCGGCATGCTCAGCGCCTCGGCCGCGTAGTCCTTGATCTCGACCTCGCCGTCCTCGGGCAGACCCAGCCGCTTGGGGAGCGACACCAGCTCTCTAACAAGGGCCAGGATGTCGTCGCGCGTGAGCGTGCGCGTGTCGATGTCGATGTCCAGGCCGAGCCGCGAGTTCAGCTTGTAGCGACCGACGCGCGTGAGGTCGTAGCGCTTGGGGTCGAAGAAGAGCTGGTTGAGCAGCGCCTTCGCGTTGTCCACGCTGGGCGGCTCGCCCGGGCGCTGCTTCTTGAACAGCTCGATCAGCGCGCCGTCTTCGGTGCGCGTGGCCTCGGTGTCGGACTCGAGCGTGTTGCGGATGTACAGCGAGTTCTCGAACTCCTTCAGGATCTCCTCATCGCTGGCGTAGCCCATCGCGCGCAGCAGCACCGTCACGGGCAGCTTGCGCTTGCGGTCGATACGCACGAAGACCTTGCCCTTCTTGTCGATCTCGAGCTCGAGCCAGGAGCCGCGGGCGGGCATCAGGTTGGCGATGAAGACCTGCTTCTCGCGGTCCTTCGGCTCCATCAGATAGGCGCCGGGGGAACGCACGAGCTGCGTGACGACAACGCGCTCGGTGCCGTTGATCACGAACGTCCCACGCTCGGTCATCCACGGGAAGTCGCCCATGAACACGGACTGCTCCCGGATCTCTCCGGTCTCGCGATTGATGAACGCGACCGTCACGGTCAGGGGACGGGCGTAGGTAAGGTCCTTCTCGCGGCACTGGGCGAGCGACGCGACGGGCTCGTCGAACGTGAACTCGCCGAACTGGACGGCGAGGTTGCCTGTGTAGTCCTCGATCGGCGAGATGTCGTCGATCGTTTCGCGCAGACCGCCCTTCTGCGGGTCGGTCAGCCATGCGAATGAGCGGCGCTGTATATCGATCAGGTTGGGGACATCAACGGTCTTGTTGAGGCGCGCGAAGCTTCGGCGCGTCCGGAGAGCATCTGCAGCGGCCAAGAAAACGACTCCTTCGGAGGGCGAGATACGGGCAGGAGGAGCGCGCCGAAGCGCGACCAGCAAAGATAGCACAGGCTAGCGCCGCCCTCAAGGGCTGCCAGCGCTCACGGACCCCACCCCCGACGCTCGCGTATGTGGCGCGACGTCGTGCTCTCCGGGCGGCTGCGGCTATTGGCCGGCGACGGGCACTTTACCGGAAAATGCGCGCAGTTGTTAGCTCTGCACAAAGAAAGGGTCCCGCCTTGGCGGGACCCTTTCCAGCGCGCGCGGTGCGTCTCGCCGCCACTACTTCACCTCGACGGTGGCGCCGGCCTCCTCGAGTTCCTGCTTGAGCTTGTCGGCCTCGTCTTTTTCGACGCCCTCCTTGACCGGCTTGGGGGCCTCGTCCACGAGCGCCTTGGCCTCTTTCAAGCCGAGGCCGGTGGCAGCGCGCACGACCTTGATCACCTGGATCTTCTTGTCGCCCGCAGCGGCGAGTACCACGTCGAAGTTGCTCTGCTCTTCGGCCTGGTCGCCCCCGCCGTCGCCCGCCGCCGCCCCGCCAGGGGCCGCCGCAGGGGCGGCGACGGCGGCCGCCGAGACGCCGAACTCCTCCTCGAGCGCCTTGATCCGCTCGGCGAGCTCGAGCACCGAGATGCCCTTGAGCTCCTCGATCCACTCCTGTGTGCTTGTAGCCATCGTCTTCAGTCCTCCTTGGTCGGATTTGCCTCGGCGGTGTCGGACTTCGCCTCAGCCGAAGCGTCCGCCTGGTTGTCGTCCTCTTGCGCCGACTCCTCGGCCGGCTCAGCTTGGTTCTCCTCCTGTGCAGCGGGCGCCTCCGGCGCCGCGGAGGCCGTCCCGGCAGTCGGCACCGCGGCCGCCGCCTGCTCCCCCGCTGCAGGTGCCTCCTGCACGGCGGGAGCCTTCTCGACAGGCGCCTGCTCGGCGGCGGGCTGCTCCTTCGCGGCCGGTGCCCCCTCTGCGGCCGGTGCCTCCTCTGCGGCCGGTGCCTCCTCGGTGGCGGGTGCAGCCTCCGCAGCCGGAGCCTCCTCGGCGGCTGGAGCCTCCTCGGTGGCGGGTGCAGCCTCCGCAGCCGGAGCCTCCTCGGCGGCTGGAGCCTCCTCGGCGGCGGGGGCCTGCTCGGTGCTCGGGGCCTGTGCGGCCGGCGGGGCGACGGCGGGGATCTCTCCGGACTCCTTCTTCACACGAACCTGACCGAGAGCCACGGCCAGGCCACCGACGAGCGCGTTGAGCGTGCGGACGAGGCCGCCGACCGGCGAGGCGACGACGCCGACCAGCTGGCCGTAGAGGACGTCGCGGGAGGGCAGGCGTGAGATCGAGCGGATCTGGTCCACGTCGAGCGCGGCGCCGTCCATCAGCCCACCCTTGAACGGCAGCAGTTTCGTCGCCCGCGTGTAGTCGGCGATCGCTTTGGCGGCCGTAGCGGCGTCGCCGCGCACGAACGTAAGCGCGGTCGGGCCGGCCAGGAACGCCTTCAGCGTCTCGGCCCCCGCCTCGTCCGCCGCGCGTTCGGTGAGCGAGTTCTTGACCACTTTGAAGGTGGCGTCGGCCTCGCGCAGCTTGGAGCGCAGCTCGGCGACCTGGGGAACGGAGATGCCCCGGTAGTCGACCGCGAAGATCGCGTGCGATTCGTCTATGTGAGCGGCGATCTCGGCGATCGCCACGGCCTTCTGCTCTCGATTCATTGGGCTCCTGTCCCGGTCTTATGCGTGCTGCCGCCGGGGGTCTATGGTCGCCGGTGGTTGGGGCTCAGGCGGCGATCGTCGCCGCGGGCGCCTCCTCGATGATGTCACGTGTGCGGCTCGGGTCGACCTTAACACCTGGGCCCATCGTCGAGGCCATCGTGATCGTGCGCAGGTAGCGGCCTTTCGCCGCGGACGGCTTGGCGCGGATCAGCTCCTCGATCACCGCCGCGTAGTTCTCGAGCAGCGCGCGGTCCTCGAAGCTCGACTTGCCGATCACCATGTGCACGATCGCGGTGCGGTCGGTGCGGTACTCGACCTTGCCGGACTTGGACTCTTCGACGGCCTTGGCCACGTCCATGGTCACTGTGCCGACCTTCGGGTTGGGCATCTTGCCCGACGGCCCGAGCAGACGGCCCAGGCGGCCCACGACCGACATCATCGTGGGGGTCGCGATCGCCACGTCGAAGTCGTCGAAACCATCCTCTATGCGCTTGGCCAGGTCCTCGCCGCCCACGACGTCGGCGCCGGCCTGCTCGGCCTCAGCCAGCTTCTCGCCCTGGGCGAACACGATGATCCGCACGTCTCTGCCGAGGCCGTTCGGCAGGGCGATCGTGCCGCGCAACTGCTCGTCCGCGTGGCGCACGTTCAGGCCCGTGCGCACATGGATCTCGATCGACTCGTCGAACTTCGCCCCGCTCAGGCTGCGCACCAGCGCCACCGCCTCTGCAGGCTGGTACTCGCGCTCGCGGTCAACCTTCGCCAGCCCCTCGGAGTAGCGCCGCCCGTGCTTGCTCACGAGGCCACCTCAACGCCCATCGAGCGTGCCGTGCCGGCGATGATCTTCGCCGCCTGCTCGACGTCGTGCGCGTTCAGGTCGACCAGCTTGCGCTCGGCGATCTCGCGCAGCTGCTCCTGGGTGATCGTGCCAACCTTGGTGCGATTCGGCTCGCCGGAGCCCTTGGCGATGCGCAGCGCCTGGCGGATCAGGACCGCAGCCGGCGGGGTCTTCGTGATGAACGTGAACGAGCGGTCCTCGTAGACCGTGATCACGACGGGTATCACCGTGCCGGTTTCGCTCTGCGTCTGGGCGTTGAACGCCTTGCAGAACTCCATGATGTTGATCCCGTGCTGACCCAGGGCCGGGCCGACCGGCGGGGCCGGGCTCGCCTGTCCGGCATTCGCCTGAAGCTTGATCGTTGTCAGAACCTTCTTGGCCATTTCCAGTCAGCTTATCTCGGGTGGTTGCATCGGGTGATCGCGGCCATCGAGCGGAGTCCTCACCGACGGAGCCGGGCGAGGGCCGAGGCGGGCGAAGACGCAGGGAGCGAGGTGTGCCGTGTCCGTGAACGACCGAGGACGGCGCGCCGCGCAGGTCATCGGCCGGCTCAGAGCTTCTTCACCTGGTCGAAGCCTACCTCTACCGGAGTCTCTCGTCCGAAGATCGATACCAGCACCTTCAGCCTGGCGGCGTCGTCGTTGATCTCGGAGATCTCGCCCGAGAAGTCCGACAGCGGTCCGGACACCACCTTCACGGACTCGCCGATCGTGAATTGCGCACGCGTGCGGGCGGCCGTCGCCACCTCCTTGTGCAGGAGCCGATCGACCTCGCCCTGCGTGAGCGGTACCGGCTCCTGGGCGGCTCCCACGAACCCGGTCACGCCGGGAGTTCCCTTCACGACACCCCAGGAGTCCTCGTTGAGCTCCATGTTCACCAGCACATAGCCCGGCATCGTCCGCTTCTCGACGGTTACTTTCTGGTTGTCCTTCATCTCGGAGACCGCTTCTACGGGGACGACCACGCTGCGCACCGCACGCTGCTGGCCCAGGGACACGACCCGGTGCTCCAGGTTGTGCTTGACCTTGTTCTCATGACCGGAGTAGGTGTTGACGACATACCAACGAAACATTCAGGGTTCCTTGACGCGTGCAGTGAGGGACGGGGATGGCTTGCTGGGAAATGATGCAGGATGGGGGGCGAGCAGAGGCTCGCGCCGCCACGGACCGCCGGGCGACGAACCGTCAGAGCAGGATTTCGACGACTTCCTTGGCCACATAGTCGGCAAAGCCCAGATAGAGGCCGGCGACCGCGACGAACCCCAGCACGACGGCCGTGGCCTGCGCGGTCTGGCGGCGGTCGGGCCACTGTACGCGCTGCAGCTCGGCCCAGCTGGCGCGCAGGAAGGCCATCGCGCGACTGCCACCCCGCAGCGGAGCCCCGGCCGGCCGCTCGTGATCGCCCTCGCCTCCCCCGCCTCCGCCACCGCCACCCTCGGCACCGCCGCCGCCGGCGCCGCCGTCGGATGGGGCCTGCTGCACAGCGAGCTCGCCCTCTGCCTCAGCCTCGCGTCCCTCAGGGGGGCTGGCCTCGGGCGAAGCCGTGACTCCGCCCGCACCGGCGATGAGGGCGGCGTCGAACTCGTCGACCTCGCTTGAGGCGTGACCGAGCGCGCCCGGAACGTCGGCGCGCACCGGGACGCCCGTCGACGGCGCCTGGGCACCATCCCGAGCTCGGCGGTCGCGGCGCTGCTTTGCGCGTTTGCGGTCACGGGCCACGGCGGCGCTCCCGCGCTAGCGCGTCTCCCGGTGGCCGGTGTGCTTGCGACACCAGCGGCAGTACTTGCGCAGGGTGATCCGGTCTGGGTTGTTGCGCTTGCTCTTGTTGGTCTGGTAGTTGCGACGCTTGCACTCCTCGCATGCGAGGGTGACGGCGATTCGAACGTCTCCGCGGGCCATGTGGGAAATCCCTGCGTTGTGGTGGACAGCGGCCTCGGGCGAAGAAAAACCCCGCCCAGGCGCGAGGTACGGGCAGTCTAGCGCGCATGCGCCCGGGTGGGGCTCCTGCTCGCGGCAGCGGCGACCGCTCATGGACGGGCCGGTCGCGGCTCACCGGCGCGGGGGCCGGCGGCATCCGGGCGGGCGATGGCAGAAGTGCCTGCTCGCCGGGCTCCTACTCGTAGAGCGTCAGCGCCGCCAGGATCACGTACAGGGCGACCAGCGCCCAGCCCTCGAACATGGCGGCCTCCCCGTCCCCGGTCACCTGCCAGACGGCCAGCGCGGTCAGCGCCAGCGCGCCGATGTAGACCGGGGCGAGCGCGAACGTGAGCGTCGTGGCGAGCGCGAACGAGACGAGCACGAGCAGCGGGAACAGGAAGGCCGCGATCTGTGCGACCGAGTTCTTCACCACCGAGATCGCCAGGTCCGAGCGCCCCTTCCAGGCGAGCACCAGCCCGGCGGTGTTCTCGACGGCGTTGCCGGCGATCGCGACGATCACGAGGCCCGCGAACGCCGGGGATATGTTCAGCTGCACGATCGCCGGGCCGAGCGCGTTGACGAACCAGTCCGAGACGAACGCGGACGCCGTGCCGGCGACGAAGAGCAGGCCGAGGGTGAACCTGAGCGAGAGCCGCGCCCGCGGAGCGACCGCGGCGCCGGCGCCCTGCAGCTCGCCCGCCGGCCGCGTGTCGGAGCGCAGGTAGGGCACGACCCACGCCAGGTATACGACCAGCAGGCAGACCGCCCCGACCGCGGAGATGGCCTTGACGTGGTGGCTCGCCGGGTCGTGGGAGCTCAGCGACAGTCCGAGCAGGACGATGATGAACACGGTCACCTGCAGCAGCGTCGCCGTGTCACGTGGCAGCCGCTTGGAGAAGCGCATCACGCCATCCGGTGCCTTGTAGGCGCCCAGGACGATCACCAGCCCGAGGACGAGCAACGCGTTGGCGAGCACCGACCCGACGATCGCCGTCTGCGCCACCACGAGCTCACCCTTCTGCAGGGCGAAGATCACGACGAACAGCTCGGGCAGGTTGCCGAGCGTCGACTGGAGCATCCCCGTAACACCGGGCCCGGTGCGCTCGCCGAGCTGCTCGGTCGCGAACGACACGACCCAGGCGAGCCCGGCCAGAGCGAGCGTTGCCAGCGCGAAGCGCGGCACCACCGCCCACGCCTGGCGGTTGGCCAACCCGGCCAGCACCGTCAGCACCGCTATGAGCGGGAGCGCCAGACGCTCCGGTCGGGTCAGGGCAGCCATCCCTTCCGGCGCAGGTCAGTGGCTTTGGAGCACCCGGTCGATCAGGCCATACTCGAGCGCCTGCTCGGCTGAAAAGAAGCGGTCGCGCTCCATGTCCGCGCGCACGTCCTCCTTGGACCTGTTCGTGTGCTCGGCATAGATCTCGTCGAGCCGGTCACGCACCGAGAGGATCTCGCGCGCGTGTATCTCGATGTCGGTCGACTGCCCCTGAAAGCCCGCGGAGGGCTGGTGGATGAGGATCCTCGAGTTCGGAAGCGCCGCCCGCTTGCCCTTCGTGCCGGCGGCCAGCAGCAGCGAGCCCATCGACATCGCCACGCCCACGCACATGGTGCTGATGTCGGGCTTGACGAATTTCATCGTGTCGTAGATCGCCAGCCCCGAGTAGACGGACCCGCCCGGCGAGTTGATGTACAGCGAGATGTCCTTTTCGGGGTCCTGGCTCTCCAGATGCAGCAGCTGCGCCACCACGAGGTTCGCCACCTGGTCGTCGATGGGCGTCCCCAGGAAGATGATCCGCTCGTTGAGCAGCCTCGAATAGATGTCGAACTCACGCTCGCCTCGCGCGGTTCGCTCTATCACCATCGGTATCAGCGGCATCCTCCCCCACCCTACCGCTCGCGGCCGCCGGGCCCTGGCGGTGCTCGCCACGCTCGCCGCCACGGCGACGCCGGCGGCGGCGATGACCAGCCACGCCGGCTGGCCCCCGGACCAGCACCTGGTCATGGACACGGGTGCGGCCGGGCAGGGCCATGTGCTGACGGGCCAGCCGCGCAGGCACAACTACCTGCTCGGCGGCTACGGCAACGACACGATCTACGGCGGCAATTCGGGGGATGTCATCTGGGGCGACTTCCACGCGTCCGGCTGGCCGTCCTTCCAGACCGCGATCATCCACGCCGGCAACGGCAGGAACTTCATCTATGCCAACGACACGGTCAACTACGTGTGGACCGGCTCGAACCCCGCCACCGTCGTGCACGCCCACGAGAACTCCGGCGTCATCCACTGCGAAAACCCGCACATAGTCGTCTTCACGAGCCACCACGCGCTCCCCCACTACACGCTCGACGGCTGCCGGCGCATCAGCTTCTTCTCGGTGGGCTACTGAACCGAGGCGTGCCCTCCCACCGGCACGGGAGAGGGCACGGCCGACAGACGCCGGGGCGCGGCCCGGCGCGGCCCTGTGCTCCGGGCCCCCCGGGCGTCGGGCGTCGGGCGGCCGACGCCTGGGCCACAGACGCCCGGGCCACAGACGCCCGGGCCACAGACGGATCAGAGGTTCACGGAGCGCATGACGGCCTCGGGGTAGCGCTCGCCCGCAGCGGCCGGGATCGCGGCCCCGATCCGGTCCACCTCGGCCTCGCTCAGGTGGACGTCGGCCGCCGCCAGGTTCTCCTCCAGGTAGCGGACGTGCTTGGTGCCGGGAATCGGGACGATGTGCTCTCCGCGCCCGAGCACCCAGGCGAGCGCGAGCTGTCCCGGGGTGATCCCCTTCTCGGAAGCCAGCTCGCGGACGCGCTCGGCCAGGGCGAGGTTGCGCTTGAGGTTCTCGCCGGTGAAACGTGGTCCGTGTCGCCGGTAGTCGTCCTCGTCGAGCTCATCGGGCGAGGTGAAGCGCCCGGAGAGAAACCCGCGTCCGAGTGGCGAGTAGGCGACGAGGGCGATCCCCAGCTCGCTGAGGGTGGGCAGGATCTCGGGCTCGACATCGCGCGTCCACAGCGAGTACTCGGTCTGGACGGCGGTGATCGGATGGACCGCGTGGGCGCGGCGAATCGTCTGGGCGCTCGCCTCGGAGAGGCCGATGTGGCGCACCTTGCCGGCCGCGACCAGCTCGGCCATCGCGCCCACCGTGTCCTCGATCGGCGTGTTCGGGTCCACCCGGTGCTGGTAGTAGAGATCGATGTGATCGACGCCGAGGCGCTCGAGCGAGGCCTCGCACGCTTCGCGAACGTACTCGGGGCGCCCGTCGATCGCGCGGCTCAGGAGATCGCCGTCCCGAAGGAGCTTGATCCCGAACTTCGTGGCCAGGAACACCTCGTCGCGGCGCGCCGAGATCGCGCTGCCGACGAGCCGCTCGTTGGTGTGGGGCCCGTACATGTCGGAGGTGTCCAGGAAGTTGCAGCCGAGATCGAGCGCGCGCTCGATCGTGGCTCTCGCCTCACCCTCGTCGGCGGCTCCGTAGAAGGCCGACATCCCCATGCAGCCGAGGCCGATCGCGGAGACCTCGGGGCCGCTCGGTCCAAGTGTGCGCTTGTTCATTGCGCGGTTCCTTTCGGTCGAAGTCGGTTCGCGGGTCGCCGGCGCGCAGGTGATCGCGCGCCGCGCGCGGGCCTAGCCGTGGGTGCGACTCACGGGTATACCAGCCCGCGCGGGTTCGCAGACCGGACATAATGTCCCCAGCCGTGTTCCCCCTGAACCTCCCCAACGTGCTGACGATGCTGCGGATCATGCTGGTGCCCGCGCTGGTGGTCGCGCTGCTGGGGAACACGCCGGCCGGCGACGTGCTCGCGGCCGTGGTCTTCGCGCTGGCGTCGCTCACCGACCTGGCCGACGGCTACCTGGCGCGCGCGCGGGACTCGATCACGACCTTCGGCAAGCTGATGGACCCGCTCGCCGACAAGCTTCTGATCATCGCGGCGCTGATCTCGCTCGTCTCCCTGCATCGCCTGGCCGCGTGGGTCGCGATGGTGATCATCACGCGCGAGCTCGCCGTCACCATGCTGCGTCTCGGCGCCACCCAGGTCGGCGTCGTGATGGCCGCGAGCATGTTCGGGAAGGTCAAGACCTGCCTGCAGATCGTCGCCATCCTGGCCGTGATCGCGGTGCACGGGCAGCCACCTTGGGTCTCCGCGCTGCTGTACGTGACCGTCCTGGTAACCGTCCTGTCCGGCCTTGACTACTTCTTCGGGCTGCGCCGCCGCATGGCACAGGCCCAGACGCGCGACGCGCGCAGCTAGCTCCTCACCGCGGCCGGGTGCCCCAGGCGCGCCTCGGACCATGTCCGCCGGCCGGCGCAGACGCGGCCCGCTCGAGCGTGTTAGCCACGCGGGGCCGCGTCCAGCCACTCGTCGAGGGTCGTGTGATGCGCGGGCAGCGTGCCGGTGTCGATCTCGGCGCGCAGCTCGGCGAGCAGGCCGTGGCGCTCGGCGACCACGTTGTGCTGGTGGATCGTCTCCAGGTTCTCCTGCCGCGCCGAGACGAAGCTCTCGGCGTCCAGGTCGGGGAATCCGTGGACCACGCCCGCGATCATCTCGCGCACGCAATCCTCGACGAACCGCGGCCGGCTGTGGGCTTTTTCGACCACCTCAACCTCGTCCGAGCGCTTCATCAGCTCATAGATCTCCGAGGACATGCTCTGCTCGGCGATCTCCAGCAGCGCAGAAGCGTCGATCTCCGCGGCGCTCTCCTCCAGGACGCCGATGTGCAGGGTGGCCAGACCACGCTGGTTGTGGGTGGCCACGGGCACGCGCTCGAGGATGCGCGCGATCTGCTCGCCGGAGAACCCGTCCGCGACGAGCCGCTCGCGCGCGCGTTCGGCAACCAGCTCCTGCGCGCACGGGCAGGCGGTCATGCCCGTCGCCGACACCCCGACCGTGCGCCGCGTCCCACGCTCGAAGGCCACCGCCCGCCCGTAGAGCGTGTAGAGCTCCTGCGTGTGCACGCCCGAGACCGGCGCGGGCTTGTGCTCGGGGTAGCGCGCCGCGATCGTCACCTCTGCGCGCTCGGCCCCCTGGCGGGCGCGCACCAGCTCTGCGATGTGCTGGGCGAGCGTCTCGGCCCGGAAGGTCGACTCGCTGAGCACGACCTCGCCGATCGCCTCGTTGACGACCTCGTCGAAGCGCGACATGTGCGCTCCCTTCTGATCGCGGCTGAGGTCGACGAAGCACTCCAGCCGCGCGAAGAAGGTCTCGTCGCGAATGCGCACGACCTTCTCGACGCCGGTCACCCCCACGCGCGAGAGGCCGACGGGGACCCTCGGTGGGCGCGCCTGCACGTCGGCACTTGCACCCTCTTGCTGAAGCGGCGCGAGGTTGGGCTTGGTCACCTGCATGGGGCGCCAGCCTAGCGCGCGTCGGCTGTCGGTCCTAAGCCCCGGACGAAAGGCCCGCACGACGGTTGGCTGCGCGAGCGCAGATTCTGGTATCACTCGGCACTCTGCTCGTCGCGCAACTCCCGGGATCAGAGGGAATCGGGCCGGCGAGCCGGGCAGATGCGGCCAGATGGCATCGCCACCTCCGCAGGCGGACTAGGCTCATAGGCAGGGAGGTCGAGGCGGACCGCGCTTCGATGGGTAGAGGGATCGTGGGGGTCCAGGTTGAGCGAGCAGGTTGAGGGTCTGTCGATCGCCACGGACGAGCCGGGGGAAGTGCCGAGCGTGCGCCGCGGGGAGCTGCCGCGAGCCGAGCTCGACCTGGCGATCGAGCCGAGCGTGGACTCCCTGCGCCTGTACCTGCGCTCGATCGGGCGCGTGCCGCTGTTGGCGGCCGAGGAGGAGGTGTCCCTGGCCAAGCGGATCGAGCGCGGCGACATCGCCGCCAAGCAGCACATGGTCGAGGCGAACCTGCGCCTGGTCGTCTCGATCGCCAAGGGCTACGTCGGGCGCGGGCTGACCCTGCTGGATCTGATCCAAGAGGGGTCGCTGGGGCTGATCAGGGCGGTGGAGAAGTTCGACTACCGCCGCCACTACAGGTTCTCCACCTACGCGACCTGGTGGATCCGCCAGGCGGTGACCCGGTCGCTCGCCGACAAGGGACGGACGATCCGCATACCCGTGCACATGATCGAGCGGCTGAACAGGCTCCTGCACGCCGAGCGACGGCTGATCCAGCAGCTCGGGCGCGAACCGAACGCCGCCGAGATCGCCGCGGAGCTCAAGTGCTCGGTCTGCGAGGTGCGCGATCTCATGAGCCTGGCCCAACAGCCGGTCTCCCTCGAGAAGCCGGTGGGCGAGGAGGACGACTCGGCGCTCGGCGACTTCGTCGAGGACGTCTCCGCGCGCTCGCCGTTCGAGATCGCATCCGAGGCGCTTCGCCGAGAGAGGGTCACGCGCGTGCTGTCCTCACTGCCGGCACGCGAGCGCGAGGTGATCGAGATGCGCTATGGGATCGCCGACGGGCGGGCGCGCACATTGGAAGAAGTGGGTCGCGCCTTCAACATATCCCGCGAGCGCGTCCGCCAGATCGAGACGCGCACGCTGAAGAAGCTGCAGAGCCTGCCCGATGCCCAGGAGCTGCGCGAGGCCTCCTAGGCACCCGCGCGCGCGGCAGCGGGCGCCTGCCGCCCGATCGGATAGTCCCTAAACTGACTGCCGCCCCGGCGGGGTTCCCGAGCGGTCAAAGGGGAGGCGCTGTAAACGCCTTGGCTCTGCCTTCGCAGGTTCGAATCCTGCCCCCGCCATTGTTCCCGTTGCGAAGCGACTCCCCGCCCAACGAGCGAAGCATGTCCGGGTCGATGTCGGCCTCGATGTGCACCCGACCCTCGATCTTGTCGTAGGTCACGTCGAGATCGTCGCTACACGGGGAGATGGGCGGGTCTTGCCTTGTCGGCTCGCCCATTTCGCCAGGGGAGGCGGGCGGGCTTCGCCTTGTGGTTCGCCTGCCTCCCCAACATCTGAGCCGACTTCGGTCGTTGCCCCACTTACAATGTGCTGCGTGCTGTCGCTGGGTCAGATCAACCACCTTCTGTTGCGCCGTCGGCGACTCACTGCGCTGCTTGGCGTGATCGTTGTCATGGGCGTAGCTGCCCTTGACACGCACGCCGCCCTACCCGAGCACCACGACCGGCACGGCGTTGCGACGGTATGCATCGCCGGCTTGTCGATCGCAACGCTCGCTGGATTGGCCTGGGCCATGAAGCGCTTGATCAGTCCGGTGGCGTTTCTGCGCCACTCCCGCGTTGCGCACTGGCACACCAGCGTTGCGACGGAACCTCCAAGACCTGCCGCTCGTGCCGGCCCTCTCGGGTCGGTTGTCCTTCGACGTTGACTTGGCCACACGGCGAATCCGCCGCCATCAGTTGGCCCTGCGCTCGTGCCGTTCTCGGGCGCGCAAATACGTCGAAGGAGGTCGCTATGTCCGAAACCCTGCGGAAGCTGCACCCGGCCAAGGTGCGCAACGCCCTACGTCGCCGCTGGTTCG
>Ga0209048_10000284_pt1 | contig 55832 bp, 54 predicted proteins | sample FrelakmetCRP12CR_FD_187146 | JGI IMG/M metagenome (GOLD analysis project Ga0209048, IMG submission 187146) | Freshwater lake sediment microbial communities from the University of Notre Dame, USA, for methane emissions studies - CRP12 CR (SPAdes)... | ecosystem: Environmental > Aquatic >...
GGGAGATCGGCCCGCTGGCCGGTCACGACGGAGAGCTGACCGGCACGGCGCGCGCCCAGGGCAGGGACGTAGCGCTGCACCTGCAGGCTGCTCCCGAGCTGCAGGTGCGCGGACTGGAGGGCCTCGCGCTTCAGACGGCCTGCGGCCGTGAGCTGAGCCTGGACCGCGGCCCCGGCGGCCTGCACGCCCGCGTGCACGACGCGCGAGGGGAGCGCGAATGGACGATCCCGGGAGCCTCGCGCGGCGAGACCGGGATCCTCGGTGAGGGCATCCGCCAGGCGCTCTTGCGCGACCCCACCTATGCACCCGCTCTGAGGGCCGCCGAGGCGATGCTGCCTTGACCCACCTGACGACCTGCGTCGACGCCGACGCTGTCGCCGCGCGGGCGGCTGGCCAAATCGCGCGCCGGCTGGGGCAGGCGCGCCTGCAGGCCGGCGTGGCGCACGTCGCGCTCAGCGGCGGCAGCTCCCCAAAGCGCACGTATGAACTGCTGGCCGCCGAGCCGGCAGACCTCGTGGGCGTCGAGGTGTGGTTCGCCGACGAGCGCTGCGTCACGCCCGAGCACGAAGACAGCAACTACCGGCTCGCCGCCGAGACCCTGCTTGAGCCGAGTGGAATCCCGCCCGAGCGGGTCCATCGCATGGAGGGAGAGCTCGGCCCCGATCTGGGTGCACGCGACTACGCCGAGGCCCTGCTCGCGCACGTCGCGCCGGTCGAGCGTGGACTGCCCGTGCTCGACCTCGTCGTGCTCGGCATCGGTCCGGACGGGCACGTCGCCTCGCTGTTCCCCGACGCCGCGACGCTGGATGCCCCGGAGCAGGCCGTGTGCCTCGGCGTGCGCGACTCGCCCAAGCCGCCCCCCGAGCGCATAACGCTGAGCCTCGCGGTGCTGCGGGCGGCGCGGGCCTGCCTGGTGCTGGCCACCGGCGAGGGCAAGGCCGATGCGGTCAATGCGATGCTCGCCGAGCCGAGCCGCCGTTGCCCCGCGAGCCTGCTCAGGCGAGAGCGCCTGACGGTGATCGTCGACGACGCCGCTTCGCCGTCGCCTGTCCCGAAATGAGAAGCGCCACGGCGCGCGGCGGGCGCGCCCCGGATGCGCGCCCTGGATGAGACGGGCGCGCTGCAGTCGACCCCCGGAGCAGGCGCAGGCCAGCGAAGTTCGTACAGTTGGGGTCGCCAGAGTCATGGGCACCCTCGCCACCACCATGCCCCACCCCGCCGCCGACCCGAGCCCGGAGCAGGCCCTCGCGGCGCTTCAGCAGGCACGGCGCGACACGCTCGCGCTCGTGGCGCCGCTCGCCGAGGAGGATCTCGAGCGTGTGCATTCGCCGATCATGAGCCCGCTCGCCTGGGACCTCGGCCACATCGCAGCCTACGAGGACCTGTGGCTGGCCCATCGCCACGCAGGGATGCCGCTGCTGCGCCCCGACCTGGCCGACACCTACGATGCCTTCGAGACCCCCCGCGCGGTCCGTGGCGAGACCAAGCTGCTCGGACCGGCCGATGCCCGCGCCTACCTGGAGGCGGTGCGAGCACGGAGCGCCACCGCGATCGCCCGCCGCGGGATCGGCGACGGGGCCATCTGCGAGATGGTGCTGCGCCACGAGCTGCAGCACTGCGAGACCATGCGCCAGACGCTCGCGATCGCCGACCTGCTCGGACCCGAGGACCGAGCGAGGGCGAACCGGCCGCTGCCAAGCCCGCCGGACGGAGATGGGTCCGGACGGCTCGAGATGCCCGCCGGGCCGTTCGAGATGGGCGCCGGGCCGCAGGCGTTCGCCTACGACAACGAGCGCCCACGCCACACGGTGGAGGTGCCCGCCTTCCAGATCGACCGGCGCCCGGTCACACGCGAGAGCTGGACGAGCTTCAGCCGGGACGGGGGCTACGAGCGGCGCGAATGGTGGTCGGATGAGGGGTGGGCGTGGAAGGAGCAGCACGGCATCAGCCAACACCGCGCCATCGCGGCGGCCCACCACGAGGCGCCGGCGTGTCATGTCAGCTGGTTCGAGGCCGACGCCTTCGCCAGAGCGCACGGCGCGCGCCTGCCGACCGAGGCGCAGTGGGAGAAGGCGGCGCGCAGCGCCCCGCGGGCGCTGGAAGCGGTCGGCTACGTCTGGGAGTGGACGCGATCCCGGTTCGGCGGCTACCCGGGGTTCGTCGCCTATCCCTACCGCGAGTACTCCGAGGTCTTCTTCGGCGAGGCCTACCGCGTGCTGCGGGGCGGCTCATGGGCCACCAGCCCCCGCGTGGCGGGCCCCACCTTCCGCAACTGGGACCTCCCTCAACGCCGCCAGATCTTCGCGGGCCTGCGCCTGGCCTGGGACGTGACGTGAGCGTACGCCACCCCTCTTCGCGAACGCCGACCGGACCGGCACGCGCCGGGTCCGCCCAGCGGCCGGATCTCGATAGTGTTCGCCAGACCGGGAACGCCTGATGGAGCCGCTCACGCCACCAGAGACCGTCATCGAGACCGCGATCCGTATCGACTCGCATCTGGGCGGCGCCCACGAACGCTCGCTCGCCGACGACGTGCTCGACGGCCTCACACGGCCCTTCAAGGAGCTGCCTCCCAAGCACTTCTACGATGCCCGCGGCGCCGAGCTGTTCGACCGCATCTGCGAGCTGCCCGAGTACTACCCGACGCGCGCCGAGCGCGCGATCTTGGAGGAGCGGGCCGACGAGCTCGCCACGCTGACCAACGCGGCCGAGCTAGTCGAGCTCGGCTCGGGCACGGCGGCCAAGACACGCGTGCTGCTGGACGCTTTGCACGCGGCCGGCACGCTGACCCGCTACATCCCGATGGACGTCACCGAGAGCATGGTGCGCGACTGTGCCGAGGAACTCACCAGCGAGTACCCGGGCCTTCAGGTGCACGGCGTGATCGGCGACTTCGAGCGTCATCTCGACCACGTGCCGTCGGCGGCCGGGCCCCGGATCGTTGCGTTCCTGGGCGGCACCATCGGCAACTTCCCGCCCGGCAGCCGCCGTCGCGTCCTGCGTGAGATCGCGCGACTGCTCGGCCCGGAGGACCACCTGCTGATGGGCACCGACCTGGTCAAGGACCGCGTGGCACTGGAGGCCGCCTACGACGACGCGCAGGGCGTCACGGCCGAGTTCAACCGCAACGTGCTGCGCGTGCTGAATCGCGAGCTCGGGGCCGAGTTCGACCCCGAGGACTTCGACCACGTCGCCCTGTTCGACCCCCAGCACGAGTGGATCGAGATGCGGCTGCGCGCACGGCGGGAGCACACCACGCTCGTGCGCGACCTTGACCTGCCGGTGCACTTTCGCGCGGGCGAGGAGCTGCGCACGGAGATCAGCGCCAAGTTCACGCCCGAGCGGGTTGAGTCCGATCTCCGGGCGGCTGACCTCGAGCTCGTGCGCTGGCTCACCGACCCGGATGAGCTGTTCGCGCTGACCCTGTCCAGGCGCATCTCGCCCGAGACCACCCTATGAGGATCGAGGGCGCCTCGGCAATCGTCGTCGGCGGTGCCTCCGGGCTCGGCGAGGCGACGGCGCGTCGCCTGCACCGGCAGGGCGCGGTGGTGACCTTGGCGGACGTCAATGCGGAGAAGGGCGCGGCGCTCGCGTCGGAGCTGGGCGTCGAGTTCGCCGCCTGCGACGTGCGCGAGGAGGATCAGGTGCAGGCGGCGGTGCAGAAGGCCGCGGAAGCCGACGGGGGACTGCGCATAGCGGTGTGTTGCGCCGGGACCGGCTGGGCCCAGAAGGTTGCCGGCTCCAAGGGCCCCCATCCGTTGATGCCGTTTGAGACGATCGTCTCGATCAACCTGATCGGGACGTTCAACGTGCTTCGCTTCGCCGCCGCGGCGATGATCGACAACGACCCGGAGGAGATGGACGAAACCGGGGGCGCCGTGCCCGACGGCGAACGGGGCGTGTGCGTGAACACCGCCTCGATCGCCGCCTACGACGGCCAGGTCGGCCAGATCGCCTACTCTGCCTCGAAGGGCGGCGTCGTCGCGATGACCCTCCCCGCGGCGCGCGATCTCGCCCAGTACGGGATCAGGGTCAACACGATCGCCCCCGGCCTGTTCGACACGCAGTTGCTCGCCGCGCTGCCGGAGGAGGCGCGTCAGAAGCTGGGCGCGGGCGTCCCCTACCCGCAGCGCCTGGGCCGGCCCGCCGAGTACGCACAGCTCGTCTGCCAGATCGTCGAGAACCGCATGCTCAACGGCGAGACGATCCGGCTCGACGGCGCGCTGCGTATGCCTCCCCGCTAGAGGCGCTCGACCAGCATCGCCATGCCCATGCCGCCGGCGACGCACATCGACTCGATTCCGTAGGTCTCATCCAGCGTCTCTAGGTCGTTGAGCAGCGTCGTCATGATGCGCGCTCCGGTCATTCCGAACGGATGCCCGAGCGCGATCGCCCCGCCGAAGGGGTTGAGCTTCTCGTCGTCGATCTGAAGCTCCTCTTTGCAGGGCACGATCTGGGCGGCGAACGCCTCATTGATCTCGACCACGTCGATGTCCGCCATCGTCATCCCGGTGCTCTTCAGCAGCTGCTGAATCGCGGGGATCGGGCCGAGGCCCATGATCTCCGGGCGGATCGCCGCCACGGTGGACGCCAAGATCCGGGCTTTCGGTTTGCACCCGAGCTCCTTGGCCCTGTCCTCGGACATGATCAGCAGAGCGGCCGCGCCGTCGTTGAGCGGGCAGGCGTTCCCGGCGGTCACGGTGCCGCCCTCCCTGAACACCGGCGAGAGCGCCGCGAGCTTCTCCATCGTGGTACCGGGCCGCGGGCCGTCATCGCGGCTCACGACCGTCTCGGGGACGTCGATCTCGTTGCCCTCCTTGTCGACGTCCTTGTGGGCCGGGACCGTCACGGGGACGATCTCCCTGTCGAAGTGCCCGTTGTTGACTGCCTCGACCGCGCGGGTCTGGGACACCACGGCCCATTCGTCCTGCGCCTCGCGGCTGACGTCGCAGCGCTCGGCCACGTTCTCGGCCGTCATGCCCATCGGGATATAGACGTCGTAGGCGGCGCCCTCGGAGCCGTCGACCGCGTGGTTGAACTCGAACTCGGCCCCCCCGCCCGCGCGCGAGACCGCCTCGACACCGGCGGCGATGTAGGTGTCGCCCTCGCCGGACTTGATCGCGTGGAACGCCATCCGCGTAGTCTGCAGCGAGGACGCGCAGAAGCGGTTGACCGTGCATGCCGGCACGTGGTGGTCGATGCCGGCGAGCAGCGCGGCGACGCGCCCGACGTTGTAGCCCTGCTCGCCCTCGCAGAAGCCGCAGCCCATCATGATGTCGCCGATCGAGCCCTGCTCGAGCTCGGGGTTGCGCTCGATCAGGGCCTTCAGCGGGATCGCGGCGAGGTCGTCGGCGCGAACCGACTTCAGCGACCCCTTACCGGCTCGCCCGATGGGCGTGCGGATGGCGTCGACTATGACTGCTTCGGGCATGGGGACTTGTCTCCTTGGTCGGGGTACCGGGACACTACAAGTCGAGACGACTCACGCCCAGCTCGTCGAACCCCACATGGTGCGCGAGCTCGTGGCGCACCGTGCGCGTCACCTGTTCACGCAGCAGGTCCGGATCGCGACCGAAGTCCCGACGCAGCGTGTCGCGGAAGATCACGATCCGGTCGTGGTGGTCGTCTCGGGTGGCGCCATCCCCCTGATAGAGCCCATAGGCCCCTCGGCGGCGTCCGCCGTCGGAGATGACGACCGCCACGTGGGACAGCGCGTTGCGCAGGAGGTCGGGCAGGTCATCGAGCGCGTCGCGCACGAGCTCCTCGAAGTCGCGGTCGTCGAGCGGATCGAGCTCCATGAACTCGTTTTCCCCGGGGTCCCACGCCAGCCCTTCGCGTGCGAGCTCCTCGGAGTGGCGCACGATCTCCTCGAACTCCGTCTCTGACTCCGGATCGCGCCAGCCTGCCAGGCGCACGGCGACGAAGGCCGCCACGCCCATCAGTACCGCTGCGACGATCACGCCGAGCGCGACGTCCTCGAGTGCCCGGACCGCGCCGATCGTGCTGAAGCCCTGACCGACGACGATCACGACCAGGCCCAGCGACAGCGCGATCAGCGCCGCCACGCCGACGCGACGAACGTGGCGGAGGGCGCCTGGCGAGGACGACGCGCGCACCGGGTCGCCCTACTTGAGCGTTCGGGCGATAACGAGACGCTGGATCTCGTTCGTGCCCTCGTAGATCTGGGTGATCTTCGCGTCTCGCATCATGCGCTCCACCGGGTACTCCTTCACATAACCGTAGCCGCCCAGCACCTGGACCGCCTCGACGGTCACGGCCATCGCCGTGTCCGAGCAGAAGACCTTCGCCATCGAGGAGTACTTGGCCCGCTGCGGGTGGTTCTGGTCGGCCAGTGCGCAGGCCTTGTATAGCAGCTCGCGACCAGCGGCCGTGTGTGTTTCCATGTCCGCCAGCTTGAACTGGATCGCCTGGAACTCGTTGATCGCCTTTCCGAACTGCCTGCGCTCCCGGGCATAGGCAACCGCGTAGTCGGTCGCGCCCTGGGCGATCCCCACTGCCTGGGCGGCGGCCCCCAGACGGGTGCGCTCGAGCGTGCCGAGCGCGACGGACAGGCCCTTGCCGACATCGCCGATCACGTTCTCTGAGGGAACCCGAACCTCGTCGAAGATCGGCTGGCCGGTGGGCGAGGCCCGGATGCCGAGCTTGTGCTCGAGTTTGCCGATGCTGAATCCCGGCCTGTCGGCCTCGACCACGAAAGCGGTCATCCGCCGCGCTTCGCGGTCGGTGACCGCGAAGCAGATATAGAAGTCGGCCACTCCTAGGTTCGTAATCCAGTTCTTCGTGCCGCTTATCAGCCACTCATCGCCCTCTTTGACCGCGATCGTTTTCATCCCCGCCGGGTCCGACCCGGCCTCGGGCTCCGAGAGCGCGAACGCCGGCGACCACTCGCCCGTGGCGCAGCGCGGAAGGAATCGCTGCTTCAGCTCATCCGAGCCGAACAGCTGGATCGGCAGCGTGCCCAGCTCCTGCACCATCAGGATCAGCGCGCACGCCGCGTCGACCTTCGCGATCTCCTCGACCGCCATGTTCAGCATCAGCGTGCCCGTCCCCGTTCCCCCGTACTCGACCGGGAACGGCAGGCCGAGGATGTCCTGCTCGGCCAGGACCTTGCGAATGTCCCAGGGGTATTCACCCCGCTCGTCGATCTCGGCCGAGCGCGGGGCGATCCGCTCACGGGCGATCTGCCCGATCGTGGCACACAGGTCGAGGTTCTCCTGGGGAATCGTGTAGACGCCGCTCACCGCCTGCATGCGCCCTGATCCTAGTGATGATCCGCCCGCTCCGTGCCACCGGCCGCCAAGGCCCCGTGATCGACCACGCCGAGCAGGGCTTCCCGGGCGCGCTTGGGATTCGCCTGACGGTACGCTCAACGGATGGGCGCAACCGGCGAGCCTGGCGAGATCGAGGTCGACCCCGAGCTGGTGGCCGGCTGGCTCGGCGAGGATCCGGGCCCGCAGGTGATCGACGTGCGCGAGTCCTACGAGCACGAGGCCGGCCACATAGACGGCACCCGCCACATCGAGCTGGTCGCGCTGACCGCACAGGCGGCCGCGGTCGAGCGCGACCGACCCGTCGTCTTCTACTGCCGCGTCGGGCAGCGGTCGGACATGGCCGCCCGGGCGTTCCGGGCCGCGGGCTTCGACGCCTATTCCATGAGCGGCGGTCTGCGACGATGGGCCGCGGAGGGCAGGCCGCTGACACCCGCGGGCGGCTACGTGGCAGAGCACTGAGACAGGAGACGCCGATGCAAGGATCCGAGTACCCGAAGGTGAGCGCCGGAGAGGGCTATGCCGTGGGAGATCTCGACGCGCTGGGCGAGGGCTACGGGTTTCGCAAGGTCCGCAAGGGGCTGGGCGTGACGGCGTTCGGCGTGAACGCGATCGTGATGCCCCCCGGCTATGAGTCCGGGCTGCACTCTCACGAGCGCCAGGAGGAGCTGTACTTCGTCCACCGCGGCACGATCGAGATGGAGTTCGGAGACGGCTCTGTCGAGCGCCTGGAGCAGGGCGCGTTCGCGCGCGTCGACGCCACCACCGCACGCAAGGTGCGCAACGTCGGCGATGGGGACGCCATCTACCTGTGCGCGGGCGGCAAGGATGGCTACGTCGGCCGCGACGGGCGCGTCGCGGAGGGTGAACCACGCGTCAGCGGGCCTCCCGGCGCCGGCGGCTTCACGACCCCCTGACGGCCTCGGCGGCGCGGTCGAGGGCCGGGGCCGGCATGCCTGAGACGCTTCGCATAACACCCGAGCTCGACATCCCCCTGGCGGAGATCGAGCTGCGCGCAAGCCGCTCCTCGGGTCCGGGAGGACAACACGCCAACGTCACCGCCTCCCGCGTGGAAGCCAGCTTCGACGTGCTCGCCTCGGCCGCGCTGAGCGAGGAGCAGCGCGCGCGCGTGCTGGCCCGCGCAGGGCCCCGGCTGGTGGCAACGGCCCAGGACGAGCGCTCGCAGAGCCGCAACCGGGCACTGGCCCTCAGCCGGCTCGCCGATCGGCTGGCCCGGGCCCTCGCCGTACCGCGCAAGCGGCGTGCGACCCGCCCCACTGCCGCGTCGCGCGTCAGGCGGCTCGACTCCAAGCGTCGCGCGAGCCGCCGCAAGCTCGAACGACGGCCCCCCGAGGAATCGTAGGGCGCGATCCGCCGGCATGCGACCACGTCCCCGGGACCGACCGCGGCTGCCCTTCAGGGCGCCCGCGGCTCGGCGCGGCGGGGATGCTAGTTCAGAAGCTCCTTCACATACCTGCCGTGCAGGCGGCCGAGCGCCGTCCTCTCGGGATGGAAGCCGATCGCGTTCCAGAGCAGACCCGACGCGGGCGCCCAGGCGATGATCAGGTAGGCCCCCAGGACGAGCGCGGCGGCTCGCAGCCGGCGCGACCTCGACAGGGCCGCGAGCGGAAGCACCCAGAGCACGTACCACGGCAGCACCCAGCTGAGCGTGACCAGCAGCGCGACGCCCGCCCAGCCGGACGCCGTCACCGCGTCGCGCCGGCGGAAGGCCTGCACGCAGCAGAGCAGCACGGCCACCGCGAGCACGGCGCTCAGCACGGCGTGCAGGGACTGGGTCTCGCCGCCGCTGCCGAGCGCCAGGCCGATCAGGTTGGGCACGCTCAGGATGGTGACCAGCCGGCTCTGCGTGCTCAGATCGGGGATGTGCAGGCCGAACGCGGCAAGGCTCGCGGCGCCCAGCACGGTGGCCGCCGCCGCCATGCCGAGCACGACCTGGGTCAGCCGCCTTGGAGATCTGAGCAGGCTCGCGAGCACGACCGGGATCAGGACCCCCGCGGACGCCTTGATCGCAGCCGCAGTCACGAACGCGGCGCCCGCGCCGATCTCCAGTGCAGAGAGCGGGAGCAGCCATCGGGCCGGTCCGCCCGCCGCCGGCTCGCGCTCGCGCGCCGCCCCCTTCGGGCCCCCGCGGGCACGGGCCAGGAGCAGCAGGTAGAAGCCGAGCACGACGAGGAGGACCATCAGGAAGTCGTTGTGGTCACCCCCCAATCCCCAGACCAGCACGATCGGGTTCAGCCCGACGAGCACGATCGCGGCGGTGGCGTCGCGGTCCAGCAGCCGCGCGCACTTCCAGACCAGGAAGATCGTCGCCAGGCTGGCCACCATCAGGATGCCCTTGAGGGCCCAGAACGAGGCGGCCACACCGAGCGGCACGACGGCGAACGTCAGCAGCGTGAAGAGCGGCCCGTACGGGCTCAGCAGCTGATGCCAGTTGCTGACGTCGAAGCTCGGGTCGTTGTGGGGCTCGAGGATCGGGATCGTCGTGTAGGGGTTGAGGTGGTGCACGACTCCCATGCGCCCGTAGTTGATGTAGTTGAAGACGTCCGTCAGCGCCAGTGGAGGTGCGAGCAGGAAGATCGCGTGCACGGCGACGATCGTCGCTATCACCCAGCGGGCGCGCAGCCGCGGCGCGTAGGCGAGCCCCAGCAGGTAGCTCGCGTACATGATCACGAGCGCGCCGGTGAACAGGTACTTGAGGGTCGTGCCGCTGCGCGTCAGCCCCGGCCAGGCGCCCCCCAGCGGACCGGCCATCCAGCGCGGGAAGAAGCTTGCATGGCTCGTCGGCGAGAGGATGCTCGGCCGGTTGGCCGCCAGCACGACGACCAGCAGGCTGCAGGCGACGATGACCAGCAGCGCCAGCGCGCCGAGACGCATCTCCCTGCTCGTGTCGGCAAGCGCTTCGGCGCGCCTGCCCAGGAACCCACGGGCGCCCGCGACCCGCGTGCCTGCCGGCGAATCGCGGAGGGGAAGTGTTGTCGCGTCGCCCGACATGCGTGAGGGCCCGCCGAAGCGAGCCCTCAAAGGTTAGAACCTATGTCGCCGCGGTCAGATCGACTGAACGTTCACGGCCTTGGGGCCCTTGTCGCCCTGCTCGGGGTCGTAGGACACCTTGGCGCCCTCCTGCAGCGAGCGATAACCCTCGCCGTTGATCCCGGTGTGATGAACGAACAGGTCCTTGTCGCCGTCATCGGGGGTGATGAAACCGAACCCCTTGTCGTCGCTGAACCACTTTACTGTGCCAGTAGGCATTGTCTGGAACTCCTCCACGGTATGTGCGTGCTGCTACGCGGAGGATGCTGCTCAGAGCTTCGACCTGCGAGCGCTTGCACTACTTTTCGCCGGTCTTTTCTGCCGGCCATTCCCATTGACCGTAGCAGGTCCCCCCGCCGGCTTGTTGTGGACATGTTGCGAACTGGACGATCGGCCCGTTCGGAGCGGACGGGAGGCGGAGCCTGCTCCGTACGCCGCAGACGCGTCTAGGGTGGTTCGATGGACGTCGCGGCTGACCCGCATCCCCGGCTCGTTCGGCCAAGCCACCGGTGCTGAGGCGCCTGCTTCCGCCCGGTGATCCGGCCACCGTCGAGGAGATCGTCGAGGGCCTGGGGTTGCGCGAGCGGCCTGCCACCCCCGCCCGGCGCCCCTATCTCCTGCTGAACATGGTGAGCACCGCTGACGGGCGCGTGACCCTGGGCGGGCGCTCGGGCCCAATCGGCGGCCAGGCCGATCGGGAGCTGTTCCACGAGCTGCGCGCGAGCGTGGACGGCGTCATGGCCGGAGCTGGCACCGTGCGCGCCGAGCGCTACGGCAGGATCATCCGCGATCAGTCGCGCAGGCGCCGCCGGCGCGAGCGCGGCCTGAGCGAGGAGCCGCTCGCCTGCGTGGTCTCCGCCCGCCTCTCGCTGCCGCCCGACCTCCCGCTGCTCGCCGACCCGGCGGCCAGGGTGGCAATCGTGACCTCCTCTCAGGCGAGCCTGCCCGAGAGTGCGGCTCACGTGGACTACGTGCGGGCCGAGCGCAACGGGTCGCTGGACCTGCCCGTGGCGCTTTCCGAGCTGAGCGAGCGGTTCGCCGTGCGCACGCTTCTGTGCGAGGGGGGCCCTCACCTGAACTCCCAGCTGCTGGCCGCCGGGCTCGTGGACGAGCTGTTCCTCTCCCTCTCGCCGAAACTGGCCGGGGGCGATCCGACAACGGGCGAGAGCCTGCGAATCCTCGCCGGCGCGGAGCTCGACCCGCCAGTCGAGCTGGAGCTGCTGGGCGCACTCGAGAGCGACTCCGCGGTCTTCCTGCGCTACGGCGTGTGCTCCTTCACCTCGGCGGCGCGCGTCTGACTGGAGACGATGGCCAGCAGTTCGCTGGCCAGCTGACGCCCCTGCGTGGCAACCCTCGGGGTGGCGGCGATGCGAACCACGACCTCCTCCCCGTCGAGCTCCTCCAGGGTGATGCGCGGCGCATCGCGCAGAGGCGTCTGGAGCGACTTCTCCAGGATCTCCTGCAGGTCGCTCGGCGTCATGCCCGGGCGTAGCCGCGCGCGCAGGTTGACCGCGTCGGGCTCCCTGACGGGCAGCACCGCGACGTTCAGCACGACGCTGTTGGGCACCATGATCGAGTCATCGCCCCTGGCGAAGGTGGTGTAGAGGAGCCCGAGCGAGCTCACGGTCCCCTCGAGCTGACCGGCGAGCGGTCCGCCCTGCAGACGCACGCGGTCGCCCACGCTGAACGGCCTGGCACTGAGCAGCACCGTGCCGGCGATCACGTTGCCGAGCGTCTGCTGGGCCGCGAGACCCAGGATCACCGCCGTGAACGCACCTCCGAGGGCGAGCGTTTTCGCTTCGATCCCCGCCACGCTCAGCGCCACCAGCAGGGCCAGCCCGACCGTCACCAGGCGGATCAGGAACCCCACCGTCCCGGCCGTGGCCGGATCCATGCGACGGAACAGCCACGGCCCGAGTGCGCGGCCGAGGTCTCGCGCGATCGCCCAGCCGAGGGCCAGCAGCACCACCACGGCCGCGATGCGCACCGCCGTGTTGACGCCGAGCAGGCTCTGGCGGTGTTCGTAGACGAGCACCACGCCCACGAACAGCGGGATCAGCAGCAGCGCCTCAAGCCGGGCGCGTTTCACCGCGCGCGGGTCGGTCTGCTGCTTCAGCCCGACCTCCCGCCACGCATGGCTGCGGGTCTCGAACATCTTCGATGGGGTTCTTGGTGCGGGCATAGGCTCTTGAATGATGGCGGCCCGAGGCCGGGTGGTAGGCCCTGGGCGCGATCGTGCTCTACCATCGGGCGCCATGAACGTGGACCGTCGCAAGCTCGTCATCCCGGCCATCGTGCTCGGGATCCTGTTCCTGGTACTGGCCGTGATCTACTTCGCCGAGCCCGCACACTCGCTGCCGTCCTTCTTCCCCGGCCACGTTTCGGCCACGGGCTCGGAACCCAACCACCACCACACCAAGCACGGCATCGCCGCGCTCGTCCTGGCGCTCGGCTGCTTCGCGTTCGCCTGGTTCCAGACCGGGCCGAAAGCCGACAAGGCCGGCTCGGCCGGATCGCAGGCCTAGGCCGACCGGAGCCCAAACGCGGGTCTTGCCGGACGGGGAACGCGACGGTCCTGGGCGCCGAGCGGTCCTAGGCGCCGAGCGCGAACGCCACCGTGCAGGCTGAGCCGACCACGATGCAGTAGATGCCGAACGGCGTGAGCCGATTGGTCTCGAAGTACCTGAGCAGGAACTTGACCGCGAAGAACGTCGTGACCGCCGCACACACGCCGGCGACGAGGGCCTGTCCGCGCACGCCGTTGCCCTCGCTGCCGAGCAGTTCGGGCAGCTTGAGCGCCGCCGCGGCGAGTATCACCGGGGTTGCGAGAAGGAAGCTGAAACGCGCGGCGTCCTCGTTGGAGAGCCCGACGAGCAGACCCCCTCCCATCGAGAAGCCCGACCGCGAGATGCCCGGGATGAGCGCCGCGACCTGCGCCGTACCGACCTTGATCGCCTGACCCCAGCTGAGCTTCGCAATGCGCTCGTCGCCGTCGCCCAGGTAGTCCCCCGGACGCGGCGGGCGTCTGCGCAGCCGCTCGAACATGAGCAGCGCGATCCCGTTGATGATCAGGAAGAACGCCGCCGTCTGCGGTGAGGCGAACAGTTTGCGCAGCGGAGTCTCAAGCAGCAGGCCGATGATTCCCACCGGAATCGTCGCCGCGATCAACAGCCACCCCAGGCGGGCGTCCACGTCGTCGTCGCGGATCTCGCGAATCTGAAGCGATCGCCACAGCCCCTTGGCGATCCTGACCCAGTCGCGCAGGAACAGCCCCAGCAACACAAGCGCCGTGCCGAGGTGCGTGGCGACCAGGAAGGTCAGGAAGAACTTGTCGTTCTGGTGGATGTTCCAGCCGGCCAGGCTGGGCAACACGACGCCGTGACCGAGGCTCGAGATCGGGAACGGCTCGGCGATCCCCTGGGCGATGCCGAGGATCACCGCCTGCAGATAGGAGATCGGTTCGTGCACCGGCGCGACAGCTTATGGATTGCCGCCGACGAAGCCTGCCACTGCTGCGGTGAACCACGACTGTCCGGTCAGCGCGCCAGGGACGGATCATGGCAACGGGCCGCGGCGGGTGCGATCGACGGGGCTCCGCGAGGAGCCCAGGGCGACGGTTCACCGCGACTGGTCGACCGCGACCGCTCACCGCGTCGCGGTGGCCCGAGCGCGTACCCTCTCGACGATGCCGGCGGATGGCCCTCGGACCGAGCCGTCGCTCGCGGAGATCGCGCGGCAGTGGGGCCGGATCGGAGGCGTGGGGTTCGGCGGTCCGCCGGCGCACATTGCGCTGTTGCGGGAGTTGTGCGTCGAGCGTCGCCAGTGGCTGACCGACGCCAACTTCGAGCGGGCGGTGGCCGCCACCAACCTGCTGCCCGGCCCGGCCTCGACGCAACTCGCAATCTACTGCGCCTGGCGGCTGCGCGGCCCCGAGGGGGCAGTACTCGGCGGGCTCTGCTTCATCCTGCCCGGCCTGGCCCTGATCCTCGCCCTCTCGGCTCTGTTCCTGTCGGGGTCGCCACCGCCCTGGCTGCGCGGCGCGGGTCTGGGAGCGGGCGCCGCGGTCGCCGCGGTCGCCGTGCGAGCCGGGTTGGGCGTGGCCGGTCCGATCTGGAGGCGCGTCACGGGCGGCGAGCGCCCGCGCGTGCTCGCCTACGGGCTGGTCGCCGCCGCCGTGGCTGCCACCGCGGCGCCCGCGCTCGTGCTCGTGCTGCTCGCCTGCGGCGCCGTGGAGCTCACCTGGCGGGGACTGGGCCGCGGACCGATCGGCGTGCACGCCTGGCCGCTGCTCGCCGCATCGCGCCTCGCGGGAGCACGGCGTCTCCCGGGAGCGCCCCATGCCGGATCGTCGCTCGCCCGGTGGCTGCTTCCTGGCACGCGGCTCGTCGCGGTGAGCGACCCCGGTGGGGTCGGCGCGCTGGTGTGGACGGCCCTGAAGGTGGGCGCGCTCGCCTTCGGCGGCGGCTTCGTGATCGTGCCGCTCATGCAGTCCGACGCGGTCAACACCTATCACTGGATGACCGACGGGCAGTTTCTCAACGCCGTGGCGCTTGGGCAGATCACCCCCGGGCCCGTAACCCAGACCGTGGCCGCGGTCGGCTACGCGGCCGGCGGGCTGGCGTGGGGACTGCTGGCGGCGGTCGTGGCCTTCGCGCCCTCCTTCGGTTTCATCCTGCTCGGCGCCGCGCGCTTCGAGCGTCTGCTCGCCGACGAGCGCGTGCTCGGGTTCCTGGCGGGTGCCTCCCCCGCCGCCGCGGGGGCGATCATCGGCTCATCCGTCGCGCTTGCGACGGGCATCGCCGAGACCTGGCAGTACGTAGTGCTCGCAGCCGCCGGCATCGCCCTGCTGGCCCTGAATCGCGGCGTCGTCTCAACCCTGCTGCTGGCGGGCGCCGCCGGGGCGCTCGCGGGGCTGCTGGGTGCACCGATCCCACGGGCCTGAGGAGCTCGCGCCACCAGTCCGCACGCGCCGCGTTTGACTGGCTAAGAGCCGGTCCACCGGACACGCTCGCAACGGGCCGGCGCGGCAGGGCTCAGCTCAGCAGTCAGATCGCCTAGCGGTGATTCAGCGCTGGTCGGAGATGCCCACGGTCTACCCGCCGGCACCCTCTCGGTGAAGCCGACCTGAGTCGCAAGGAGTATCTCAGCCGCCGCATCCTCGGGCGAGCACTCGCCCCCGCGGACACGCACGTCGGGATCCCTTGGAGGTTCATACGGGGAGTCGATGCCCGTTACTCCGCTTATCTCGCCGGCGAGCCCGCGTGCGTAGATCCGCTTCGGGTCGCGCTCCTGGCACAGATGCAACGGCGTGTCGATCCAGATTTCGTGAAAGCCCAGGCCCTCGGCTTCATGGATCTCCCGCGCGCGTCCCCGATCTTCCGCGTAGGGCGAGATCAGCGAGACGATCGCCACCATGCCGGCTCCGGCGATGACCGCGGCCACGTGGGCCGTGCGCCGCGCCTGCTCGGCGCGATCCTCCCGCGAGAGTCCGAGGTCGCTGCTCAGGCCCTTGCGCAGCACGTCGCCGTCGAGTACGACCGCCGCCTTGCCGAACTCGGCCAGCCTGCGCTCGAGGGCGTTGGCGACGGTCGTCTTTCCGGCCGCGGAGAGACCGGTTATCCACAGGGTGCTACCCGCGCGGTCCGGCTTTTGGTCGTCGTCGATCACGGGTTCCGAGACATCTTAGGGCTCCTGCGTCGGCTCGCCTAGCATGCCAGCCGCCGGAAGCCCGGGCCAGTGATCGAGCGCGAGCGCGCGTCGATAGTGCAAGCGCGACCTACCGAGGCACTCGGAAAGTCAAGCGAGATCACGCTCTTGGCTGAGGGTCTTCACAGCCACGTAACAAGATCATTTCCACTTGATCACAGAAACAGCCCCTTTGCAGGGGAATCTCTCTGCTATGGATGGTGAGGTCGCGGCATCACGGAAGATGGGCTGGATCGACCGTGCGGGTTGACATGCACTGCCACTCCGCGGCATCGCAGGAATCGAGGCTCGGCGTGCAGCGAGCCTTGGGGCTGCCGGAGTGCGCCACGCCACCGCAGGAGGTCTACGAGCTGGCCAAGCGGCGGGGCATGGACTTCGTGACGATCACAGACCACGACACGATCGCCGGCGCGCTCGAGCTCGCCGGCCGCCCCGATGTGTTCATCTCGGAGGAGCTGACCGCGCACTTCCGGGGAGAGCCGCAGGCCGTGCACGTCCTCTGCTACGGGATCTCCGGCGAGGACCACGAATGGCTGCAGGCCCACCGCGGCGACGTCGAGATCTGCGCCGCCTACATGTTCGAGCGGGAGATCGTCTGCGCCCTTGCCCACCCCTACTACACGGTGGGCGCGCCGCTGACGGCGCGCCACCGCCGGCGCCTGTCGCAGCTGTTCGACATCTGGGAGGTGCGCAACGGGGCGCGCGCCCGCGAGCTGAACCGCCCGGCTGCCACCTACGTCGCGACCCTCGACGGCGCCGGGATCGGAGGATCGGACGATCACGCCGGGGTCGACATCGGGCGCACCTACACCGAGTCTCCCCCAGCGCGCACTCCGGGGGAGTTCCTCGAGCACGTGCGCACCGGCAAGATCGTGGCGGGCGGGTCTCAGGGCAGCGCGGCAAAGTGGGCTCACGCAGCGATCGCGCTGGCCGCCAGGGCTCTTGGCAGCGGCGGGGGCGGCGTAGACACGCCGGCGCCCGATCCTCGCGTCGTGGCAACGATGGCGCTGCGCCTGCTGCGCGAGGGCGACGCGCGGCATGGCGCGGTGGGCGGCGACGTCACCCCCGAGGATGCCCGTTGCCTGCTGCGCGCGTGGCTCAGCGCGGTGGAGCTCGACCACCTCGACGAGCAGGGGCTGATCGCCTACATGCAGGACGAGCGCTTCAGCCACGCCGACCTGTACCGGCGGGCGTGCCGCATGCACGAGCGCAAGCTCCGTGGCGCCGTCGATCAGGCGCTGCGGGCGGCAACCGGCGACGCGGAGGTGATGCCGGCGGCCGCGGGCCTGTTCGAGAGCTGCGTCGCCGCCATCCCCTACGCGCCCGCGACCGCGTTCTTGGCGAACGAGAAGGCCAAGCTCGACGGGCGTCGCGAGGACGGCGAGACGCCGCGGGTGGCGATCCTGGCGGACGGGATAGGGAGCACACATGGGGTCACGCGGGTGATCGAGGAGATCCGCCAGCGTGGGGTTCCCGGTTTCGAGATCGAGGTTCTCGGCACCGACCCGGATGTCGATCGCCGTCTGTCGGCCGTCGCGGAGTTCGACGTGCCCTACTACCCGGGCCTGCAGATCGGGGTCCCGAGCCTGTCGGCCGCGGTGCAGACGATCGCCGAGGGATGCTTCGACGTGATCCACGTCTGCTCGCCCGGCCCGGTGGGCGCCATGGGGGCTCTCGTCAGCCGCGGGCTCGGAGTGCCGCTGGTGGGGAGCTACCACACCGAGCTCACCGCCTACGCCGGGCTGCGCTCCGGCGATCGACGGGTTGCCGATGCGATGGCATTCGGCGTGAGCGCCTTCTACGGCGCGTGCGACCTCGTGCTATCGCCGAGCCTCGCCTCCGACGCGGCCCTGGGCGAGATCGGAGTGGAGCGGGAGCGGGTCACGCGTTGGGACCGTGGCGTTGACACGGACCGCTTCGATCCGGCGCTGCGTGTGATCGACCGGACGCCGCCGGGCGCCGTCAACGTCCTGTATTCGGGGCGCATCACACACGAGAAGGGCGCCGACCTGCTCGCCGACGCGTTCCTTCAGGCTCGTGAGCGCGATCCCCGGCTGCACCTGCTGCTCGCAGGCGGCGGTCCAGAGCAGGACCGGTTGCGCGAGCGGGTCGGCGACGCGACCACGTTCCTGGGCTGGCTGGCGGGCGCAGACCTCGCCCGTGCCTACGCGAGCGCGGACATCTTCCTGTTTCCCAGTCGGACCGACACCTTCGGGCAGGTGATCCTCGAGGCGCAGGCCAGCGGCCTGGCCGTCGTGGCCGTCGCCGCGGGGGGCCCGCTGTCGCTGATCGAGGACCGTGTGAGCGGTCTGCTGCGACCGCCGGAGGCGGGCGCTCTGGCCGACGCCGTGCTCGCGCTCGCGGGCTCGCCGTCGCTGCGCAAACGCCTCGCCCGCGGGGGTCTGGCGTCGGCCAGGGGTAGGACGTGGGAGCGCGCGCTCGAGCGTCTGGCCGCGTGCTACCTGCGGGTGCTGGGCTCCGGCAAGGCAAGCGGAGCGGCCCGTGCGGCCTAGCGACATCCCGATCGCGGGCGCGCGCGGCGCGCCGGCGCAGATGGCCGTCCCCCTCGGCTCCTCACCTTGCCTGGCTGAGACCCCGAGTCGTGCCGCCATCCGGCGCGGTCTCGCTCGGCCGCGGATCGCCGTCGCCCTCCACGACATCGAGCCGGCCACGTTCGAGCGCTGCGCGCTGATCCGCGACTGGCTGGACGACCACGGCGTCGACCGGGTCACGCTGCTCGTGATCCCGGCTCGCGACCTGCATCCGCTGGGCGAGCGCTCGCCCGCGATGGCTGACTGGCTGCTCGAGCGCAGTCGGGCCGGCGACTCGATCGCCCAGCACGGCTTCCAGCACGTGCAGCTGCGCCGCGGAGCAATCTCCAGCCGGGCGCTCGCACACGGCCGGAGGCGGCGGGCGGCGGAGTTCGTGGGGCTCGACGGCGACGAGACGCGCCGGGCGGTCGACGCGGGCTGGAGGGTACTGAAGCTCGCCGGGCTCGAGCCCGAGGGCTTCGTGGCGCCGGCCTACGCTTACACGCCGGCGCTGCGCGAGCTGCTGCCGAGGAGGTTCCGCTGGTGGGCGGGCCTGCTGCAGCTGCACCGGCCGCTCGCGGCGTCCGACGGCGACCCGCGCCGCCTGCTCGCGCCGGCGTGGGGCATGGGAACCCACAGCCTCCTGCGACGCGCCCTGTCTCCCTCGCTGATCCGGGCCGGAGCCCTTCTAGCCGGCTCCACGATGCGCCTGGATTTGCATCCTGCCGATCTGCAGCACCCCCGCCACATGCTGGCACTGGAGCGAGTCCTGGGACGCGCCGGCATGCGTCGCGAGGCCATCACCTATGACGACCTGCTGGCAACTGGGTGATTAGGCGCCCGGGCCGTTCGCGCTCAGGCACACGGACGGTCACGCGCGGCGTCGCTAGTGGTAGGCGTTATAGACGCTCGCGTCAAACGCAAGCAGTCCCGGGCTGCCCGCGTAGCCCAGGCGGGTCAGGCCGAAGAGGTCGTCGATGCTGGCGAGCAGCGAGAAGTGGTTGTAGTCGCCGGTCACATTGATGCTGCCGGGAGTCACGTACTTCGAGATCAGCAGCAGCCCAACCCGGCCGCCTCCGGTCGGCGCGGCGGTGGTCGTGCCCGTCGTCGTCGTTGCGCCCGTCGTGCCCGTTGCCCCGGTTGTGCCCGTCGTGCCCGTTGTGCCCGTCGTGCCCGTTGCGCCCGTCGTGCCCGTTGCGCCGGTCGGCAGATTCGGATACTCGGACGTCGTGCAGCAACCGCTCGAGTCGGCGTTGGGTCCGCTTTGCGGCGCCTGGTCGAACGTGATTGCGATCAGTCCTCCCGCCTTATAGGCAGGGGAGCTCTCGATCTCGGGCACGACCTTGCGAAGGAAGGAGTCGGCCGACGCGAGCCCGGCCGGGCGTCCCGGCGCGCACGGCTCATCGGAGCCGTCGTGGCAACGGTCGGGGATAATGTAGGCAAGCGACGGCGTCTTGCTCGCGCTCGCAAGGTCCCCCGCAAGCCGTTCGAGCCCGACCACGCTGCCCGTGCAGGTCGCGTTGTCGATCACGCTGTGGAAGTAGATGAATGGGTTACGCCACGTCACCGACGCGTTCGAGGGAGCCGGCGCCTGATTGGAGTCCGCACTCCCGAGCGTCGGGTGGCTGCAGGTCGTGGCCTGACCCTGGCCGCCGCTTGGCATGTCCTCGACATAGGCTGCCCAGGCCCTGCCGTCGGCCGTTAGCTGATCCCCGAGCGTGAGGGCCTGGCGCGGATACACGCAGCCGCTTCCAAGGACCTGACCCTGCGCGCCGACCGAGCCCGGCATGACATCCGCGTACAGGGGACAGTTCGCAGCCGTTTGCTGCGTCGGCCCCTGGCCGCTGATCAGGCCGACCTCGTTGGCGAGCTCTCCCGGGGTCACCGCATAGTAGTTGTCGAGCAGCTCGCCCTGACGGCTTAGCGCGGTCGACAGATACGGGGCTTGCGAGCCCGGGCCGAAGGCCGCGCTGAAGCCCTGATCGGAGAGCACGATCAAGAAGACGTGCGTGATCGGCGGCAGCGCCGGCGTCGTCGGTTCGCTGCTGGATCCGTTGGGCGGCGGGTTGGACGTGGCCGTCGGCGAGCTGACGACGACGGTCGCTGCTGTCGGGGTGCTCGGCAGCGGGGTCGGTTCCGCAGCCGTTGGTGTCGGCGGTGGCGTGGCGGTCGCGGCCACGGGCGGGCTCGAGGCCGTCGTGGACGGTGGCATAGCGACCACGAGCGGCGTGGCTGCGCCACTCTGTTCGGACGGGCTGACGGCCGAGCCGACAACCACGCCGAAGGCGAGCAACGCCATGACAGCGACCGCGGCGGCCGACGGCGACAGCATCAGCACCTCGCCGAGCAAGCCCGCAGGGTGCGAGCCGGTGCCAGCGGTCGCCTCCGACCCGTCGCGCTCGTCTGCGCCGCGGGTGGCCGCAGGCCCGCCCTGCCCGGGGAGGCCGATCAGCTCCGCGATCGCGAGCGGCAGCGGGCCCCGCCGCGTACCGCACTCCACGCAATAGCGCTGATCGCATGCGAGCCGGGCCCGGCACTCCTCGCAGCGCGAGAACCCGGACGCCCGCAGATGCTCGCCAGACTTCGGGAGTGAGCCCATACGAGTTCATTCTTGCGCCTGCTCCGTCACGCGGGTGAAGAACTTGATTCGGGTGCGCGCCTGACCAAGCCTTTGCGAGCCTCTGCAGGCGTGGTTCGCGATCTTCCTCGGACCATCTCGCCGCCGCCGATCGGGATCGCGACGCCGTAACCGGCTTTTCACAACTGCCTGAGAGCCCGCCTATATGGTTGGAGGGTAGTGACAGTGCGCTGCCTTAGCACGGTCGCGCTTGCGGCCGTAATTGCAGGACGAGCAGGCCATGGAATCCACCACGCGCACCGAAGAGTTTCAACCGGCGAGCGAGCCGTCTACGACGGCTGCAACCGCCGTAGACGCCCGCCCGTCGATGAGCGCCGCGATCCGCGAGCGATGCTCGGCCTGCGGCGTCGCGATGGCATCAGACCAGCGCTATTGCGTGGAGTGCGGACAGCGCCGCGGACCGGCGCGCGTGCCGTTCGTCGACGGGATTGCCCAGCCTACGCGCGAGGCGCCCACCGCACGCCGCTCGCCCCAGCGTCGAGCCCGCACGTCGGTTGATGCCACGCTGATCGCCGGCATCGGCACCCTGCTACTCGCGATGGGGATCGGGGTGCTGATCGGGCGCTCGAGCAACGGCGCGAGCAGCAAGAGCGCTCGCGTCCAGGTCGTCACGGTCGCCGGCGGCGGCGGGCCAAGCAGTGGGGCGGCGGCGACTACGACGGCGTCCGGCGCCAGCGTGACTTCGACTACGAAGGCAGCCGCAAGCCACGCCAAGGTGAGTGCCACATTGGCGGCGAAGAAAGCCGCCGCCGGCCCTCCGCCCAAGGTCGTCACCGTCGGCAGCCCCGGCCATGGTCCGGGGTATCAGAGCGGGCATTTCACGGGTAACTTCTTCGGGCCGTGAGCGACCACTTCAGCAACCTGGTACGCCGCGATGGCGACGCGGGCGGGGAGGCAGCGACCGAGCGGCTCCCTCCGGTCGCGCAGGTGGGAGCGGGGGCGTATGCCCAAGCTGACTCCGGAACCTCGACGCCCGCCACCGGGCCGCTGAGCGGCGCGGCGCGGGACGAGCCTGGTGTCGACCTCGCGCGACGACGCGATGAGTTGAGGGCACGCTTCGCCGAATTGCAGTGGGATTTGGGCGGACTCACCTACGAGATGGCGATCCGCGATCACATCCGCCTCGAGGTACTGGTTCGCCAGGCGGCCATCCTGCAGGACGTCGACGCCGAGCTCGGCGAGGTGGAGCGCATCATGCATATGCAGGAGACCGGGAACGCAGGCTCCTGCGTGAACTGCGGGGCGCCGCATAGCCCCGGCGCCGTCTACTGCTGGCAGTGCGGTCAGCCGCTTCTGCGGCACGTTCCGAGCCACGCAATCGGAGCGTAGCTCGGCTATCCGAAACGTCCGGACACGTAATCGCTGGTCCGGCGGTCCTGTGGCCGGGTGAACATCACCTCCGTGTCGTCGAGCTCGACGAGCGTGCCGGCAGGCCCGCCGTCGCTCTCATCGAGGCTGAAGAAGGCCGTGCGGTCGGCGACCCTAGCTGCCTGCTGCATGTTGTGCGTGACGATCACGATCGTGTAGCGGCTCTTGAGCCTCTGCATCAGCTCCTCGATCGCCGCGGTGGCGACCGGGTCGATTGCCGACGCCGGCTCGTCGAGCAGCAGCACGTCGGGCTCGATCGCAATCGCGCGGGCAATGCACAGCCGCTGCTGCTGGCCACCCGACAGGCCTAGCGCGCTCTGGTTGAGCCGATCCTTGACCTCCTCCCAGAGCGCCGCCCCCCGTAGCGCGCGCTCGACGCGCTCGTCGAGCCCGGCCTTCAGCCTGAGGTTGCGCGGAGCCCAGGCGACGTTGTCGTAGATCGACTTGGGGAAGGGGTTCGGCCGCTGGAAGACCATGCCGATACGACGCCGCACCTCCACCCGGTCGACTCCGCTGGCGTAGATGTCGTGGCCGTGGTAGAGGATCCTGCCGTCGATCCTGAAGCCGGGTACCGAGTCGTTCATCCGGTTGAGGCTGCGCAGGAAGGTCGTCTTGCCGCAGCCCGAGGGGCCGATCACGGCGGTGATCAGGTTGCGATGGATCTGCATCGTGACGCCGGCGATCGCGACCCTCTCTCCATAGGAGACGGACAGGTTCTGCATGTCGAAGATCGCTTCCCGCCCGGCAGTGCGCCCGCCACGCTGCGTGCCGCTGGCCGGCGCTCGCGAGGCGACCTCGGAGTCGCTGCCGTTTCCCGCCGCCTGAGTCGCCCCATTCGGCAGCGGAGCGGCCTGGATCCGCACCCGGCGCCGGGCGGCCGAAGCGCGGGAATGGCGCGCCTCGCGCGGAGCAGTGGGGACGTCGAGCTCGGCATCAGGCGCGCCGGGTGCGGCGTCGGGCGGGTCGATCGGGCTCATCACGGTCACGGTGAGCGCCCGCCGGAGGAGCTCCGATTTGCAAACGCCCTGACACCTAGGTTCGCCAGCAGGATGAATGCCAACAGGACGAAGGCTGCGCCCCAGGCACGCGCGAAACCGTAGGGATCCGCGGCCTCCGAGGCCGTGAAGATGTAAACGGGAATATTCGGCAACCCCAGTTGGCCGAAGGGGTTCACCGACACGCTGTTGGCGAAGATCGAGCAAGTGAAGAGCAGCGGTGCCGTCTCGCCGGCGGCGCGCGCGACGGCGAGCATCGTGGCCGTCAGGATGCCGCCCCGCGCCGCCGGCAGCACCACGCCCCGCACCGTACGCCAGTGGCTCACGCCCAGCGCGTCGGCGGCTTCGCGCAGGCTAGGGGGGACGAGCAGCAGAACCTCCTGCGTCGCCCGCGCGACCAACGGCAGTATCACGATCGCGAGCGCCACCGAGCCGGCGAAGCCGCTCTGGTGATGGCCGACGATGAGCAGCCCGAAGATGAACAGGCCGATCAGGATCGTCGGCATACCGTTGAGCAGATCCAGGGCGAGCCTGATTGCCGACGCCGCTCTCGCACCGGCGAACTCGGTCAGATAGAGCGCGACGAGGATTCCCACCGGCATCGCGATGACGGTCGCCAGCGCCACGATCACGGCGGTCCCGATGATCGCAGGGGCGATCCCCCCCCCGGGGGCACCGGAGGGCGCCAGATCCTTCGTCAGGAAGTCGAAGCTCAGCACGCTCGCAGCGCGGGAGGCAACCGAGTAGACGACGATCCCCAGCAGGGCCACGGCGAGCAGAGCAGCGGTGGTTTGACTGGCTTCCACCAGACGGCTGATGAGCTGTCGCCGCCGCAGATGGCCCGACGGCGTGAGCGGACCGACCTGATCGTGGAGCTCGCTGGCGGACGCGCTCAGGCTGCCCACCTCCCCGGAGGCGTGCTCAGGAGAGAGGCCGGCGAGATCGGTCATCTGCTCCTGGGAGCGCCCGGCGAGGCCGCGTGAGGGTCCCGCGAGGTCGCTCATCGCGCGCTCGCCCTCTGAACGTCGAAGCGACGGGCGATCAGCTGCGCAGCGATGTTCACGAGCAGCTCAATCACCAGCAGGATCAAGCCGAGGTAGAACAGCGAGGCAACATGGAGTGTCGTCGTGGCACTTCCATACTGGTTGGCGATGCGGCTGGCGAGCGTGTCGCCCGTCTGAAACAGGGAGGCGTTGATGGAGCTTCCCGCGCCGATCACCTGCGTAACCGCGATCGCCTCGCCCAGCGCCCGGCCCAGCCCGAGGAACGCCGCTGCGGCGACTCCCGACGCCGCCGAGGGCAGGACAACGCCGCGGAGCACCTCCCAGCGCGTTGCTCCAAGCGCAGTGGCTCCGTCCTGCAACTCTTGGGGAACGGTCAGAAACAAATCGCGGCTGATCGAGGCGATGATCGGAACGACCATGATCGTGAGGATCAGGCTGGCGTTGAACAGCCCGCTGCCGGTGGTGGCGGGCGCCCCGAACGGCGGCAGGAAGCCGAGCGCGCCGTGCAGGAACGGCTCGAGGTGTGCCTGCAGAAACGGGGCGAGCACGATAATCCCCCAGAAGCCGAGGATCACGCTGGGGATCGCGGCCAGCATTTCCACCAGCGGCCCGATCACCCGGCGCAATCGTTGCGGGGCGACCATGCTCAGGTAGAGCCCGATCGAGATCCCGATCGGGACCGACAGCAGCAGGGCGGTGAACGAGGTGACAGCCGTGCCGAACAGGAACGGAGCGGCGCCGAAGGATCCGAAGTTGGGCTTCCAGGTGGAGTGAACGAGAAAGCCCGGGCCGAACCGCGACAGCGATTCACTCGCGCCACTTATCACCTTGTAGGCGATCGCTCCGAGGACCACCACGGCCAATACGGACGCGAGCATGCACAGGCCGTACAAGACGCCGTCCCAGACGCGATCGGCCGATCGGGCGCGGGATCGGGTGGCCGCTGGCAGCACGCCGGCGAGTCTGGTGGCCCCGCTCATGCGCGGAGCCTAGCGACACTGCGTTCCTAGCTCACGCCCTTTCACAAGATATACACATGCACAACGCGACCGCCCCTTCACGGCCATGCGGGGTGTTGGGACGGGCAGCCGCGAGCACGCGGTGTTCACAACATTTACACAGTTGGGCTCGTGGCGGTCGGGATGCTCCGATCCGCCGAAACCCATTTCCATCGAGGAGGGACAAACCGTTGACCCGCAAGAGATTGCCAATCATCGCTATCAGTGTTGCTATGACATGCCTGGCGGCCGGACTCTCCCCGAGCCCCGCCGCAGCGAGCACGACCTCACTCACCGGTGCCGGTTCGACTCTGGTCGCGCCGCTCGAGAGCTTCTGGGCTTCGGACTTCCAGCGCCGATACGGCGACAGCGTCACCTACGCTGCCGTCGGGTCAGGGACAGGAATCGCGCAGATCACCGCGCGCTCGGTTGACTTCGGCGCTTCAGACGCTCCGCTCACGTCCGCCCAGGCCGCCGCCTGCAACGCGTGCGTCCAGATCCCCTGGGCGCTGACGGCGACCGGTATCGCGTTCCACCTCGAAGGCGTTCGCCGGCTGTACCTCACGGGGCCGGTAATCGCCAACATCTACTTCGGGAAGATCACCAAATGGAACGATCCTGCGATCGCAAGGCTGAACAAGGGCCAGACGCTGCCGAACGTCAAGATCACGCCCGTCTTCCGAAGCGACGGGTCCGGTGACACGTACGCGTTCACCGACTACCTGTCGCGCATAAGCTCGGCGTGGCGGACCAAAGTCGGCAATGCCACGTCGGTCAGCTTCCCGACCGGAGTCGGCGGCAAGGGCAACGACGGCGAGACCGCGATCGTGTCCTCGACCAACGGTGCGATCAGCTACATCTCGGCCTCTTACATCATCGCGCACCACCTCGGCGCCGCAGCGCTGCAGAACGCGGCGGGGAAGTTCGAGTACCCGAACCTCAAAAACATCGAAAACGCGGCGAGTTCGGTCAAGCGCGTCCCCGCGAACAACGAAATGCATATCGTCAATCCGCCGAAGAAGTACAAGATTGCTTATCCGCTGTCTACGTTCAGCTACTGCATCGTGCCGAAGTCCTCCCCCAACAAAGGGCTGCTCGCCAGCTGGGTCTACTACGCGCTGAAGCAAGGTCAGGCGTTCGGGGCAGCGCTCGACTTCGCACCGATCCCGAAGATCGTTCTCAACGCCGGCATCAAGTCGGTGAGGGAACTCCAGAAATAGCCAGCAGCAAGCGTGCGCCGCGCTGGGGCCGGTCTAGGTAGGACACCTATGCCGGCCCCAGCCGGTTGGCTGCCCGTTAACATCAGACTTGGCGTCGCTTCTCGCGGTGACTCACCGACGGCTCGGGTGCAGATCAGCTCTGGTTTCTTCCGAACACGGAGCCGCACGTCAGAGGGGTGCTGCCCGTCGTCAACGCACACGACGCCTCCTTCTCGAAAGACGTACGGCACCGGCCACAGATTCTTCACTGCGCAGTTACGCACCGGTAACACGCCGGCCGTGCGGCAAACAGGAAAGTCATCAGCAATCGGTAAGCACCGGGAGCGGTGCAAGTACATACCGACCTCACAACCCCGGCATTGCTCAACTCCGGCATTGCAACCACACGCGATTCAGACACGAGAAGAAAGGCACAGAAATGTCGGCATTACGAACTGTTCGCTCGATCCGCATTCTTGGCGCGGCCGGCGCTGTCGGCCTCCTCGCCGCTCTCACCATGGGTCCGTCCGCATCAGCCCACAGGCAGGGACCAGCGAAGCACAGGCACGGCCCAGCTGACCGTAGGCACGGCCCAGCTGACCGTAGGCACGGGCCAGCTGACCGTAGGCACGGGCCAACACCTGCCCAGCACGTGCTGCTGCTGTCGGTCGACGGGTTGCACCAATCGGACCTGAACTACTACGTCACACACCATCCGTCGTCTGCGCTCGCCGCGCTCACCGGCGACGGAGTGGAGTTCACCGCGGCCCAAACACCGGTGCCCTCCGATTCGTTCCCCGGGATGGTCGGCCAGGTGACCGGCGGCAACCCCTCTAGCACCGGCGTCTACTACGACGACACCTGGAACCACGCCCTGCTGCCGGCTGGCACCACCAAATGTGCCGGAGTGGCTCCAGGGGCCGAGGTCACCTACTTCGAGGCGCTCGACAAGAACCCGCACGTCCTCGACGCAGGCCAGGGCCTTGCCGGCCTGCCTGGCAGCATCCTGGCGATGACGGGCAACCCCGAAACGCTGATCGACCCGACCCAGTTGCCGGTCGACCCGCTGACCTGCAAGCCCGTGTACCCGCACAGCTACTTGAAGGTAAACACCATCTTCGAGGTGGCCCGCGCCGCAGGCCTGCGCACCGCCTGGTCTGACAAGCACCCTGCGTACGAGATCCTCAACGGCCCGTCCGGCACCGGCGTCCAGGACCTGTTCACGCCCGAGATCAACAGCGAAGCGCCGAGCACCGGCTCCAGCAACGAATGGACCACGGACAACGCGTTGACGCAGCAGTACGACGGCTACAAGGTCCAAGCCGTCATCAACGAGATCAAGGGGTTTGACCACAGCGGCACGGCCACCGTGGGGACGCCCGCCATCTTCGGCATGAACTTCCAGACCGTCTCGACGGCCGAGAAGCTGCCCACCTCCAACGGGCTGACCGGCGGCTACCTCGCTGACGGCGTCACACCCGGGCCGCTGCTCAGCCGGGCCCTCGACTTCGTCAACAACAAGGTCGGCGAAATGCTGGCGTCCATCAAGGCTCAGCACCTGGAGCACAGCATCGCGATCATCCTGTCGGCCAAGCACGGCCAGTCGCCGGACACCCCCTCGGCGCTGACCCGCATCCCCGACGGACCGATCATCGAAGCGCTCGACGCGGCGTGGAAGGCGGCCCACCCGAGCGTCACAACGCCGCTGGTCGCCTTTTCGGTCAACGATGACGGCATGCTGATCTGGCTGAGCGACCGCTCACGGGCGGCTACCTGCTTCGCCAAGAAGTTCCTGCTCAACCAGTCGGGAACCGGCAACGACATCAACGGCAATCCCAAGGCCTACACCAGCTCCGGGCTGGCCAGGGTCTACGCGGGCCGGGGCGCGGCCGGCTACTTCGGGGTCGCGCCCGGCGATCCCCGGGTCCCCGATGTATTCGGGGTCTCGCAGTACGGCGTGGTCTACACCGGCAAGCAGGGCAAGATAGCCGAGCACGGGGGGGCCAACCCCCAGGACCGCGAAGTGCCACTCGTTGTCTCCGGCGATCCGGTGAGCCATCGCGGGGTCATGGGCGGCCGGGTCGAGACGACCCAGATCGCCCCGACGATCCTGAAGCTGCTCGGACTCGATCCCGACGCCCTGCAGGCGGTTCAGATCGAGCACACCGGAGTGCTGCCGCTGGGCTGAGAGACCCGCAGCCCAGCCGACCCGGCCTGTCTCTCCCGCTCGCGGTGCCTGCCGCTGAGCGGGAGAGACGGTCGTCTTCGTCGCGACCGGGTCGCCTGCGAGTAGCCGAAAGGGCCGGCGCGCAGGCAAGAGACGGATGAAGCTCGGTTAGCGTCCCCCCCAGCCCCCGCCTCTCGGCAGCGCCGTCAGACCCATCGGGCAGCGCCCGCTCAGCGCCGTCGCCCCCGCTGCTTGAGCGTGATGCCCTCGAGCACGTGGGCGACTGTCTCGCACGCGTCCACCGCGGCCTCCAGCGACTCGAAGATGTCCTTCCAGCGGATCACCACCATCGGGTCGATGCCTCCGGCGAACAGCGAGGCGACACCGTCGCGCTGGAGGCGATCGCCCTCGTTCTCGAGACGGTGTATCTCGACCAGGTGAGGAGCGAGCTCGGTACCGGTGCGCAGGCAGCGCAGCGCCTGGGCGATCTGCTCGCCTGCTCCCACAAGCACTCCTGTGAAGTCAACGGCCTGCTCCATCGGCGCCTCCACGCCATATAGGCCGAGCTGCGCGGCGGCCTGCTCAGAGTGGTCGACGATGTCGTCGAGCGCGGTCGCAAGGGCATAGCCGTCGCTGGCGTCGAAAGGGGCCCTGACCCTCCTTCCTGCCGTCAGCCGATGGATGATGTCGTGGGTGATGCGATCGCCTTCCTGCTCGCATACCTTCAGATCCTGCGCCAGCGTGGCGTGCTCCGGATACTCCACGAGCAGATCACGCAGCAAGAGACCGCATCGTTGTACGTTGCGGCCGGCCTCCTCGACCAGCCCCATCAGGGTGCCGTCGACGCCACGTCGCAGGAAGCTCATCCGGCGAGGATATTGCGCCGCCAGTGCTCCCATCCTTCCTTCACAATTTCTTCACAGGCAGATTACGAGTTCGCAACCCCGAGGCCATGAACGCCCGCGAGGCTTCTAAATCGTGGCGGTCCTTCCCGAGAGCGCGGACACCCTGCATACCGGCGAGCTGGAGATCAGGCCGAGCGACGGACTCGTGCTGGCCGACGGACAAGCGCTCACCCTGTCGGTCCGGGAGTTCGACCTGCTGGTGGCAATAGCCAGACGAAGCGGCGCGATCGTCACGCGCGAGGAGCTCTACGCCACCGTTTGGGGCGGTGAGCTTCGTCCGGGAGACCGCTCGGTCGACGTCTACGTGAGCAAGCTGCGCGCCAAGCTCGAGCGGGCGATGCCAGACCGTCGCTTCATCCACACCCATCCCGGATTCGGGTACCGCTTCCAGCCCCAACCTTCTCGGGAAGCCGCCGCGGAGAAGGCCAGTCGTCAGCCAAACGCCCGCGCCAACGCACACCGACTTTCACGAAATGTTCACATCGACGCGCTCGGCGCTTAACAGACTTGCCCCCGCAGCGTCGGACCGGCAGCGGGCTCTCGCGAGCTCCATCAGCCGCCATCAAGCAACCAGCCAGAGGAGACGCAGTGATCAAGAACAAGATGGGCGCGCTCGCAGGCGTCGCGGTGCTCGCGCTCGGCCTTGCCGCATGCGGAAGCTCGAGTTCGTCGAGCAGCAGCAGCACGACGGCCTCCACCGTATCCGGAACGATCTCCGGAGCCGGCTCCACGTTCGCCGCCCCGGTCTATCAGCAGTGGGCCTCATCACTGTCCCCCCTCACGGTCAACTACCAGGCCGTCGGCTCGGGCGCAGGGCTGACGGCGGTTGAGAGCAAGACCGTCGACTTCGGAGCCAGCGACCCGCCGCTGAAGCCGGCGGACGAAGAAGCGATCGCGAAGAACGGCAGCCCTGCCGTGCAGATCCCGATGTTCCTCGGTGCGATCACCGTCTCCTACAACCTCCCCGGCGTTGCGACGGGCCTCAAGCTCGAAGGCAAGACGATCGCCAACATCTACCTGGGCAAGATCAAGACCTGGAACGACCCCGAAATCAAGACACTGAACCCGGGGGTCAACCTCCCGAGCACGCCGATCACGGTCATCCACCGCTCGGACTCCTCGGGCACGACCGCCGGCTTCACCAGCTTCCTCGCGGCGACAGACCCCGAATTCAAGAGCAAGGTCGGCGAAGGCAAGGACGTGCAGTGGCCGACGGGCACCGGCGCCAAGGGCAATGCCGGAGTGGCCGGCGCGGTCCAGCAGACGGTCGGAGCGGTTGGATACGTCGAGCAGGCCTACGCCCTGACGCACAACTTCACGGTCGCGTCGGTGAAGAACAAGTCGGGGAGCTTCGTAGCGCCCACGCTGGCATCGACCAGCGCCGCCGGCGAAGGCGTGACGATACCCGCAAACCTCGGGATCAAGGTCATCAACTCCCCGAACGCCACCGCCTACCCGATCACCTCGCAGACGTTCATCGTCGTCAACAAGGACCTCTGCAAGGCCGGCGTCCCGGGTGGCGAAACGGCCGCCAAGGGCGTGGTCGCGTTCCTGAACTACGGGCTCGGAGCAGGGCAGTCGGTGCTCTCGCAGGCCGACTACGCCAAGCTGCCGCAAGAGGTCCTCACAAAGTCCAAGGAAGCGGCCGCGGGCCTGCAGTGCAACGGCTCGGCGATCAAAGGCTGAGCGCGAGCCGTCGGCCGCGGATCCGATAGACAGCGGACCGTGGAGGCGACATCGATTACCAGCGGCGAGCGCTCGATCCTCGAGCGCTCGCCGCTGGCGCGACTGCCCGATCGGGCGCTCAGGTACGGGCTGACGGCCCTGGCGGCGCTGATCCTCGCGCTGATCGTCTACTTCTTCTTCCGTCTCGCCGGCGAAGCGCGGCCCGCGTTCGAAAAGGAAGGCGTCCTCGGCTTCACCTTCGGCAACGAATGGAACGTCTCGGCCGAAGTCTTCGGCGCGCTGCCGCTGCTCGTCGGCACGCTGATCACCTCCTTCCTGGCCCTGCTGATGGGCGTGCCCGTTGCGGTCGCAACCGCGATCTACGTCACAGAGCTGTGTCCCCGCGGCGTGCGTGCTCCCGTCACGGTCCTGATCGAGCTGCTGGCCGCGGTCCCCTCGGTCGTGTACGGGCTGTGGGGCATCTTCGTCCTGGCCCCCAGACTGCAGCCGGCCGAGCAGTGGGTGGCGGACAAGCTCTCGTTCATCCCGTTCATCGGCGGAGGGACCGTGACGATCCCCAACTACTTCGTCGCCGGCCTCGTCCTGGCGATCATGATCCTGCCCATCGTCAGCGCGATCTCGCGCGAGGTGATGGCCACGGTGCCCGCCGACCACAAGGAGGCCGCGCTCGGGTTGGGGGCCACGCGCTGGGAGATGATCCGCATCGCCGTGCTGCCCTACTGCCGTGGCGGCATCACCGGCGGCGCGATGCTGGGGCTCGGGCGCGCGATCGGCGAGACGATCGCGGTCACCATCCTGATCGGCGACTCACCCCAGCTGGGTCACCACCTGTTCGGCCAGGGCTACAGCCTCGCGGCCGTGATCGCCAACGAGTTCGGCGAGGCCCAGGGCCTGCACCGCTCGGCGCTGTTCGCGGCAGGCCTCGTGCTGTTCGTCCTGACGCTGCTGGTCAACGCGATCGCGCGCCTGCTGGTGCTGCGCGCGGCCCGCGCGCGCACGCCCAAGGGCGCGGCCCAAGAGCGCGCCGAGAGCGTTCCGCCCACGATCGCGGGGACGGCGGGGCTATGAGCGCCGGGCGGCTCGCTCCCTACGGGCTCACTCCCGCTCGCAAGCGGCGCGACCGAACGGCCCGCGGGGCCATCCTCGCGGGCACGCTCGTCGCCCTGATCCCGCTCCTGGCGATCGTCTACTACCTGCTGGAAAAAGGCCTCGGGTCATTGAGCTGGAGCTTCTTCACGACCGACCCGACCGGCAACACGTTCTTCAAGGCCGCCTCGATCGGCGGCATCCAGAGCGCGATCATCGGAACGATCGAGATCGTGGCACTGGCCTCGGCGATCTCGATCCCGATCGGCATCGGCGTGGCCGTGTGGCTGGTCGAGTACGGCCGCAACAGCTGGTTCGCCAACACGGTGCGCTTCTTCGTGGACGTCATGACGGGGGTGCCCTCGATCATCTTCGGCCTGTTCATCTACATCGCCCTGATCATCGGCACCGGCAGCTCCTACGCCGGCTACAAGGGCTCTCTGGCCCTGTCCCTGCTGATGCTGCCGATCGTCATCCGCTCGGTCGAGGTGATCCTGCTGCTAGTCCCGGCCGCCCTGCGCGAATCGGCGCTCGCGCTCGGCGCGCCGCGCTGGCGGGTGATCTTCAGCATCGTCCTGCCGACCGCGCTACCGGGGATCGTGACCGGAGTCCTGCTGGCGATCGCGCGCGCCGCCGGAGAGACCGCGCCGCTGCTGTTCACGGCCGGGGCCACACTCAAGACCAACACGAACCTCAGCCAGTTCATGAACTCGCTGCCCGTGCAGATCTACAACGACGTAACCTCTCCCACCACGGCCGTGGTGGACCGCGCGTGGGCAGCCGCGCTCACCCTGGTGCTTATGATCCTGGTGCTCAACCTGATCGCCCGCCTCGCCGCGCGAAGGAGTCGCATTGCATGACATCCGAAGGACCGGCCTCAGAGATAGCTGATATGGAGCCCGACGAGCTGTTAGAGCCGGACCCGGCGACCGCCGGCTCACCGACACCCACCGACTCGCGGGCCAACGCTCCCGGGGGGGCATCGGCGGCCGCCACCGATCAGGGAGCCGTCCAGGCCAAGCCCGCGGTGAACGTCAGGCTCGAGCAGCTGCGCGCCTTCTACGGGGAGGCCGAGCAGGTCAAGGGCATCGACCTCGACTTCCGCGCCAACGAGGTGACGGCCATCATCGGACCGTCGGGCTGCGGCAAGTCGACGATGGTGCGCTGCATCAACCGCATGCACGAGGAGATCCCCGGCGCGCGCGCCGAGGGCAGGGTGCTGCTCGACGACCTCGACGTGTACGACCCCTCGGTGGACGTGGTCGCCGTGCGCCGCGCGATCGGGATGGTCTTCCAGAAGCCGAACCCGTTCCCGACGATGTCGGTGTTCGACAACGTGGCCGCCGGCCTGCGACTGACCTCGCGGGGTCGTGGCGACCTGCACCCCAAGGTCGAGGCGGCACTGCGCAGCGCCGGCCTCTGGGACGAGGTGGCAGACCGCCTGACCGAGCCCGGAGCCGGTCTGTCCGGCGGCCAGCAGCAGCGGCTGTGCATCGCACGCTCGCTCGCCGTGGACCCCGAGGTGATCCTGATGGACGAGCCGTGTTCGGCGCTGGACCCGATCGCGACGCTCAGAATCGAGGAGCTGGTCGATCAGCTGAAGACGCGCGTGACGATCGTGATCGTCACGCACAACATGCAGCAGGCCGCGCGCGTCGCCGACCGCACCGCATTCATGCTCGACGGAGAGCTCATCGAGGTCGGCCCGACCGAAGAGATGTTCACCAAACCCACCGATCCAAGGACCGAGGAATATGTCACCGGCAAGTTCGGCTGACAGCGGGGACCGGGGCCTGCGGCCGCAGGCCGGGAGCGCGGGCGCCGGCACCGTGCGCTCGGGGGCCGGGGAGATCGCGCTCGCGGGCGAGGGGCACCACGGAAGAGCGCACTTCCAGCAGCAGCTGAAGGAGCTCGAGATCCACGCGCTGGGCGGCCTGGACCTGATCGTCGAGCAGCTCGACCGCGTGCTCGAGGCGCTCGACCACCAGGACGTCGAGCTGGCCCAGATGGTGATCGCCGACGATGACCGCGTGGACGGTCGCTATCTCGAGGTCCACCAGGGCATCCTCTCGCTGCTCGCCCTGCAGGCGCCCGTCGCGGGCGACCTGCGGCTGGTCGCCGCCCTGCTGCACATGATCAAGCACATCGAGCGGATGGGCGACCAGTGCGTGAACATCGCCAAGCTGATCCCGCTCTCCGGGCACGAGCCGCCCGTGCGTCGCGAGATGCTCGATGCGCTGGCAAAGATGGGCGCCTACGCGCGCTCGGAGGTCGTCCAGTGCAGAGCCGCGTTCGCCGGCCGTGACATCGGCCTGGCCGAGGACCTCGTGCGCCAGGACCGCGAGATCAACCGCCTGAACCGCGAGATCTTCTACGTGGCGATCGAGATCGGCGACGACCCGGACACGCGCGAGTGGGCGATGCACATGGTCCTCGTCGCCCGCGCGCTCGAGCGGATCGGCGACAACGCCGTGGACATCGGCGAGCAGGTGGCATTCGTGGTCACCGGCCTGTTCCGGGAGTTCTCGGACTCCTCCCAGGCGGCGGGAGCGCGCCCGGACTCGGCTCCCGACTCGAACCCGGAAACGTTCTGATCGCCCCACCGGACAGGGAAGCGCTCCCGGACAGCGAAGCGCTCCTGTGAAGATCCTGTGACCATTCGCCAGGAGCAGCACCTGTACGACCCCGGTTCCCTAGACTCGGGGCCGATGACGGAGACCGTGCGCGCCAGGGATGAGCCGGCGCAGTCGAGTATGGGGGGCGCGTCCTCAGCGTTGCGCATCGCCGTGCTCGACCGCGACAGCGGCTTCATCCAGGTTCTGAGCAAGCGGCTTGACCGCCTCGGCTGGGAGCATCGGGTGCTCGCCAGCCCGGTTCCCACCGATGCCATCGTGTCGATGCGGCTGAGCGCCCTGATCGTCGACCTCACCGTGCTGGGTCCGCAGGCGTGGACCTGGCTCGAGCGACTGTGCGGCGCCCTGCCCGAGCTCGGCATCGTCGTGTGCACCGGGCCCTCCACCGTGGCGCAGCGCGTGCGCGGCCTGCGCCTGGGAGCCGACGACTGGATAACCAAGCCCTGCCATCCCGAGGAGGTCATCGCCCGCACGCAGAGCGTCGTGCGTCGCCGCCGTCGCAGCGCGAGCAAGGCCGTGAGCAAGCCGGTGGCAGCCGGCGAGGTCGAAATCCGCTCCGATCGCTTCCAGGCGTTCGTCGGCGAGCAGAGCATCGACTTGACCAGGCGCGAGTTCGAGCTGATCGAGCTGCTCGCCGCCGCCGAGGGCCGGGTGCTCGAGCGCGAGGACATCTACTCGAGCCTGTGGGGCTACGCGATGGTGCGGGGCGACCGCTCGGTCGACGTGTTCGTGCGCAAGCTGCGCCAGAAGCTGGAGAAGGCCTCGCCGAAGTGGCGCTACATCCACACCCACTTCGGCATCGGCTATCGCTTCGCCGCCGAGCCGGTCGAGGTGGACGTGCCGCCGTCAGTTCCCGCCGACTGGGATGCCGGCGATAAGGGCAAGCTCGCGGGGACGCATGAGGACCGCGAGCTCGCCGGCGACTCCATCTAGGCGCACGGCCGCCAGGCCTCCCTTCTTGAGATCCACACGCGCGCCGGTGAGGTCTCCGATGACGCCGGAGAGATCCGGCTCGTGACCGACGAGCAGCAGACGCCCGTCGTCCCCGACGGCCGCCAGATCGGCCAGGCACTGGCTGGCGTCGAAGCCGCCCGCGAGCGCCGCATGGACCCGCAGCCGTTCGCGCTGGTCGGAGTTCCATCCCTCGGCGGCGAGCTCTGCCGTCTGCCGCGCGCGCGTCTTGGGGCTGAACAGCACCTCGTCGAAACTCGCCCCGAGCCGCGCCAGCGCGGTGCCCGCCACACGCGCCTGGCGTTCGCCGCGCTCGGTCAGGCGGCGCTCGGAGTCCAGCCGCGTACCGTGGGGCTCGGCCTCCGCGTGACGTAGTAGCCAGAGCTGACGCGCCATTGCCTCGACCGTCACACTAGCGTGCGGCCAGGTTCCTGTCACCATCATGGTTCGAACCGAAACCTGAGGGGTAGCTGAAACGAGCCCATGGACGGCAATCGCGAGCGCAACGACGAAGACGGGCGACAGGGCGCCTACCACGATCCCTCGCTCTACCTGAACCGGGAGCTGTCCTGGCTGGACTTCAACGACCGCGTGCTCCAGCTCGCCGAGGACACGCAGGTGCCGCTGCTCGAGCGGGTGAAGTTCTGCGCGATCTACACGACGAACCTCGACGAGTACTACATGGTCAGGGTCGCCGGCCTGCGCGATCAGATCGACGCCGGCGTGGAAAGCCCCGGCCTGGACGGGCGCATCCCGTCGGAGACGATCGCCCTGATCCGCGAGCGCGTGCTCGGGCTGGGACGGCGGCTAACCGACTGCTTCGAAACGCGGCTGCGCCCGGCGCTTGCCGATCACGACATCCGCATCGTCAGCGTGAGCGAGCTCGACGAGGCTCGACGCGGCGACCTGGCCGACCACTTCCACAGGGCGATCTTCCCCGCGCTCACCCCGCTGGCGGTGGCACCCGGCCGCCCGTTCCCCTACATCTCGAACCTCTCTCTCAGCCTCGCGGTGCTCGTCCGCGACCCGATCACCGACCAGACCGTGTTCGCGCGAGTGAAGGTCCCGACCGAGATCCTGCCCCGCTTCGTCACCATCAAACAGCCGGCGCCGGCGCCTGCCCTGCTCGTGCCGCTGGAGGACGTTATCGCCCACCACCTGGACGCGCTCTTCCCCGGCATGGAGATCGTCGACTACGACGTCTTCCGGGTCACGCGCGACGCCGACCTGGAGGTCTCAGACGACGCCGACGACCTGCTGCAGGCGGTTGAGGACGAGCTGCGCCGCAGGCGTTTTGGGGAGGTCGTCCGGGTCGAGGTGGGCGCCCACTGCCCGGAGGCCCTGCGCGTCGAGCTGGCGGGGCTGCTGGGCGTGCAGGACGACGAGGTCTATCCGGTCGACGGCCTGCTCGACATGGGTGCGCTATGGCAGGTGGTCAAGCAGCCCGGCCATTCCGAGCTGCGCGAGGAGCCCCTCGTCGGAATCACCCATCCGCGGCTGCTGCGCCGCGAGGGCGAGCGACCCGACGTGCTCGGCGCGATGCGCGAAGGGGACCTGCTCGTGCACCACCCTTATGTCTCCTTCGCGACCTCGGTGGAGCGCTTCGTCGAACAGGCCGTCGCGGACCCGAACGTGCTCGCGATCAAGCAGACCGTCTATCGCACGAGCGACGACTCGCCGCTGGTGCCGGCCCTGATCGACGCCACCGAGCGGGGCAAGCAGGCCGTCGCGCTGGTCGAGCTGAAGGCGCGCTTCGACGAGCGCATGAACATCCACTGGGCCAAGGCGCTGGAGGAGGCCGGGGTGCACGTCGTCTACGGCCAGCCCGGGCTCAAGACGCACGCCAAGTGCGTGCTGGTCGTGCGCCGGGAGGGCGACGGCGTGCGCAACTACGTGCACATCGGCACCGGCAACTACCACTCGGCAACGGCTCGCCTGTACACGGACTTCGGCCTGTTCACCACCGACGAGCAGATCGGAGCTGACGTGGCCGACATGTTCAACTACCTCACCGGCTACGGTCGTCCGCTGCACTACCGAAAGGTGCTGATGGCACCGAATCAGCTGCGCGACGGGATCCTCGCGCAGATCGAGCAGACGATCGCCGCCCACTCCGAGCAGGAGCCGGCCCGAATCGCGATGAAGATGAACTCGCTGGTCGACGGACGCTGCATCCGCGCTCTGTACGAGGCCTCGCAGGCCGGGGTGAAAGTAGACCTCAACGTCCGCGGCATCTGCTGCCTGCGACCGGGCATCCCCGGGATCTCCGAGAACATCAGGGTCGTCTCGATCGTGGGGCGCCTGCTCGAGCACTCGCGCGTATACGCCTTCGAACGCGACGGGCATCACACGGTCTACATCGCCTCGGCCGACCTGATGCCGCGCAACCTCGACCACCGCGTGGAGCTTGCCGCGCCGATCGAGTCCGCCGAGCTGCGCGCGGAGGTGCTCGACTCGCTGGACCGCGCCTTCGCCGACAATCAGAACGCGTGGGACCTCGACGCTGCCGGCATCTGGAACCGGCGCTCGCTGGAGCCAGGCGAACGACCACGCAGCCTCCAGCTGGAGCTGGCAGAGCTGTATGCCCGGCGCGGTGGCCTGGAGCGGCCCGGGAGCGATGGGCGGGAGCCTGCCGGCGCGCTGGGGGAGTCTGCCAGCGCGCTGGGCGAGCTGCCCGGCGCGCTACTGGGTCACTGAGCCGCGGCGGCGGGAAGCGCGTCCAGCGCGGACCTGAGGTCGTCGACCGACTGGTAGTCGAGCCCGAGCAGGTGGTCGTGGCGGTCGCGGACGATCCCCTGCTCGTCGACCACGATCACCGCGCGCTTGGTTCCCGCACGCCCATAGGCGCTGTAGGACTTGGCGACCTGCTTGTCCACGTCGGCCAGGAGCGGGACGTTCAGACCGTGCTTGGCGGCGAAACCCTCGTGCGAGGCGAGGTCCTGCGAGGAGATGCCGACCACGGTGGCGTCCAGCGCGGCGAAGTCGTCCGCCCGGTCCCGGTAGGAGCAGAACTGTTTGGTGCACACCATCGTGTTGTCGCCGGGGTAGAACAGCAGCACGACGCGCTCGCCCCGGTGATCTGAGAGCCGGAAGGTGCCGTTCGTGCCGGGCAGCTCGAAGTCGGGCGCCTGCTCGCCGACCTGAGGGGTCTTGGCCATGGCGCCTAGCATATCGGCCCCCGCCGGGAGTCGGTCGGGTGTCGCCGCCGGGAACGCGATCGTGTAGAACCGGTGCATGCGCAACCGTCGTCTCCCGCGCCTGGGCGTTGCCGTGGCCGGGTGCTTGCTGATGATCGCCTGCGGGCGCAGCGCTCCAACGAACCTCTACACCCCCACGGCCCGAGCCGACGCGATCGGCTCCGCGGCGCAGACCAGCGGCCAGCGGCTGCTCGACTGGCCGGAGTTCGGGCTGAACCCGCAGCGCAGCAACGTCAGCGAACGCGCCACCGGCGTGACCGCGGCGAACCTCTCGCAGCTGCGCCGCACGACGGTGACCGTGGCGGGAACCGTGGACTCCTCACCCATCTACATGCACGGCGTGCCCGTCGCCGGGACACTCCACAACGTGGTCGTGGTCACGACCAGCTACGGCAGGACGCAGGCGATCGACGCCGACAGCGCGCGGGTCCTGTGGACGTTCACCCCCCCGGGCTACGAGCGCTGGAAGGGCAGCGACCAGATCACCACCGCCAGCCCCCTGGCCGATCCGGGTCGCCAGTTCGTCTACGCCGCAGCGCCGAACGGCGAGATCCACAAGCTCTCGCTCGCCGACGGCAGCGAGGTTCGTGAAGGCTCCTGGCCCGCGATCATCACGCGTGACGCGAGGCACGAGAAGATCGCCGCGGCGCTCAACATCGACGGACCGGACATCGTTGCGACGACCGGCGGCTACATCGGCGACGCCCCTCCCTACCAGGGGCACGTGGTGCTGATCGACCGCGCCAGCGGGCGCCTGCGGGGAGTGTTCAACACGCTGTGCGCCAACCGCCGCGGGCTGCTCGACACCGCGAGCTGCCCGGCCAGCGACTCGGCCGTGTGGGCTCGCGCGGGGGCGGTCATCGAGCCGGGCGGGCAGCGCATGCTGATAGCCACCGGCAACGGCCCCTGGAACGGGCGCACGAACTTCGGCGACAGCGTACTCGAGCTCACGTTTCCCGGCCTGCGTCTGCGTCAGTCCTACACGCCGACCAACCAGGACGAACTGCGCAGGAGCGACACCGACCTGGGGTCGAGCGCCCCGGCGCTGCTCGGCGGCGACCGCGTCGCCCAGGCGGGCAAGGACGGCATCGTGCGCGTGCTCGCGCTGTCGCGCCTGAACGGCCATCCCCCGGCGAGCGGGGCCGGCGGACAGGGCGCACTGGGCGGCGAAGTCCAGCGGCTGTCGACACCCAACGGCGGGGGACTGTTCACCGCGCCCGCGGTCTGGTCCGCGACGGGCCCCTCGCACCGGGGCAGACGCACGACGATGTTCCTGGCCGACGCAAACGGGACAGGTGCCTACGTGCTGCGCGGGGGCAGGCTCTACCGGGCATGGGAGAACGGCAACCCCGGAACCAGCCCCGTGATGGCCGGGGGCCTGCTGTACGTGTATGACCCCTCGGCAGGCGGGATCTACGTCTACCGGCCGAGCTCGCCCAGGCCGATCGCCAAGCTGACGGGCAGTCCGGGGCATTGGAACAGCCCGATCGTCGTGGATGGGCACGTGGTCGAGCCCGAGGGCAACGGCAACGACCACCGGCTCAGCGGCACGCTCGATCTCTTCTCGGTCGGGCGGCCGTAGGCCTGCGGCGGGCTGGCGCCGGGTACCGGCGAGGAGCGACGATACTTCACGGCAGATGGCACCGCCTGATCTTGACATCGAGCCGCCGGGCGGCGGTCGGTTCGACGAGCACGGCGACGCGACGCGACGCACCAGGCTGGCCAACGAGCGGACCTACCTGGCATGGTGGCGCACCGGATTAGCCGCGTTCGCCGTGAGCATCGGCGCGGGGCGAATCGTGCCCGCCGTCGCCGGTGGACCACAGCTGCTGTACAGCATCACGGGGGTGCTGTTCGCCGTGCTCGGCCTCGTGTTGATCGCCTACGGACGCAGGCGCGGACGCGAGGTAGACGATGCGATCGCCGAGGGCCGCTACCGGCGCGCCGACGACCGGCTGACGACGCTGATCGCGGTGCTCGCCGCGCTCGGGGGCCTGATGTTGATCATCCTCATCCTGATCGGACGCTGAGCGGTCGTGCGGCATCGAGGGTGTCGTGTCCGTCGCCCACGCCTGTGGAATGCCCTCGTCGCCGGACCCGCGGGCGGTAGCCTCAGTGGGTGACCAGGGAATCGTTTGCCGGACAGCTGCTGCTCGCTTCGCCGGCGCTGCTGGACCCCAACTTCAGGCGCACGGTGGTGCTGATCGGCATGCACAGCGAGGAGGGGGCGATGGGCCTGGTGCTCAACCGCCCGTCGCAGATGACGGTCGGCGAGGCGGTCCCGCAGCTCGAGCAGACGGTCGGCGAGTCCGAGCCGGTGTACGTGGGCGGGCCGGTGCAGGAGAGCTCGATCGTCCTGTTGGCCGAGTTCCTGGACCCTTCATTGGCGGGTCTGCTCGTGCTCGGGCGCATCGGCTTCCCGGCGCCGGAGGCAGACATCGACGCGCTGGGCGAGGCGACCGCGCGCGGGCGGGTGTTCGCTGGGTTTGCGGGGTGGGGCGCGGGACAACTCGACGCCGAGGTCGACCAGGGCGACTGGATCGCGCAGACGGCCCTGCCCGAGGACGTGTTCAGCGATTCTCCGGCCGAGCTGTGGAGCCGGGTGCTCACGCGCAAGGGCGGAAGCTACGCGCTGCTGGCGCGCATGCCCCCGGACCCGAGCGTCAACTAGCGTTCCTGCCGGCCTGCCTGCATGCTCGCGCCGGCCGGACAACCTACCGCGGCAGGGCAATGGGCGCGATCTGCCGCGGGGCCTTGCTCGCCCTGCTCTGCTCCGCGGCATTCCTCGGCGCCGGGCCTGCCGGCGCCGAGGCGGCCGGCGCTCCCGGTGGCGGCTCGGTGCTGCTGGCCTTCGTGGCGGCCGGCGAGCCTGAACTCGCCGGCCTGAAGGGCATGTCCGTCGGGATCCTGTCCGCGAACCAGGGCGGATACACGAAAGAGCAGCTGCTGCTCGACATCACCCAGGGCGCGAGGGTCGCCTCCTCCGCCTATCCGCAGTCCCGCCCGCCGGCGTTGTCGCTGAGGGCGACCGGCGCCGGCGCGGTGGTGGAGGGCTGGCAGGCCGCCCGCAGGCGTGCCGAAGCCGCCCCTCAGCTGCTGCGGCCGGGCCTGCTGGCCGCACAGATCCCGGGCGGCGTCGGCTACGCCGGCATCGCCGGGGGCGATCACATCGACGGCACCGTCGCGTCCGACCGTGACGGTCACATCGCCGCGGTCTCGCTGGGAGCGCCGGGGACGCTGCTCGCGCGCATAGCCGCGTTGCGCAGGGAAAAGCGCCTCGTCGTAGCCGATCTCCCCGGCGGCGCCGAAGGCCGCGCGGACCTGCGCGCCCTTGGCGAAGCGCGAACGGCGGGAGAGCTCTTGATCGTGCTCCAGCGCGTACCGGACGCGCCCGGGCACGAACTGCTGTGGGCCGGCGTGGGGGGGCTTCCGGGCGGGGGCGCCAGCGCGCTCAGCTCGCGCACGACGAGCCAGCGCGGCTTGATCGCAGCGGTCGACCTGGCCCCCACGATCCTCGCCCGCCTGGGCACAGGGCAGATCCCGGCCGACATGCGCGGTGAGCCGATACGCACCGACGGTCCCCTGCGCTCGGCGAGCCTGCGCTCGCTGAAGACCCGCCTGGGGGTGATCAGCGCCCGGCGGCTGAGGGCGCTGGCGTGCCTGCTGTTCGCCTGGGCCCTGCTGCTCGGGCTGTGCTCGCTCGGGCGGGGCGCAGGCGGACGCTCGAGGCGTGCCCGCGCGTGGGCCATGCGCATCGGCGCGCTCGGCGTGCTGTGGGCGCCCGTGGCGGTGCTGCTCACGGCCGCGCTGGAGCCGGCCGAAGCCGTCGAGTACGCCACGATCACCCTCGCCTGCCTGGCGCTCGGGGCCCTCACCGACCTGCTGCTGCCCTGGCCCCGGGCCCTGTTGGCGCCCGCCATCGTGGTGGTCGTTGCGCTGGCGGCAGACGCGCTCGCGGGTACCCAGCTGCTGATCCGATCGCTGCTCGGCCCGGACCCGGCGCTCGGGGTGCGCTTCTACGGGATCGGCAACGAGCTCAAGTCGGGTCTCGCCGTGCTCGTGCTGAGCGCCGTCGCCGCCGCGCTGTACCCGGCCGCGCGCGGACGCCCCGCGGCGGCGGCGATGGCCCTTGCCGGCATCGCGCTGGCGGTGGTCGAGGGCTCGGCGCGCCTCGGCGCCGGCGTCGGTGGCGTGATCCTGGTGAGCGCGGGCACGGCCGTGGCCACCGTGATGCTGCTCCCCGGCCGGCTGACCCGCAGGCGCGCGCTGATCGTGCTCGCGACCCCCCTCCTGGGCCTGCTGCTGCTCGCGGCGCTCGACCTCGCGACCGCGCACGGCGGCGGCCACTTCACGGGCAGCGTGCTGCACGCCCGCTCGGCCGGCGACGTGCGCGACATCATCGTCCGCCGCTACAAAGCCGCCTTCGATGAGCTGAAGCACGGAGGCATGCCCTTCGCCACGGCGCTCGCCCTCGCGGCCGCGGTGCTCGGCGTGCGCGATCACCGGCGCCTGTGCGCGCCCGTGGACTCCGATCCCGCGTGGCTGGCCGCACTGGCAGGCGGCCTCACCGCGGGCGTGGTCGGAGCGCTGACCGAGGACTCAGGCCCGGTGCTCCTGGTGGTCGCGGTGTTCGCCCTCGGTTGCGTCCTGGCCTATCTGTGGGGCACGCCGTCAGGCACGCTCCCGACAGCCGAGGTCGCGGACGACCAGAGCCGTGGGCGAGCCGCCGAGCAGAGCCCGGCACTCCGCTAGTAGGGCCTGTCAGGCGTCTCGGCACTCCTGGCAGGCGCCGCGCAGCACTATCTCGTGCTCTGACACCGCCAGCGGCACCCTCTTGCTGAGGCTGCTGATCGCGTGCTCGAGCCCGGGGTCGGTGAAGGGCATGACCAGCCCGCAGCGGTCGCACACGAGGTGGTGGTGGTGGTCCTCGCTGTCGCACACCCGCTCGTAGCGGACCATCGCCTGACCGATCTCCACGCGCTGAACGAGGTGCAGACGCTCGAGCTCGTCGAGGATCCTGTAAACGCTCGCGCGGCTGACGCCCCGGCGCTCCTCGCCCTGCAGCGCGCGCTCGATCTCGACCGCCGTCAGCGCACAGCGCTCGCCGTCGAGCAACTCGAGGATCGCACGACGCGCCGTGCCCTGCTTGCGACCCGCCGCGGCAAGAGCCGCCTCGGCGCGCTCCACCCAGGCATCGGTGCTCATGTGACGATGGTAGAGACGTAGTAGCCACCGACCGCCAACCCCACGATCGCGGTGCTCGGGGGGAGCTGCGGCACGGCATAGGCGAGCGCGAGCCCTCCCCACACGGCCGCGACCGCGAACAGCCCGGCCAGCGCGATTCCGGCGAACGGGCTCTTGGCAACCCGGTGCGCGGCAGCCGCGGGGGCAGCCAGCAGCCCCAGCAGCAACAGGGCCCCGACGGCCTGCGTCGCCTCGGCCGCGACGACTCCGAGCAGTGCGACGAAGCCCACCGCCAGCAGTCGCGTCGGCACGCCGCGGGCGCCGGCCACGTCCGGTGCGACCGAGGCGAACAGCAGCGGCCGTGCGATCACGAGCGTGAGCAGCACGGTGGCGAGTGCGACCGCGGTCGCCAGGAGCGCTTCGCCCTGGCCGAGACCGAAGATCGACCCGAACAACGTGTGTGCGGCCTGAATACCCGAGCCGCCCCCGGAGCTCGTGCTGAACAGGGTCAGGAAGAACACGCCCAGCCCGAGGATGAACGTGAACACGGTGCCGATGGCGGTGTCGTCGACGGGCACCGCGCCGGACATCCTCGCGCCCCCACGCGCGAATGCGCCCCGCCCGAAAGCGCCGATCCCCGCGCCCACGGTGACCGTGGCGGCGAACAATCCGACGCGTTCGTCGATGCCCGCAGCCACCGCGGCCAGCGCGCCGGGGAAGGCAACGTGGCTGAGCGCATCACCCGCGAACACCTGGCCGCGCAGCACGACGAACCAGCCGCTGACCCCGCACGCCAGCGCGATGAAGGTGCCGGCGAGCAGGGCGTTGCGCATGAATTCCTCCGAGAGCATCAGGCGATCACGCCGCGGGCCGGCACCGGCGGGACCGGTGCCGGCGGGGACGGGGCAGGCGGGGCGGGCGGAGGTGTGAGCCCGGCGGCGCGATCGGCCGACCGTCCGGGCAGGACCCCGAGCGCCACGCGCACGGCCACGTAGATGGCGAAGGAGATCGTGGCGATGAAGAACCCCGCGGGGTAGACCGAGAAGTAGGCGATGCCCAGGCCGAGCCACACCACGAGCAGGCCCAGGGCGACCGTCAGCACGAGGCCGAGCGCCGGCCGAGCCGTTATCGCCTGGGCGGTTGCGGCCGGCGTGACGAGCAGGGCGAACACCAGCAGCACGCCGGTGACCTGGCTCGTCGCGGCCACGGTCAACCCGAGCAGCAGCAGAAAAGCGGTCGAGAGCATCCGCACCCGCACGCCTCGCGCTTGCGCCACCTGCCCGTCGACCGAGGCGAACAACAGCGGACGAGCCACGATGCCGAGGACCGCGAGGGTCGCCACCGCCACCGCGAGCAGCACCAGCACCTGGCCGTCCGACACCCCCAGGAATGTGCCGAACAGGAGGTTCTCCAGATCGCCGAGAACGCCGCCATAGAGGCTCAGGAAGAGAAAGCCGGTCGCGAGCGCGAGTGCCTGAACCGCTCCGATGCCGGCCGACTGCTCGCTCCAGGAACGGCGTTCGCCGCTCGTGAAGCGTCCGATCGCGAGCGCTGCAGCGCCGCAGAAGCCGAAGTAGCCCCACGCCGCCGGTATCCCGAGCAGTGCGGCCCCGCTCGCTCCCGGAAACGCCATCATCGAGAGCGTATGCCCGGCGAACGCCTCTCGCCGCAGCACCATCAGCCACCCCACCAGCCCCGCCGTGATCGCCACGATGCTTCCCGCGAGCAGCGCGTTGACCATGAAGTGGTATTCGAGAACCTCGCTCAGGTCGCGGACCGGATTCCAGCCGAGCTGCGGGTTCACGACCTCAGCCGGCATGACCGGGAGCGTGGACGTGGCGGTCGTGGTGGTGCGCGGGCGCGTCCGGTTGGCCGATGACGACCAGGCGGCCGTCCGATGCACGCAGCACCTCGACCGGCAGCCCGTACAGCCCCGTGAGCGTGGCGCTGGTGATGACCTGATCCACCGGACCCTCCACCGCGTTGCCGCCGGCCAGGTAGACGACCCTGTCGAGGTAGGGCAGCATCGGGTTGACGTCGTGGGCCACGAGCAGCACGGCAACGCCCGCGCCGCGGCAGATCTCGTGCACGAGCGCCACGACGGCAGCCTGGTTGGGCAGGTCGAGGCTGTCGAGGGGCTCGTCGAGCAGCAGCAATTCGGGGCGCCGCACGAGCGCCTGGGCGATCAGCAGCCGCTGCTGCTCACCGCCTGAGCACTCCCCGATCGGCCGATGGGCGTACGCGCCGGCGCCCACCATCTCGATCACCTCGGCGACCCGCTCACGCGCTGCCCGTCGCCTGGCGCCCGCCCGGCCCCAGGCAACCGGCAGCGGCAGGCCCCAGTGGTCGCCGTCGAGCCCGAGCCGCACGAGGTCGCTGCCGCGCAGCCGCGTGCCCTGGTCGAACGTGCGCCGCTGCGGCAGGTAGCCGATCATGCTGTTCTCGGCCCCCGCACGGCCACCAAGCACGCTGATCCTGCCCGCCGCGAGCGGAAGCGCTCCGAGCACCACCTTCAGCAGCGTCGACTTGCCCGAGCCGTTCGCGCCCAGCAGCGCGACGAAGTCCCCGCGGGCCATTCCCATGGAGACGTTGCTCCAGATCGTGCGCCCTCCAACCCGTACGGTCGCATCGTCGAGCTCGATCGCCGGTCCGGCGACGGTCGCGCCTGCAGGCGCCTGCGAAACAGCCACTCCGCCGGCTGCGGAGCCTCTCACCGGCGTATCCATCGGATCACGCGCGCCAACATATCATAAGACTGAGTCTTGTTCTCAGAGTCAACTGCGGCCGCTCAGCGTCGGCCCAGGCCCTGCCGCGCCGCACCATGAGGGACGCGCCGCGACGGGCCGTGCTCGGCCGTGCCACTCCTCGCCGCACCCCACTGAAGCGAACCAGATCAGCCGGGGCGCGCCGCGCCTGGCCACTCGGCGCCGATCGCGCGAGACCGGATCGCGCCGGACCGCAGAGGGCCAATCCAGGCGGGGCGCGCCCCGTTGGCCACGCGGCCCCGGATCACGCGGGACCGGATCGGGCGGGACCCGGAACGCACCGAACCGGATGGCACGGGACCGGATCGCACGGGACCGCGCCCCGAGCCGGACCGGTCCTACCCCGGACCGGCGCTCGACTGCGCCGGCGGTTCGGCGGATCCCCCGTCCGATCCTTCCTCACCAAGCTTGCGCCGGCGGTCGACGAGCAGCACCGCGGCAACCACGATGATCACGAGCACGACGATCCCGCCTGCGATGTAGCGCAGTTTGTGGGCGGGTTTTGCGGCGGCTTTCGGTTTGGCTTTGGCGATCGCGACCGGCGTGCCGTCGGCGCGCGCCAGGGCAACCAGGGCGGCCTGTTCGGAGGTCGCGTAGAGCACGGTCAGGTGCCGCCCGTCGTTCATCGACGCGTGAATGTGCCCCTGGGGCGTGCCAGGATGGAAGGACACCGCGTGCACCTCGTGGCGGGCGAGCTGTTCCTTCAGCGCAGGCAGACTCTCGGCCTGGTAGTGGACCGCGGTCGCGGCGAGCGCGTTAGTGCTCAGGGCCGCGCACACGCAGGCCAGGCCGACGGCGAACACGGCGGTCCGCTTGATGGGGGTGGCTCTAATGGTGGAGATCATCCGCGGCAGCTTACCGCCGCGGGCAGAGCGACCGCTTACTTGCGCGCCTGCCTCGCCGTCTTCAGCCGGTCCACCTTCGAAAGGACGACCTTGCGCAGCCGCACCGACACGGGCGTCACCTCTACGCACTCGTCCTCGCGCACGAAGTCGAGCGCCTGGTCGAGCGTGAGCTTGCGGTGGGCTTCCAGGCGCACGAGCACCTCGGAGGTCGAAGAGCGGATGTTCGTGAGGTGCTTCTCCTTGCAGGGGTTCACGTCGAGGTCCTCAGAGCGGGCGTTCTCGCCGACGATCATCCCCTCGTAGACCTCCTCCCCGGGGCCGACGAACAGCACCCCGCGCTCCTGCAGGGTCATCAACGAATAGGTGGCGGTCTCGCCGCGCCGGTCCGCCACGAGCACGCCGGTCGTGCGCGTCAGCAGCTCACCGGCCCAGCGCTCCCAGCGGTCGAACACGTGGTGCATCATGCCCGTGCCGCGCGTCTCGGTGAGAAACTCGGTGCGGAATCCGATCAGCCCGCGCGCGGGCACTAGGTAGTCCATCCGGACCCAGCCGGTGCCGTGGTTGGTCATGTGGTCCATCCGCCCCTTCCGCGCGGCGAGCAGCTGGGTGACCGTGCCCACGTGCTCCTCGGGCACATCGATCGACAGGCGCTCGACGGGCTCGTGGCGCTTGCCGTCGATCTCGCGCTCGACCACGCGGGGCTGCCCGACGGTCAGCTCGAAGCCCTCTCTGCGCATCATCTCGACGAGCACCCCGAGCTGAAGCTCGCCACGGCCCTGCACCTCCCAGGTGTCTGGCCGCTCGGTGTCGAGCACGCGCAGCGAGACGTTCCCCACGAGCTCCTGGTCGAGGCGAGCCTTGATCTGCCTGGCGGTGAGCTTCTCCCCGTCTTTGCCCGCGAGCGGCGAGCTGTTGACGCCCATCGTGATCGACATCGCGGGCTCGTCCACCGTGATGACGGGAAGCGGGCGCGGGTCCTCGGGATCGGCGAGCGTCTCGCCGATCGTCACCTCGGGGATCCCGGCCACCGCGATGATCTCGCCGGGTCCCGCCTGCGGCGCGTCCACGCGGTCGAGCGCGTCGGTGACGTACAGCTCGGCGACCTGCACACGCCGGATCGAGCCGTCGGCGCGGCACCAGGCGATCTGCTGTCCCTTGCGGATGTTGCCGTGGCGGATGCGGCAGATCGCAAGGCGGCCGACATAGGGGGAGGCGTCCAGGTTGGTCACGAGCGCCTGCAGCGGGTGCTCCGGGTCGTGTGTCGGCGCGGGGATGCGCTCGAGCAGCAGGTCAAGCAGCGGGGCCAGGTCCTGCTCCTCGATCGGATGCCCGGGCTCGTAGAGCAGCGACGCCCGCCCGGCCTTGGCGTTGCAGTAGACGATCGGGAAGTCGATCTGGGTCTCATCCGCGTCGAGATCGAGGAACAGCTCATACACCTCGTCGATCACCTCGGCCACGCGCGCGTCCGGCCTGTCCACCTTGTTGACGACGAGGATCACCGGCAGGTGCGCCTCGAGCGCCTTGCGCAGCACGAACCGCGTCTGCGGCAGCGGCCCCTCGGAGGCATCGACGAGCAGCAGCACGCCGTCCACCATCGTCAGCCCCCGCTCGACCTCACCCCCGAAGTCGGCGTGTCCCGGGGTGTCGACGATGTTCAGCTTGACGCCCTTGTAGCGCAGCGAGGTGTTCTTGGCGAGGATCGTTATCCCCTTCTCGCGCTCCAGGTCCATCGAATCGAGCACGCGCGTGGCCACGTCCTGGCCGGCCCGGAAAGCCCCCGACTGCCACAGCATGGCGTCGACCAGCGTCGTCTTGCCGTGGTCTACGTGCGCGACGATCGCGACGTTGCGTATGTCATCTCTGGGGACGAGCACGGTCCGACAGGCTAGCGGCGCACACGCGCGGCCTTCAGACCCGTGCGCAGACCGAAGCGGGCCAGCGCCGTGGGATAGCGTTCGGCCGAGGCGACAGTCTGCTCGAGAGCGGCGGCGAAGCGCCGGATCTCCTCCTCCTCGACCGTGAGCGCGGGAAGCGCCTTGATCGTGTTCATGCGGTGGCCGGCGACCTGACAGAGGATCCTGTGCTCGTGGAACAGGGGCACGGTGATCAGCTGCGAGAACAGACCGGCCTGGCGGCGCTCGACCGCATCCCACAGCGACCGGCGGGCGCGACCGGCGGGGGGTCCGAGCTCGATCGCCCACATCAGCCCGAGGCCGCGCACCTCGCGCACGACCTCGTAGCGTTCGACCAACGGAGTGGTCAGCTCGAGCAGCAGCGCCCCCATCCGCTCGGCGCGGGCAACGAGATCCTCCCGCTCCAGCACGCGCAGCGTGGCCAGCGCGGCAGCCGCGGCGAGGTCATTGCCGCCGAAGGTCGACCCGTGGCGGACGGCGCGCTCCATGCCGTCGAACACCTTCTCGAACGCCGCACGCGAGACGAGCACCGCGCCGATCGGCACAAGCCCGCCGGACAGCGCCTTGGCTAAGCAGATCATGTCGGGCTGCAAGTCCCAGTGCTCCAGGGCCAGGAAGCGACCCGTACGCCCGACGCCCGTCTGGACCTCGTCGCAGACGAACAGCGCCCCGGCCTCGCGGCACAGGCCCTGGGCAGCGGGCAGGTAGCCGTCGGGCGGGAGGTTGACGCCCTTGCCCTGCACGGGCTCCACCACGAACGCCGCCACATCGCCGCCGGTGAGCGCGCGCTCGAGCGCGGCGAGGTCGCCGAATCCCACCGGGTCGCAGCCGGGCAGCAGCGGGCCGAAGCCGTCCCGGAACTCGGCGTTGCCGTTGAGCGACAGAGAGCCGAGCGTGAGCCCATGGAACGCGTGCTCGGCATACAGCACGCGTGCTCGTCCGGTGGCGGCACGTGCGATCTTGATCGCAGCCTCGACGGCCTCGGTGCCGGAGTTGGCCGGGACCATGGCCGCCACGCTCGCCGGTGCCCGCAGGAGCAGTTGCTCGGCGAGCACGCCGCTCAGCAGCGTCACGCCGAGCTGCGGCATGTTCGGTGTGCGCGCCTGCATCACCTCGTCGATCGCCTCGATCGCGTCCGGGTGGTTGCGCCCGATCGCGAACACCCCGTACCCGCCCAGCAGGTCCAGATAGCGATCCCCGTCGGCATCGGTCAGATGCGCCCCCTCGCCGCCCCTCCACACCCTGTCGAACCCGAGCGTGCGCAGGATCCGCCCCATCTGCGGGTTCAGATAGCGGTCGTTGAGCGCCATCTCCTCGCCGGCCCGGCCGCTGAGGATCTCGCGCACCGAGGGTGGGGTCCGATCGAGCATGGGCTAAGCCTACGCAGCGTGGCGCTGCTCGCGGCTCTAGGCCCTCGCGACCGCCGGCGCCCGCCGGCGCGCGAGCACGCCGCGCGATCTCCCTGTGCGGCCGATGGGGCCGCGGCTCAGCCGTCGGCTCGCCTGCCTGCCCGGCCGGACGGCTGCGCGTCTCGCCCGTCCCGCCTCCCGCGGTCGCTCAGGACAGCATGCGCTCGGCGTTCTCGGCGTCGGTCACGGCCCAGCCGAGCCGCTCGATCAGCTGCGCTGCGGCGTGCTGGTCGCTGAGGTGTTCCGGGCAGACGCGCTCGTCGAGCAGCACGGGGGCCTCGGGCTGCTCGCCGGCGTTGGTCGTCACGATGATTCTGGCCATGGGGCTCTCTCCTTGTCTAAGGGCAGTGTCGCCTGGCCCATCGGCGCATCCCAGATCCTCCTTGAGGCCTTGGCCCGCCTAGCCGACGATTTGAGCGACCGCGCCGCGCATTCGCGCTGCGGACGCGATTACGCATAGCCGTCGCCGCACGACAGCATCCGCTGCGGTGTGAGGACGCAGGGGTTCGGTCAGCCCAGGAGCAACGCACCTGGGCCCGGAGCTCAGACTGCCCCGGGCCCAGGTACCAAGTCGCGCCTAGAAGGGGCCCGGACCTAGGGGTCCGCCTTTGGTAGCCGGACTCGCGAGCACGCACTGGCCGATTCGGTGCCCGGACACCGTGTTGGGCGCGGCCAGGCGCGGGTAGAGTTCGCCTTCTACTTCCGAGATGTCGATGCTGTTCCAGACCTGGCTGTTCTTCTTGCAGAGCAGGTCGCCTGAGATGTGGTTGGAGATGATCTCGATGGCGTCGGGATCGGCGAGCTGGTTGTGGATCATGTGCACATCGCCGCCGACCTTGACGCGTGCGACGCCGAGCCAACAGGAGTTCAGGCCGATCACGTCGAGGTTGCCCTTGACCGTGCTGTCCTCGTAGTCGCTGTAGACGGGGGATTCGAAGGCCGCGAACGCTCCGCTTGGCTTACAGCTCAGACCGCCACCCCCGCCGATCTCCTTGACGTTGCCGCCGATCGTCGTGTTGTGCACCACGACACCGAGCGGCTTGTGCTCGCTCAGGTTGCCCCACACGCTGCTGGCGCTGGACAGCGTTGGTTGCGTTTTGTTCGTCTTGAAGGGGTCGTCTATGCAGGGGAAGCTCTGAGGGTCGCAGCCGAGCAGCATCGTTGCGCCGTCCTTCACGCGCAGGTCGCCCTTCACCTGCAGGCTGGAGTGGCCGCTGCCGGTTTTGTCATTCAGCGCGAACACCGCCAACAGAACCGAGCCGCTACGCACGGTCAGGTCGCCGTGGATCACGGCTTCACCCGAGTTGACGACGCAACTGCCCTCAACGGACACGTTGCCCCAGTAGACGCCGGCGAGCACGCCGGGCGCTTCGGGAGTGCCGGTGCACGTGTGCCTCCCGGGGGGAGGTCCGTAGCCGGACCGTTCATCGCCGCCCGCCAAGGCCGAGCCTGCGCTCATTGCCAGTAGGCCGATCGTCAATCCGCTCACGAGCAACGGGCGTGTCAGCCTGTTACCGAGCCGTCCTATAAGCCGAAATCCAAGCACGTCCATGTCCTCCTTGTCGACGCAGACCGGATGATCTGACTACACGAGTCGATCGCTCGGCGACTTCGCGCTCATGTTTGTGTCTCCCCACGCCCACCGCACGACTCGACCAAAGCCCGTCGAACCATACAACTGTCCGGGCCACGATGCAGGCTCGACGCTGACGGCCAGCGCCGCGAGAGAGGCCATGCTGGGCAGCGCTGGTGTGCAATCGGGGCGCCCGGATTCGAACCGCCTCGGGCAGGTTGCAGCAGGGCTGAACCCCATGAATGCGGGCCTTGGGTGCTCTCAGATCACCTGAGTCTTGCTCACAATGGAACCTTGAATGGGACCTTGGCGAGCGCCCCCGCGCCCAGGGATGGTCGCGGCGAAAGGCGACGGACAGTCAGCGCTATCCGAGCGCAGCAGCAAGATCGCCGGCCTCGATCCGAACGGCATGCGGAAGCGTGATCGTGAGGTGGCCGTCGTTGTCGATGATGCGCCGCGCGTTGATGATCGTCACGCCGATCACATCTCCGTTCGCGTCGTAGCGGACGCCGTGCCCCTCGGGCGTGAGCGCGGCGTCAGAGGCCGAGTTGGTCGTCCCGCGCGCCAGATAGAGCATGTCGCAGAGCAGGTCGCCGTCCGCGTCGTAGTTGGCGCGGTCGAATACGAGGCCGTCGATCTTCACGTTCATGGCAGCCATCCGCTTGGCGATCGTCCGTGTAGCCTGGCGGTGCCAACGAACCCTCGGCGCACGCTCGCTTACGGCCGCAAGGCGAGCGTCTCTGCGTCGATCGCCGTGCGTGCGGACGCGCCAGCCGGAGACGCGGCCAGCCGGACCCGAACGCCCCCGGCAGGAACGAACGTGATCCCTCGACGCACGCCCTTTTCGGGGCGGCGGCCCACCGTCGCCAGGCGGGTCCTCTCCAACACCTGGCGGATGACGACCTGCATCTCGAACGTGGCGAAGCTCGCGCCCAGGCAGCGACGCGTGCCGCCGCCGAACGGCAGCCACGTGTAGGTGTCGGGCGCATCGGGGCCGAGGAAGCGCTCGGGGCGAAATGCACGCGCGTCCGGGTAGCGGTCCTCGCGACGGTGGATCGTCGCGATCGACGGGTTGATCTCGACTCCCGGCGGGATCTCATAGCCGCCCAGCTCGAAGGGCTCCCCGCGGACCACGCGCCCGACGCCCATGATCACCGGGCGCAGTCGCAACGTCTCCTTGACCACCGCCTCGAGGTAGTCGCGACCCCCCTCGGCGAGCTCCGCTCTCAGTCGCTCAAGCACCCGCGGGGTGCGGAGCAGCAGCTCGAAGGCCCAGGCGAGTCCTGTTGCGGTCGTCTCGTGACCGGCGACCAGGAGGGTGACGAGCTCGTCTCGAAGCTCGCGATCAGTCATCGACTCGCCACCGTCGTCGCGCGCGAGCAGCATCATCGAGAGGACGTCCTCGCGCTCCTCGAGGTCCTCCGCTCCGCGGCGTCGGGCGATCTCCTGGTAGATCAGCTCGTCGAGCACGCGCCGGCTCTCCTCGAAGCGCCGCCCGGCCCCGGCACCGAAGCGACCGCGGGAGAGCGCGAGCATGAGCACGCTGACGCGCGAGGAGACCGGGTCCAGCAGCGCCCGGATGCGCGCCTTGAGCTCCTCCTGTCGCGGCCCCGCATCGACTCCGAAGACCGCGCGCATGATCACGTCGAGCGTCAGCGACTGCATCCTTGGTAGCAGGGTGAAGGGCTCGCCGACCGGCCACGACTCGATCGACCGGTCGGCGGCCTCGCGGATGACCTCCGCGTAGGCCCGCATCCGCTCGCCGTGAAAGGCCGGCAGCATGAGCTTTCGCTCGCGTAGGTGCTCGGCGCCGTCGAGCAGGAGCACGGAGCGGTCGCCCACCACGGGGCCGAGCACGGCGTTGGCCTCTCCGGCGCGCAGCACGTCCGGGGAGCCGCGGAAGACCTGCTTGACCAGCTCGGGCTCGAAGACCATCACGAAGCCTGAATCGAAGAGGCTGCTGAACGTCACGACGTCGCCGTAGCGCCGGCGGCAGGCGTCGATGAACCGAGCCGGGATGAGGATGAAGCCGAGCGTCTGAAGGAGCCGCGGCAGGGCCGGGCCGGGGGGCATCGGCGTGGTCGCGCTGGACGTCATGACAGCCATAATCGCAGGCGGTGGGACTGGCGCTGGCGAGACGACGGGTCGCTTACGGCAGAGCGGGCGTCTCGCGACCGTCACCTGACGCCCCTGCTCCGGATGAGCCGCAGTCGCACCAGTCCGGGCTCGCGACACGCTCGATCACGCCGGGGCGAAGCGAGCTGTCTGGCCGTCCTCGGCCGGGGCGCTCGGGGCTCGTCCAGAGCAACAGTCTCAGACCGACTGCTAGCTACCGGTGCGCTCGCGGTGCTTGCACCCTGGCCAGCAGCAGGGCCGACGCTGGCCTTCCTCCAGCTCCTCCTGGGTCCGGCGGATGCGGCGTTCTCTGGTCTTCTCCTGCTTGGCATCCTCGACCCAGCAGATGAACTCGTTGCGGGCCAGAGGCGTGATGTCTTTCCAGGCATCAAGTGCAGTGGGGTTGGCGATCAGCGCCTCTTGTAGGTCTCCTGGAAGCCTGTGCACCACCCCACCGGGCACTCGCGGGCTGCTCATAGGGTCACGGTAGCGAGCCAGGGCAAGGCGGGGCTCGGCCCTGAGCGTGCTGCTGATGTCCTGCTCGGGTTGCGAGCGTGAGCAAGGCCCCGCACCGGGCTGTCGTTGGGGCAGCGCTGAGCAGCCCCGGCCGGAGAGGCCAGACGC
>Ga0209048_10000285_pt1 | contig 55754 bp, 46 predicted proteins | sample FrelakmetCRP12CR_FD_187146 | JGI IMG/M metagenome (GOLD analysis project Ga0209048, IMG submission 187146) | Freshwater lake sediment microbial communities from the University of Notre Dame, USA, for methane emissions studies - CRP12 CR (SPAdes)... | ecosystem: Environmental > Aquatic >...
GCCACAGGTAGCCGCCGCCGCAGTGGCGGCCTAAACGGTGGAGGTCAGGCGCCAGATGTCGCATTCAGACTTTTCCACCAATTGACAGACACGACCCAGTCGGACCTCACGGGTGTCAGTCGGGAGTGACGATCGTCAGTCGGACCTCACGGGCGGCCGTCGGAACTGACGGTTCGATTTACACGTATCGTCGTCTGACAGTTCTCGCCGACTGACAAGGATCGTCGACTGACAAGCATCGCCGACTAACAAGGTTCGTCGACTGACAAGGATCATCGACTGACAAGGATCGCCGACTGACAAGGATCGCCGACTGACAAGGATCGCCGACTGACAAGGATCATCGACTGGCAAGCATCGCCGACCGACAAGCATCGCCGACTAACAAGGTTCGCCGACTGACGAGTATCATGTTTTGACCATGGCGAGCGACGCTCGTTCCCTCGAGGAACTCCGCATCGACCACAACGCCCGGGGCTCGGGCGGGATCCCCGCCTGGGTCTGGGTCGTCGTCCTGGTTCTCGTCGCAGGCGGCACGGGCGCCTGGTTCTGGGCGAGGGCGCCGCGGGCCATCGAGGTGAAGGCCGCGATCGTCGAGCAGCCGAAGACCGCCGGCCCGGGTGGCGCGGCCGTCCTCAATGCCTCGGGCTACGTCGTCGCCCGCCGGCGTGCCACGGTGTCGTCGAAGATCACCGGGCGCGTGATCGAGGTCCTGGTCGAGGAAGGCAAACCGATCCACAAGGGCCAGGTCCTCGCCCGGCTCGACCCGACCACGTACGAGAAGGGCCTCGCCCTCGCCCAGGCGGAACTCGAAGCCACGCGGCGCGCCGTCGCCGAGAACCGGGTGCGGCTGGAGCAGGCCCGGCTGACGCTGGATCGCAACCGCAAGCTCCGCGCCGACGGCATCGTGAACCAGGCGGACCTCGACAGCGCCGAGACGGAAGTGCGCGCGCTCGAGGCGAGGCTCGCGCTGTCCGAGGAGCAGGTGAACGTCTCCGAGCGCCAGGTCGCGATGCGACAGAACGACGTGACGGACACCGTGATCCTCGCGCCGTTCAGCGGCGTGGCGATCTCGAAGGATGCGCAGCCGGGAGAGATGATCTCGCCGGTCTCGGCGGGCGGCGGGTTCACGCGCACGGGCATCTGCTCGATCGTGGACATGTCCTCGCTCGAGATCGAAGTTGACGTCAACGAGAGCTACATCAACCGCGTGAGCCCGGCGCAGCGCGTCGAAGCGGTGCTCGACGCCTACCCCGACTGGCGGATTCCGGGCAGGGTGATCACGATGGTGCCGACGGCGGACCGGCAGAAGGCCACGGTGCTCGTGCGGATCGCATTCGACGCGCTCGACCCGCGAATCCTGCCGGACATGGGGATCAAGGTCGCGTTCCTCGGGGCGGGCACGCCCGAAGCCGTCGCCGCGGCCCCGGTGACCATCGGCCGGAACGCCCTCCGCACCGAGGGCGGCAGCCAGGTGGTCTTCGTCGTCACCGGGGACGGCCGGGTCGAGCGCCGCGCCCTTCGGGTCGGGGCCACGAAGGACGACCGGATTGAAGTGGTCTCGGGCCTGGCGGCGGGCGAGAAGATCGTCACGGATCCTCCCCCGGCCCTGAAGGATGGTGACCGCGTCGTCGTCAAATAGCGCTGGCCGCCGCGGGGTGCCGGCATCCGTTCCCCGATCTCCGTTCTGCGTTCTCCGTTTCTCTCTGGAGTCTTCTGTGTCCAACGACATCCTCGTCCACGCCGCCGACCTGCACAAGGAGTTCAGACGCGGTGGAGAGCGGATCGACGTCCTGCAGGGCGTCAACCTGGAGATCCCGTCCGGCGACTTCCTGGCCCTGATGGGCCCGTCGGGCTCGGGCAAGACGACGCTGCTGAACCTGCTCGGCGGCCTCGACAGCCCGACGAGGGGCACGATTACGATCGCGGGACGGCGGATCGACCAGATGTCGTCCGGCCAGCTCGCCCGTTGGCGCGCGACGAACGTGGGGTTCGTCTTCCAGCTCTACAACCTGCTGCCCGTGCTGACGGCCGAGCGGAACGTGGAGCTGCCGCTCCTGCTCACGAAACTGTCGAGCAAGGAGCGGAAGCGCCACGTGGACGTCGCCATGCGCGTCGTCGGCCTCGCCGATCGCGCCCGGCACTACCCGCGGCAGTTGTCGGGGGGACAGGAGCAGCGTGTCGGCATCGCCCGCGCGATCGTGATCGATCCGACGCTCCTGCTGTGCGACGAGCCGACCGGTGACCTGGATCGCAAGGCGGGCGACGAGATCCTCGACCTGCTGCAGGCGCTGAACCGCGAGAACGGGAAGACCATCGTGATGGTGACGCACGACCCGCACGCCGCCGCCCGCGCCAAGCGCGTGCTGCACCTGGACAAGGGTGTCCTCACCACGGAGGCGGTGGTATGAAGTACCTGCCGCTGCTCTGGCGCAACCTGTTTCGCCGCAAGGTGCGGACGATCTTCACGCTGCTCGCCGTCCTGGTGGCGTTCATGCTCTTCGGGTTTCTCGCGGCGATCGAGGCCGCGTTCGGGATGGGTGTGGAGCTGGCGGGCAACGAGCGCCTGGTGATGATCCACAAGGTCTCGATCATCCAGCTGCTGCCCGAGAGCTACCTCGAACGCATCCGCGCCACGCCGGGCGTCACCGACGCCTGCAGCCACACGTGGTTCGGCGGGATCTACCAGGATCCGAAGAACTTCTTCATGCAGATCCCGGTGGACCCGGAGTGCATGCTGCGCATGTACCCCGAGTTCATCCTGCCGGCGGACCAGAAGAAGGCCTGGATCGCGGACCAGCAGGGCGCCATCGTCGGCCGGGCGACGGCGGCGAAATACGGCTGGAAGATCGGGGACCGCATCCCGATCCAGGCGACCATCTGGCGCAAGAAGGACAATTCCACGAACTGGGAGTTCAACCTCGACGGCATCTACACCGGCGCCGAGCAGGGCACCGACGAAACCCAGTTCTACTTCCACTACAAGTACTTCGACGAGTCGCGGCTCTTCGGCGTCGGGAATGTCGGGTGGTACGTGGTGCGGATTGCCAACGCGTCGAAGGCGCCGCAGATCGCCGCCGCGCTCGACAGCCAGTTCGCCAACTCGCCGGCCGAAACGAAGACCACCACCGAGAAGGCGTTCGTGCAGGCGTTCGCGAACCAGGTGGGGAACATCGCGCTGATCGTGCGCAGCATCATCGCGATGGCGTTCTTCATCATCCTGCTGGTGACGGCCAACACCATGGCCGAAGCGGTCCGCGAGCGGACCAGCGAACTGGCGGTCCTCAAGACGCTCGGGTTCACCGACGGCCGCGTGCTCGCCCTCGTGCTCGTGGAGTCGTGTCTCATCGCCGGCGTCGGCGGGGTCCTCGGGCTGGGCATCTCGGGGCTCATCGTGCCGAGGATTCCGACCGGGAACCTCCTGCCGGACCTCTACGTGCCGAAGGGCTCGCTCGGCCTCGGCATCGCCCTCGTGCTCGGCCTGGGGTTCGTGGCCGGCATCTTCCCGGCACTCCGCGCGATGCGCCTCCGCATCGTGGACGCGTTACGGAGGGTGTGACCGCCATGTGGATCTTCTCCGGTTTGTTCCAGGCTGCCGTGGTGACCGCGCTCAACCTGCGCACGCTGACCGGACGGTTGGCCGCGTCGACCGTCGCCGTCGTCGGCATGGCAGGCGTGGTGGCCGTGCTGGTGTCGGTCCTGTCGATCGCGGCAGGCCTCAACGCCACGATGGCGAATACCGGTTCGCCGGACACCGCGATCGTGATGCGCGCCGGGTCGGATGCCGAGATGACCAGCATCCTGATGCACGAGGACGTGGTGGTGGTGAAGGACGCCCCGGAAATCGCCCGAACACCTGCGATCGGGTCGCTGGCGTCGGCCGAAATGTTCGCGGTCGTGGACCTGATCAAGGCGAGCACCGGGACGACGGCCAACGCGCCGCTTCGAGGCGTCGAGCCGGCGGCGTACAAGATCCGCAAGTTCAAGATGATCAAGGGCCGGCCGTTCGAGACGGGCCGGAACGAGGTGGTCGTCGGCCAGGCCGCGGCCGCCGAGTATCGAGGCCTCGACGTCGGCTCTCAGCTCAAGCTCGGGCAGAACGTCTGGAGCATCGTCGGGATCTTCGACGCGGGCGGCACGGTGCCGGATTCGGAACTCTGGTGCGACGCCGGCGTGCTCGCTCCCCTCTACCGCCGGGGCAACAGCCGGCAGGCGGTCTACGTGCGGTTGACGTCTCCCGAGGCCTTCACGGCGTTCAAGGACCACCTGACGACGGACCCGCGGGTGAAACTGAAGGTGATGCGCGAACAGGAGTACTACGCGGGCCAGTCGCAGGTGATGTCCGGGGCGATCGTGTTCATCGGCGCGGTCATCGGCTTCCTGATGGGCATCGGCGCGCTGTTCGTGGCCATCATCACCATGTACTCGGCCGTGGCCAGCCGCACGCGCGAGATCGCGACCCTGCGCGCGCTCGGTTTCCGCGGCGGCCCGGTGGTGATCTCGGTCCTCGTCGAGTCGATGCTGCTCGCGCTGGTCGGCGGCGCCCTGGGGGCGGCCGTCGCCTATTTCGGGTTCAACGGCTACCAGGCCGCGACGATGAACTGGCAGAACATGAGCAGCATCGGGTTCGCGTTCCGCGTGACGCCGGCGCTGCTCGCGCTGGGCCTGGGCTGGGCGCTGCTGCTCGGCCTGGTCGGCGGCCTCTTCCCCGCCATCAGGGCCATGCGATTGCCGATCGTGACCGCCTTGCGGGAACTGTAGTCGTCGGTCGGTGGCTACTCTCTTCCCACGACCCAGATTACCCCGTTCTCGCCGACGATGTAGAGGTCGTCGCCCTTCACCGCGATGCCCGTCGGCCTCGCGAGGCCGGGGATCGCGTGCGCCGCGATCACCGTGTGCGTCGCGAGGTCGATCGTCAGCAGGGTGTTGTACGCCGCACTGATCGCGTACATCCTTCCGTCTGCGATCGTCGCGCCCGTCACGACGAACTCGTCGAGCGTTCGCTCGCCGGACAGCTCCAGCCCCGATGCCGCGCCGACCGTCAGCGAGAACTCCTCGGACAAGGTCATGTCGCGCCGGTCGAAGCGCGACAGCACCAGGCGCTTCACCTTGTTGTTCGGCACCGTCACGGTGTAGATCGAGTTCGTCGCCGGATCGTACGCGGCGGACATCACGTACATCATCCGCGCGCGCACCGTGCCGAAGCGGGACCTGGACATCTCGTCGAACTTGTCGAACGACTCCAGGAAGTACCGGAAGTTCGCGCCGGCGTCCGCCTTGTCATTCGGCCTGAGCAGGACGTAGCTCTTGTTCTCCCCGACCGCCAGCACGGCGCCCTTGTCGAGGAACGCCCCGCCGCCGAACCGTCCAAGGTCCACCGAGAAGCCGACGTCAACCACCGTGTAGCGGTTCATCTTGGCGAGCGTCTCGTCCGCGAGGTAGATTCCCCGCTGGGTCGTGACCAGGAACTGCGCGGTGGCCGGGTCGTAGGCCAGGTCGGTGGGCGTCCCGGCGATCGGGAACCCGATCGTGAACTGCTGCTTCACCGGGATGACCGGCACCCTGGCAATCGGCCCGGACACGGGGTCCACCGGGACCGCCTCGAGGCTCGGCTTGTCGATCGCCCAGCGTCCCCGCAGCGAGATCGGCGCGGGAGACCATTCGTCGAGCGACCACACCCAGTGCGACGGCGCGAACGAGAACCGCACGGGGTCGCCCTGCCCCATGAAAGGCGGCGGGCCGGTGCTGGCGAAGGCCTGCACGATGTTGCCGGCGATGACGACGAGGAACACGACGCCGGCGAGCGACTCGAGCGGCGTGAGCGTCCGCGGCTCGTCCTCGATGTCCTCCTTCTTCGTCATCAGCAACAGCACGCCCATCGTCGCCACGCATACCCAGTAGATGAACAGCGCCCAGGTATAGGTGTGCGCGCCGAGAATCTCGGCGCTGAAGCCCTGCCCGACGTCACGCGCGGCGTGCATCCCGGTGTGGCGGATGCCCATGAACACGCCCCAGGCCGCGACGAGCACCGCGAGGCCGATGTACTTCGGCTTCGGCCCGTAGCGGAGGACGAACAGGCCGATCAGGGCGACGAGCGCCATGCCGATGCGCTGTTCCCAGCACATGACGCACGGGGAGTCGCCGTAGATGAACCCGAGGAGGAAGACCGCGACGCCGATCGGGATGACCGCCAGCAGCAACACGGCCAGCGCGAGAGTGGAGTAGAGCGCGTTTCGTCTCACCGGCGGCTCTCCTGTGATTCTGCCTGTGTCAGTAGTTCACGCCCGGCAGCAACCCGGTCCGGGTGGCCATGGAGAACAGGAACACCATCAGCAGCACGCTGAAGACGAGCAGCCGGAACGCGGTCCGCTCCTTCTCCGGCTTGCGCAGGACGAGGTACGCCGTTGCGAAGATCACGACGAGGTTGAGAAACTCCACGCGGTAGCCTCCTCTGCCGGGACGTGTTGTCAAGGGCGGGCGGGCGCCGGCTCACCCAGTGGCCGCAGGCTGACCCCGCCGAGCAGCACGAAGCCGATCCACAGAACGTCTGCGATCAGCAGGTGTGTCATCTGCATCCACACCGGCGCAAGCAGCAGCACGTTGGCGAAGCCGGCCGCGATCTGCAGCGCGGCCACGCCGGCGACGGCGAAGCCCAGTCGCCGGGGCAGCCCGCGGGCGTCGTACCCGACGCGAATGCCGGTCACCACCAGGGCCACGGCCACGCACATGGTGATGGCCGGATGCAGCAGCCGCAGGCGCAGCAGCAGGTGGGACGTCGCCGAGACGTCCGCGCCGAGCGCCTGGGCCAGGTTCCCTGCGGGGTAGAGCGTGTCGCCGAGGGCGGCCACGGCCCCGCTGACTCCGGCCAGCAGGATGGCAGCGGCCCCGAGGCCGAACTTCATCGCCAGTGCCCGGCGGTTCCGGCTGTCCACTCGCGCGCCGCCCGACAGCCAGTACGCCGTCAGGGCGAGGCTGGCGAGCAGGAAGAACGTGTTGACGAGGTGGACCGACATGAACAGGGCGCGCGCCGTGCTCGCGTTGTCGGCGACGAGGCGGAACAGCACCAGCGCCGCGCCGACGCCTGCCTCGATCAGCAGGAAGACCATCGACCAGGCGGCCCCCCGGCGCGCCGGGTGACCTGCCGCGCACGCCCGCCAGACCCAGGCGGCCATCACGGCCACGGCGACGAGCGCGACGCCGCTCGTCAGCCGGTGCGAGAACTCGACCAGCATCTCGACGCTCGGCGACTGCGGAATCACCTCGCCGTTGCAGAGCGGCCAGTGAGCGCCGCACCCGGCTCCCGACCGCGTCGCGCGCACGTAGGCTCCCCACGCGATCACCGCGAGGTTGTACGCCAGCACACCCCAACTGAAGCGAGCAAGCCGGGTCATGATGCCGTCCTATGTCGCGCGGTCGGAGCCGGGGCCGCCGGCGGCCCGTCGCTCCACCGTGCCGAGAAACTTCAGGACCGTGTGGTTGAACACGCCCGGCGATTCCAGGCAGACGGCATGGCCGGCACCGGGCAGCACGTGCAGCTCGCTTCCGCGAATCGCCTTGTGAATGATCTGCGCGTACCCCATCCCCTTCAGCTGATCGTGCTGGCCGACGATGACGCAGGTCGGGACCGTGATTTCGTGCAGGCGGGCCGTGAAATCAACGTCGAGGAACGCGTCGCACAGGCGGGCCACCGCCGACAGGTCCAGGTCGCGATACCTCGCGCGCGCGGCCTGCAGCATCGCGGCTCGCGCGGCGATGAAATTCGGGGAGAAGTTCCACCCGACGGTGACGAGGAAGAACAGGTCGGGGTCCAGCGTCAGCGCGGCGGCCTTCCAGCCCCAGGTGATCAGGCGCAGTTCGGGGCCCACCTCGCTGACGGTGTCGGCGAGCGTCAGGCTCCTGACCCGCTTCGGATTCGCGAGCGCGAAGGCCTGGGCCACCTCCCCGCCGTAGGAGAGGCCGAGGATGTGGGCGTGGTCGATGTCGAGCGCGGTCAGAAGCCCGGCCAGGTCGTCGGCGTGCTGCTCCATCGAGTACGGGCCCTCGGGATGATCCGACTGTCCCTGCCCGCGGAAATCGTACTGCAGCACCCGGTACTCGGCTGAAAACGCCTCGGCCTGGAGCTCCCAGCTCACGGCCGCGTTCATCAGGATCCCGTTGTTCAGGACGAGCACCTCGCCCGTCTCGGGGCCGTGCAGTTCGTAGTAGAGGCACACGCCGTTGCAGGCGACGAATGGCATAGGCCGAGATTGTATCTCCTCCGGGTCGGGTTCGAAACGATCACTTCCGATCGGGCGCGAGGTCCGGGAGCGGCCGTCCGGGTCGGCCCAGTCCCGTGTCCTGTCTGAAGTACGTCGTCTGCGACGGGAAGGCCAGGGCCGTGCCGCTCGCCTCGATGGTGTCGATCAGGCGAAGGAGCAGGTCCTCCTGGATCGCGAGAAACGGCTCGATGTCCGTCGAGGTCACGTACGCGAACAGTTCGACGTCGAGCCCGGAGGGCGCAAACCGCAGCAGCCGCACACGGACCGTGGACGTCTCGATCATCGCGTGCCCGCGGAGGAGCGTCCGCGATTCTTCGAGCACGGAGCGCAACTGCTCCGCCGTCGTCTCGTAGCGCAGCGTGAACGTGTGATTGAAGAGCATCTTGTCGCGCCACGAGAAGTTCTCGATGCTCTGGATCGCCAAGTCTGCGTTGGGGATGGCGATCACCGTTCGGGCGACCGTCCGGATCCGCGTCGAGCGAAGCCCGATGTCCTCCACCGTGCCGCTCATCGTGCCGACGCGGCAGAAATTCCCGATACGAATCGGGCTGTCGCCAATCACCATGATCCCGCCGAACAGGTTCTCGAGCGTCTTCTGAGACGCCAGCGCGATTGCGATCCCGCCGACGCCGAGCCCGGCGAGGACGGGGGTCAGGTTGATCCCGACCGACTGGAGGGACACCAGGATGCCGATGACGACGGCGGCGGTCTGCAGCAGGCGACTGACCAGGCGCCCCAGCGCCACGAGTTCTGTCTTGCCTTGACGCTCGAGTGTCCGGACCCACCTCCCAACCGCGGCGGTGAGCAACCGGATGCCCATCCAGGTGACCGACGCGATGATCAGCAGCATCGCGACGTGGGCACCCAGGTAGCGCTGGTTCACGGTCAGGAAGTAGGTCGACAGCACCCGCAGGAGGACGCCGAGGGCCAGCCACCGCGTCGGCCTGAGCAGCGACACCCGATTCACCCCCACGTAGGTGGCGGACACGCGGCGAAACATCATCCGACCGAGAAGGCCGAGCGCGCGGGTCAGCAACATGGCCAGGAAGAAGGCCGCGGCCACGGACGCGAGCATCACCAGCCACGACCACGACATGTAGCTGCGGCCGTAGCCCCTGGTCAGCGACTGCGGCAGGTACTGCTCGACGAGCGACGGCTCGTATTCCTCGTGGGCCGCCGGAACGCCCCGCAGCGTCTCGGCCGAGAACAGCCAGACGGGAGGCTGGTCTCCGTGCCTGACCCGCACCAGCACGACTTCGAGCTTTCCCGATTGGGTGTCAATCGACCCGACCAGTTCGTGGTCCTTGGGTAACCGCTCGTCCCGCTCCCCCTCGGGCTTGCGGCTCAACCGGTCGAGGTCGATATTCAGCCCGCGATCGAGCAGGATCTTGAGTTCACGCGCGGTCTCCTCGGCCTGCGCCTCGGGGGTCTTCGTGTCGAGAAACCGGGACGCTCGGGGCCAGTCGCCCTTCGCCGAGGCGGCCAGGAATCCCATCACGGTGCCCGCCGGCGTCTCGCGGCCGAGCGGGTCGGACATCGCGGGTGGCGATGCCTGCGCTGTGTCCTTCCCCGTAGTGGCGGCCAGCGGATTCTGCGGGAACGCCGGCTGGGCGACGGCCAGGAGAACGGCGAGCGCGGCAATCGGGAAGCGAATCGCGGACGTCACAGGCGCTCCTTGGCTGGGGCGGGAGAAGGCCTACAACCGGGCTCGGTAGCAGTCTACCCGAAGATCGCGAGTCCGATGGCGCGCGCCATGGCCGATGGGCCCTACAGTCACGCCCTTTTCGGACCGAATAATAAGTGGGCGGACGGGTGCGACCAACGACCCCTCCCGGCCCGGAAGAGCGGCATTATGACAAATTCGCACGCGTCAACCGTCGCGAGCAGCTCCGGGCTGGAACCGGCCACGGTGCTGAAACAGATCGAGTCGGTCAACAAGGAACTCTGGATCATCCTGTCGATGTTCATCATCGCCGCGGTCCTGAATTTCGCCGTGGCGTCGCAGCGGATGATCCTGGCCCTGTACACGCTGCCCACGATCGGGTCGGCGTATTTCTACGGCCGCCGCCATGCGACGCTCACCGCGGTCGCCAGCGGGTTGGTCGTGTCGGTGCTGCTCTACACGAGGCCGGCCCTGTTCCAGGCCGCGCCGGGCACCGGCGGACCGGTGACCTCGTGGCTGGACCTCGGCCTGTGGGCCTCGGTCCTGATCATCACCGGCTACCTGATGGGCACCCTCTACGAGCACAAGACCGCCCAGCTCAACGAGTTGCGCGAGACCTATTACGGCGTGCTCGAGGTGCTGCGCTATTTCGTCTCGAACGACAAATACACCGAGAACCACTCCTACCGGGTGTCGGTCTATGCCACCAGGATTGCCGCCCGCATGAACTTCGGCGCAGAGTCCCTGGAGGACGTGCGCGCGGCGGGGCTGTTGCACGACATCGGGAAGCTGCGGATCGGGCGCGAATTGCTCTACAAGGCGGCGCGGCTGACCGCAGACGAGCGGGGCCAGATGCAGCAGCACGTGAACCTGGGTGTCGAGGTGCTCGAGTCCGTGGGCGGATCCCTGCGGCGCGTGCTCCCGATCGTGCTCGCGCACCACGAACGCCACGACGGCACCGGGCAGCAGGGCGTGGAAGGGCAGGAGATCCCGCTGGCGGCGCGCGTCATCAAGGTCGCCGACGTGTACGACTCCCTGACGAGCGACCGGCCCTACCGCAAGGCGATGCCGCCGTTCGAGGCGAAGACCACCATCCTGAAGGGCATGGGGACCGAATTCGACCCGGGCGTCGTCGCGGCGTTCCAGGAGGCGTTCGACGCTGGCGCCCTCGAGCTCCCGCACGTGGTGGTGTAGAGCTCGGCAGGCCCCTCACCGCTGGCCAGCGGCTCTCACGCCCGGCCCATGAACTCGCGGGTCTCGGTGTTGACGCGGACTTTCTCGCCCTGCTTGACGTACAGCGGCACCCGGATCTCGATGCCCGTCTCGAGCGTCGCCGCCTTGTTTACGCTCCCACTGGCCGTATCGCCCCTGATGCCCGGCTCCGTGTAGGTCACGGCGAGTTCCACCTGCTGGGGCAGCTGGAGGCCGATGACGTCGCCGTTGAACAGCAGGATCTGGACGACCTGGCCGTCGAGCAGGAAGTCGGTCGCGTCGCCCAGCAAGTCGTCCCTGACCGTCAGCGTCTCGAAGCTCTCCTGGTCCATGAAGTGCGAGCCCTCGCTGTCACTGAAGAGGTAGCTCGCCGGCGCCTGGGTCAGGTCGGGCTCCTTGAACTTCTCGCCCGCCTTGAAGGTCTTGTCGAACACGGCCCTGGTCTTCAGGTTCCGCATCTTGACGCGGACGAGCGTCTGGCCGCCCCGCGCGGTTGGCGTGGAAATCTCGACATCGAGGCAGACGTAGGGCGTGTCGTCGAGTTCGAAGAACGTCTTGCGCTTGATGTCGATCGCTTCGATCAGGGCGGCCATCGATGACCTCTTCCGGCTACTTCGGCTCGACGACGGTGAAAGAGCCCTTGCCCATGTTCATGCCGCAGATGATCTCGATCTTGCCCGACTTGGTCGGCGTGAACTCGATGGTCGTCTCGCCCGCCTTGACGGTCTTCTTCACGTCGAAGGCATTGATCACGACTGTGCGCATGCAGCCTTTCACGGTGTCGAGATCGACTTCCATCCTGACCGGCACGCCCTTGGTCACGGTCGCCGGGGTCACGACGTAGCCCTTGTCGTCGAACGCGAGCTTGACCGTCTGAAACTTCTTCTCGACGGGCTTGGGCGCCTGGGCATTCAGCCCTGCCGCGGCCACCATGGCGACGACCGGTAGCGCGAGCAACAGCACGACGATTCGCTTCCTGATCATGGCCGGACTCCTGTTTCGCCGGCTCGTCGCGTGCCACGGCTCGGGCAGGCGCGAGACTCTCGCGTCGATTCTCGCTCGAAGCCGACAATTGGGCAAGACCACAATCCCGCCCGACGCGCGAAATCACACGCTCTTGCGCTAGAATATCCCCTCCACATCGGAACAGGCTCACCGTGAGTCTTCGGCGACGACCGTGGACTGCCCCGCGGCAGTCGCGACGCGTTCGTCGCCATGGCAGAGATGCGCATCTTCGGGGCCCCTCGGGCCCGTGTGACGAACGGATACAGACGGCAATGACTCGATTCTGGAAGGATTACTGGGCGGTCGTCCTCGGGGGATCCAGCGGTTTCGGGCTGGCGTCGGCGAAGAAGCTCGGCGCCGAGGGCATGAACGTGTGCGTCGTCCACCGGGACCGCCGGGGCGCCATGGACCGCATCAACCGCGAGTTCGACGAGATCCGGGCCAACGGGCACGGGTTCGTCAGCCTGAACGTTGACGCGCTCGGCCCCGAAGGAATGGCGGCCGTCCTCGACGCGCTGGCCACGAACCTGGGGTCCGACGGGAAGGTCCGCGTGCTCCTCCATTCGATCGCGTACGGCAACCTGAAGCCGGTCGTTCCGGCTCCGCCGCCGGACGCGCCGCCCTCGCTCGACCGGCTGGCCGATGCGCTCGGAGTGCCCCGGGCCGATCTCGGCCGCGCGGTTGATGAGCTGGCCGAGTCGGGCGAGCCGATCTTCCAGGCGCTGCGGCCGGTGGACTACGGCGAAGCGGTCCTGGACGACGAGGACATGGCACGGACGATCTACTCGATGGGAACCAGCCTGCTGACCTGGGTCCAACGGATTCACTCCGCCGGCCTGTTCGCCCCGGATGCCCGTGTCATCGGCCTCACCAGCGAAGGCAACGAGATCGCCTGGCGCGGCTACGCCGCGGTGGCCGCGGCGAAGTCCGCGCTCGAATCGGTCTCGAGGGCAATCGCGGTGGAATTCGCCCCTCACGGGATCCGCTCGAACATCATCCAGGCGGGGGTGACCGACACCCCCGCGCTTCGGGTGATCCCCGGCAGCGCCCGCATGAAGGCCGGCGCGCGTCTCCGCAACCCGTTTGGCCGGCTCACGACGCCCGAGGACGTGGCCAACGTCGTCTACCTGATGAGCCTGGACGAAGCCCGGTGGATCAACGGTGCCCTCATCCGTGCGGACGGAGGTGAGCACATTGCATAGGCACAACTCGCTGACCGGCGACCTGTTCATTCACGGCGTCGGGCACTTCCACCCCGAGAACCGGATCGACAACGCCTTCCTGATGTCCCTGCACATCGGCACCGACGATGCATGGATCATGGAGCGGGTGGGGATCCGGGCGCGGCGCACGGTCCTCCCGCTCGACTACATCGTCAGGACGAAGAACGAGCATCCGTCCGAGGCCGATCACTGGTCGCTCCACACGAACGCGCAGACCGGGGCGCGCGCCGCGCGCCTGGCGATGGAGCGGGCGGGCGTGACGGCGTCGCAAATCGGCCTGGTGATCGCCGGCGGGTGTTCGCCCCAGTACTCGATACCGGCCGAAGCCTGCCAGGTGGCGGCGGAACTTGGCATCGCCGCGACGGCGTACGACGTCAACTCGGCGTGCTCGAGCTTCGCCGTGCAGCTCCACCACCTGCGCGCGATGCGCCCGGAGGCGCTGCCGGACTACGTGCTCGTGGTCAACGTGGAGAACACGACCCGGACCGTGGACTACCGCGACCGGCGCACCGCGGTGCTGTGGGGAGACGGCAGCTCGGCCGCGGTGGTTTCGGCGCGCGTCCCGGCGCCGGTCCGCGTGCGGCGGAGCGTCGTGCACTCCGACCCGGCCGGGTGGAACAAGGTCCTGATTCCGGCCGGCGGCCACTTCGCGCAGGAAGGGTCCGCGGTCCAGGGGTTCGCGATTCGGAAGTCGGTGGCCACGGTGAACGAGCTGGCCGCGCACCTCGCGCGCGACCGCGCCGAGATGCTGTTCATCGGCCACCAGGCCAACAGGATGATGCTCAACGCGGTGTGCGAGCGGGCTGGCGTCGAGCCGTCGCACCACCTGTTCAACGTGGACGAATACGGCAATTGCGGTGCGGCGGGCGCGCCCGGTGTCTTGTCCCAGCACTGGGACACGTTGCCGCCGCACTGCGAAATCGCGCTGGTGGTGGTCGGGTCCGGGCTCACGTGGGGCGGCCTGCTGATCGACGTCGGGAGAGCCTCGTGACCTACGCCGAATACCTGCAGAGAACACGCTTCTCCAAGATCGAGCTTCTCGCCTCCGCGAACGGCACGCTGGTCGAGGACCCGCCGGCGGAAGGGTGCGCCACGCTCCCCGGCCCGCCCATGCTGATGGTGGACCGGATTGTCGAGATCAGCCATCGCGGCGCCCAGGGGCGCATCGTCGCCGAGTACGACGTGCCGATCGACGCGTGGTTCTTTCAGTGCCACTTCCGATCCGACCCTGTGCAGCCCGGGTGCCTCGGCGTCGACGCGATCTGGCAGCTGATCGGCTTCTACGGCAGCGTGCGCGGGGCCAGGGGCGCGGGGCGCGCGCTCGGCGCGAAGGAGATCGAGTTCTCGGGGCAGATCCGGCCGTACAACAAGCTCGTCCGGTACGAGATCGACATCCGGCGCTATACCGAGCTGGCCGACGCCGCGATTGCGATCGGCACTGGCCACGTGATCGTGGACGGCGAACCGATCTATCTTGTGAAGGACGCGAAGGTCGGGATCTTCAAGGGTATCAGGTACCCGGACTACCCGCTGAGGTCGGCGAACTCGATCGGCGGGATCATGAACAGGTAGGACGGGGGCGCACGAAGTAGGCAGTAGGCGGTGGGCAGGGTGATGGCTGGAGAGCGACTGACGCCCGCGCAGATCCTGGAATACCTTCCGCAGCAGCGGCCGTTCCGCTTCGTGGACGAGATCCTCGAAGTGGACGAGCAGCGGATTGCCGGGCGCTATACGTTTCGCGAGGACGAGTGGTTCTACGCGGGCCATTTTCCGGGGCGGCCGATCACGCCTGGCGTGATCCTCCTCGAGTCGATGTGCCAGGTGGGCGTGGTGGCGCTCGGGATCTACCTGTTCGCGCTGGAGCATCCGCCGGGGGAGTCGCGCGGCTGGACGACGCTGTTCGTGGAGGCGGAATCCGAGTTCCTGCGGTCGGTGCTCCCCGGCGAGGTCGTGACGATCCGCGGCGAGCGGATCTTCTGGCGGCGGAACAAGCTGCGCGCGCGGATCGAGATGTTCGCCTCCGACGGCACGCTCGTGGCCCAGACCACGGCGTCGGGATTGGGAGTCAGGAATGGCTGAACGGGTCGTGGTCACGGGCATGGGCGTCGTCGCCGCCAACGCGCACGGTCTGGATGCCTTCGAACAGGCGTTGAGGGCGGGGCGATCGGGGATCCGTTTCCACGAGAAACTGCGCGACCTCGGGTTCGCGTGCCAGGTGGGCGGCGTGCCGGACATCAGCGACGAACTCCAGCGCCAGTACTTTTCCGAGGAGACGCTGCACGCGCTGAATAGCGGCATGGTGTACGCCGGCATCGCCGCCATCGACTGCTGGAGGGATGCGGGCTTCGTCGTGCCGGAACCGGGCAGCGACGAGGTCGACTGGGACACGGGAGCGATCATCGGCACCGGGGTCGGCGGCCTGGACACGATCGGCGAGTGGGTGGTGCCGCGCGTGGACGGGGGCAAGGTCCGGCGCCTCGGCAGCAGCACGGTGGAGCGGACGATGGCGAGCTCGGTGAGCGCGTGCGTCGGCGGCTTCCTGGCGCTCGGCGGGCAGGTGACCACCAACAGCAGCGCGTGCACCACCGGGACGGAAGCGATCGTGGACGCGTTCCACAAGGTGAGGGCCGGGCGCGCCGTGCGCGTCATCGCCGGCGGCGCCGAAGGATCCTCGCACTACATCTGGGCCGGGTTCGACGCGATGCGCGTGCTGGCGCGCCAGTCGAACGACCGGCCGGAGGCGGCGTCGCGGCCCATGAGCGCCACGGCCGGCGGATTCGTGCCGTCGTCGGGGGCCGGCATGCTGATGGTCGAGAGCCTGGCGTCGGCGAGGGCCCGCGGCGCGCGGATCTACGCCGAGGTCCTGGGCGGCCACGTGAACTGCGGCGGCCAGCGCGGCGGCGGCAGCATGACCGCCCCGAACCCCGAGGGGGCGAAGCGGTGCGTGCACGCCGCGCTCGCGATTGCGGGGATCGGGCCGGAGCGCGTCGAGGCGATCAACGGCCACCTGACGGCCACGATGGCCGACCCGCTGGAAGTGGGCACGTGGCAGCGGGCGCTCGGGCGACGGCCCGAAGAGTTCCCGTGGATCAACTCGACCAAGTCGCTCATCGGGCACGGCCTCGGCGCGGCCGGCGGCATCGAATCGGTGGCGTCGGTGCTCCAGCTCTGCCGGGGGTTCGTGCACGGGTCGATCAACTGCGAGGACGTGCACCCGGACATCGCGCCGTTTGCGGCCAGCATTCCGCACCGGACCGTCGAGGCGTCGCCGCGCGTGCTCGCCAAGGCGAGCTTCGGCTTCGGCGACGTGAACGGCTGCCTCATCTTCGGGAAGTGGGAAGGCGACTCATAAGGAGAGACCGATGGACACCGCGACAGCGTTTGGGAAAGTCGTCAGCATCATCAAGCCGTTCGTGAAGAACACGGCCGCGTTCAACGCGCCGACCGACGGCACGCGGATTATCGAGGACCTCGGCGTGAATTCGGCGCGCCTCGTGGACATCATCCTGGCGTTCGAGGACGAGTTCGGGATCGAGGTGGACGACGAGTCGGCCGACCGGGTGCGCACGCTGGGCGACGCGGTCCAGATGATCATGCAGAAGACCGCGCCGGCGCACTGACGTCAGGCCGTGTTGTCATTCAGAGCACGCCTCGCGTTGCGGGTGCAGGGGGTGGTGTCACAGGCGTTCACCCTCCTCACCTATTACAGCCTCGAGGCGTGGTTGCGGTTTCGGCGCTACCGGATTCCCGACCAGGGGCGGATCCGGACCGAGTTCGCGGCGCTCGTCGGCGACCGGCGCGGACCGTTGCTGGTGTGCGCCAACCACCTCACGCTGATCGACTCGCTGATCATCCAGTGGGCCCTGGCGCCGGGCTGGCGCCTGTTCGTGCGGCCGGGCTGGTTCTTCTGGAACCTCCCGGACAAGTACAACATGTCGGTCAACCCGTTCGTGCGGGTGCTGGGGTACTTCGGCAAGTGCGTGCTGGTGCTTCGCAAGGGGCCGCCCGAGGAGGCGCGCCGGGCGCTCGACAAGGTGGCGTTCCTGTTGTCGCTGGGCCAGTCGGTGCTGGTCTTCCCCGAGGGGGGGCGCAGCCGCGTGGGGCGGGTGGACACCAGGAACTTCATGTACGGCGTGGGCCGGATGCTGCAGGAGACGCCGGCCGCCCGCGTCGTGTGCGTCTTCGCGCGCGGCCTCGGGCAGCGCGAGTACAGCAACTTCCCGAGGCCGGGCGAGACGTTCTTCATCCGGATGCAGCGAGTGGCTCCGGCGACGGTCTCCCACGGGATACGGGCCGACCGCGACCTGGCGACGCAGATCGTCCGGCACCTGAGCGAGATGGAGCAGGAGTACCTTGAGAACGCGATCCTGGATCGGTAACGACATCGTCGATCTCGCCGAGCCCGGCGTGGCCGGGAAGGAGAACGACCGCCGGTTCATGGACCGCGTGTTCACGCCCGGCGAGCGCGCGCGGATCCTCGAGGCCGCGGCGCCGACCCTCGCGCTGTGGAAGGCGTGGACGGCCAAGGAGACGGCGTTCAAGATCGCGAGCAAGTTCCGCGAAGGCGTGATCTTCGCGCACCGGAAGTTCGAGGTGGGCCCCGACCCGGACGCCGCGGCGGCCGGCCTCGCCATGCCGGGCGGCCTGTCCCAGTGGGTCAGCGTGCGGTTCGAAGACCTGGAGATTCGCGTGCGCTGGGAGACGGCCCTCGACTACATCCACTGCGTGGGGCAGCTCGCGCGCGGCGACGGCATGAGCGCCGCGGCCAGCCGGGATGTGCCGCGCCGCCCGAGGCAACTTCTCGCCGGGATCCTCCACGACGGCCAGGCGCTGGACGGCGTGCTGAGCAGCGCCGAGCAGGCGTCCGTCCATTCGACCGCGTCCGAGCGCGCGCGCCTGCTGGCGCGCCGGCTCATGGACCGGTGGGATCTGCAGGGGGCCGAAATCGTGCGCCTGTGGCGGTCATGGGGATGGAGCCCGCCGGTCATCGCCCACCGGGGCCAGCCGCTCGCCGGGTTCGACGTGAGCCTCTCTCACGACGGCCGCTTCGTGGCCGCCGCCCTCGCCGGCCCCGTGTAGGACAGAATTCCAACCACGGAGCTCACAGAGAGCACAGAGGACAGAGGACGTGCACGACGGCCCCGCCGACACCCGGGCCGGCTCGCCTCACTCGTCCCTGATCGCGGACGCGAACGCGAGCGCGAGCAGCGCCTGCTGCTCGAGCTGGTGCGCCTTGCCGGAGCCCGTGGCCGGGCTCGCCGACGCGCGGCGCTTCACCGACGTCACACCCGGGCGGCCGAAGATCGTGCGAAGGCGCGGCATGACGTAGAAGTGTGCGCCCATGTTCTTCGGCTCCTCCTGCACCCACGCCACCTCGCGCGCCTCGGGGTACCTGGCGAACGCCTCCGTCAGCGGCGTCGTCGGGAACGGGTAGAGCTGCTCGAGGCCGAGGATGGCCGTCGTGGTGTCGCCGCGCCGCTTCCGCTCGGCGCGCAGCTCGTGGAGGATCTTGCCGGAGCCGATCAGGATGCGCGGGGCCCCGGCCGGGACCTCGTCGTCCGGAAGGACCGTCTGGAAGCGCCCCCGTGTCAGTCCCTGGATTGGCGACGAGGAACCGGCGTGGCGCAGCATGCTCTTCGGCGTGAACACGACGAGCGGCTTGCGCCAGTCTCTCAGCGCCTGGCGCCGGAGCATGTGGAAGTACTGCGCCGAGGTCGAGGGCTGGCAGACCTGCAGGTTGTCCTCGCCCGCAAGCTGCAGGAACCGCTCGATCCTCGCGCTGGAGTGCTCGGGTCCCTGCCCCTCGTAGCCGTGCGGCAGCAGCAGCACGAGTCCCGAGAGCAGGCCCCACTTGTCCTCGCCAGCGCTGAGGAACTGGTCGACGATCACCTGCGCGTTGTTGGCGAAGTCACCGAATTGCGCCTCCCAGAGGACCAGGGCCTCCGGGTAGTCGCGGCTGAAGCCGTACTCGAAGGCGAGCACGGACGCCTCGGACAGCGTCGAGTTGTGGATCTCGCAGCGCGCCTGGCCGTCGGCGATGTGGTTGAGCGGCAGCACCTTCTGCTCGGTCTCCGTGTCCACGAGCACGGCGTGCCGCTGATTGAACGTGCCGCGCTCGCTGTCCTGGCCGCTCAGCCGGATGGGCACGCCCTGGCGCAGCAGGCTCCCGAACGCGAGCGCCTCGGCCATGCCGTAGTCCAGGCGCCGCGTGCCGGCGGCCATCTCGGCGCGCTGCTCCAGCAGTTTCCTGACCTTGACGTGGATGTGGAACCCGTCCGGCCACGAGGTCAGCCCGTGGGCGATCGCGCCCAGCTCGTCGAGCGCCACGCCGGTATCGACTTCATACGACGCGCGGTGGCAGCCTCCCTGATACCGTGACCAGTAGCCCGGCAGCTGCGCCAGCGCCACCCGTTCGCCGATCTTCTTCGCGTCCTCCTGCGCCTGGCCGAGCTCGGCGCGGACCCGCGCCGGCAGATCGCCGACATCGATCCCCGCGCGCGTCGCGAACACCTCCCACAGCGGCGGGTGGTTCTTGATCGCCTTGTACATCAGCGGCTGGGTGACCGTCGGATCGTCCACCTCACTGTGCCCGTGCCGGCGGTAGCCGACCAGATCGATCACGACGTCGCTGCCGAAGCGGTAGCGGAACTCGGTGGCGATCCGCGCGACGCGGGCGATGGCGGGCAGGTCCTCCCCGTTCACGTGGAAGATCGGAATCGGGAGCCGGCGCGCGATGTCGGTCGAGAAAGACGACGAGTGCAGTTCGCGGTCCGAGGTGGTGAACCCGATCTGGTTGTTGACCACCACATGGATCGTCCCGCCCACCGTGTACCCGGGCAGCTCGGAGAAATTGAGCGTTTCGGCCGTGATGCCCTGGCCGGCGAACGCGGCGTCGCCGTGCAGCACGATCGGCATGATCCGCCTGCGCGCGCCCTCGCCCTCGCGCGTCTGCCGGGCCCGCGTCCGCCCCAGCGCGACCGGGTAGACCGCCTCCAGGTGACTCGGGTTCGACACGAGCTTGACCCGCAGCTCGCGGCCGGCCCGCGTCCGGTATGTCCCCGTCGCCCCCATGTGGTACTTGACGTCGCCGCTCCCGAGCACGCTTTTCGGATCGGGATCTTCAAACCCCGCGTAGACGTCGAGCGTCGGGCGGCCGACGATCTGGGCCATCACGTTCAGCCGGCCGCGATGGCTCATGCCGATGAGCGCCTCCTCGAGCCCCTCCGCGGCGCCCCTCTCGAGCACTTCGTCCAGCAGCGGGATGAGCCCGGTTACCCCTTCGAGCGAAAAGCGCTTCGATCCCGGGTAGCGGCCGTGGAGGACTTCCTCGAAGAGCTCCGCGCGCACCAGGCGTTCGAGCACGGCGTACCCGTCGATCGCAGGGATCGGGTGTTCCATGCGTTCCTGCACCCAGCGCCGGCGCTCAGGGTCCGGGATGTGCATGAACTCGACGCCGATCGGGCCGCAGTACCACCGGCGGGCGCGAACGGCGGCTTCGCCCTGCCCGGCCAGTTCAGAATGCCGCCGCGGCTGGACCAATCCAAGCGGATCGAGGGCCGCCTCGAGGTAGCCCCATCGCTGGAAGGCGTCGATGACGAACCCCTCCGCCGTATCGGCCGCGGTGCCGGCGATGTGAGCCTCGCCCGGCCCGACCTCGTGCTGTTGCGACATCGTCCTCCGCCCCGTTGTCCAGGTTAGGTCCGATCGTCAGTGTCGCGCATCGCCGCGGATGTTGTCCACAGACGACCCGGGCCACCCCTGCGTCTTCCGTTCCCCGTTTTCCGTTCCCCGTTCTCCGGTTGGCGTTCTCCATTCAGGCCGGGTCGCCGTACCTGTGGCCAATCCGCCTCGATTGCGGGTAAGCTTGTTATGTGAACTCCACAACCATTACTCTTAGGAAGCGCGCCTGGCTCGGGTTGTGCCTGGCGGCCGTGCTGGTGGCCCTTGGCGGCGCGTCCGCACAGGAACGGCCGCTGGCACCGCCGGCGCAGTCGATCGCCCTCGACCAACCGGTTCCCGTTGATCCGCGCATCACCATCGGCTACCTCCCCAACGGCCTCCGGTACTACATCCGGGCCAACGCGCGCCCGTTCCAGCGCGCCGAACTTCGCCTTGTCGTGGGCGTCGGCTCTGTCGTGGAAGACCCGGACCAGATCGGCCTGGCCCACTTCGTCGAACACATGGCCTTCGACGGCAGCGCCCACTTCGCCAAGCAGGACCTCATCCAGTTCATGGAGTCGATTGGCATGCGCCTCGGGCCGGGCGTCAACGCGAACACCTCGTTCGACGAGACGGTCTACATGCTCCATGTCCCGACGGACAACCCGGAGGCCCTGCGGAAGGCATTCCTGTTCTTCGCCGACGTGGCCCACGATCTCTCATTCGATCCCGACGCAATCGCCAAGGAGCGCGGAGTCATCGTCGAGGAATGGCGGCAGGGCCGAGGGGCGAGCGCCCGGATGCAGGACGAGCAGGTCCCGGTGCTGCTGAGAGGCTCGCGCTACGCCGAGCGCAACCCGATCGGCACCCGGGAGAACATCGAGAACTTCAAGCCAGAGGTTCTCAAGCGCTTCTACAAGGACTGGTACCGGCCCGAACTGATGGCGGTCATCGCGGTCGGAGACTTCAACAAGGCTGACGTCGAGAAGATGATCCGGGATCAGTTCGGCGCCATCCCGATCCCTGACCAGCGAAAGCCGCGGCCGGCCTTCGACGTGCCTGATCACCCCGACACCCTCTTCTCCGTCGCCACCGATCCCGAGGCGACGATGACGACGGTCGGGGTGTACAACATGCTGCCGCTGCGCGAGCAGACGACGGTCGGCGCCTATCGGCAGCGGCAGGTCGAGCGTCTGTATACCGGCATGTTGAACGCGAGGCTGTCGGAGCTGACGCTGAAGCCCGACCCGCCGTTCATCAGGGCCGGAACCGAGCGCGGCATCTTCGTTCGCACGAAGGAAGCCGCGTCGATGATGGCCCTGGTCAAGGAAGACGGCATCTCGCGCGGTCTCGCGGCGCTCGTCACCGAGTCCGCGCGGGCGGCCCGGTTCGGCTTCACGCCCGGCGAACTCGAGCGCGAGCGGAGCGAGGTGCTGCGCGGGTACGAGAGCGCGTTCGCCGAGCGCGACAAGGAGGAGTCCGCGGACCTGGCGGCGGAGTTCATCAGGGCCTTCACCGAGCAGGAACCGACCCCCGGGATGACGTACGAGTACGGTCTCGTTCAGCGGTTCGTGCCCGCCATCACGCTCGACGAAGTCGCCAAGGTGGCGAAGGAGTGGACGAGCGGCAGCCGCGTGGTTCTCATCAATGCGCCCAAGAAGCCAGGCCTGACCGTGCCCGACAGCGCCCGTCTCGCCGCGGCGATGAAAGCCGCGTCCGAGGGAGACATCAAGCCGTACGTGGACGTGGCGGGGAACCAGCCGCTCATGGAACGCGAGCCCGTGCCCGGTTCCGTCGTCGGATCGACGGCCAAAGGCCGGCTCGCCCTCACGGAGTGGGAGCTCTCGAACGGCGCAAAGGTCGTCCTGATCCCGACGACGTTCAAGCAGGACGAGGTGATCTTCCGGGCCACGAGTCCCGGCGGCACGTCGCTCGCCGGCGACAAGGACTACGTGGCGGCGATGACCGCCGCCCAGGTGGTCGGCGCGGGAGGCATCGGGCCGTTCAACGTGATCCAGCTCCGGAACGCGCTGGCGGGCAAGGCCGTGTCCGTCTCGGCGTTCATCAGCGACAACGAGGAAGGCCTCGGCGGCGGCGCGTCTCCCAAGGACCTGGAGACGATGTTCCAGCTCATCTACCTGACGTTCACCCAGCCGCGCGCCGACGCGGCCGCGTTCGCCGCGCTGACGTCGCAGATGAAGGCCATGCTGGCCAACCAGCAGGCCAGCCCCGACTGGTCGTTCCAACAGATGCTCACCACCACGCTGGCGCAGAACCACTACCGGGCGCGCCCGATGACGCCGGCCATGGTGGACGAGATGGACCTGCAGCGGTCGTTCGCGTTCTACAAGGACCGCTTCGCCGACGCGAGCGACTTCACGTTCGTGTTCGCGGGGAGTTTCGATCTGGCGTCCATCAGGCCGCTCGTCGAACGCTACCTCGCGTCGCTGCCGTCGCTGCGACGCCGCGAGACCTGGAAGAACGACGGCATCACGCCGCCGAAGGGCGTGGTCCAGAAGATCGTCCGGAAGGGGATCGAACCGAAGAGCCAGGCGGCGATCGTCTTCACGGGCGCGTTCCCGTTCGACTCGCCGCACGAGGTGGTGCTCGACGCGCTGGGCGTCGTCCTCGAGGGGCGGCTCAGGCGAAGCCTGCGAGAGGCGTTGCGGGGAACGTACGGCGTCGATGTGGAGGCGCACGCGTCGAAGATCCCCGAGCCGCGCTACAGCGTGACCGTTCAGTTCGGGTGCGATCCCGAGCGGACCGAGGAGTTGGTCGCCACGCTCTTCCGAGAGGTCGAACGCCTGAAGACGCAGGGCCCGACCGATGTCGAGGTCACGGACGCGCGCGAGGCGCTGATGGTCGCCCACCAGACGGACATGGCCGAGAACAGCCGCCTGGTGGCGAAGGTCATCGATCGGTACGAGCTGTCCGAGGACGTGACGGAGTTCTACGACCTGCCGGCGGAGTACCAGAAGCTGAACGGGCTCACGATCCAGGAGGCCGCGCGGCGGTATCTCGATACCGCGAACTACGTGAGGGTCACTCTGTTCCCGGAGACAGGGACGGGTGTGAAGCGTTGAGCCCCCGAGTCCTCTCGAACAGCAGCAGGCGACCCGAGTTGAGCACGACGGACACCGATCCGACGTTGTGCGCCAACGCCCCGAGGATCGGCGTGAGCAACCCGGCCGACGACAGCGCGAGCATGGCGGCGTTGAACAGGAGGCCGAACAGGAACAGGTTCTGATTGATCGTGCGCGTCGCCGCCCTGCACAACCGGAAGAGGAACGGCAGCGCGGAGAGGTCGTTCCGCATCAGGACGACGGACGCCGTCTCCAGAGCCACGGTGTTGTGGCGCGACCCCAGGCTGACACCAACCGTGGCGACCGAGAGCGCCGGGCCGTCGTTCGCGCCGTCTCCCACGTAGCAGAGCCGCCGTGCGTCCCGCTCGAGACCCCGGATGTGTTCGTACTTCTGTTCGGGCAGCAGGTCCGCGAACACGTCCGCGGGATCGACACCGACCCGCGCCGCCAACGCCAGCGTGACCGGCAGGGTGTCGCCGCTCAGGATCTGGACGCGACTCAGCCCCTCGGCGCGAAGCCGCCGGACGACGGCCCGTGCTTCCGGCCGCACCTCGCCCTCGATTGAGAACAGGCCCTTCGCCTCGCGTCCCCGCGCGACGTAGACGACCGACAGCCCCTGGTCCCGCAGCAGCCCGGCCCGCGGCCGAAGCCGGCCGACATCGACGCCGTGGCGGCCCATGAAGCGCTCGTTGCCCAGCCGCCATGCCCCGTTACCGTCGTCGTCTCGTCCCGTGATGCCGAGCCCGGCCTCGCGGTGAATCGCGCGGCCGGCGGCGACGGCCACGCCGTCGGCCGATGCCCGAGCCAGGATCGCGCGCGCCAGCGGGTGATCTGCGGCCGCCTCCAGCCGCGCCGCCGCGGCCAGGATCGTTTCTCCCGAACAGCCGTCCGCCGCAACCACGTCCACCACCCGGCACTCGCCCCTGGTCAATGTTCCGGTCTTGTCGAACACGATGCCGTCCACGCGGGCGCATCCCTCGACGTAGCGGCCGCCCTTGATGAGCAGCCCCTCCCGCGCGGCCCGGCTCATGGCGGCGACGATCGCGGTCGGCGTGGCGAGGACGAACGCGCACGGGCAGCCGACGATGAGCATCGTAACCGCCCGGTGCGCATCGCCGGTCGCGGCCCAGACCGCCGCCGCCAGCGCCAGCACGCCGGGTGTGAACCAGCGCGCGTAGGATTCGGCGGCCCGGAGGATCGGGGCCCGATGCGCCTCGGCATCGCGGACGAGCTGCAGCACCTTGCCGTGCGCGCTCTCGGCGCCGACCCGCTGCACGCGGATCGTCAGCGAGCCGCTCGCGTTGACGGTCCCGCCGGAGACGAGGTCGCCAGGACCCTTGTCCGCCGGCGCGCTCTCGCCCGTCAGCAGCGCTTCATCGACATCGCTCTCCCCTTCCTCGACCTGTCCGTCGGCGGCGATCACGTCGCCGGGCCTGACCAGGATTCGTTCGCCCGGCTGGAGGTCGGCGATCGGCACCTGGTGCACGCGGCCGTCGGAGTCCAGCCGCAGCGCGTGCCTGGCGCTCGCGGCGAACAGCCTCTCGAGGTGCTTCCGCGCCCGCCCGCTCACGAACTCCTCGACGAGCGACCCGACAACCATGATGAACGCGACGACGGCCGCGGACGTGTACTCCCCGAGGGCAAGCGAGGCGACGATGGCCAGGCTCACCAGTTCGTCCACGTTGGACTCGAAGCGCGCGAGACCGCGCGCCGCCTGCCAGACGATCGGGAGCCCCGTGAGCGCGAGAGAGGCCAGCGCCAGCGAGGAACCCGCGCCCGTCCGCCCGGCGGACGCGGCGACGACCGCCGACAGCAGCAGCCCCGCCGCCGAGACCACCATTACGACTCGGCGCACGCCGATCTCGGCCACCGAGCCGACGCCAGCAAACCGTCCGAGCACGTCTTCCCTTTCGTTCGTCGTCCAGGCCGCCCGGCCCTGGAGCTCACCCGCAATACTGGATGGGATGCGGCCGTCGAACCGAGGGTTCGTCCGGGCCTGTCGGCGCTGGCGGACAAGGTGACACGACGAACCGCTTGAACGCAACCGCTCGTGCGGCGATACTGGCCGGACCATGCGACATTCGACGAGACGTCGGCTCCTTCTCGCTGCAATCCTCTTCGGTGCAGCTTCGATTGGCGGGCTGGCCGCAGGTGCCCGGCGCGACCAGGACGCGGCCAGCTACGACGACATCGCCACGCGCCTGCTGCAAACGGGACTTCGCGAGCAGGGTGCGTATGCGACGCTCGCGAAGCTCCTCTCGGTGGGACCGCGACTGACGGGATCGGCCCAGGCCGACGCCGCGGTCCGGCTGATGGCCGAGCACATGAAGGCCCTCGGGTTGGACAACGTTCGAACCGAGCCGACCACCGTCGGCCACTGGGTGCGGGGCGGGCGCGAAGAGGGCCGGATCCTGTCGAGGACCCGGGGCGCGATCCCCGTGAAGGTGCGGGCCATCGGCAACAGCATCGCCACGCCCGCCGGGGGTGTCACCGCCGGCGTCATCGAGGTCCATTCGATCGCGGACCTGGAGAAGATCGGGGACAGGGCGCGCGGTCGGATCGTCTTCTTCAACGGTGCGATGGACCCCGCGCTCCTCGACACCTTCGCGGCCTACGGCGGCGCCGCGCAGCAGCGATCGGGCGGGGCCGCGGCCGCCGCCCGCGCGGGAGCGGTGGCGGCCGTCGTGCGGTCGCTGACGCTCGAGATTGACGACGACCCGCACACCGGGACGATGAGCTACGACCCGGCCGCGCCGAAGATCCCGGCGGTGACCATCTCGACTGCGGCCGCGGAACGTCTGAGCGCGGTGCTGGGCGAGGAACCCGACGCGCGGTTCTCGTTCACGACGTCGTGCCAGACGTTGCCGCCGGTGACCACCCACAATGTCATGGGCGAGTTGCGGGGCTCCCGCACACCCGAAGAGGTCATCGTCGTCGGCGGGCACCTGGACAGCTGGGACCTCAGCCCCGGCGCGCACGACGACGGGGCCGGCTGCGCGCAGTCGATCGAAGCGCTGCGCCTGATTCGTGAATTGGGGCTGAAGCCGGCACGGACGATTCGCGCGGTGCTCTACATGGACGAGGAGAACGGCGGGGCCGGCGGCCGCGACTACGCGCGTTCGGTCAACCGCAAGGCCGAGCGCCACATCGCCGCGATCGAATCCGACCGCGGCGGGTTCCTGCCGATGGGAATGGGCGTCGGCGCGAAGGGCGCGGCCTTCGCCCGCATCCAGGCGTGGGAACCGCTGATGCAGCGCGTCGGCCTGCAGTGGATACGCCCCGGGGGCGGAGGCGTGGACATCGGGCCGCTGGGTGAATCCGGCACCATCCTGATGAGCCTCGTACCGGATTCGCAACGCTACTTCGACGTCCACCACTCGGGCACGGACACGCTGGACAAAGTCAATCCGCGAGAGCTGCAGCTGGGCGCCAACGCGATGGCTCTCGTCGCCTACCTGCTCTCCGAGGAGGGCCTGCCGAAGTAGGCCGGACCGGTCAGCGTCCGGCGGGCGCCACGGCGATCGTCAGAACGGCGGCGCGCACGCTGTCCGCGCGCGCGTGGATGCCGAGCACGCCGGGAACGTCGCCCGCCTGCACCAGTGCCGTCGCGATTCCGGCCTCGGCGCGAATCTCGCGCGGACCGATGGCACGGGCCGGGCCGTCGATCGTGAACCGGACCAGCGTCTCCGCGTCCGGTACCACCTCGCCGTGATCGTCCACCACCTCGGCGTAGACGAAGATCGCATCGGCGGCTCCGGCGCTCGGCGGCCGGCCGAGGGTCGGCGCGCGCAGCCGAATCGCTGCAGGCCGTCCCGGTGTCCGCCGGACGTGTTCCGTCACCGGTCTGCCGTTCCGGTATGCGACGGCCCTCACCTCGCCCGGCTCGTAGGGCACGTTCAGAAACGTGAACGGCGGGTGGTCGAGGTGCCCGCAGTTTCCGCCGTCGAACGGCGCGCCCGCCCGAGGGTGCTCCGAATCCGGGGTGGCGGCCGGATCGTACGGGGAGTCGGGACCCGAGTCGGGTTTCATCCGAGCGACGCTTCGCCCGTTCACGAACAGCTCGACTTCGTCCGCGTTGGAATAGACAACGACCTTCGTGGGCGACGGCCTTGCGGTCCAGTAGGCCGCGATGTGGACCATCGGCCCGCTGTCCGCGGACGAAAGGACGACGTCGGGATCGCGCTGGCTCTGGTAGAAGTAGTAGGCGAACTTCGGCAGCCGATAGAGGTCGAGCGGCCCCCACCACGAGCCGAACCCGCGCCCGTCGGCATCGAGCCGGTCGAAGGCGCTCGCGGTGTCGATGCCGGCCCAGATGGCGTCGCCGATGGTCCACGGCCACGACAGGTTCCGGTTGTGCGACCACTGAAAGTTCCACGCCTGCAGAAGCAGTTTCTCTTCGCCAGCCCGGCGCGGGACGCGCGTCGTGCTCTCCTGCCCGCCGAACTCGTAGTCGCCGTATTCCCGGTGCAGCCCCTTCGCAATCCGCGCGTCGCGGTTCAGCGGACGGTGGTAGAACCCGCCCCACTCGGTGTAGGTCAAGTCGTAGTGCCGGACCGACCTGCTCCCGTGCGAGTCGCCGCTCGTGAACAGCTGACCGCCGGGATACTCCTCGCGCGCGGCCGCGACCGACCCCGCGTAGAACTCGTCGTGGCCGTACGTCTCGTTGAGGCTGACTTCCCATAGCACGGCGCTCGGGTGGTTCCTGTGCCACCTGATCATCTCGCGGACGTTCTGGCGCGACGCGGTTTTGAATGCCTCACTGTCGTTGAAGAACTGCCAGCCGGGCGTGCACACGAGCGCCAGCACGCCAAGTTCGTCGCAGGCGTCCATCACGGCGGAACTCTGCGGGTAGTGCGCCAGGCGGACGAAGTTGAAGCCCGCCTCCTTGAGCAGCCGGATGTCGCGATACTGCAGGTTGTCCGACGCGGCGTTGCCGATCCACGGGAACGACATGTGCCGGTTGGCCCCGCGAATCACGACCTTCTCACCGTTGATGAAGAAGCCCTCGTCCGTGTAGGCGAGGGCCCGGATCCCGCAGCGCGTCTCCCGGCGGTCGCACGCCGCGCCGTTCCTTTTCACGGTCGTGATGAGGCGATACAGGTGCGGGTGGCCCGGGTGCCACAGCTTCGGTTTCGGGACAGCGAGGCGCGAAACGACGTCGATGTCGGTTCCCTCCTCGATGCGTCGCACGGGCGACTCGGCGGTGGCCGCAGCGCGCCCGTCGGGCCCCTCGAGGCGGTGTTCGACCGAGATGTTCGCGGCCGCCGTGCCGTCGTTTCGCACATTCACCTTGATCACGACGTCGGCCGACGCGGCGCTGACGTTCTCGTAGCGGACGAACACCCCGCCCCCGGCGACGCGGTTCGCGGCAATCGGATCGGTGATGTGAACCGGATTCTCGACGAGCAGGCGCACAGGCCGGTAGAGCCCGCCGTAGTAGGCAAAGTCGATCTTGTCCGACCCTGGCGGGAACTCGCGACTGGCCCGATTATCGAGGCGAACCGCGATCACAATCTGGCGTTCGGTCGCGGCGTGGGGCGTAAGGTCCACGACGAATGGAAGGTAGCCCCCGGTGTGCGTGACGATGTGCCGGCCGTTCACCCACACGTCCGCCGTCTGCATCGCCGCGTCGAAGGCGATGGCCACGCGTTTACCTCGCCACGCCGACAGCACGTCGACCCGGCGCCGATACCAGCACACGCCTTTGAAGTAGTCGGGGCCGTGCGTCGGCGGTTCGATTCTCGCGGTGTGGGGAAGCGTCACGGTTTCCCACGCGGCGTCGGCGAACCCGGGTTGCGCGCGCTCGTCGCTGCGGGCGTCGGCCGATGACGGCGCCTCCTCCCGGAAGAACCGCCAGCCCTGGTTGATCGGCCCGTCGGCGCGCGCCGGTATTACGCCGGTGGCCCCAACCCCACACCCGGCGCAAAGCGCGGCGATAGTGACGCAGAGGCAGAATCGCATCTCGAGTCTCCCGCAGCCTGTTCGTTCCATCCGTCGGCTGCGCGCTCACGGAGCGGCGCCTCGGCTCGGTGCTGATGATGATCCCCTGTCCCTCCGGCTGAACGGCGACGCGCCTCACGTGTGCCGCAGGCAACTCCGGCCCCGGGAATTGTAGGGCGGAACCGTTACTCGTGGCGTGTTTCTCGCGCGTGCCTCGGGCTGCCGGGGCCGCATGTTCGGGAGGGGGATTCGAGGACCGATACGCGAAGATGGGGGCTCGCCTGCTATCGCCGTGTCGGCGCCGCACCCCGCTTGTGCCGGACGGCGAGCGTCGGGGCGGCGCCCCGGGCGAAGCCTCCGCCGGGCGGTGGCTCGAGCGTCGAAACCGTCCAATCCGCCGGGCTCAGCGCCTGAGGCTGCAGCGCCGGCCGATCGGCGAGGATGACGCGCGACTGGGCGAGAATCAGCTCGCGGAGCACCGTCGAGTGATCGCCCTCTATGCCGGAGGCGGGTGCGAGCAGCGTGACGAACGGCGCCTGCAGCCGGAGGAACGTCCATACCGCCGGCCGGCGTTTGAGCGCGGCGTCGCCGAGATCGGCGGGCAGGTATACGAGCGACTGCGGCCGGCCGTTCGGCACCTCGAACGCGATGCTGAGGGCATCCGGCCTGGCGCCGCCACCGGAAATGGGGATCGACTCGAGCGGGTGGCCATCGGCGCCGATGTCGAACCGGGAGGCGGCGACGATCCTCGCGTCGAGCCGCGCGAGCTGGACCAGCAGGAGCGTGACGGCGCCGACGCGCCTCGGGTCAGCCGGACTCCGGCCGGGCGCGTCGCCGTCCGCGAACACCTCCGGGAACGCCCGCCGGACGTCGTCGGCCACGGCGGCCATCTGCGCGGCGGTGGCGGCGTCGAGTTTCGGCACCTGCCCGACGGGATCCGGCCCCACGAGCACGTAGCCCTCGCACGCGGGGAACATCAGGTAGGCGGGCAGGAAGTCGGTGCTGCCGAACGGGTGGAGCAGCGTCTGACAGTTGGCCGACGCGTCCTTCAGCGCGGTGTTCGCCCACTTGCGGACGGGCTCGTAACGTGCGGGCCAGGCGGCGGACCAGTGGTTGCGCGATTCCGCCTCGTACTGGCGCCAGGCGGGCAGTTCGAGCAGGGCCGCGAAGACCTTCGGCCTCGCGGGCGGCACCCCTCCGAGCACACGCGCGACGTCCGTCATCTCGACGTCGTACGGGCTCGTTCCCGGTGACCCGGCACCCCCATCGGGGCCGTCGGCTGTGGCGGCGGACCGCCGGCAGGCCGCCGCCGAAACGGCCGCAGCCAGGGCCACCGCGAAGACAAGACGAAGGCAGACGTTCTGGAGTGTCATCGACACATTCCGGGCACTCTGATCAAGTATCGGCACGAGCGCGGCCGGACCTCAATCGGCCGGAAGGAGGTATGCTGTCTGATGCCTTTTTCGACGCTTCCTCTCCATCCAGACCTGATGCGCGGCGTCAGGGAGCTTGGCTTTCAGCGGCCGACTCCCATCCAGGAGCAGGCCATTCCGCCGGCCGCCGCCGGCAAGGACATCATGGCGACGGCCATGACCGGCAGCGGCAAGACCGCGGCATTCCTGCTGCCCATTCTCAATCGCCTGATGGGAAAGCCGCGTCGGCAGACCCGGGCGCTGGTGCTGACGCCGACCCGGGAACTCGCCGCCCAGATCAACGCCCACCTCGAAGAACTGGCCGTCCACACCCCGCTCACGGGCGCGGCCATCTTCGGCGGGGTCGGCATGGGCCCCCAGGAGCACGCGTTCCGCAGCGGCGTGGATGTGATGATCGCCACCCCTGGCCGGCTGCTCGACCACCTCCGGCATCCCTACGCCAGGCTGGCGGCACTCGAGGTGCTGGTGCTGGACGAGGCCGACCGCATGCTCGACATGGGGTTCCTGCCCGACATCCGCCGCATCCTGAAGCAGATCCCCGCCAGGCGGCAGACGCTGTTCTTCAGCGCCACGATGCCGCGCGACATCCTCGTCCTGGCGCGAGAGATGCTGCACGATCCGGTGACGATCAACCTCGAGCGGAAGTCTGCGCCGCCGGTGGGGATCACGCAGGCCGTCTACCCCGTCGCCCGCGAGCTGAAGTCGGCGCTCCTCGTCGAGCTCCTGAAGCGCGACATCATCGCCGACGCGATTGTCTTCACGCGCACGAAGCACCGGGCCAACCGCCTCGCGGAGTTCATCGAGCGGAACGGGATTTCGTCGGCCAAGATCCACGGCAACCGCAGCCAGAGCCAGCGCACGGCGGCGCTCGCCGGCTTCAAGACGGGCGACCATCGCGTGCTGGTGGCGACCGATATCGTCGCCAGGGGCATCGACGTCGAGGACCTGGGGCACGTGGTCAACTTCGACGTGCCCGCCGATCCCGACGCGTACATCCACCGAGTTGGACGCACGGCCCGCGCCGAAGCCACCGGGGACGCCTTCACGCTGGTCTCGCCGGACGAGGAAGGGGATTTGCGGGCCATAGAGCACGCGCTCGGCAAGACGCTTCCGCGCATCACGCTCCCGGGATTCGACTACGAGCGAAAGACGACCGAGCGCCTCGAGATCCCGGTGCGCGAACGGCTGGCAGCCGCGCGCGCGATGCGCGGGCCTCGCCGCGGCGGTTCCCAGCCCGGGACGCACGGCGCTCACGCGGCCCGTACGGGCGGGACGTCCCACGGGTCCCGCCAAGGCAGCCCGGGGCGATTCCAGGCGATCCTGGACAAGCATGCGCCGGCCGGTTCACGCCCGGGCGGCCACACGTCGAGGCCGCCAGGGCGGCGCCGCCCGTAATGCCCGCCTGGCTCGTCCTGCGCGGTCTCCTGTGGACGACCTGTTTCCCAGGCGCGAACCTCTTTGTCACGGGTTACGAGGAACCGGCGCTCCGCCGGCGCTTCGGCGCGTCGTACGACGAATACGCGCAACGAGTCGGGCGCCCGATTCCGAAACGTCCGTCCGGCGACGCCCGCAGCTGAACCGAAGGTGCCTCGATGCGGTCCGAACTCCTCCGACTCGACGTTGTGTGGTCCACCCCGGCCGGTCTGGAGACACACCTCCGATCCAAATCCGCGCGAGTCAACGTGGGTCAGGGCGTCGGGATCAACGTCGCATTCGGAACTCAGAGTCTGACACGGGTCGTGTCGGACCTGGCGCTGTCCGGAAGGCGCCCCGTGAAAAGCGGAGTGGGCGAGGCCAGCGCCCGCTTCGTGATTATTCCCCTGGACAACTCGTCGATTCTCCTGGCCGTCGCGGAGCCGTCGGCCGCGGCCGAAGCCCTGATGCCGGTCCCATCGACTCCTTCGTGGCTCCAGACCGACGGACAACCGATGCCAAGTCAGGATGGGTTCCTGGCAGTCCGGCGACCTCACGGCGTGGGACTGTCAATCCAGCTGGCCGCCGGCAGTGGCGAGATTGGGAACGCCTGCATCCTGAAGATCGCCTGCAGCCTGGCGGATGGCGATACCGGGGAGCCCGGCCGCGAACCCGCGGCGCTGTCCATCCGTCGATTGGGCCAGGACATCGTCAGAATCGCGGCCGACTTCAGAGTCGGCGACGACTCAGCCATCTAACGGGCGCGTGCGCCCGTTGCCGGTGGCGCTATGCTGATTGGTGGAGGTCACAACCAGTGGAAGAAGACACCAAGTCCATTGAGAACCACCCCGTTGTCTCGCACGAGCAGTGGCTCGCGGCGCGACGGGCGCTGCTCGAAAAGGAGAAGGCGTTCACGCGGCAGGGCGACGAGTTCAGCCGACTGCAGCGCGACCTGCCGTGGGAACTCGTCTCCAAGACGTATGTCTTCGACGGCCCTGCTGGCACCGAGACGCTCGCCGATCTGTTCGCCGGGCGCAGTCAGCTCGTCGTGTACCACTTCATGTTCCATCCGGACGACAAGGCCGGCTGCCCGCACTGTTCTCTGCGCGCCGACGGCTTCGCCGGCCTCGGGGCGCACCTGAACCACCGGGATGTGACGATGGTCGTGGTCTCACGAGCGCCGCACGGCAAACTGCAGGAGTACCAGAAGCGGATGGGCTGGCACTTCAAGTGGGTGTCCTCAGGCGGCTCAGACTTCAACTACGACTATCAGGCGTCGTTTACCCCCGAGGAGATGGCGACCAAGCGTGCCCTGTACAACTACTCCATCGGTGATCCCAAGGCCCGCGAGCGGGAGGGGCACAGCATCTTCTACAAGGATGCGGGTGGCACGGTGTTCCATACGTACTCGTGCTACGACCGTGGCAACGACAAGCTCAACCTTCACTACCACTATCTCGACCTCGTGCCGAAGGGGCGGGATGAAGGCGGGCGCGGGCCGTACTGGGTGCGCCGTCATGACGAGTACGATCGCTAGGTCTGGCGATGGCTGGCGGGGGGTGAGACGGATGCCCAAGGTCAAGGCCGACATCAGGACCGTCGACGAGTATCTCGCGGCGTTGAGCGGCGACAAGCGAGCGGCGCTCGAGAAGCTGAGGAAGGCCATCCGGGCCGCCGCTCCGGGAGCCGAGGAGTGCATCAGCTATCAGCTCCCCGCCTTCCGCCTCGACGGGAGAATGCTCGTGTGGTTTGGCGCCGCTTCGAATCACTGCGCCTTCTACCCGGGCGCCGTGGTGGAAGCCCACCAGGACGACCTCGCGGGCTACGAGACCAGCAAGGGCACCATCCGCTTTCAGCCGGACCATCCCCTCCCGGCAAGCCTCGTACGGAAGCTCGTGAAGTCTCGGATCGCGGCGAACGCCGCCCGAAGACGGCATGCAGCGGACCGCGCCGCGAGCCGATAACCCTGAAGTGGCGTCGCTGCTACGGCGGCGCCCGGCTCAATGAGGCATTAAGCCCCTTTACTTCGCGCCCGGCTGGCGCTGGTGGCATCGTGAAGCCCATCGATTGTCGTTTCGGCCTCGGTTTTCGAGAGGAGCTTCCGTGAGCAAAGTCGTCGCACGGTTCACCGACGGACGCGTGGTCAAGGGTACGACAGCGGACTTCTCCCCGGCGAGGGAGTTGTTTCACGTCAGCGCGGCGGGGACCCCGGCCGGGTCGAAGCCCGAGGAACTCCGGCTCGAGGACCTGAAGGCGATTTTTTTCGTGAAGGACCTCGCAGGCAACCCGAAGCACGTCGAATCCAACGAGTTCGACGCGCCGCGGCCTCTAGCCGAGCGCCGGATCAAGGTGGTGTTCAGCGACGGCGAGGTGCTCGTCGGAACCACGACTGGTTACTCTCGGGGACGCCCCGGGTTCTTCCTCATACCGGCGGACCCTGACTCGAACATCGCGCGCTGCTATATCGTGACGGCTGCCACCCGAGAGATCAGCTTTCTGTGACGCGGGGCGGTCGCGAGAGGCGGGATGGCGACAGAGCAGGAGGCCTACAACGAGCTGTGCGGCTATACGCTCGAGCACGCGCGTCGTGACGGGTCTTTCATCCACCAGCACGTTGTAGACGCGTTCGCGGCCCAGCACGCTGACTGCCGAAGCAAGCCCATTGCAGTCACTTTCGCGCTCGTCGGCCTGTATCTCCATCTCGAGAGGGGGTTCTCCGGGCGGAAGGTCCAGCTGGCGCACGTGCAACTCGCCCGTCGGAAGCGCACCTGGCCCGCTTTCCTCCTGCCGGTCGAACGAGGCTCGATCACGCCCGCCGACGTCATGGCTGCGCCGGCGGGACCGGAACGCGACCGAGCGATCGACGCCTGGTGTGCTTCCGTATGGGAGGCGTTTGCGGAGAGCCGGCAGGCGGTGGCCGACCTGCTGAGGCAATACGGAATCGCTACTTCACCCTGAACTGAATCTCGCGGATCGCGACCGCTTCCCGGTCGAGCGTCGAGCGCGCTTCCATCTTCAGCACGTAGAGGCCGGGGCTGAGGCCGCGCAGCGGGACTTTCTGCGCGTAGCCGAAGCCGCCGCGCCCCGCGCCAAGCTCGCTCGTGGACCGGTCGTCGTTCTGCGTGCCGAGCACCAGCCCGTTGTCCGCCAGGATGCTCGTCGTGAGCCGAACGGTGTGCAGCTGGCTCGCCTTGTTGTCGTAGACCTCGGCGAACACCGTGAGCTCGTCGGACGCCGCGAACTCGCGCGTCGTAATCGGCGAGCCGGGCAGCGCCTGCTTGAGGTCCACGTCCGGGCGAGGGCTCGGGACCTGCCCGGCCTCCTCCGCCGTCAGCACGAGGCCGCTCATCGTCAGCGGCGCAGCCCCGAAGTCAGGGACCTCCAGCTCGTAGTGCACCGACCCCACGCGCTCGCTCCCCACGTCGCGGCCCGCGATGCGCAGCTGGTACTGGCCCGGCGGCAGGCTCAGGCGCACCTGGAAGACCATGCCGGCCTGCGCGACGAACGACCGCATCTTCTCCGACAGCGGCATGTCAACCATCGCGCGTTCGCCGCCGCGCGTCTTGCCGATCTTGTCGATGGCCGCCACCGACAGCTCGACCGAGTCCTCGAATTTGTCCCCTTTCGGGGTGAACGCCAAGTCCTTCCCGGGCGTCTGGACGATGACGACGACCGAGGCGTTGGGGCCGGAGCCCTTGAAGGCCGCGGCGGACGCACTGAGCGGGAGGCCGCTCACAGGCAGCGCGCTCGAGAGGGCCTCGACCACGACGGGTGAGGTGCCAGCCTCCGCGGCCGTCACGACCGGCGCGGGTGCGTTGCCCTTCGGCACCGTGTACCCTTTCCTGGCGTCAACCCTCAAGCCGGGCCGCTTGACGCGCACCTCGATCTTCCTGAACTTGCCGTCGCGCGCCTCGTTCACCGCGTAGTAGCCGATCATGTAGTAGTTGCTCGTCTCGTTGCGGACCCGGTCGAAGGCGCGCGCCAGTTCCTGGCGCGAACCGGTGACGGCGAAGCCGCCCGTCTCGGTGGCCATCACCTTCAGGTTGTCCTGCGAATTCATCAGGTCGTCCTGGCCCTTCAGCGACTTGACCTTGTCCTGCTCGTTGCCCTCCTCCATGTTATCGGGCAGGCCTGAGGCGATGTCCACGAATTCGTCGCCACCGTGCGTGTAGACACGGGGATCGAAGGCGTAGAGCGTCACGTTCCCTCGATTCGCGGCTGCGACGAACCCGAGCATCCGATCCCGCACTTCGGACGACACGCCCTCGGTGTGGACGAACCCCAGGCCTGTGCCGTCGACGGGCTGCGTGATCTGCTGAACCGCACCGAAACTGTAGTCGATGCCCTCGCTGACGTAGACGATCGCCTTGCGCCGGTCGCGGATGCGGCCCGCGTACGTGGTGATATCGGTCAGCGTCTGCAGCGTCGAGCGCGCGTTGAAGATCCGCTCGGGCGCCGCGGGGTCCGTCGGCGAGCCCGGCGTCACTTGTTCGCCAGATTCCGGCGTCCCGGCCATATTGACGAGCGCGGCCCCCGGCGAGACGATCTTTCGCCCGACGAACTGGTCCACCGCCTGCAGCAGGAGGCGCCGGTCGCTCGTCAGTTCCTGCGTCGTCCTGCGGTTGCCGGACGTCGGGATGACCGCCGCGATGTCGTTGGGCGCGACGTTCTTCTCGATGAAGTCGCGGGCGATGCGTCTGGCGACGTTGGTGCGGGCCGGCGCGGTCTGCAGGTCGTCGAGAACGATGAGGAAGACGCGCCCCTCGAAGGGCTCAGCATTGCTCTGGACGTCGGGCTTGACCACGTGGGTACCGACCGTGTAGAGCGGCGCCTCGACGCGCTCGACGGGGATGTTCACGACCGCGGTGGAGGCGATGCGCTGGGGCTTGCCGTTCTCCAGGACCTCGAACTCGTCCTGCCGAATGTCGGGGACGAAGCGGCCCTCCCGGTCGAGCACGACCGCGTCCACCTGGATGATGTTGACCTGGCTGCGGAAGGTCGGGGTCTGCTGCGTCTGCTGGGTCTTCTGGCGGCCGCCCGCGGATAGGTGGATGCCCGCCGCCACCGACAGGAACAGCAGCACAGCCACGAGCCCGGTCCGCGGGCGGGTGTCGAATCGATGGAACGACATGGGAAAAACACTCCAGGTGCCGAAGACGTCTCGGAAGGGCGAACGCTCTCTCGCCGTCGTCGCAGAAACCGGATAGTCGGATTATACCAGCCGGGGCCTACGCCAACATGCGCTTCCTCACGGCGGCAGCCGCGTGGTCCACCTCCGCCTCCAGGTTGTAGAAGTGCGGCGAGAACCGGATACCCGGGCGATCGGCGCCGGCGCGGCCGGTGCAGGCGATCCGTTCCTTCTCGTACAACGTCGCGGCCAGCGCCGACGGGTTGAGCGCGCCGGGCTTGAACGTGACGATGGCCGCCGACCTGGCGGGGTCGCGTGACGTCCACAACGTGACGCCAGGCGCGTCGCCGAGTTGCGCCATCAACCGCTGAGCCAGCGACCGCGACCTGGCCTCGATCACGGCCCGACCGATTCGCGCCTGGAACCTCAACGCCTCGGCGAAGCCGATCATTGCCGCCTCGTCCCGCTGACCCAGTCCGCCGAGGGTTCTCGAGATGCCGACGGCGCCGGCATAGAGGCTGATCACGCTTGGCCAGAGTTGTGCCTGCGCCCGGCGGTTCACGTAGAGAACGCCGACCTCGCGCGGACCGCACGGCCACTTGTGGGCGCTGCCGGTGAAGAAATCGGGCTGCATGTCGGACAGGTCGATGTCGAGCACGCCGAACGACTGCGCGCCGTCAACGAGCGTGAGCGCGCCGCGTTCGCGGGCCAGGCGGCAGATCTCCTTCGCCGGGATCAGGTCCCCGGCCGACGCCGTGACGTGCGTGATGGCCACGATCTTCGTCCGAGCCGTGATGGCCTTGCCGAACGCCTCCACGTAGTAGTCCGCGCCTGGGTGCGGGCTGACGACATCCACGACCTTGACGGCGAAGCCGAAGCGGCGGGCCTTCTCGCGGAATGCCGCGTGCGCGCTCGGGTGGTTGTCCGACAGGATCACGACCTCGTCGCCGGCCTTGAGGTCGATGCCGCTCGAAACGATGTTGTTGCCCTCGGAGGTGTTTCGGGTGATGAGAACCTCCTCGGCGCTGACACGCAGGACTTCGGCGATCGTGCGCCGGGCCTCCTCGCGCCCCTCGCCCGCCTTTCGCCTGTTCTCGAACGACGGGTCCCGATCGATGTCCCGGGTCACCCTGGTCAACGCGTCGATCGCCGGCATCGAGGAAGGGCACAGGTTGGCCGCGTTGATGATCGCCAGGTCGGGCGGTACCAGGAACTGCTGCCGCACCTTGCGCCAGAAGGACTCGTCGGGCGATGCCGGGGTGGGCGGCAGCGCGCCGCCCGCCTGGATGGTCGGCGACTCGTCCGCCAAACGCCCGGCCGCACCGAGCAGGGGCGCCGACCACGCGGCGGCGGGCGCGCCAAGGGCCAGCAGCTTCGCAAACGCGCGGCGGCCGATTCCGGGATGATCTGTCGACATCTGGCCCCCCCTGTCATTTCCCCATGCGAGCCAGCTCGACTTCCGCCGCGATGAACCCGAACGGCATCCAGTTCGATCCGGTGATGATCTGCTGGAAGACGGCTTTCGCCTCGTCCTTCTTGCCGTGGTAGAGGTACCAGTTCCCCACGCCGTACGCCAGCGTCGCCGCCGTCACCGGATCGCCGCCCGCTTTCAGCAGCTCTTCGGGCGCGTATTGACCCTTGTACATGTTCAGCCGGTCGTAGTACGTCTGATCGTCTTTCACTTTCATGTTCGGTACGATCGCCTCCAGCACTTTCGCGGCTTCGTCCGCTCGGGAAAGGCGCTGGAGCGTCATGTAGAGCCAGTCGCTCGCTCCGACGATCTGGTCGTCGTTGTGTCCCTTCGCGACAGCCAGGCACTGCCGGTAGGCCTTCAGCGCGTTCTCGAAATCGCCCTTGAGGTAGTGCGCGAGGCCGAGGTGGTACCAGATGGCGTAATGCAGCGTCTCGCTCGACATCACCTTCGGGTCTGCCGTGGACGGCTCGGGTTCGTCAGGCTTGCCGGCGATGAGCTCGGTGGCCCTGGTGAGGTCCGCGATCGCCTTGTCGAACTGCCGCACGGTGACGTACCGGTGCCCGCGGTGCCGGTAGAACCGGGCGTCGGTCGGGAACTTCGCGATGCCGCGCGTATACACGTCGATGGATTCGCGCACGCGTCCGGCGACAGCGAGTCGCCGGCCGAGCCAGATGACGGCGTCGGCGCTGTCGGGGTTCTTGACGAACTCATCGCGCGCCTTGGCGACGTTCTCGTCGGCCGTGGCCTTGGCCTCGGGTGCCAGCTCCACCGCGAAGAGCGGCCGGCCGAGCACGGACGTGGCCTCGGGGGTCTTGTCCGCGGGGATGGGACCCGCCGGCTTGAGGAACCGGTCGTACCACGCGATGTACCGTTCGTACAGGTCCTTGCGGTAGCTCGGTTTTCGAATCCCGTGCCACTGGTCCGGGTAGATCACGAGTTCGGTCGGCACCTTGTTGATGCGACGGACGGCCTGGTACAGCTGCTCGGTATTGAGCAGCGGCACGTTCATGTCCAGTCGGCCGCACAGGTAGAGCGTGGGCGTGGTGATCTTCTCCACGTCGAAGTAGGACGAGGAGAGCTTGAGGTACGCATCGCGCGCCTTCCAGGGGAGGCCGATCTCGACCTCGTATTCGTATTGGTAGTGGTCCGTGCCGTAGCCCGCCAGCATGTTCGCGATGCTCGCCCCTGCCGCCGCCGCCTTGAATCGCGTCGTCTTGGTGATGACGTAGTCCGTCAGGATTCCGCCGTAGCTCCATCCGCCGACCCCCAGCCTGTCGGGATCGGCGATGCCCATCCCGACCACGTGGTCCACGGCAGCCAGGACGTCCTGGGTGTCCTTGTTGCCCCAGTCGGCCCATATCGCACGGCTGAACGCGGTGCCGTATCCCGTGGAGCCCCGGGGATTCGCCGCGATGACCGCGTACCCCTGCGCGGCGAAGATCTGCCATTCGAAATCGAATTGGACGGAGAACTGCGACGTGGGCCCGCCGTGGATGCGCAGGATGGCAGGCACTTTCGTCCCGGCCTTGTAGCCCGGCGGCAGCGTGACGAACCCGTCCACGGCCGTCCCGTCCTGGCTCTTCGCCTGGAATCGCTGCACCGTTCCGAGCGCGATGCCCCTCAGAAACTCATCGTTCACGCGGCTGATGCGCGTCAGGTCCCCGTCCTTCACGCGCGAGACTTCCGGCGGGTATGCCGGGCTGCTTTCGAGAACGACAACCTCGCCGGCGGGACCGATGTCGTAGGCCTCGATCTCGTGCTCGCCGCCGGCGACGCGTGCAACGGCGCCGCCGGCTGCGGGCACGCGTGACAGGTACTGGGTTCCGCCGTCTTCGAGCACGAAGTACACCTGGCTGCCGTCTTTCGAGAAGCGGGGCTCGCTGACGTTCCGGTCGAGCGCCGCGGTCAAGGGCGTCGGCGCCCCCCCGGACACGAGGACGATGCCGACGTGGCTGGCGCCGTACCACATGTCCTTCGGATCCCCGCTCGAGATGTAGGCGATCCGCGTGCCGTCCGGGCTGAACTCCGGATTCGACTCCGCGCGCTCCGAGTGGAGCAGCGCCCGCGGGATTCCGCCTTTCGCGGGCACGAGGTAGATGTCCGTGTTCTGCGTCCGATCGGGATCGGGCAGCGACCGGTTGCTCGTGAACGCGATCGTGTTCGAGTCGGGTGACCACGCCGGATCCCGGTCGTCGAAGGCGCCCGACGTCAACTGCCTGCTCGATTTCGTCGCCAGGTCGAACACGTACAGGTGGCTGCGCAGGTCGTTCAGGTAACCTTCGCCGTCCCGCTTGAATTGCAGCCGCTTGACGATGATGGGCTTTGGGGTCTTGTCGTCGGCCTTCTTGTCCTCGCCCGGATCATCGGGATCGACATCCGACACGATGAGCGCGAGACGGGTGCTGTCGGGCGACCAGGCGAGGTCCGACACGGAGGCCTTGTAGTCCGTGAGCTTGAAGGCCTCGCCGCCGATCCGGTTCAGCAGCCAGACCTGCGTCTGGGACCCGACGCGCTCGGACAGGAATGCCAGCCACTTGCCGTCGGGGCTGAATCGCGGCGCGCGCTCGGGCTTCTCGCTGGTCGTCAGGCGGATGGCTTCCCCGCCGCCGACGGGCGCCATGTAGATGTCGGTATCACGCGTGTCCTTCTTCAAGTCTGCAGACGACACCGTGAACGCCACCCACTTCCCGTCAGGGCTGATCCGGGGATCGCCCACGTCCTTCAGGGCGAACTGGTCGTCGACCTTGAGCGGGCGGGTGTCGGCCGCCAGCGCGAGCACCGGGACAACGAGAATCAGGGTCAGGAGGATCGCGGTTCGGACTCGCATGTGGGCCTCTCGGCGGTTCAGTGAGGAGTAACGACGTCGGCTGAGATCGGGCCGAACGGGAGCAGGATAGCCGATGACGAGGGCCTTTCGCCACATCAGGCTCGGCCCAGGGCTCCCGCCCTCGTGGTATGCTCCGCGGCGCCACGTGTCTTCAATCGCTCGGAGGTGTACCGTGCTGCTGCATCGGCCGTTACCATGGGCGCTTCTGCTGGCCCTGATCCCGTGCGTCGCACTCGCGCAGTCACCGGAGAAACGCCAGACGGCCCCTGCGAAGCCGGCGGCTGAGGCGAAGGCGCCGGAACCGACGGTCAAACCGGCGCCGTCGCTCTCCGATCGGTTTCCTGGCCTCGAGTTCCGCAACATCGGCCCGTTCCGGGGCGGCCGCTCGGTCGCGGTGACGGGCGTGCGCGGCCAGCCGCTCGTCTACTACTTCGGTTCGACGGGCGGCGGCGTCTGGAAGACGACCGACGCCGGCGCGTCGTGGAAGAACGTCTCGGACAAGTTCTTCAAGACCAGCTCCATCGGCGCCGTCGCGGTGGCCGGCTCCGACCCCAACGTGATCTACGTCGGCAGCGGCGAGACCGCAATTCGCGGCAGCACGAGTTCCCACGGGGACGGCGTCTACCGTTCCACGGATGCCGGCGCCACGTGGACGAACGTCGGCCTGGCCGACACCCGGCAGATCGCGCGGATCCGGATCGACCCGAGGAACCCCGACGTCGTGTTCGTTGCCGCGCAGGGCCACATCTGGGGGCCCAACGAAGCGAGGGGCATCTATCGCACGACCGACGGCGGGAAGACCTGGAAAAAGGTGTTGTACGTCGACGACAAGACCGGCGCCTCCGACCTGGCGATGGACCCCACCAACCCGCGCATCCTCTACGCGGCGTTCTGGCAGGTGTACCGGAAGGCGTGGACTCTCCAGAGCGGCGGACCGGGCGGAGGGCTCTACAAATCGACCGACAGCGGCGACACCTGGAAGAAGCTGACCAACGGCCTCCCGGAAGGCCTGGTCGGCAAGTGCATGGTGACCGTGTCCGGCTCGCGGCCGTCCAGGGTCTGGGCGATGGTCGAGGCTGAGAAGGGCGGGCTCTACCGAAGCGACAACGGCGGCGACAAATGGTCGCTCGTGAACGGCTCTCATCGACTCCGCCAGCGGGCCTGGTACTACTCGGGCGTGTACACCGATTCCGCAAACGACGACATCGTCTACCTTCCCAACATCGAGTTCCTGAAGTCGATCGACGGGGGGAAGACTTTCTCCGGCATCAAGGTGCGCCACGGCGACACTCACGACCTCTGGATCGATCCCGGCAATCCCGCCCGGATGATCCTCGGCGACGACGGCGGAGCGGAGGTGACGGTCAACGGCGGGCAGAGCTGGTCGTCGGAGGACAACCAGCCGACCGCGCAGATCTACCGCGTCACCACCGACTCGCGATTCCCCTACTGGGTCTACGGCTCGCAGCAGGACAACTCCTCCATCGCCATGCCGAGCGGCGTTCGCGGCTCGGGCATCGATCGGACCGACTGGCACGACGTGGCGGGAGGGGAGTCGGGGTGGATCGCCCCCGACCCGCGCAACCCGGACATCGTGTACGGCGGCGGATACGGCGGATCGATCACGCGCTACGACCACCGCACGGGCGAAGCCAGGGAGATCGTCGCCTGGCCGCAGGTCATCGACGGCCGGGCGGCGCGCGAGCTGAAGTACCGCTTCCAGTGGTCGGCGCCGATCGTGCTGTCGCCGCACGACCCGGACACGCTCTACCACGCGTCACAGATCCTGCTGAAGACGCGCGACGGCGGGCAGACATGGGAGGAGATCAGCCCCGACCTGACGCGCAACGACAAAACCAAGCAGGACTACAGCGGCGGCCCGATCTCCCACGAGTTCACGGGCGTCGAAACCTACGACACCATCTTCTACGTCGTCGAGTCGCCGCACGAAGCGGGCACGATCTGGGTCGGGACCGACGACGGCCTCGTGCAACTCACGCGTGACGGGGGCAAGACCTGGCAGAACGTGACGCCACAAGGCATTCCCGAGTGGATCCGGATCAACGCGATCGAGGTCTCGCCCTTCGACAAGGCGACCGCCTACGTCGCCGCGATGATGAACCAGCACGACGACCTCCGCCCGTACGTCTACAAGACCACCGACTACGGCAGGACCTGGACGAAGATCGTCAGCGGGATTCCCGACACCGCGTTCGCGCGCGTCGTGCGCGAGGACACCGAGCGGCCCGGGCTCCTCTATGCCGGCACCGAGACGGGCCTCTACCTCTCGTTCGATGCCGGCGCCAACTGGCAGCCGTTCCAGCGCAACCTGCCGGTTGTGCCCATCACGGACATGAAGGTCAAAGGCGACGACCTGGTGGTGGCGACCGAGGGCCGCTCGTTCTGGATCCTCGACGACCTCACCCCGCTCCGCCAGTGGAAGCCGGAGATCCTCCAGTCTCCGTCGTACCTGTTCACGCCTCGTCCTGCCTACCGGCTGCCCGGCGGGGCCTCCAGGCGGCCTGACGTGGGCGCGAACCGGCCGAACGGCGTCATCGTGAATTTCTGGCTGAAGGAGAAGCCGAAGAGCGACGTCCCGGTGACGCTGGAATTCCTGGAGGGATCGACCGTCGTTCGCACGGTCTCGAGCATCGTCAAGCCGGCGGACGACGAACTTGCGGAAAAGGGAGATGAGGACGAGGAAGAGGACAAGCCGATCGAGCCGGTCGCCGGCATGAACCGGTATGTCTGGAACCTGCGCCAAACCGTGCCGACGCTGGTCATGCCGCGTTACACCTTCGGCGATTTTCCGCCGGAGGGCATCCGATTGACGCCCGGCCGCTACACGGTCCGGGTCAAGGTGGGCGCACAGGCGCTCGACGCTCCGTTCGAGGTGCGTTCGAATCCTGCGGTCAACGTGCCGGCGTCGGATCTCGAGGCCCAGGCGAAGCTGCTGCGCGCCATTCGCGACGACCTGGTGGCCGTCCACGGCGCGGTCCGCCGGATCAAGGACGTCAAGCTGCAGGTGGCGGGGCTGATGAAGCGTGCGGACGCGATCGGCAAGGGACAATCGCTCAAGGCCAAGTCGGATGCGTTGACCGAGAAGCTGTCCGCCATCGCGAACGAGCTCTACAACCCGAACATCAAGGTCAACCAGGACTCGCTGAACTACGCGCCGAAGCTCGATTTCCAGTTCACCGGCCTCGCCGGAGTCGTGGACTCGGCCGAGGCGAAGCCGACAGCGGCCGAACTGGCACGCTACAAGGACTTGAAGGGACAGCTCGCCGAGCTGAGCGCGCGGCTGCAGGCGGTGCTCGACACCGAACTCGGCGAATTCAACAAGGCGGTGGCCAGTGCCGGCGTGCCGCCAGTCATCCTGGTGCCCTTCGACAAGAGAGACTGAGGCGCGGCATGCTAGCATGCCCCGGGGATGCCACCGACGCTTCAGTCCGACAGGCCTGAGCTCGTCCGATCGCTCCGGCTGCCGCATGCCGCGGCGATGGTGGTGGGGACCATCATCGGCGCGTCCATCTTCGTGCAGCCGTCGGAGATGGGCGGCGCACTGCCGTCGATTCCCGGGTTGCTGCTCGCATGGGTCGTCGCCGGGCTCCTGACCGTCGTCGGCTCCCTGATCTGCGCCGAGCTCTCATCCGCGTTCCCCAGGACCGGCGGCGTCTACGTCTTCCTCACCGAGACCTTGTCGCCCGCGGTCGGGTTCCTGTGGGCCTGGGGCATGTTCTGGAGCATGCACTCCGGGATCATCGCGGCCATCGCGGTGATCTGCGCGCGGTACGTCGGCTACTTCGTCCCGCTGTCGGCTGGAGGCCAGCGGGCGGCCGCCATCGCGATCATCCTGGCGTTGTCTGCGATCAACTGCCTGGGCGTCCGGCTCGGAAGCCGCGTCCAGGCGGCGTTCACGATCGGCAAGCTCGCGGCCGTCGCGTCGATGATCGTGATCGGCTTCATTCTCGGCTCCCACTTCCCACATTTCGTAGGCGGCCAAACGTCGCCCGACGTCCTCGTCCAGTTTCCGCGGGCCGTCGCGGCCGGGCTGTTCGCTTTCGGCGGATGGCACATGGTGACGTACGTCGCGGGAGAGACGGTGGAGGCGCGACGGACGATCCCGCTGGCCCTCGTGGCCGGCACCGCGATCGTCACGGCGTGCTACGTCGCCCTCAACGTCGTGTACTTCTACGTGCTGCCCCTGGCCACGGTGGTGTCGTCGATCCGCGTGGCGGCGGACGCAGCCGACGCCGTGCTGGGGTCCGGCGGCGGCACGCTGATGTCGGCCCTCGTCGTGTTCTCCACGTTCGGCGCCCTGAGCGGAATCGTGCTCCTGGGGCCGCGCGTGTACTACTCGATGGCCGGCGACAGTCGCTGGTTCGCGTGGCTCGGCGTCGTGCACCCGCGATTCCGCACGCCGGCGCGCGCGATCGTCCTGCAGGCTGCCTGGTCGTCGGTGCTGGTGGCGACGGGGACGTATCGCGCCCTGTTCACACGGGTGGTCTACACGGAGTGGATCTTCTTCGCCGCGCTGGCGGTCGGGCTGGTCGTAGGCCGCCGGCGGCCGGGCTATGCGCCCGCCTACCGGATGCCGGGATCCCCGGTCGTGCCGGCGCTGTTCGCCGCCGTCAGCGTCGCCATTGCGGTCAACCAGCTCGTGTCGGACCCGGCTGAGGCGCTGGTCGGCCTGCTCCTGGTCGGCGCGGGCCTCCCGGCGTACTATCTTGGGAGGCGTCCCCGGAACGATGCGGGCGCCGCGTCCTGAGCTGAATACGGAATACTGAAACGGAGAGGCGCAGCATGCCGATCGTCGACTTCCACAACCACTACTACCCGCCGGCCTACCTCGACGCGCTGCGCTCGAAGGGCACCAACGTCACCATCGGCGTCGATGCCGATGGCAATCCCCTGCTCTACTACCCGGGCGACTACAACATTCTCGTGCCCGGTCACAGGGATATCGCGTACCGGCAGCGGGTGCTCGACGAGTTGGGCGTCGATCGTCAGGTAGTGAGCCTCACGACGCCAGGGACCCACGTCGAAACCCCGGCGCGGGCGGCTGACCTGGCAGCGCTGGTGAACGATGCGTTCGCCGAGGTCGTCGCCATGCGCGGCCGGCACTTCGCGGCACTGGCCACGCTGCCGCTCAACGACCCGGCGGCGTCCGTCCGCGAACTGGAGCGCGCGATGAAGGCGCTCGGCCTTCCGGGCGCGATGCTGTTCAGCAACGTCAACGGCGTGCCGCTCGCCGACGAGCGGTTCTGGCCTCTGTACGAGAAGGCCAGCGACCTCGGCGCCGTCTTCTTCATCCACCCGAACCACCCCGTGAGCGTCGAGGCGATGACCGAGTTCTGGCTGATGCCGCTCGTGGGTTTCCTGATGGACACCACGCTGGCAGCCGCGCACCTGGCGTTCGCCGGCGTTCCTGAGCGGTTCCCGGGCATCAGGTGGGTGCTGGGACACCTCGGTGGCGCGATTCCGTACCTGGCCGAGCGGCTCGATCGCGGATTCTACGCGTTCAAGGAATGCCGCCAGCACATCAGCAGGCCGCCGAGCGAGCACCTGAAGCGGTTCTACTTCGACACGGTGAACTTCAATCCCGACGCACTGAAGCTGGCGATCGCGTTCGCGGGCGCCGACCACATTCTGGCGGGCAGCGACTATCCGCACCAGATCGGCAGCATCCCGATGATGCTGTCGAGCCTGCGGTCGCTCGACGTGGAAGACGACGCGAGGGCCGGAATCCTGGGGGGCAATGCGGCACGACTGCTGGGGCTGGAGGCCTGAGCGCGCGCGTCACGCCGGTGTACGTGATACGGGGCGGATGCCGGGTATACTCGCCGACGCCTGGAGACTGGGCTTCAGGGTCCTCCGGCATCGCGCCCGAGGCCGTCCGCTCGAACAGGAGATTCTGCCTTCATGCGCACCGGAAAGATCGGATTCAGGATTTTCACGGATCTGCCGCGCCCCGAGGCGGCGCTCGTCGAACGGTTCAAGGGCCTCGCGTCGCCGAACCTGGCCGACGCGATGGGCCGGTTTCATTTCATGGATCCGGGCATCCGGATGCGGACCGGCTTGCCGCTGTGCGGTCCCGCCGTCACCGTGATGGCGCGGCCGGCCGACAACCTGATGGTGCACAAGGCGATGGAGATCGCGGTCCCCGGCGACGTCATCGTCGTGGACACCAGCGGCAACACTGCGAGCGCGGTGTTTGGCGAGCTGATGGGGAATTCCGCGGTTGCGGTGAGGCTCGGCGGCCTGGTCGTGGACGGCGCCGTCCGGGATGTGGCGGGCCTGGCCGCACTCGGACTCCCCGTGTTCAGCCGGCGGGTGTCGCCGGGCGGCTGCGACAAAGACGGTCCGGGCGAAATCAATGTTCCCATCGCCTGCGGCAACACGGTCGTCATGCCGGGCGACATCATCGTCGGCGATCAGGATGGCGTGGTGGTCGTTCCGCTTGGCGAGGCCGAAGCCGTCCTGAACCTGGTGCGGGCTCTCGTGGAACGCGAGGTCCGGCGTATCGCGGAGATCCACGCGGGTGCCGTTTTCAAGGGTGAGATCAACGACACGCTCAAGGCGAAGGGCGTGCTCGGATGACGACGTTGCTGATGACGCCGGGTCCAACGCGCGTGCCGGAACGCGTGCTGGCCGCCGGGGCCATGCCGATGCTCCACCATCGGAGCGAGGAGTTCTCCGGGCTGCTCGCCTCGATGATCGAGCGCCTCCGGCCGTTGTTCGGCACTGCGGGTGATGTGCTTCCGGTCCATTCGACAGGCCGGGGCGCGCTCGAGGCCGCCATCACGAACCTGTTGTCGCCGGGCGACGAGGTGCTCGCGTGCTGCAACGGCCGGTTCGGCGAGATGTGGGCCGAGATCGCCGAGCGGTTCGGCCTCGTCGTCCACCGGGTGTGCCGCGACTGGAGCGCCTCGGCCGATCTACGCGAGGTCGAGGCGGCGCTCGACGCGCATCCGGACACGCGTGCCGTCACGCTCCCCCACAGCGACACCTCGACGGGCGCGCTGAACGACGTGGCTGGGGTGGCGAGGGCCGCCAGAGGGTCGCGCGCGCTCGTCATGGTGGATGCCGTCAGTTCGCTCGGCGGCGCGCCGTTCCGCTTCCAGGACTGGGGCATCGACGTGGCGGTCGCCGCCTCGCAGAAATGCCTGATGTCGGCCCCTGGCCTCGCGTTCGTCGCGTTGAGCGAGCGCGCCTGGGAGGCGCAGAAGGCTGCCCGGCTGCCGCGGTCGTACTTCGATTTCCCGGCCATCAGGAAGGCGTTGGCCCGCGCGCGACCGGAAACGCCGGGGACGACGCCGGTCCACCTCGTGGCGCAGGTAGCCGCGGCGCTGGAACTGATCGAAGTGGAGGGCGTGGACAACGTCCACGCCAGGCATCAGGAGATGGCGCGGATGACCCGCCAGGCTGTCTCCGAACTTGGCATGTCCCTTCAATGTCCGGCTCTCGACGGCCATTCCCCCACGTTGACGGCGATCCGTGCGCCGGAGCGGATCAGCCCGGCCGTCATCCGGGAGCGGCTCAAGGAGCGCGGCATCCTGGTGGCGCGGGCGCTCGGACGCTTCGAACCGACCTGCTTCCGAATCGGCCACATGGGCGACATCCGCCCTGCCGATGTCCGGCGCACGCTGGGCGCGCTCGCCGAGGTCGTTGGCGCAGGACAACAGTAGCCGCCCATGCCCGGGAAGACCATCAGCGAGAAGATCCTGTCTCGAGCCTCCGGCCGCGACGCGCGCGCCGGGGACGTCGTGATCTGCGACGTCGACTGCGCGATGGGCACGGACGGATCGGTGCCGATGGCGATCGACTACTTCGAGCAGATGGGCGGCACCGAGGTGTTCGATCCGTCGCGAATCATCTTCGTGATGGACCACTACGCGCCGCGCCCGAAGTCGGCGACCGCTGATCTGCACGATCGCATGAAGGCGTTCGCCACCAGGCACGACATTCGCGTCTACGAAGCGGGCGAGGGGGTCTGTCACCAGCTGATGGTCGAGACCGGCCGCACGCGCCCCGGCGGACTGCTGGTCGGGGCCGACAGCCATTCGGTGACCGGGGGCGCCCTCAACGCGTTCGCGACGGGCATCGGATCGTCGGACCTGGCAGCGACGATGATCTGCGGGCGAATCTGGCTGAGGGCGCCGGAGGCGATCAAGGTCGTTCTGACGGGCCAACTCGGACCTGGCGTGTTTCCGAAGGACATCGCGCTCGCGCTCGCCGGCCTGCTCGGGGCCGACGGCGCCGCCTACCAGGCCCTCGAATTCGAAGGCCCGGCCGCGGCGGATCTCGACGTCGAGGATCGGCTGGTCCTGAGCAACATGTCGGTCGAGATGGGAGCCAAGGCCGGCATCTTCCGCGCGGACCGGAAGACAGCGGAGGGGCTCCGGCGCACCGATGAACGCAACGCGGCGGGCGTCATCTCGGCCTGGGCCTCGACGCGAACGCATCACGAGCTGCCGGCCGCGTCCGTCCCGGTCGAGGCGGACGCCGACGCCAAGTACTGCCGCGAGGTCGCCCTGGATCTGTCCCGGTTGACCCCTCGCATCGCACGACCGCACGCCGTCGACAACGTCGTCGGAGTGACGGACGCGATCGGCACTCCGATTCAGATGGCCTTCATCGGCACCTGCACGGGCGGGCGCGTGGGCGATTTCCACCAGGCGCTGGCCGTTCTCCGCGCGGCGACGCGTATCGGCAGGTCCCCACTCGAGTCCGATGCGATCGGGGCCCCAACTGTCGATTCCACCGGGCCGGAGGGACGGCCGCCGCTCGCACCAGGGATGCAGCTGGTCATCACGCCGGCATCGAGGGATGTGGAAGACGAGTTACGCCGCGACGGAACCCTCGCCGCCTTTGCAGAAATGGGCGCGATCGTCACGCCGCCGGGCTGCGGGCCCTGCTGCGGCACGGCCGGCCCGATCCCCGCCGCCGGCGTCAATGTCATCTCGACCGCGAACAGGAACTTCAAAGCCCGCATGGGCAGCGCCTCGGCGTCGATCTACCTCGCGTCGCCGGCCGCGTGCGCCGCCGCCGCGTTCACTGGCCGGATCACCGATCCCCGCGACATCCTGGCCGATCTGCGATGAGGATCGAACTCGACGGCAGGGCGCGGCTGCTTGGTGACGATGTGAATACGGACTACATCATCGCCTCGAGCCGGAAGAAGGAAACGCTCGACGCGAATGTGCTGAAGCAATACCTGTTCGAGTCGATCGACCCCGCGTTTGCGGCGACAGTGCAGCCCGGCGACCTGCTGGTGGCGGGCAGGAACTTCGGATGCGGTTCGGCGATGGAGGTGGCGGTGACCGTCCTTCTGGCGGCCGGCATCCGGGCAGTCCTGGCCCGCAGCTTCGCCCGGACGTACTACCGCAACGCGATCAACAACGGGCTGATCCCGATTGAGTGCGACACCGCGGCGATCCGTGAAGGAGCGCGGCTGCGCGCCGTGCTCGACGACTCGGGCGTGCGCGTGATCCACGTGGATGGACAACGCGAGGTCGAGGGCCGACCGCTGCCGCCCATCATGCTCGCGATTCTCCGGGAGGGCGGGCTGGTGCCGTACATCCGGGCTCACCACGATTTGTCATGAAACTGCACACGAAGATTCTCGTCGGGCTGCTGGCAGGCGCGATAGCCGGCGTCGCCTCGAGGGCACCCGGCGTCGAGTGGCTCGCCCAGGCGCTGATCGCGATCGAGCCGGTCGGAACCGTCTTCGTCAACCTGATCCTGATGGTCGTGGTCCCTCTGGTGGTGGGAAGCCTCTTCGTGGCCATGGCGTCGCTCGGCGACGGCCGCAGGCTCGCGATCCTCGGCGGTCGCACCCTGACGTATTTTCTCGTCAGCACGATGACCGGCGCCGTCCTCGGGCTTTCGGTCGCTCTCATCATCGAGCCCGGAGCCGGCCTCGACCCGGGGATTCGAGACGCGCTCGCGGCCCAGTTCGAGAGCGGTGCGAGCCGCGCGGCCGCAGCCGCGAACTCCGCCCCGGGCATCGTTCAGCTCCTGCTGGCGATGATTCCGCAGAACCCGTTCGGCGCCGCGGCACGGATGGAACTGCTGCCGCTGGTCGTGTGCACGGTCATCTTCGGCGCGCCGGCGAGCCAGGTGGCCCACGAGCGCCGCCAGGTCATCGTGCAGTTCTTCCAGGGCTTGAACGACATCTGCATGGTCGTCATCGCGTGGGTGATGAAGCTGGCGCCCTACGCGGTGTTCGCGCTGATCGGATCCACCGTGGCGAGGTTCGGCACGGAACTGCTCCGTCACCTGATCGTCTACTGCCTCACGGTCTTTGCCGGGCTCTCGCTCCAGATGGTCGTTCTCGCGATCGCGGTCCGCTGGCTGGCGCGCATGAAGCTCGTCGACTTCTATCGCGGCGCGGCGAAGGCGCTGCTGGTGGCGTTCTCGACCTCCTCGTCGAGTGCGACGTTGCCGGTCAGTATCGAGGCCGCCACCGAGAACCTGGGCGTGCAAACCGAGGTCGCGGGCTTCGTGCTGCCGCTCGGCACCACGCTGAACCTGAACGGCGCGGCGGTCTACAAAAGCGCCACCGCCGTCTTCATCGCCCACGTCTACGGCCTCGTACTGGGCCCTGCCGGCTACCTCACCGTCATCGTCTCTGCCACGCTGGCCGCGGTGACCGGCGTGGGGGTGCCCGGCAGCTCCCTGGTCACGACGCTCATCGTCCTCAACGCGATCGGCCTCGGATCCCACGCGGTCTCCGGCATCGCGCTGGTGCTCGGCGTGGATCGACTCCTGGACATGCTGCGAACGACGGTCAATGTGACCAGCAGCCTGACATGCGCGGCGTACGTGGCCCGTTGCCAACGCCAGTCCCGACCGGGTGGCGAGGGGTCGGGACCAATTACCCGACTATCAACCATGTGATACGGTTTGGTATTACGGGTAATTGGTCCCGACCCCTGCTAGCTACTTGTCGAGCACGACCTGAATCAGCTCGCGGAACTTGACGGGCTTGCCGTCCTTGGTGGCCGGCTTGAAGCGCCACCGTTTGGCCTCCGTAGTCAGCATCTCGTCGTACCACGCCGTGATCGACTGGCGAACGACGATCGACTCGACAGCGCCGCCCTCGTCTATCACGACGTCGAGAACTGCCCGCTGCCCACGCTGTGCCGGCTTGGGGATTCCCTGGGGCCAGGGCGGCAGCACCTGGCGCACGACTGTCGGTGCCGTCACTCCAGGATCGCCGGCGTTGTAGTACGCGGGCGGCGGCCGAAGCGCGGACTCCGTGGGCGCAACGGGTGCGGAAGACGGGACAGTGGGAGCGGGTTGCGCCCCGGATGCCGTCGGCGAAGGCGGCGGCGGTGCGGCGGCGGCCTTCGCCAGGTCTCGGAATCCCGAAGCCACTGTGCGAAGGTCTGCGAGCGACGGATCAGCAGCGACGACGTCCGAGGCGTCGAGCAATTGGAGGAGCGCGTCGAACTGATTGAGCGCGTCCTGGTAGGCCTTCTGGTCGAAACTCGCCTTCGCGGCGGCGTATCGCTGACGCACGACGACCGGCAGCATGCGTTTGCGCACGTCGCGGAAGGCCGACTGCAGGCGCGGCGAAACATCGGCCTCGTCGGGCCGGAACGCCGGATCGCCTTCGACCGCCGCCTCCATTGCGCGCTCGGCGTCCGACTGGTGGCCGACCGCGAGCAGGCAGAAGGCCCGGTATCGTTCGATGAGGCTTGCCGAGGCCGGGTCGCCGCCGCTCGATTTCAGCCGGTCGAGCATCGCCAGGGCATCGTCGTACGAGGCCGAGGCATACAGCTGTCTGGCGGCCGCGACGCTGTCCTGGGCGGCCGCCAGTCCGGCTTGCATGAGAAGGACGACCACGACCGCGACGATGAGTCGTATTTCGGCTTTCATTTCTTCATGTCCACGCTCAGGAGAGCGGGGGCGCCCGTCGTCACCACCAGCGTCCGAGTCTGGGTGCCCAGCTCTGGATGGCGAAACTGCACTTCGTGGGGCCCGATGGTCAACGGCACGTGACCGAGCGGCGTTTCGCCGACCTTCTTGCCATCGACCCATACCTCGGCCCAGGGCGTCGCGTTCAGGTTGGCGGCGCCGCTCGGCAACGCCGGCTGGATCCTTGACGGCCGACCGGGCTTGACGTCCACGGCCTCCACGGTTCGGTAGCCCAGGTCCTCGCGGCCAATCTCCAACGTGTGACGTCCTGCTGGAAGGCGGATCGGCTCTCCACTCGCCCCGAGCGCACGGCCGTCCTCAGATACCGACAACTGCACCGGAGACACGACCTCGACCGTTCCCGTCTGCGGGGCAGCCGCCGGAGCGGTCGCGGCCGCTGGCGGAGGCGCAGCCGTCGGCTGCGACGGCGGCGGCACGCGTCGGGAGTCAGCCCGCGGCGCAGCGACCACAGGGGCGACAGACGGGGACGAGGACTTGGCCGCGGTTGAAGCCGGGGCTGACGCGTGTCGATCCGCCGTCTTGGTGCCCGACGAGGGACGAAGCGACGCGTAGCCACCAACCGTCAGGATGACCAGGGCAGCAGCGGCGATTCCGATCAGCGTGCGTCTGAGCAAGCGGGGCGGCGCCGCGGTGACATCGTCTTCATCGTCTGTCGCGTGAACGCCAAACAGCGGACGCCGGGTAGACGACGCGGCAGGGTACCGCGCCTCGCGCCAGGCGCCATCGCCTCGGTCGAAGGCTGAGCCGTGCCGATTGACATTGATCGACTCGGCGAGCGGTCCGACCTCGGTGTCTGCGCCGTGGCTGCGCGCGCCGGTGAGGGTCGCGGTGCTGGTCGGCGGCGACGCCGATGGTCGACGCGCCGTGCTCACTGCCGTGGGTGCCGCAGTGTGAAGGGCGCTTTGTGGTTCCGGTTGCTGCGCCGCCTCGGGTTCCATCGCGAAGAACGCAAGGGGCGATGCCGCGAGCAGGAGGTCGCCCGCCTCGACGGTCGTCGGGGGCTGTTCGTCGACTGCATCCGTCATCGTCAGCGGTTCAGCGAAACCGCCAGCCTCCACGATCACCGGCGGCGGCACGGAAACGGCCGCGTCCGTCAGTTCCGGCCCGGGACCGACGATCGACGTGTCTTCGCTCGCGTCAGGAGGCAGGTCGAGCAGCGGTCGCTGAGCCAGCTCTGCTGTCGGCTGATGAACCAGGTCTGTTCCTGCTTGCTGGACCGAGGCTGCCGGTGGTTGCTGAGCTAGGTCTGCTGCTGCTTCCGGAAGCTGTTCTGCTGCCTGTAGCTGAACCTGTTCTACCGCCGGGTGCTGAACCGGTTCCACCACCGGTTGCTGAACCTGCTCCACCGCCGGGTGCTGAACCTGTTCTACCGCCGGGTGCTGAACCTGCTCCACCGCCGGGTGCTGAACCTGTTCTACCGCCGGGTGCTGAACCTGTTCTACCGCCGGGTGCTGAACCTGTTCTACCGCCGGGTGCTGAACCTGTTCTAC
>Ga0209048_10000286_pt1 | contig 55689 bp, 52 predicted proteins | sample FrelakmetCRP12CR_FD_187146 | JGI IMG/M metagenome (GOLD analysis project Ga0209048, IMG submission 187146) | Freshwater lake sediment microbial communities from the University of Notre Dame, USA, for methane emissions studies - CRP12 CR (SPAdes)... | ecosystem: Environmental > Aquatic >...
CGACGAGGATTACTTCTTCGTGCCGAACGCGATCAACCGCTACGACCTGGCAAAGCGCGACAAGCTGGTCGCCAACCCGGATGGCTCGGTGGAGATGTACCTGCAGGCGGAGTCGCCGGGCAAGGACAAGGAAGCCAACTGGCTGCCAGCGCCCAAAGGGAAGTTCGTGCTGGTCATGCGCATCTACCAGCCGCGCAAGTCAGCGCCATCGATCCTAAACGGCACGTGGATACCGTCGGTCGTGAAGGTCCAATGAGTCTGGCGTTGATCGGGCCACCAGTGCTTCACATGCGACTTGGGATTTCGATTGTTTTCTGATGTCTATAAATAGGGAGAATTAAATGAAAAATGCTGGAATGAATATTCAGAAGTGCTGGGTACTTGCCGCCACCTTGGGCGCCCTTCTTACCGCCGGCTGCGCCACGCTCCCTGACGATGGCAAGGAAGCCAAGGTCATGCGCTTCGACAATCTGCGCGGGGTTCGCTACTGCGAGATATTTCTGATCGGCGGCGACGCCGTCACGAAGGATCTCGATGCGAACTTCTACAACACCACCAACCTGAACAATGCGGCGAATCCGCGCGATACCTGCCCGGAAGCCATGTGGGCCAAAGTCGATGCCGAGATGCTCAAGAAACAGTATGAGGTGCTGGGCGTGTTCAAGAATGGTCCGCGCGGCTGGGCGAATGACTGGATCGAATTGCCCACCGGTGCTGAACGCGACTTTAATGGCCTGCGTGCCCGCTGGATGGGCAACGTGCAGCTGCCGAAGGAGTTTGGCAAGGGATCGGTGGCTTACCAGCCGACGACGGTGTCGCGCAAATCGAAGATGGGCTTCGTCAAGGGTCAGGCGGTTTTCATCGTCGAGAGTCCGGACGGCATGCCCTGGGTGATGCAGGCCTGGTCGAATATCGTCGATCCGAAGCTGGCCTATGCCGATCTGAAGAACCTTGGCAGCAAACTGAAGCTCGCGCCGGGCTGGAAGTTCCGGGTCAAGGTGCTGGAGCAGGATTTGATGATCCAGGCCGTCAATGGCAAGGCGCGCATTGTCCAGGACGATCTTGAGAATACTTACGATGCCTGCTTCGAGGAAGGTGGCCAGAAGGCCTGTACTTTCAAGCCTTGACGCAGGGCGGGCCGTGCCGCCTTGCGGCGCGGCCGCACCCGCTCCATGGCACGCGTCGTCAGGGGGTTCGGCATGCGGGAAATCGTGTGATAAGCCATGAGTCCGATCAATGTTTCAATCATCGCCTTTCTTGTGGTTGTTGCGGGCGGGTTTGCCGGGAGGCTGATCCGCGCCCGTCTGCCGGGCCATCATCTGGATTCCAGCACGACCGACACGATCAAGATGGGCATCGGTTTCCTGGCGACCCTGGCGGCGCTCGTCCTGGGGTTGCTGGTCTCTTCGGCGAAGTCCTCCTTCGATGCCAAGGGTGAGCTGATCCGCAATGTGGCGGTCCAGATACTGCAACTGGACGGCAATCTCCGGAGGCTTGGCCCGCCGGCCGAACCGATCAGGAATCAAGTGCTTCAACTGGTTTCCGCTCAGGTTGCGCGCATGAGCGGTGGCCAGGAGCCCCTCTCGCACATGCCGCAGGTCAATCGTTCCGGCGGCAGTGTCACCGTGGATGTCCAGCATGCGCTGGCCAGGATCAGTGCAAGCGATCCGGCGTTGACGGGCACTGTCGACAAGGCAGCGCAGCAGGTCGAGCAACTGGAGCAGTTCCGTTATCTTGCGATGGCGAGCGCGGGCAGTGCTATCACCGTCCCGTTGCTCGTCGTCATGCTCTTGTGGCTGGCGGGGATCGCGGCCGGATGGAACGTGATCGGCGCACCTAACCGGACGGTTCTTGGGGTCACGATCCTGTGCGCATTGTCGATGGCGTGCGCGATATTCCTGATCCTCGAGATGGATTCCCCGTTCGGTGGTCTCCTGCATGTCTCGCTGGAGCCGCTACAGGCCGCCCTGGCGCAGATGAGGCAGTGAGCTGACCGTTGGCCTGGCGCGCGGTCAACGTCGTGCCGACCATCCTCGAGGCGACGTGCATCAAGGCGCCGGAGATGGTGGCCAACTCCCGGTGGTTTCGCGGGGCCTTTTCTTGGTTCCATCTCAGGAGATGAAGCATGCGTGTCGTGCTGCAACGGGTTCGCGAGGCCTCTGTCGTCGCCCAAGGGCACTTGCTTCCGGGCGCGGTCGATGGCCAAGTTTTCGGGAAAATCGGCCATGGCCTACTGATCCTCGCCGGTTTCGAGGATGCCGACAGTCTCGACGACCTCGACTGGATGGCCGCCAAGATCGTCAGGATGCGCCTGTTCTCTGATGACGCGGGCGTGATGAATCGCAACGTTCGGGAAGTGGGCGGCGAGATTCTTGCGGTGTCGCAGTTCACGCTGTTTGCATCGGTGAAGAAGGGTAACCGGCCATCGTGGAGCAGGGCAGCGCGTGGCGATATTTCGCAGCCCATGTTCCAAAACTTTGTTGCCAAACTGGAATGTGAACTGGGCAGACCGTTGGCCACCGGGGTGTTCGGGGCGGATATGCAGGTCAGTCTGGTGAATGACGGGCCGGTGACTGTGTCACTCGATTCGAGATCGCCAGAGTAAGTGAGCGCTCGCTCATCTACGGGATGACGGTAACGTCCGGGCGTTGCCCGACGAATTCCAGCCGCGGATATAGGGTCTCGGTGACGAAAACGCGGTTGTTGCGGTCGACGCGTAAAACCAGACCGATTTCCATCTTCTTCGCCATCGCCCGCCAGGCGTCGGGTCCGGCGATGAATATGGGTTTGGAAGCGGCGTCGGAACGCGTGCCGGCCTTCGCTTCGGCCGGAATGAGCACCGTGACGGCCTGGGTGTGGTCTGCCGGGTAGCCGGTGCGCGGGTCGAGCAGGTGGGGGTAACGCTTGCCGTCGACTTCGAAAAAGCGCTGGTAATCGCCCGAGGTGCCGATCGCTTCGCCGTCCTCGAGGGCAACCGTGGCCATTGGCCCGGGCTGGCGCGGGTGCTGGATGCCGACCCGCCATTTGCGGCCCTGCTTGCTGCCGAGCGCCATGACGTTGCCGCCGATGTTGATCAAGGCGTTGTTTATTCCCTGGGCGCGCAGGATTCCGGCAGCCCGGTCGAGGGCGACGCCTTTCAGGTAACCGCCGAAATCGAGGGCGACATTGCGGTTGCGGCTGGTGACAACGTCACCGGTAATCGTCAGGTCGGCAATCGATGGCTTGCTCGCCAGCCAGGCCTTGATCTCGGCTTCCGCCGGCAGTTCGGCCTTGAACTCATCGGCCTGGAATCCCCAGAGCTTGATCAATTGCCCGATGCCGGGGTCGAACAGGTAGTCGCCCTGCCGGCTCAGTTCCTGCGCCTCGCCGATGAACCCGGCCAGTTCCGGGGTCACCTGTTGCGGTCGACCCTCGGAAATGGCCAGATTCAGATCGCTCAATTCGGAAGGCTGCCAGGCGTGGTAAGCCCGGTGCATGCGGTCGAATTCACGCAGTACCGCGGCAATCGCCTGCTTGCCATGGGCCGGGTCGGCGCTGACGACCAGTACCTCGACCCGCGTGCCGAAGACGTAGGCCTGTTGTTCCTGCACGGGGGTGCGGCCGCAGCTGGCAAGGAGTAGCGCGCAGGCGAGAATCAGGAAATGGTGCATTCCCGCTCGATGGCTGCGATGAAGGTGGCTGCCGCATCGAAACCCGTCTGCTGGCGGATCTCGACCATGCAGGTCGGGCTGGTGACGTTGATTTCAGTTAGGCAGTTGCCGATGACGTCGATGCCGACCAGCAGCAGTCCGCGCCCGAAAAGGATGGGCCCCAGCGTCTCGGCAATCTCGCGGTCACGCGGCGAAAGTTCCTGCGCGACGCCGCTGCCGCCGGCGGCCAGGTTGCCGCGCGTTTCGCCGGCCTTGGGAATCCGCGCCAGGCAATATGGTGCCGCCTGCCCGGCAATGAGCAGGATACGCTTGTCGCCGGCGGCGATTTCCGGGATAAAGCGCTGGGCCATGATGGTTCTGCCGCCCTCACGGGTCAGCGTCTCGATGATGACATTGCGGTTCGGGTCGTCGTTGCGGACCCGGAAAACCTGGCTGCCGCCCATGCCGTCGAGCGGCTTGAGGATCACGTCGGCGTGTTCGTCGATGAATGGCTGCAGTTGCGCCGCATCGCGGGTGATCAGGGTGGCGGGGATGAATTGCGGGAATTCGCAGATCGCTACCTTTTCCGAATGGTCGCGCAGTGCCCGCGGCCGGTTGAAGACGCGCACGCCGGAAGCCTCGGCGCGTTCGAGCAGCCAGGTCGCGGTCAGGTATTCGAAATCGAAGGGCGGATCCTTGCGCATGATGACCGCGTCGAAGTCCGTCAGTGACTGCCATTGGCGATCACCGGCGCGGTACCAGTCACACCCCAAGGGTACTTGAGCCATAGGCCCCTTCGCCTGCGGGGCGTGGTCGTCCGGTTGCCCCGCCAGGGGGGTTGCTTCGCGGAGCAGTTGCAATCGTGCCACCATGGCAAAAACGCCGCCGACGTGCCCGGTTTCGGCGCCCCGCCAGCCGAGCGTCGCGCAGTCGATGGCGAAGACCTGGTGGCCTCGGGCTTCGGCGGCGCGCATCATGGCCACCGATGAATCCTTCCAGGCCTTCAGTTCGGGCAATGGATCGACGACGAAACCGAGTTTCAACGGTTGGCTGCCGCTTGCCGGGAGGTCACGGGTCACGGCTTCCTTACTCGACATTGACCTCGGGGGACGTGCGTTCCAGTTCGAGCGCGGCGGCCAGACAGGCGAGGCGACCGACGACACCATAGGCGTAGAAACGGTTGGGCGGCGAATCCGGGTTGCTGGATGCGTAATCCGGCAGGTTGCAGCCGGTTTCGAAAGCCAACGGCTCGAAGTGCATGCCCGGGGCGTTGAGATTCTCATCCTTGCCGCGCCCGGTATGGACCCGGTAGAAACCGCCGACCACGTAGCGGTCGATCATGTAGATGACCGGTTCGGCCACTGCCTCATTGAGGGTTTCGAAGGAATGGACGCCTTCCTGGATAATGACCTCGCTGACCTCCAGGCCTTCCTTGCCGACGCTCATCTTGTTGCGCTGCTTGCGATTGAGGGCAATGACCTCGTCGGCATCGCGTACCGTCATGACGCCCATGCCGTAGGTGCCGGCGTCGGCCTTGACCACCACGTAGGGCGTCTCGCCGATGCCGTATTCCCGGTATTTTTCCTGCACAATGTCGAGTACCGCGGTGACATTGGCGGCCAGGCATTCCTCGCCCTGGCGCTCGTGGAAATTGATGCTGCGACAGACTGAGAAGGCCGGATTGATGCGCCAGGGGTCGATGCCGATTTCCTTGGCGAAGTTAGTGGCCACTTCGTCGTAGGCGGCGAAGTGATTGGATTTCCGCCGCACGGCCCAGCCGGCATGCAGCGGCGGCAGCATGAACTGCTCGTTCAGGTTGCGCAGGATTTCCGGAATGCCCGCCGAAAGATCGTTGTTGAGCAGGATGGCGCACGGGTCGAAACCATCGAGCCCGAGGCGGTACTCAGAGCGGACCAGCGGTTCGAGCAGCAGGCTCTGGCCGTTCGGCAGTTCGATCGGCGTCGGCTTGGTTATTTCCGGGAGCATCGATCCAAGCCGGACGTTCAGCCCGGTCTGGCGCAGGATGGCGGCGATCTGGGCGACGTTCTGCAGGTAGAACTGGTTGCGCGTGTGGTTTTCCGGGATCAGCAGCAGGTTGCGCGCTTCCGGACAGATCTTTTCGATGGCGACCATCGCTGCCTGCACGCAGAGCGGCAGAAAGGCGGCGTTCAGGTTGTTGAAGCCGCCGGGAAACAGGTTGGTGTCGACCGGGGCCAGCTTGAAGCCGGAATTGCGCAGGTCGCACGACGAATAGAAGGGTGGCGTGTGCTCCTGCCACTGGGCGCGCAGCCACTGCTCGATCTGCGTGCTACTGGCGAGGAAGCGGCGCTCGAGTTCGAGCAGGGGGCCGGTGAGGGCGGTTGTCAGGTGGGGAACCATGAGCTGTTTTGGTGCCTTTGAGGCGAGTAATTGTTGACTGGAATGTTACACCGCAGCGCACAAACATGGGGCAGGCTTTCACGGTCAACCCGTTGAAAACAGGTAAAATTCGCCCCTTCGTTTTACCGCTTGTCTTACACCAATTCGCAGATCGGAATCGCCGTGCTTGTCGCCGCCAACATCACCATGCAGTTCGGGGCAAAACCCCTGTTCGAGAACGTCAACGTCAAGTTCGGCGAGGGTTACCGCTACGGCCTGATCGGCGCCAACGGGGCCGGCAAGTCCACGTTCATGAAGATCCTGTGCGGTGCGCTGGACCCGTCGGCCGGCAACGTGTCGAAGGAAAAGTACGAGCGCATGTCCTACCTGCGCCAGGACCAGTTCGGCTTTGAAGACATCCGTGTGCTCGATGTCGTGCTGATGGGCCACGAGGAAATGTGGGCCTGCATGAGCGAAAAGGACGCGATCTACGCCAACCCGGAGGCGACCGAAGACGACTACATGCACGCCGCCGAGCTGGAGTCGAAATTCGCCGAATACGACGGGTACACCGCGGAATCACGCGCTGGCGAGCTCTTGATGGGTGTCGGCATCCCCATCGAGCAGCACAACGGCCCGATGCGTGAAGTCGCGCCCGGCTGGAAATTGCGCGTACTGCTCTGTCAGGCCCTGTTCGCCAACCCGGACATCCTGCTGCTCGACGAACCGACCAATAACCTCGACATCAATACCATCCGCTGGCTGGAAGACGTGCTGAACAATCGCGAGTCGACGATGATCATCATCTCGCATGATCGCCACTTCCTGAACCAGGTGTGTACTCACATGGCCGACCTTGATTACGGCAAGGTCACCATTTATCCGGGCAACTACGACGATTTCATGGAGGCGTCGACGCAGGCCCGCGAGCGCCAGTCGAACGCCAATGCCAAGGCCAAGGAACGCATTGCCGAACTGCAGACCTTCGTCCGCCGCTTCTCGGCTAACGCATCCAAGGCCAAGCAGGCGACCAGCCGTGTGAAACTGATCGAAAAGCTGAAGCCGGAAGACGTCAAGCCGTCCTCGCGCCAGTATCCGTGGATTCGCTTCGACTACGACGAGAAGGACAAGCTGCACCGCCAGGCGGTGGAGGTCGAAAACATCTCCTTCGCTTACGAAGGCTCGGAGCGCAAGATCTTCAACAACCTGAGCTTCACGATCAACGCCGGCGAGCGGATTGCCGTCATTGGTGAAAACGGCGTTGGCAAGACCACCTTGCTCAAGCTGTTGATGGGCGAAGTCCAGCCGCAGTTTGGTGCCATCAAGTGGGCGGAAAAAGCCAAGCCCGGTTACTACTCGCAGGATCACTCGGCGCTGTTCCAGTCCGCAACCAGCCTGACCGACTGGATTTCCGAATACGTGCGGGCCGGCGGCTACGAAGGCGGCGACGTCGAAACGCTGATCCGCGGCACGCTCGGCCGTCTGCTGTTCTCCGGCGACGAGGTGAAGAAGCCAGTCAACGTGATTTCTGGCGGCGAGCAGGGCCGCATGCTGTTTGGCAAGCTGATGCTGCTCCATTCAAACGTGCTGATCATGGACGAGCCGACCAACCACCTGGACATGGAATCGATCGAATCGCTGAATACCGGGCTGGAGAAATTCCCCGGCACGCTGGTTTTCGTCTCGCATGACCGGGAATTCGTGTCGTCGCTGTCGACCCGCGTCTTCGAGGTCAAGAGCGATGGCAAGATCGTCGATTACCTTGGCGGTTACGAGGATTACTTGGCCAGCCAGGGCGTCGAATAATCGGTTTTTGGCCATTTTCCCGCGTCGACCGCAGCAAAAAGCTGAAGGCACATGCCTTCGGCTTTTTGTTGGGTGAATGATCTGTGATCCGATGCGGAGTGGCTCAGTTCGGCCTTGGATTCCAGCCACAAGACAAATACATAGTCGCCGGCAGCTTACCTTCGCATTGCAGCAATTCAGGGAAAGATGGAGGGCGTCGGCTAAAGGCGATCCACTGTTGTCCTTTCATCCGTACATGAGCATGATCTGCCGGAACAAATAGCAAGATAAAGGGTATGAAAACCCCCATACTGAGCCACTCATGACAAAATTTACGAACGCGGGATAATGATGGTGCGAATCAAGTTCTTCATCGAACTCCGATATGGAGTCGTTGCGTTCCCAAGTGATTTCATTCTGAACATACACGCCGCACAGACCTCCAGCCAATCACTTGTGAGCGAACAATTTCAGGTCACCTCCGCTGTTGAGTTTGAGCCATTTACCGACCCGACCAGCGGCAACCGTTATGTACGAATACGCGCCGAGCCAGGCATCTTGGACATTCGCTACGAAGCAACGGTTGAGATTGCACACCACTTCGAATCCCCCGACAAGGTCTGGGAAGTACCAATTGCGCAACTGCCAGCCGAAGCGCTGGCCTATATCTATCCAAGCCGCTACTGCCAGTCCGACCGATTACGCGAACTGGCCAATACTGAATTCGGCGGCATTGCACCCGGCTATTGGCGAGTGCGCGCAATACAGGACTGGGTACATAGACGCACGCGATTCGTCTCTGGCAGCACGAATGCGACAACATCGGCTGTTGATACGCTCATCGAAATGGTGGGCGTATGTCGTGACTTTGCCCATCTAATGATCGCGCTGTGTCGTGCGCTCAATATTCCGGCTCGCTTCGCCACCGGTATCGACTATGGATCTGACCCAGTATTTGGTCCGACAGATTTTCACGCATATGTCGAAGTCTTCATGAGTGGGCGGTGGTACATCTTCGATCCATCCGGAATGGCGCTACCGATGGGCTTGATTCGGCTCGGCCATGGGCGTGATGCCGCTGATGTGTCATTCGCAACCATCTTTGGCAACGTGCAGTCGTATCAACCTGTGATCGGAATCGAGGGTGTTGCAGATGCTGCCGCAGGAATTGTGTTACCCCACGCGTGTGTCGACGCCCTGTCGACTGATGGGGGCGGCCGCATATGAACCGGGGCAGGTCACATTGACAGTGCCGAATAGTCAGGCGCATCAGATGGTGCGGCAGTCCTGAAGTTGGTATTGTTCCCAGGAATTTAAGTCTCGTGGCAGCAATGCGGTCGGAAGCGATAGCAGAACAAGGCAATTGCTTTGATTCCGGAGTGCCCGCTTCTGGCCGAACTGAGACGTAGATACTCGCAAATGATGCCCGCGCAGGCGACCTGCCTATTGCGGCATTCCACCTGCCGCCAAGGTCCGGATAATCTGCACGCAATCCACGTCTGACTGGTGGTAGGCGGATTTCACGTACTCGATGTAGGCCTTCTCTTCTGAATTCGGATTGCTGGCGAAGGTGGTGGTATAGGCGAAGCGCAGGAAGAGGTAGGTGGGTTGCGGTTCTTCGATGGTGATGGTGAGGCTGCCGCCGGCGTGTTGCTCGCTGGGTACGATGTCGAAGCGTACCCAGTGCCTGTCGGCGAAGGTCACCCTGTCCATGATGACGGCCGGGCCGAAATCGAGTTCACGCAACAGGCTTTCTTCGTTGCGTTCGAGGATAGTGCAGGTTTCAAGGCCGGGCAGGAATGGGACGGCATTTTCGACCCGATGAATGAGTCCGGCCCAGAGCTCTTCGCGCGAGAGTGAGGCGATCAGAGGGTTTTCGGGGTCGTTGATGGCGATCAGGTGTTCAAATTTCATGGCTGAATGTTAGCATTCCGGCCATGCAACTAGAACGTATCCTGCAGAAGCACGGTTTCGGCACCCGCAAGGCTTGCCGTTCGCTGATCCGGCACGAAAGAGTCGCGATAAAGGGTGTTGTCTGCGGCGATCCCTTCGCGGAAATGGATACCGAAGGCCTGGTTTTCACGGTCGATGGTGTCGACTGGCCGTATGCCGAATTTGCCTGCGTGATGTTGCACAAGCCGGCCGGCTACGAATGTTCGCGCAAGCCGCTGCATCACCCGAGCGTGCTGAGCCTGTTGCCGGTCCAGTTGCGCGAACGCGACGTGCAGCCGATCGGGCGGCTTGATGAAGACACCACAGGTCTTTTGCTGATCACCGACGATGGCCAGTTGAATCACATACTTTCCTCGGCGAAGCGCAAGGTGCCCAAGGTCTATCTGGCGACGACCCGACATCCGATTGATCAAGACCAAGTTGATCAGTTGCTGGCCGGCGTGCTGTTGAACGAAGAGCCAGAGCCGATTGCGGCAGCGGCCTGCGAGATTGCCGGCGAAAACCTGCTGCGCTTGACGCTGACCAGCGGCAAGTATCATCAGGTCAAACGGATGGTCGCGGCGGCCGGCAATCGCGTCGAAGCCCTTCATCGCGAGGCGATCGGCGACCTTTTACTGCCTGACGACATGAAGCTGGGTGAGTGGCGCTGGCTGACTGCGGTCGACCTGCAAAAACTGGGATATTCCAGATGACCCTGACCGAAATGCGCTACATCGTGGCACTCGCCCGCGAGCGTCACTTCGGCAGGGCGGCGGAGGCCTGCCATGTTAGCCAGCCGACCTTGTCGGTAGCCCTGAAGAAGGTCGAGGGGCAACTGGGCGCCGCGCTGTTCGAGCGAACCGCTTCCGATGTTCGAATTACCGCCCTCGGCGAGCGCATCGTCGCCCAGGCGCGGCGCGTGCTGGAGGAGGCGGTGCGTCTGGAGGAGATCGCCGAGGCGACGGGCGACCCGATGAGCGGCCAACTGCGCGTCGGCATCATCTACACCATCGGCCCCTATCTGCTGCCGCAACTGATTCCGGCATTGCACCGGCAGGCGCCGAAGATGCCGCTGTTCCTCAAGGAGGATTTCACCGGCAACCTGATTCCGGCGCTCAAGGCTGGTGAACTGGACGTCATCATCATCGCGTTGCCATTTTCCGAGTCTGGTCTGGTTGCCCAGCCGGTCTATGAAGAGCCGTTCCGCGTTGTCGTTCCGGCCGGACATCCCTGGGGACAGCGTCCCGCCGTCGCTCCGGACGAACTTGACGGGGAGAACCTGCTGCTGCTTGGTCAGGGCAATTGCTTCCGCGATCAGGTACTCGAATCCTGCCCCCGGCTGACTGGACCCGATGCACTCGAACATTCTCTGGAGGGCGGTTCGCTGGAAACGATCCGCTACATGGTGGCGAGCGGGGCAGGGGTGGCGGTAATGCCGAGCACCGCGGCCGATCCGCTGGTCGACCGGGAGCCGATGGTCAAGGTCTTGCCGTTTTCAGGGAAGCAACCGTCACGCACGGTCGGGCTGGTTTGGCGGGTTACCTTTCCGCGGCCGCAGGCCATCGATGCCGTGCGGGCCGCGCTGTTGTCCTGTCAGTTGCCGGGCGCCACGGCAGTTCGCTGAGGTTTCACGTGGAACGGGCATTCCAGCTTGCGCCGGGATGCCGATACCGCAGCTTGATTAACCCTCTGCTGTAACTTTCTTCTTGGCCGGTGCCTTGGGCTTGGCGACCTTTTTCTCGAACTCGAACCCGACCTTGCCGTCCTTGGCGACCAGAAAGGCCGAGAACTTGCGGCGGGTACGGTTGGATATGAATTCCTTCAGCAGGTCGGTCCTGCCCTCGGCCAGCAGCTTTTTCATCTGCTCGGCTTCGATCGGCCGTTGCAGGATGATCTTGCCCGAGCGGAAGTCGCAGCTTCTGGCCGGGCCGACCGATTTTTCACAGACGTAAGACGTGCCATGCTCATAGACGGCAGCGGCACATTTCGGGCATTTACCCAGGCTTTGCTGGCCGGAGAAGTCGACCGGCTCGGCGTTGGCCTCATCAGCCTTGTCCTGGCCGAAATCGAACTCCGGCTCCATTTTGTCGTTCAATTTGATGGCTGCGGCAAAGGTACGGCCCATCTTGTTGCGGAAGCCGGTCAGCGGGCCGATTTGCTTCTCGTTGATCAGCGTGTCGATTTCGGCTGGTTCGAACTGGCGGCCGGCGACGATTTTCCATAACGAGTAATCGCAACCCCCGCACTGGAATTTCTTGTAGGTTTCGCGAATCTGGCCGCCACAGCGCGGACAGGGCGCGGTCAACACGCCGAAATCGCCGGGAATGGTGTCGCTGTCGAAGGTCTTGGCGCGTTCGACGATGTGGCGGGTCATTTCGGCGATTTCGCGCATGAATTCGACGCGGGTGAATTCACCCTTTTCGATGCGGCCGAGCTTCCATTCCCAATCGCCGGTCAGTTCCGGTTGGGTCAGTTCGTTGATCCCGAGTCCGTTGAGCAGCGTCATCAGCGAGAAGGCCTTGGCGGTCGGAATCAGTTCGCGGCCTTCACGATGCATGTATTGCTCGCCGATCAGGTTTTCGATGATCTGGGCGCGGGTGGCCGGAGTGCCGAGGCCGCGGCCGGCCATCGCCGCCTTCAGTTCCTCGTCATCGACCATCTTGCCGGCGCCTTCCATGGCGGAGAGCAGCGTGGCTTCCGAATAACGCGGTGGCGGCTTGGTTTCGTTGGCCTTGACGGCGACATCCTCGGTTTTGACCTTTTCGCCGGCGTCGACCGCAACCAGGTTGCCTTCGCTACCTTCCTGCGCTTCCTTGCCATGGACGGCCAGCCAGCCCGGATTGACCAGTACCTTGCCTTCGGTCTTGAAGGGGTGGCCCTCGACCCGGGTGATGCGGGTGGTGACCAGATATTCGGCGGCCGGGAAGAAGACGGAGAGGAAGCGCTTGACGACGAAGTCGTAAAGCTTTTGCTCCAGTTCGTTGAGGTTCTTCGGTGCTTGCGGTGTCGGGATGATCGCGAAGTGGTCGCTGATCTTGGCATTGTTGAAGATGCGCTTGTTCGGCATCACCCAGTTGCGCGCCAGGATCTGGTGGGCGAACGGGGCGTAGCGGGCGAGCAGCACTTCGTCGTGCCCCTTGCCGGTGCCTTGGCCGGTCAGTACCGCCAGCGTTTCCTTGACCGTCGGGATGTAGTCTTCCGGCAGGCAGCGCGCGTCGGTACGCGGATAGGTCAGAACCTTGTGCTTTTCATAGAGTGCCTGTGCCAGCGACAGCGTGGTCTTGGCCGAGAAGCCGAAGCGGCCGTTGGCTTCGCGCTGCAGGCTGGTCAGATCGAAGAGCAGCGGCGAGAGGCGGGTTTCCGGCTTGGCCTCCTCGCTGACGATGCCCGGTTTGCCGAGCGTGGCAGCACGAATGGCGGCGGCGCGTTTTTCTTCCCACAAGCGGTCGGCGCGGGCGTGTTCGTCATCTTCCTTGCCCCTGAAGCCCTCGTCGAACCACTTGCCTGCGTAATTCCCAGCCTTGGCGGCGAAATCGGCCTCGACCTCCCAGTAGGAACGCGGCTTGAATTCGCGGATCTTGCGTTCACGCTCGACGACAATGGCCAGCGTGGGTGTCTGCACGCGGCCGACGGTGGTCAGATGGAAACCACCGGTCTTCGAGTTGAAGGCGGTCATCGCCCGCGTGCCGTTGATGCCGACCAGCCAGTCGGACTCGGAACGGCAGACGGCGGCATCACCGAGGCCCTGCATTTCCTGGCCATTGCGCAGGTGCGAGAAGCCGTCGCGGATGGCGCCCTGGGTCATCGATTGTAGCCACAGGCGCTGGATTGGCTTGCTGGTCTTGGAATGCTGTGCGATGTAGTTGAAAATCAGTTCGCCCTCGCGCCCGGCGTCACAGGCATTGATGAGACTGGAAACGTCTTTGCGCTTGATCAACTTGTTGAGCACCTTGAGCCGGGATTCGCTCTTCTCGATCGGCGACAGCGCGAAGTGCGGGGGAATGACCGGCAGATGAGCGAAGGACCATTTGCCGCGCTTGACCTCGAATTCTTCCGGACAGGACAGTTCCAGCAGGTGGCCGACCGCCGACGAGAGAACTAGATCCTCGCTCTCGAAATAGTCGTCGTGCTTGGTGAAACCTCCCAGCGCCTTGGCAATGTCGGCGGCGACGGAAGGTTTTTCGGCAATGATCAGCTTTTTTGTCATGGGTTCTGTCTGTAGGGTTCCGGGGCATGATAAGTGCCCGGCGCGCGGCTTGGCAAGCCGTCTCTATATATAGGGGGTCAGGCGAGGCGTTGGTAGCGGTTGCCGGGCAGGGTGGCGATCAGGCCATCGAGTTCCAGCGTCAACAGGTCGCCGAGTAGCAGGTCGGTGCTCAATCCGGTGCGCTCTACCAGATCGTCCAGCGCACACGGGTCGTGGCCGAGCGCCTTGAGGATGTCGTTTTCGCCGGTCATGGCGACGGGCTCAGGGATGACCCGGGGCTCGGCATAGCTGCCGAGTTCTTCGAGAATGTCCTGTGCTGTTTCGACCAGTTTGGCCCCCTGTTTGATCAACTTGTGACAACCGCGGGCAACCGGGGAATGAATTGAGCCGGGAATGGCAAAGACTTCCCGGCCCTGTTCGGCCGCTAGACGGGCGGTGATCAGCGAACCGCTTTCGGGCGCTGCCTCGACCACCAGCACGCCGCGCGACAAGCCTGAAATGATGCGGTTGCGACGGGGAAAGTTGGCGGCGATTGCTGGCGTACCCAGAGGAAACTCCGAAACGATGGCGCCGAGTTCGGCGATCGCCACGGCCAGTTCCTTGTTGCGGGCCGGGTAGATACGGTCGGCGCCAGTGCCGATGACAGCGATGGTTTCACCGTCGGCGGCCAGCGCGCCGCTATGGGCGGCGGCGTCGATTCCAAGGGCGAGACCGCTGATGATGCCGAGGCCCCTGCCGGCCAGCGATCTGGCGAAGGACTCGGCGGTCTGCAGGCCTTGTGGCGTCGCATTGCGGCTACCCACGATAGCGAGTCCACGCTTCTGCAGCAGGGCCGGATTGCCGCGAACATAGAGCAGGCTGGGTGGATCGGGAATTTCCAGCAAGGCCTGCGGATAACCGGAATCAGCCAGGGTCAGGATGTGCTGGCTCGGTTGCTCGGCCCAGGTGATGCTGCGGTCGACGGCCTCGGCGGGGTCAAAATCGAAGAGCAGGTCGGCACGGTCGCCAATTACGCCCCGTACGGCGAGCTGCCCGGCGGCGAAAACAGCCTCGGGTAAACCGAAAGCGGCGAGAAGCTTTCGCTGCGTCTCGCCGCCAATGCCGGGGATCAGGGTCAGCCGCAACCAAGCGGCCAACCCTTCCTTGTCAATCACGGGTTTCTTGCATAGTCGCCAACGGTAATCGGCTTGGAAGACTCGAGGACCAGCGCGTAGGAAACGCCATTGAACACACGGAAGACGAAGACCAGCGCGTAGCGCTCTTCCGGGATCGGCGTATCGACGCGTCGCATCGTGTCCTCGTCGATGGCGCTCGCGATCCGGTTGCGGAACAGGGCGAGGACATGACCGACTTCCAGACCGTCGTTCTTGCCGCGGTTGAGGCTGACTATCGAGGCACGGCCACCTTCACTGACTCCGCCGTAGATCGTCATGACCCGGGCGGCAACCTGGTTGTCCGGGCGATGCGGCACATAGGAAATGATGTTGACGGGCGGCGCCGGGATCAGGCGGTCGCCGCGCATGATCTCCTCCTTGGCCACGGTGATCTGGAGAACGGCCGGTTCGCCGGCCTGGACCAGATTGGCATTGCCGAGGAAGAAGGCTTCATAGCCGATGGTGGCGCCGGTATCCGGGTCGATGAGCGGCTTGCCGGGGCGGAAGACGTTCCAGCGCACGACGCTGGCATCGAAAATTCCGGTCGCAAAGGCTTGGTCGCCATTGCCCATCATGCCGCGGTATTCCGGTCCGGCGACGATGCGCGGCACGCTGTCCAGTTCGCCCTGTTCGACGACCAGAGGCTGCGACAGGAAGGGTTCGATCTGGTTGGGCGGAATGCTCGGGATCGCCTGCTGAACCGGATCGGAATAGACATGCGGCTGCAACTTGACGGTCCCGCTGCCGGATTTGACCGGCTTGCCGAGGCGCAGACGCGGGGTCTTGCCCGAGCGGTCGAGATAGACGACCTGACCGGGATAGATCAGGTGCGGATTCTTGATCTCCTCCCGGTTCATGTTCCATATTTCCGGCCAGCGCCAAGGTTCCTTGAGGAACTTGCCGGAAATTCCCCATAGCGTATCGCCACGCACGACGACGTGGCGGTCAGGGGGATTGTCGACGAGCTTAAGGGGCTCGGCGGCCGATGCACAAACGGCCGTCACGGCCAGGATGAGCGCGGATATAATGCGTACCATAGTCGTAACCTCACGTGCCGACGGAACACGGCGATGCTGGCATGGTCTCATATTCATGTCCGGCAACCCGCTTCCATATCTCGGGAACTGCATGAGATTCTGCACGTAATAACTTAAGCGAGCAAGCTTTTTTCGGTATTTCCTATGGCTCTTCTACCCATTTTGCGTTTCCCCGATCCCCGCCTGAAGAAGATTGCGGGACCGGTAGAGAAGATCGACGATTCCGTTCGCCAGTTAATCGCCGACATGGCTGAAACCATGTATGAGGCGCCAGGCATCGGTCTGGCGGCGACTCAGGTTGATGTTCACAGGCAGATTGTCGTGATTGATACCTCGGAAGACAGGAGCCAACTGCTGGCCCTGATCAATCCGCGCCTCGAGAATTGTCAGGGGCACCAGGAAGGCGAGGAGGGCTGCCTTTCGGTGCCCGGCATTTACGAGAAGGTCGAACGCGCCGAGCGGGTGACCGTTCATTATCAGGATGGTGACGGCCAGCATCGAACGCTGGTTGCCGAAGGTCTGCTCGCCGTGTGCATCCAGCATGAACTCGATCATCTCAACGGCAAGGTGTTTGTCGATCACCTGTCGCAACTGAAGCAGACGCGCATCCGGAACAAGCTTGCCAAGCAGGCCCGGGTCACGGCATGAAGGTAATTTTCGCCGGAACGCCTGAATTCGCCGCAGTTGCATTGCGCGCGATCGTCACGGCGGGCCATGATGTGCCGCTTGTGCTGACCCAGCCTGATCGTCCGGCCGGGCGCGGGATGGCCATGCAGCCTTCTCCGGTCAAGCGACTGGCGGAGGAGAACGGGATCGCGGTATTCCAGCCGCAGACGCTGAAGGATGCAGCGGCGCAGGAAAGGGTCTCGGCGGCGCATGCCGACGTGATGGTGGTTGCGGCCTACGGCCTGATCCTGCCGCAGGCCGTGCTCGACATGCCGCGCTTCGGTTGCATCAATATCCATGCCTCGTTGCTGCCGCGCTGGCGCGGGGCAGCGCCGATCCAGCGCGCGTTGCTGGCCGGCGATGGCGAAACCGGGGTTTGCATCATGCAGGTGGAGGCGGGACTCGATACCGGGCCGGTTCTGCTGCGCGCTGCCTGTGCGATCGGCGCTGCGGAGAATGCCGCAACGCTGCACGACCGTCTGGCTGAACTTGGGGCGCGACTGGTCGTCGAGGCATTGGGCAAATTGCCGTTGTCCGCTGAAACGCAGCCGGCGACGGGCGTTACCTACGCGCACAAGATCGAGAAGACGGAAGCGCTCATCGACTGGTCAAAGGGTGCGCAAGAACTGGATCGTCACATTCGCGCTTTCAACCCGTTTCCCGGCGCCCAGGCGCAATTTGGCGGACAGACCGTCAAGCTGTGGCGTGCCGAGCCGGTAAAGGGTTCGGGTGAAAAAGGGCTGATTCTGAGCGTCGACCGCAACAGCATCGTTGTTGCCTGCGGCAGCGGGGCCTTGTCGATTGGCGAATTGCAGAAAGCCGGCGGAAAACGGCTGCTGGTGCGTGAATTTCTGGCTGGTCATCCGCTCAAGGCCGGCGACCGTTTTGACCTGCCGGCTTGAATTTGGCCGATCTGCCAATACATTTGGGCTGACGCGACTGTTTCAAGGAGATTTCACAATGTTCAACTGGGTCAAGACAGCCATGCTGATGGCCGCCATCGTGGCGCTGTTCGGCGTGGTCGGCGGCATGATCGGCGGCCGGTCGGGCATGTTGCTGGCGCTCGTTTTCGGTGGCGCGATGAACGTCTTCTCGTACTGGTTCTCGGACAAGATGGTGTTGAAGATGTACAACGCGCAGGAGGTCGACGCGGCGAGCGCTCCCCAGTTCTACAACATGGTGCGCGACCTGGCGCAGCGCGCCAATCTGCCGATGCCGCGGGTGTATATCATCGACGAGCAGCAGCCGAACGCCTTTGCCACCGGGCGCAATCCAGAGCATGCGGCGGTGGCGGCGACGACCGGTATTCTGCAATTGCTGTCGGCGCGCGAGTTGCGCGGTGTCATGGCGCACGAACTGACGCATGTGGCGCACCGCGACATCCTGATTTCTACTGTTTCGGCGACCATGGCCGGGGCGATTTCGGCGCTGGCCAATTTTGCGATGTTCTTCGGCGGGCGCAGTGAAGACGGGCGTCCGGCGAATCCGCTGGCCGGCATCGCCGTCGCGCTTCTGGCGCCGCTTGCCGCCGGCCTGATCCAGATGGCGATCTCGCGTTCGCGCGAGTACGAAGCCGACCGCGGCGGCGCGGAAATCAGTGGCGAACCCGATGCGCTGGCCGATGCGCTGGGCAAGATCCAGATGTACGCGGAAGGCCGTGTTCCAATGGGGCCGGCGGAAGCGCATCCGGAAACGGCGCAGATGATGATTCTCAACCCGCTTTCAGCCGGCGGAATCAAGGGGTTGTTCTCGACACATCCGCCGACCGAGGAGCGGATCGCCCGCCTGCGGGCGATGGCGCGTTAGGCGCCGGTAACCGGATGGAGGTGGCCGCGTGCCACCTCTTTTTTTTCCAGCTGGGCGGGGGCGAAGGCGGCGATGACTTCGGCGAACAGCCCGTGCGCGCTGCGGCTGTTGTCGCCGCTGAAGTTGCAGACATAGACGTCGAGCGTGACACCGCCGACTTCCGGCCAAGTATGCACGGCCAGATGCGATTCGGCCAGCACCACGGTGCCGGTGACGCCGGCCGGCTTGCCCGCAGCGTCATGGAAGGCGTGGAAGAGGCGGCCGACAACCGTCAGCCCGTGGCGGGTGCAGGCCGCGACACAGAATGATTCGAGCTGCGCGGCGTCGAACAGGAATTCCGTCGCGCAACGACAGTCATGGAGATCGGCGATCAGGTGCAGGCCATTCATGGGGCGATTCTATTGCGTTTCACGTGAAACGCGCGCGCTGATGCTCGTTTCGAGCAGCCAGCCCAGGCGGTAGCCGGCGTCGACGATGCGGCGGTCGGCAATTGCATGTGCCTGCCGGTTGAATGTCTCGCTGACGATCGGCAGCAGGCTGCCAACGGCATCGGGGTAGGTCGCGGGGAGCAGTCGGTGGCTTTCGTCCCGCCACAGTGCGACATCCCCTTGGGGCGGGGCGGGATAGTCGGTGATCAGGCGCTGCACATGCTTCTCCAGTCGCTGGCCGCGCAACCAGGGCGGGCCGGGCAGGTCGTCCCAGTAGGTATGCAGGCTGGAGAAGGGGAGGCGCTTGTTGAACGGGTTTTCGATTTCGATTGTGTTTCCCCCATCGTCAGCGGCGTGACCGACATGCAGGGGCTGGTGGATGTCGGCGACCAGATGCAGCAGCCAGGGTAGGGCATAGGAAATTTCGTCGTTTTTCCGGGTTGACCGCGCCCCATGGGAATCTGCAGCGACGCGCCAGCTTTGCCGGCCATCTTGCTGCACAGGGGCTTCATCACTACCCTCGGCATGGCCTCGGGCCATGGGGTGCAACAGGCGACCGAGGCGCTCGATCTGCCGGTCAACCTCCCCTTTTTTCGCCTGTCCAAGCTCGTTCAGATCGACGTAATGCCAGTTCTTGTGGCGCGCGCTATCGGGAAAGCCAGGAAGCGGCGGCGTGGCGTCATCGCGCCCCTCGTCATGGAAGCGCGGGTCATTGCGGATGTCGTCAGGCCAGGTTGAAGCTTCGGCGAAGATCCCCGCCGGGTCCGATGTGCGGGCCTTGTCGACCCAGCGGGCATGGTCAGGGTGGTCAGCCAATGCATCGGCGATGAATCTCTGGCTGGCGGGCGAGAGTTGCTGCCAGGCGATCGCCGCCACCAGTCGGTGACCGGCAGCGTTCCAGGCCAGGGCATGATGGGGTGCCAACAGCAGCATGAACAGGGCGACAAGGTAGGGGCGCATCGTACCATTATGCCGCGTGCGATAATTGCAGCCTATGTCCGGTCTGCCGCTAAACTCTCTCGCTTTCGCATTTCTTCACGCCGCACGCATTGATGCTGCCGTATTCGCCGGGCAGAGCCTTGCCGATGGTCTGCTCGGTCGCGTTGACCCGGTGGCCCGGCCTGCTGTTCAGGATCTCGTTTATGGCAGCCTGCGTCGTTACGGACGGGGGGATTTCCTCCTTGGCCGGCTGCTTGCCCGGCCGCTGGATGCGCCCGAGGTGCGCGCCCTGTTGCTGGTCGCGCTGTACCGGCTGGAAACCCGGCCCGATGCCGTTCATACCGTTGTCGATCAGGCTGTTGCGGCAGCCGGGGAACTGGCTGAAGGGCGCTTCCGGGGGCTGGTCAATGGCATCTTGCGCAACTATTTGCGGCAACAGTCGCCACTGCTTGCGCAACTGGCGGCAGATCCGGTCGGCGCCAGCCAGCACCCGGACTGGTGGCTGCACCGTTTGCAGGCGGCTTATCCCGCAGTGTGGCCCGGCGTCGTCGCCGCCGGCAATCAACCGCCGCCAATGGCGCTGCGCGTCAATCGCCGGCGCTGCTCGCCCGCGGAATATCAGGTGCGACTGAGCGCCGAGGGAATCGGCTCGACGCCATTTGGCGAAGCCGGCCTGATTCTCGACAAGCCATTGCCGGTCGATCGCTTGCCAGGCTTTGCCGCAGGTCTCGTTTCAGTTCAGGATCCGACGGCGCAGATGGCTGCCTCCCTGCTCGACCCGGCGCCCGGCAGCCGGGTACTCGACGCCTGCGCGGCCCCGGGCGGCAAGGCGGCCCACTTGCTGGAGTGTGCTGATCTTGATTTGCTGGCGCTTGATCTGAAGCCGTCGCGCTGCCGTCGTGTCGCCGAAAATCTCGCCCGGCTCGGCTTGCATGCTTCGCTCCAGGCCGCCGACTGTGCCAGAGTCGACACCTGGTGGGACGGCCGTCTGTTCGATTCGGTGCTCGCCGATGTGCCATGCACGGCAAGCGGCGTCGTGCGCCGTAACCCGGACGCCAAGTGGTTGCGGCGGGAAACCGACATCGCCAGCTTTGCCGCGACCCAGGCAAGGATTCTCGATGCACTGTGGCAGGTCGTGCGGCCGGGGGGTAAACTGCTGTACGCAACCTGCTCCGTTTTCCCCGAGGAGAACGCCGGGCAGATCTCCCGTTTTTTGGCGACCCGCCCGGATGCCCGGCGTGACCATGAGGAACAGATATTGCCCACTGCCGATCATGACGGTTTTTTCTACTGCCGCCTTGAAAAACATGCTTGAGCGACTTCGCCGCTGGTTGCCTGCATTGCTGGCCATTGTGCCCGCACTGGCGCTGGCGGCCGAGATTGAAATCACCAATCCACAGATCGTGGCGAGCGATGACGGCTACGTCGTTTCCGCTGATTTCAGCTTCGAACTCAACGAGCGTCTCGAAGAGGCGGTAACCAAAGGGGTCGTGCTGTACTTCGTCGCCGATTTCGAAATGACGCGGCCACGCTGGTACTGGCTGGACGAAATATTGGTTAGTCGAAGCCAGACTTATCGCCTTTCATATCACGCATTGACGCGCCAATACCGTTTGTCGACCGGCGGCCTCCATCAGTCCTTCGACTCTCTCTCGGACGCTTTGCGCGTGTTGTCACGCCTGCGCAACTGGCTGGTGATTGACAAGGGGGCGGAGAAGGCCGGGGTTCGTGCCAGTGATACCTACACGGCGGCACTGCGCATGCGCCTCGACATCAACCAGTTGCCGCGCCCCTTCCAGATTTCCGCCCTCGGCAACAAGGACTGGAGTCTGGCGTCCGACTGGAAAGTCTGGCAGGCCACCCTGCCGGCGGAGGCCAAGTGAAGCGCTTTGTAGCGGCAGGCGGCGCCATCGCCGCGACGCTGGGCGCCATTCTCTGGTTCCTGCTGCTGATGTCCACCGCCGCGGATACCGCCATTTTCACGCGCCACTATCCGTTGCTGATCGGCCTCAACGTCATCCTGGCGCTGGCCATGGTCAGTCTTGTCAGTTGGCAGTTGCGATCGCTGTGGCGCGACTACCGGGCCCAGATTTTCGGCGCCCGGCTCAAGTTGCGCCTGATGATGATGTTCGGCATCGTCGCCGTTTTGCCCGGCGCTCTCGTCTATGGCGTGTCAGTGCAATTCGTGACGCGCTCGATCGAGAGCTGGTTCGATGTCAGGGTTGAAAAGGCGCTGGAGTCTGGGCTTCATCTCGGCCACTCGGCCCTTGATTCGCTGCTTGCCGATCTAACGGCGAAGGCGCGCAGCATGGCGAACGAACTTTCGGATCTCCGGGAAGCAGGTAGGCGTTCGGCTCTTCTGCGTCTGCGCGAACAGCATGGGGTGCAATCCGCGGCCTTGTTCTCGGTCGGTGGTCAATTGCTTTCCAGTGCCAGCAGCGAGATCAGCGGCCTCCTGTCCGACCTGCCGACGCAGGCACAACTGAAGCAGGCACGCAGTACGCAGGCGGTTACGGCGGTTGACGGCGAGGGCGGGAAGCTTTACCTGCGCGTGCTGGTTCCCGTTGCAGCGCGCACCGTGTTCGAGGAACCGCGCATCCTGCAGTTGATCCAGCCGGTTCCGCCGTCGCTTGCCTACGATGCCGATGCGGTGCAGGGGGTGTATCGGGATTACCAGGAATTGCAGTTGGCGCGCCAGGGGCTGACGCGGATCTATGCGCTTACGCTGACCTTGACCGTGCTGGTCGCGCTGTTCGGTGCCTTTGCACTGGCTTTCGTCATGACCCGGCGCCTGTCAGCACCGCTGTCGATTCTCGCCGAGGGTACGCAGGCGGTCGCCCAAGGCGACTTCTCGCCGCGCCAGGCCGTCTATAGCCGGGACGAGCTGGGCGTGTTGACCCAGTCGTTCAGCCGCATGACGCGCCAACTCGATGATGCGCGCCGCGAAACCGAACGCCATCGGACCGAGCTCGAATCGGCGCGTGGTTATCTGGAGTCCATCCTCGCCAATCTATCGGCGGGGGTGCTGGTGTTTGACCGGAATTCCGTCCTGCGCACCATCAACGAGGGCGCAATGACCATCCTGAACGAGGATTTCACCGGCCTGATCGGTGCGGCCGTCGACCAATGGCCGCGGCAGAACATTCTCGGGCAGTTTATCCGCCATAACTTCGCGACTTCGAAAGATGTCGAATGGCAGACCCAGGTCGAACTTGAACGCCCCAACGGCATGCCGCAGGTACTGTTGTTGCGCGGATCGCGCCTGCCCGAGACCAGCGGCGGGGGCGATGTCGTGGTCTTTGACGATGTGACGCGGATCGTCGCTGCCCAGCGTAGCGCAGCCTGGGGTGAAGTCGCTAGACGGCTGGCGCACGAAATCAAGAATCCGCTGACTCCGATCCAGTTGTCCGCCGAGCGCCTCCAGTTCAAGCTGGCGGGCAAGCTGACGAACGGCGACGCCGACATGCTGGCGCGCGGCACGCAAACGATCATCAACCAGGTGCAGGCGATGAAGCGCATGGTCGACGATTTCCGCGACTATGCCCGATTGCCCGTGCCGGAGGTCGAGCCGCTCGATCTCAACGCACTGATCAGCGAGGTGCTGGGTCTCTATGAAAGCTCGTCGGTGGGAATCGAGACGCGATTTGCCGGCGATTTGCCCAAGGTGCTCGGTGATGCGACACAATTGCGGCAGGTCATCCACAACCTCCTGCGCAACTCGGAAGACGCGCTCGAAGGAAGGGAAACGACCATCATCCGTATCGTCACCGAGCGTGCCGGCCAGCAGGCGAGGCTGTTGATTGCCGACAACGGACCGGGTTTTCCGGTCGAACTGCTGCCGCGTATCTTTGAACCGTATGTCACCACCAAGGCCCGCGGTACGGGGCTCGGCCTGTCCATCGTCAAGAAAATTGTCGACGAACATCAGGGCACCATTGAAATCAGTAATGCACCGGAGGGTGGCGCGCGGATAGACATCCGCCTGCCCCTGGTGAAGAAGGAGGAAGCCAATAATGGCGATAATTCTGGTCGTTGACGACGAAGTCGGCATTCGCGAACTACTCTCCGAAATCCTGATCGACGAGGGCTACGACGTGCGTCTGGCGGAACATGCCACCGCCGCCCGGCGAATCCGTGGCGAGTTGCGCCCCGATCTGGTTCTGCTCGACATCTGGATGCCCGACACTGACGGCATTTCGCTGCTCAAGGAATGGCATGCCGCCGGTCATCTCAACATGCCGGTGGTGATGATGTCGGGTCACGGGACGATCGATACGGCGGTCGAGGCAACGCGCTTCGGCGCGTTCGATTTTCTGGAAAAGCCGATCGCCTTGCAGAAGCTCCTGTCGACAGTGCAGAAGGCGCTCAAGCACGATACGCCGCCGCAGCGGCCGCCGCTGACGCTGGAAGCGTTCGGACGTTCCACGTTCGTCAAGGAATTCAAGCGCCGACTGGAACAGGCGGCGGCCAAGGCGCCGGTGCTGTTGCTCAAGGGCGCGGTCGGTGGCATGGCGGAAATCTGTGCGCGGACGCTGCAGCCGCCACGCGCGCCGTGGCTCGATCTTTCCAGCGTGAGTAGCGCGCTGACCCAGGAAATGCTGGAAAAAGTGAATGGCGGGGTGCTATTCGTGCCCGATCTCGCGGCCCTCGGCAAGATGCAGCAGATGAACCTGGCGTTTGCGGTCGACCGTCTGGAAAAGCTCAAATTGCAGCTCGTTGCAGCGACCGTCACGCCCCTGAGCGCGCTCGGCGAAGCGGGCTGGGACAGCAAACTGCTGGCGCGCCTCGGCGATGTCTGGGTCGGCATGCCGCCGCTGGCCGGCCATGCCGATGAGGTACCGGAAATCGCCGGACTCTTGCTGACCAACTTCGTCGAGCGCGGTGAAGTCCAGCCGCGCCGCTTCGCGACCGGCGCCCTCAATGCGCTGCGTACGCAGCCGTGGCAGAATCGTCCGGAAGCGAACTGGAGCGACCTCTATGCTCTGGTCCGCAATCTGGCGCTGACCTCGCTGGACGAGGAAGTTTCAGCTGACGATGTGCAGCGCGTGATGCCGCAGGACGAGCAGGGCGGGCAGGAGCTGGCTTCCCTAATTCCGCTGCTCGACCAGCCGCTGCGCGAAGCGCGCGACGCCTTCGAGAAGCTCTATTTCGAACACCACTTGCGGATCGAAGGTGGCAACATGACCAAGCTGGCGGAGCGCTCGGGGCTGGAGCGCACGCATCTTTATCGCAAGCTGAAGCAACTGGACGTCAGGCTGGGCAAGCGCGGCGAAGAATAATCAGGTGTTGCGCCGGCTGGAAATCGGGGGGGTTATGAAGGTCATCATTCTGGGTGCCGGACAGGTTGGCGCAAGCGTCGCCGAAGGGTTGGTATCGGAAGAAAATGACATCACGGTGGTCGATTACGACGGGCAGCGCCTTGCCCAGTTGCAGGATCGCTTGATTTGCGCACGGTGGTCGGTAACGCGGCGACACCGTCGGTATTGCGCAACGCCGGCGCCGCAGACGCCGATATGATCATCGCCGTGACGCAGAGCGATCAGGCGAACCTGGTGGCCTGCAAACTGGCGCACAGCGTTTTCAACGTGCCGACCCGCATTGCCTGTCTGCGTTCGCAGGATTTTCTGGCCGATGCCAGCCTGCTATCCACCGACAATTTCGCGGTCGATTATGCGCTTTGCCCGGAGCAGGTGTTTACCGATTAGATCAGGCGCCTGATCGAATTTCCGGAAGCGCTGCAGGTGCTCAATTTCGCGCGTGGGCGGGTCAGCCTCGTCGCTGTGCGTGCCTATGAGGGCGGATTGCTGGTCGGCAAGCCGATCCAGCAGATGCGCGAGTTCCTGCCGGCCGACATGAATGCGCGGATCGCCGCGATCTTCCGGCGCGACCAGGCGGTGTTTCCCGCCGGCGATACGGTCATCGAGGCTGGTGACGAGGTCTTCCTGCTCGCCGCCGCTGAGCATATTCGGCCGGTCATGCACCAGTTGCGGAGGATGGTCACGCCGGTTCAGCGCATCATGATCGCCGGCGGCGGCAACATCGGTTTGAGAGTCTCCAAATCCTTGGAAAAGCGATACGAAATCAAGGTCATAGAGGGTCGCAAGGAGCGCGCCGAATTGCTCGCCGGCGAACTGGACAATGCGCTGGTGCTGTTGGGTGAGGCGACGGACGAAGAACTGCTCGAACAGGAGAACATCGCCGAGATGGACCTCTTCCTTGCCGTGACCAACGATGACGAAGACAACATCATGTCCGGCAGTCTGGCCAAGCGTCTGGGCTGTAAGCGGGTGCTGGCCCTGATCAATCGTCGGGCCTATGCGGAAATGATCGAGGGCGGGCCGATCGACATCGGCATTTCTCCGGCCCAGGTATCGATCGGTACCCATGCTTGCGCATGTCCGGCAGGGCGACGTGGCCGAGGTGCACTCGCTGCGTCGCGGCGCCGCCGAAGCGCTGGAAATCGTCGTCCACGGCGATGCCAGGAGCTCCAAGGTGATCGGCCGGCGGATCGACCAGATCGACTGGCCGCACGGAGTGACGATTGCCGCCCTGGTGCGTAATTTCGACAAGGTGGTGGTCGTCGGCCAGACCGATGACTGGACTGCGATCACCAGCCATGGTGAGGTGGTTATCGCGCATCACGATACGGTGATCGAGCCGGATGACCACGTGATCGTCTTCTGCACCCGCAAGCAGCTGGTCAAGAAGGTCGAAAAGCTGTTCCAAGTCGGTTTCCACTTCTTCTGAGAGGTCGACCGTGACACGCTTTGCCCCTGTTTATCGCGCGCTGGGCATGATCATCATGCTCTTCGGCCTAACCATGCTGGCCCCGCTGATCCTGTCTTATGTCACCGAGGACGGCGCCCAGTCGGCTTATGACGAGGCCTTCGCCCTGACCATGCTGAGCGGCGCCTTTCTCTGGTATCGCTACCGCAAGTGCAAGCGCGACCTCAACATCCGCGACGGCTTCCTGATGGTTGTCCTGGTGTGGACCGTGTTGCCTGCCTTCGCCGCCATCCCGCTGATGATCCACCTCGGCATCAGCCATACCGATGCCTATTTCGAGACGATGTCCGGATTGACCACGACCGGTTCCACGGTGCTTTCAAATATCGATGCCTTGCCGATGTCGATCAACCTCTGGCGTCATCTGCTGGTATGGGTCGGAGGCATGGGACTGATCGTGCTGGCGATCGCCATTCTCCCGCTGCTTGGCATCGGCGGCCGCCAGATGTTCAAGGCCGAGACCCCGGGACCGATGAAGGACGCCAAGATGACGCCGCGTATTGCCGAGACGGCCAAGGGTCTCTGGCTGGTCTATCTCGGCGTGACGGTGGCCTGTATTCTTGGCTACCGCTGGGCGGGAATGAACTGGTTCGACGCCTTCTGTCATGCCTTCTCGACCATGGGGCTGGGCGGTTTTTCCACCCACGATGCCAGCTTCGGTTTCTTCGATTCGCCGGCGATCGAAATGGTCTCCATTGTCTTCATGCTGATTGCAGGCATGAACTTCGAAACACTCTTCCTGGCGGTCAGCGGCCGTTCGCTGCGGCCCTAAATCCACGACCCGGAAGCGGGCTGGTTCATCGGCGTCACACTGTTAAGCATCTTCATGGTCGCCGTATATATCTGGAAGGACGGAGTCTATGCGGATTTCGATACGGCCCTGCGCCATTCTGCATTCAACGTCGTTTCGATTGCGACGACGACCGGTTACGCGAGTGTCGATTACGCACTCTGGCCTATTTTCGCGCCGCTCTGGATGCTTTTCCTGTCCAGTTTCGTCACCAGCGCCGGGTCGACCGGCGGTGGTATCAAAATGATGCGTGCCTTGCTGCTCTACAAGCAGGTTTTTCGCGAACTGGTCAGGGCGATGCATCCAAATGCCGTTTACAACGTCCGCATCGGCGGGCAGGTGGCACCACAACCCATCCTCTTCGCGGTGCTGGCCTTTACCGGCCTCGACATCGTTTCAGCCTTCACCGCGGTGGTCGCCAGCATCAACAACACCGGTCCGGGACTTGGCGTGGTCGGGTCGTCGACGACCTACGAGGTGCTCGGTGATTTTCAGACCTGGGTTTGCATCTTTGCCATGCTGCTCGGGCGCCTGGAAATTTTCACCTTGCTTGTCGTGCTGACTCCGGCTTTCTGGCGCAAGTGACCTGAGCTGAGGAAAGGCGGATAATTACGCCTTTCAGATTTTCTGGCGGAGTCCTCCGTGAGCCGACCCAAGAACGACACTTTTCTGCGCGCCCTGCTCAAGGAGCCGACCGAATACACCCCGCTCTGGCTGATGCGCCAGGCGGGGCGTTACCTGCCGGAATACTGTGAAACCCGCAAACGCGCCGGCAATTTCCTGAACCTGTGCAAGACGCCGTCACTGGCCTGCGAGGTGACGCTGCAACCGCTGGCCCGCTACGATTTGGATGCGGCCATCCTGTTTTCCGACATCCTGACCGTGCCCGACGCGATGGGCCTCGGCCTTTATTTCTCGGAAGGCGAGGGCCCGAAGTTCGAGCGGCCGCTACGCGAGGAATGGGCGATCAACGACCTGACCGCACCGGATCCCTACGACCACCTGCGCTACGTGATGGACGGGGTATCGGAAATCCGCCGCGCGCTGGACAATTCGGTGCCGCTGATCGGTTTTTCCGGCAGTCCCTACACGCTCGCCTGCTATATGGTCGAAGGGCAGGGCTCGAGCGATTTCCGCCATATCAAGGGCATGCTCTACAACCGGCCGGACCTGTTGCACCGCATCCTGTCGGTGACCGCCGATTCGGTGACTTCCTACCTCAATGCCCAGATCGATAGCGGCGCCCAGGCGGTGATGATTTTCGATACCTGGGGTGGTTCCCTTTCGGCTGCGGCCTACGGGGAGTTTTCGCTGCAATACATGCGGCGCATCGTCGCCGGCCTGAAGAAAGAGAAGGACGGACAGCGTATCCCGAGCATCGTGTTCACCAAGAACGGCGGCCTGTGGCTGGAAAAGATCGCGGCCATCGGCTGCGATGCAGTCGGCCTCGACTGGACGATCGACCTCGGCGAAGCACGCCGTCGTGTCGGCGACAAGGTGACATTGCAAGGCAACCTCGATCCGAATGTCCTGTTCGCCGCGCCAGAAATCGTCGCTGCCGAAGCGAAAAAAGTGCTCGACAGTTTCGGCACGGGCAATACCGGCCACGTATTCAACCTGGGTCATGGAATTTCGCAATTCACCCCGCCGGAAAGCGTGACTGCGCTGGTCGAAGCGGTCCATGTTCATAGCCGTCTGTTGCGTAAGTAGTGACTATCACCCGGGGTATAAAGATTCACTTATGCACAGAGTTTTGCTTTACCCGGAAAATATTTTACCGAAATAGTTTGACAGTTCAAAAATTGCATAACTAATTGATTTTATGTGATTTTATGTGATTTTATGTGATTTGTTGTTTTGCCTAATTTTTCGGCAAAGTGACAAAATCCCTACAATATAGTTACTTAGCGCGATCATACAAAAGCAATTCACAAAGTTATCCACAGTATTTGTGGACAAGCCAACAGTCCCTGATTTCAAAGGGCTTTATCCAGCATTGCGGGAAGCCGGCCATGCCTGTCCTCCGTGTCGCCCTCGACCTGCCGCTGCATCGCCTGTTCGACTATGCGGTCGAGGTGGCCTCGGTCGCCGATGTCGGCTACCGGGTCCGGGTGCCTTTCGCAAAGGGCGAACGAATCGGCTTGATTACTGAGGTCACCGAGGGCAGCGATTGGCCATTGGCGCAGTTGAAACCGGCTGGCGAAATCCTTCGCGATCTGCCGCCGCTTCCTCGTGACTTTTTCCAGCTTTGCGAGTTTGCCAGTGCTTACTATCAGGCCGCGCTCGGCGAAGTGGTCATGCAGGCGCTTCCCGCCGGGCTCAAGCGTCTGGCTTCGACGGTCCGGCGCGCCGGTCGCACTGTCTCTCCCCCGCAGCTTGCGACCCCGCCGGAACTGACAGCGGAGCAGTCCGCCGCCTTGGGTGCCATTTATGCGCAGGCCGGATTTGCCGCCCATCTGCTGTATGGCGTGACCGGAAGCGGCAAGACGGAAGTCTATCTGCGCCTGATCGAACGGATGCTGGCGGCCGGAAAACAGGTTTTGTTGCTGGTCCCGGAAATCAACCTGACGCCGCAACTCGAAGGGCGGGTCCGGGCGCGTTTTCCGGAAAGCGTTGTCGTTTCGCTGCACAGCGAACTGGCTGAAGCCGCGCGCGAGCGCAACTGGCGGGCCGCATTTGCCGGTGAAGCGAGCATCGTTCTCGGTACTCGCCTGGCGATTTTTACGCCGATGCCGCGCCTTGGGCTGATTGTTGTCGACGAGGAGCACGACTCCTCGTTCAAGCAGCAGGATGGCATGCGCTACTCGGCCCGCGATGTGGCGGTTTTTCGTGCGCACCAGTTGAGCATTCCCATTTTGCTCGGCTCGGCCACGCCTTCGCTGGAATCATGGGCCAATGCCCAAAGCAGGCGCTACGCCTTCCTTGCCTTGCGCGAGCGGGCCAATCCGGAAGCAACACTGCCTGCGGTCCACCTGCTCGATACACGCAAAATGGTTTTGCAGGATGGCGTCAGCGAGCCGCTGATCGCGGCGATCAACGAACGCCTGGAACGCGGTGAGCAAAGTCTGGTCTTCCTCAATCGGCGGGGTTATGCACCGGTTCTGGCCTGCGCCGCGTGCGGCTGGGTGTCGCGCTGCCAGCGCTGCGCCGCCAATCTCGTCCTGCACCTGGCTGACCGCCGGCTGCGCTGCCATCATTGCGGTTTCGAAAGCAGCGTGCCGAAAGCCTGCCCGACCTGCGGCAACCAGGACGTTCATCCTTTCGGCCGTGGCACGCAGCGCCTTGAAATATGGTTGCAGAACCAGTTCCCGGAAGCGCGCATCCTGCGCGTAGACCGTGACTCGGTCAAAAGCCGCAAGCAGTGGGAGGTTATGCTCGAGCGCATCCACGGTGGCGATGCCGATATCCTGGTCGGTACGCAAATGCTGGCCAAGGGGCATGACTTTCCGAAGCTGACGCTGGTAGGCGTGCTGGGTGCCGATTCCGCCTTGTTCGCGGCCGATTGGCGGGCGCCGGAACGTTTGTTCGCCCAGTTGATGCAGGTGGCGGGGCGGGCGGGGCGCGCCGAACTGAAGGGGGAAGTGCTGATCCAGACCGAGTACCCGGATCACCCGCTGTATGCCGCCCTGGTCGCCCACGATTACCCGGGCTTTGCCGCTGCGCTACTCCGTGAGCGCGAACAGGCCGGATTCCCGCCCTATGCCTTCCAGGCCATGTTGCGTGCCGAGGCGCCGGAGATGTCGGCGGCCATCGCCTTCCTCGCCACCGCCCGCGCCTTGCCGGTCGTGCAGGAACACGCCCGCGTCGTTCTTTACGATCCGGTGCCGATGAAGCTTTCGCGGCTGGCCAATCTGGAGCGCGGGCAGTTGCTTGCCGAGTCGCATTCGCGCCCGGCTATCCAGGCTTTCCTGCCGCGCTGGCGGGAAGCCATCGAAGGCATCAAGGCGCCGTCAAAATTGCGCTGGCACCTTGAGGTAGACCCGCTGGAGTTCTGAGACCGTCGTCTCAGCCAGATTTCCGGGAGGCCGTGAGCCAGCCGAAAGCCACGATCTGCCCGAGGAGCAGGGTCAGAAATGCGGCGCGGTAAGCGACTTCGGCAGTCCAGCCACCGCTCTGCAGCAGATCGACCAATACCCCAAAGCCCCATTGCAGGCCGAATGCGCCGGCAAAGGCGAGCAGGTTGAGGGCGGTGTTGGCGCGGCCCGACAAGGCTGGCGGAAAGGCTTGTGCGACCAGCGAATAGGCAATGTTCGACAGCGAAAAACAGGCGCCGAGAAGGGGCCACAGGAGGTCGCCAGCGAAGGTCGGGAAGAAAGTCAGCGAGGCCAGCCCGACAATTGCTGCCAGCATGGCGCCCAGATAGACATTTTCGAGCTTGACCCCGCGGTGGACCAGTTTCGTGGCGAAAAATCCCATGAACAGGAAGCCGGTGAGCATGGCTGCGCTGATCCAGGTCAGGCGGGCAGCGATTGCGGTGCGATCCATGTGCTCGATGACGCTCATCCAGCGCGTTGCCCACAATCCCTGAACCGCCATGAAGCCGCCGGTCAGCCAGAAAGCCAGCGGCGCGTAGCGCCAGAAGTGACGGCTGACGAATATTTGTTTGACCCCGCTGAGCTGCTCGGCAAGGCCGGCGCCCTTTTCGGCAATTGGCTTGTCGGGTACGAACCACCACAGCGCGGCGGCGACCAGCAGGGTGGTGGCGGCAAGGGTGAGGACGATCTCCCGCCAGCCGGTTATGCCGAGCGCCAGTTCGAGGGGCTTGGCGGCGGCCAGTGCGCCAAGCCCGCCGGATGCCATGATCCAGCCAGTCATCGATGCCAGACGCTCGGGCGGGAACCACTGCGAGAAGGCCTTGAACGAAGCCATCAGACAGGCCGAGACGCCAAGGCCGATCAGGGCGCGTCCGACCGCCAGCCCGGCGAGCGAATCGGACATGGCGAAGACCGTCGCTCCGCCAGCGGCAACAAGCAACAGGGAAGCTTCGACACGGCGCGGACCGAAGCGATCGAGCAACATACCGAGCGGCATTTGGGCAGCGCCGAAAGCCAGGAAGTAGGTGCTGGTCAGCAGCCCCAGCGCGTTGTCGCCGAGGCCGAGATCGCGAGCCAGGACCGGGCCGATGACGGCGTTGGCCGTCCGGTAGAGGTAGGAAAGAAAGTAGCCGGCAGCGAAGGGCAGAAACAGGCGCACCCACAATTGGCGGGAATCGGTCGGCATCGTCATCAGCTCTCGGGTTTCACGTGGAACGCCGGTGGCGGGAATGGCTGAGCGGAATGCGCTTCCAGCCAGGCGGCACGTTCGACGATTTTGCGTTGCCAGCCTGCGGCGATGCCGGGCGTGTCAGCAAGTTGCAGCAGGGCTTGCGGAGGCGGACGATGCGAATGCCAGAGCTGCATTGCAGCCGCGAGGCTGGGTGCGCCATCGCTCACGGCAAGAGCGTCCAGCGTGTCGCCCGGACTTACCTGACCGGGCTGAAGTACCCGGAAGTACCAGCCGGTCAGATGGTGTTCGGCAATGAAAGCTGCCATCCCGTCGACCGCGAAGCGCGCATCGATCTTCCAGCACGGGTTGCGCGGCTGGCAGACCTGTAGCCGGGCGTCACCGAGCCCGAAAACTTCACCGATCCGCACCTGCGCCTCATCCAGCGTCGGGCTGGAGATATTTTCGCCAAGACAGCCGGGCTTCAATTGGCCAGCGATTTCGGGAAATGCCAGGGCAAGGCGCGCATAGTGGATCGCCGGGTAAAGGTGCACGGCCTTCTCCGGGCCGCCGTGTACGCGACGGTCGGCCTGTTCATCGCCGGCAAAGCCTTCGTGGCCGAGACCCAAGGGGGCGCTGACCGGATGCTTGAACATGCCTGTCGGCCGTCCGCTTTCAGGCAGGGGGGCGATGGTGCCGATGAAGAGGGAAACATGGCTCATGATGGCAAGATTGTGCCATCAATCCCACAGCCAGGCGGCACCGCGCACCCCCGAGGAATCCCCATGTGCCGGCGGCACGATTCGCGTGTAGAAAACGTCGGAAAAGACATGTGGACCGCAACAGGCGGGCAGATTTCGATAGAGCCGTTCCAGGTTTGAAAGGCCGCCGCCAAGGACGATAACGTGGGGGTCAAGCACATTGATAATGCCAGCCAGCGCCCGCCCGAGGCGTGTTTCATAGCGCCGCAGGGTCGCCTCGCAAGCGGCGTCGCCGGCTTGCGCACGGCTATCGATTTCCGGCGGCGCCAGAGTTTCTCCAGTCCGGCCTGCATGGTCGCGCATCAGCGCCAGCCCGCTGAGGTAGGTTTCGATGCAGCCGCTGCGGCCGCAATAACAGGCGGGCAACGGGAGATCGTCAGCGTCGGGCAGGGGCAGCGGATTGTGTCCCCATTCTCCGGCGATGGCGTTGGCCCCGCGGATGATCCGCCCGTTGACGACGATGCCGCCACCGACGCCGGTGCCGAGGATGACCCCGAAAACGACTTCCGCGCCCCGGCCGGCACCGTCGCTTGCCTCGGAAAGGGCGAAGCAGTTGGCATCGTTGGCGAGACGAACCTCGCGCCGCAGGAGCGCTTCCAGATCGCCACGCAGCGCTTGACCGATCAGGCAGGTCGAGTTGGCGTTCTTGATCAGTCCGCTGGCCAGCGATTCAGCACCGGGAATGCCGACGCCCACCGTCCCGCGCTGACCCAGTTCGCTTTCAAGCGCTGCGACCAGCCCGGCCACCGCCCTCAGGGTTGCCGCATAGTCACCCTGCGGCGTCGGGATACGGTGGCGCAATCGTTCGCTGCCATCCGCCACAAGCGCGATGGCCTCGATCTTCGTGCCGCCAAGGTCGACACCGATCCGTAGCCTGTTCACACGCTAACCGCCACGCCCTTCGGTGCGTCACGCTCGAGTTCGTCATTCCCTGTCGCCAGTGGATTGGCGTTAATATGTATTGCCATGTCCGTCGCCCCTTCGGATCATTCTGCATGAAGCGTCGGCCATCTGACAACCCTGGCGAGGGAAGCTTGTGAGGAGCCTTCGATGTTGGTGAAATTTGTATCGAGCGAAACCGGTGAGTTGATGATGTTCGCCGAAATGGCCAGCACCCTGTTGCGTGCGATTGGCAAGGAAACGAGCCGGCGTGGCACCTTCACCCGCGCGGAAATGCTGCCGGCCGCGCAATTGCTGCGCGAAGCGGTTGCGCGAGGCGAGGCGGATGACAACAAGGTCAATGATGACGATGACGGCAAGGAGCAGCCCGTTGCGCTCGGCCCCCGTGCCTGGCCGTTGATTGACATGCTGGAGCGTACCGCCAAGGGCGGTGCGCAGGCCAATATCGTTTGGGAAGCGACTGCGGATTTCTAGTGCCGGCCCTCGGGCTTGATGGTATTGCTTCAGCATTTTTTCCTGGAGTCGGCCTTCTTGCGCCAGCGGGCCGCATCAGCCGCAGTCGGTTCGGCAAATTTCCCGCCGCCGGCATTGGCCATATGAACGACGCCGCGCGCCACTTCGAGATCGGTCAGTTCCGGGTTGCCGCCCATTGCCGGCATTTTCCGAACACCGTGCAGTGCGGCTGGAACAAGATCGTCCAGCCCTTCGCGGACCAGTTTGCCCCAGCGTTTCTTGTTGCCAAACATGGGCGCGCCGTGCTTTCCGCTGCCATGACATTCGCTGCAGACAGCCTCGAAAACCTGTGCGCCGGTCTTCTCCTGGGCGAGAGCGGAGAACGGAAGGCTGCTCATGACGGTGAGGAGGGCAGCGGAATGAAGGCGCATGAGATGTTTCCCCGGGTGATCGGAATCAGAATCCTGAATTAATGCGATAGTTTGCGCATGAAGTTTTATCTCCCGCTCATTTTTGCCTGTTTTTGGGTGTCGACCGCGACCGCAGGGAGTGCAGGGCCAACCGGCGCCGCGCCACCCCGGGTGGCAGTCGATGTTGGCCATACGCTTGCCGAGCCGGGGGCAAGCAGCGCGCGCGGACGAACCGAGTTCGAGTTCAACCGGGAACTCGCCGGGCTGTTGGCCCTTGCATTGCGTACCCGGCGCGTGAAGGTGCAGGAGATCAATTTTGCCGGCGATATCGGCAGCCTGGCCGAGCGACCGGAAAAGGCGCGTGGCAGCGATTTCTTCATCGCTATCCATCATGATTCGATCGCTCCGGAGTACCTGCAATTCTGGGACTGGGATGGCAGCGAGGCGAGTTACACGACGCTCAAGCGCGGTTTCGGGATCTTCATTTCGCGACGCAACCCGGAACTTGCGGCCAGCCTGCGCTGTGCGTCGGCGATCGGCGCCACGCTGCGCCGGGGCGGTTTCGAACCTACGCAGTGGCACGCGCGAAAGCATCAACCGGCTGATGCCGAAAATGGCGTCTGGTATTACGACAATCTGGTGGTGCTCCACAAATCGACGTTTCCCGCCGTCCTCTTCGAGGCTGGCGTCATCAAGCATCGGGAGGAAGAACTGGAGTTGCTCGATGCGGATCGTCAGGCGCGCATGGCCGATGCGCTGGCGACCGGCATTGCCGCTTGCCTGTTCGTTACAGGAAAATCGGCTCGGGAGTGAGGTCGATCCCGAAGCGTGCGTGAACAGCGGCCTGCACCGCCGCCATCGTTCGCCGCACGTCGGCCCCGGTTGCGCCGCCGTGATTGACCAGCACCAAAGCCTGCTTTTCATACATGCCTACCGGGCCGAGGCGCTTGCCTTTCCAGCCGGCCTGCTCGATCAGCCAGCCGGCCGCCAGCTTGACCCGGCCATCCGGCTGCGGGTAGCGCGGCAGGGTCGGGTGATCGGCGCCGAGCTTTTCGGCAATGCCGCAGTCGACCACCGGATTGTGGAAGAAACTGCCGGCGTTGGGTGTCACCGCAGGATCGGGCAGCTTGCGCCGGCGAACTGCGATGATCGCTTGCGCGATATCCAGTGGCGTTGGCGAGGCGATGTTTCGGGCGGCCAGCTCCTGCGCCAGGTCGGCATAACGCAAGTTCGGTTGCCAAACCTTGGGCAGGCGGAACAGCACCGAGGTGATCGCCATCCGCCCGCTCAGATGCCAGCCTTCCTGCTTGAACAGGCTATTGCGGTAAGCAAAACGGCAATCCTTGCGGTCGACCGTCAGAAAACACTGCTTTTCGAAATCCCAGGCGTTCAGCGAATGCAGGTACTCGCCAACCTCCAGTCCGTAGGCACCGATATTCTGAATCGGCGCTGCCCCGACCCGGCCCGGAATCAAGCTCAGGTTCTCCAGCCCCGGCCAGCCCTGGGCCAGCGTCCACTGCACGAAATCATGCCAGTTCTCCCCGGCCCCGGCTCCGACATACCAGGCGTCTGCATCCTCGCTGAGCAGTTGCCGGCCGGCGATGGCCATATGCACGACGAGGCCGTCGAAATCGCCGTTCAGCACCAGATTGCTGCCGTCACCGAGGACGAAGCGGGGGGCATGCTTCAGTTCCGGGGCGACGAGCTGTGGCGATGCGGTGATTTCCACGTAACGGGCCGCCCTGCCGGGGAGGGCGAGGGTGTTGAAGGGGGCGAGGTCGACATTTTGTTTTTGCGTACTCATGTTGAGGATTTTCGTTGTTTTTGGTTTCGTTTGGCAGTGTTTTCCGCGCCGCAAGGCGGAACCCAGTGTTTAATCAAACACCCTAAAAACTCGGGCGAGAACCCGGCCAACCAAGGACCGGATTCTCGCCCGCAAGAGATGAAGTAAGGCGCCGACTAAAGCAATGGCGCCAGCCAGTATTCGGCGTCCTTGAGCGACATACCCTTGCGCTTGGCCCAATCTTCCAGTTGATCCCGCCCGATCTTCGGAATGGCAAAGTACGAAGCCGCCGGGTGGCCAATATAGAAACCGGAAACCGCTGCCGCCGGCATCATGGCGCAAGATTCGGTCAAGGTCATGCCGGCATTGTTCGGCGCATCGAGCAGGGCAAACAGTTCGCGCTTGGCGGTGTGGTCCGGGCAGGCCGGGTAGCCTGGGGCGGGGCGGATGCCGGCGTATTTTTCGGCGATCAGCGCGTCGTTGGTGAGCGCTTCATCGCTGGCGTAGCCCCAATATTTCTGACGAACTTGCAGATGCAGCCATTCGGCGGCGGCCTCGGCAAGACGGTCGGCAAGGGATTTGAGCATGATGGCCGAGTAGTCGTCGTGGGCTGCCTCGAACTCGGCAACCCGGCTTTCGATACCGAGACCGGCAGTGACGGCGAAGGCGCCGACATAATCGCGTTCGCCGACGAAGTCAGCCAGTGCCAGGTTGAAGCGGCCTTTGGGCTGCTTGTGTTGCTGGCGCAGGCCGACCCATCGGGTCAGTTCGGTTGTCCGTGAGTCATCGGCGAAGATGATGATGTCTTCGTTCTCGCTGTGCGCCGGGTAGAGGCCGAAGACGGCTCTTGCGGTCAACCAGTTTTCGCTGACGATTTTGGCGAGCATTTCCTTGGCATCGGCGAACAACTGACGGGCGGCTTCGCCGACTGTTTCACTGTCCAGAATGGCCGGGTAGCGGCCGGCCAGATCCCAACTCTGGAAGAAAGGCGACCAGTCGATGAGCAGCGCGAGGTCGGCCAATTCAAGATCGATGGCCTGCCGGCCGATCTGGTTCGGGATGGTGGGCGCAAACGGCTCGTTCCAAGTGAAACGATTGGCGCGGGCTTCATCCAGGGTCACCAGCGTGGCGCCCTTGCGGCCGGCGTGTTCGACGCGCACGGTTTCATATTCGGCGGCAATTTCGCCCATGTAGGCGTCGCGGTTGTCGGCCGACAGGAGCTTGGTGGCGACGCCTACCGCCCGCGAGGCATCCGGTACGTAAACAACGGCGCCTTCGGTGTTGGGGGCGATCTTGATCGCGGTGTGGGCGCGGCTGGTGGTGGCGCCGCCGATCAATAGCGGCTGCTTCATACCCTGACGCTGCATCTCGCTGGCGACGTGGGCCATTTCCTCAAGCGACGGCGTGATCAGGCCCGACAGGCCTATGATATCCACCTTGTGCTCGCGCGCCGCATGCAGAATGTTGTCGCAGGAAACCATGACACCGAGGTCGACCACGTCGTAGCCATTGCAGCCGAGCACGACGCCGACGATGTTCTTGCCGATGTCGTGGACGTCCCCCTTGACCGTCGCCATGAGGATCTTGCCCTTGGAGCCCAAGCCAGTACGGGTCTTTTCCGCTTCGATGTAGGGCAGCAGATGGGCGACGGCCTGCTTCATGACGCGGGCCGATTTGACGACCTGCGGCAGGAACATCTTGCCCGCACCAAAGAGGTCGCCGACATGGTTCATGCCGTTCATCAGCGGGCCTTCGATGACGGCGAGCGGCGGCTTGCCCACGGCTTCAAGCTGGGCGCGCACTTCTTCGGTATCGGCCACGACAAAATCGGTAATGCCCTTGATCAAGGCGTGTTCGAGGCGTTTCTCGACGGATTGCTCACGCCAGCTGAGGTCGGGGCCGGTGTCCCTGGCCTTGCCTTCCTTGACCGTCTGGGCGAAGTCGACCAGTGCTTCGCCGGCTTCCGGATTGAGGTTGAGTACCACGTCCTCGACCTTCCGGCGAAGTTCCGGCTCCAGATCGTCGTAGATGCCGAGCACGCCCGCATTGACGATGCCCATGGTCATGCCGGCCTTGATGGCGTGGTAGAGGAAGACCGTGTGGATCGCTTCGCGTACGGCGTCATTGCCGCGGAAGCTGAACGACACGTTGGAAACCCCGCCGGAAATGTGGGCGTGCGGCAGGTTCTGCTTGATCCAGCGCACCGATTTAATGAAATCGACCGCGTAGTTGTCGTGTTCCGGAATGCCGGTGGCGATGGCGAAAATGTTCGGGTCGAAGATGATGTCTTCGGCCGGGAAGCCGATGCTGAGCAGCAGGTCGTAGGCGCGCTTGGAAATCTCGGTCTTGCGGGCAAAGGTGTCAGCCTGGCCCTTTTCGTCGAAGGCCATGACGATGACCGCGGCGCCGTAGCGGCGGGCCAGCTTGGCCTGCTCGATGAACTTGGCTTCGCCTTCCTTCATTGAAATCGAATTGACGATGCCCTTGCCCTGGATGCACTTCAGGCCGGCCTCGATGACTTCCCATTTTGACGAGTCGATCATGATCGGCACACGGGAAATATCCGGCTCGGAGGCGATCAACTTGAGGAAGCGATCCATCGCGGCGAGGGAATCGAGCATCGCTTCGTCCATGTTGATGTCGATGACCTGGGCGCCGTTCTCGACCTGCTGGCGGGCGACGGCCAGCGCGTCGTCGAAGCGGCCTTCGAGAATCATCCGGGCGAAAGCCTTTGAGCCGGTGACATTGGTCCGTTCGCCGACGTTGACGTAGAGTGAATCAGCACCGACGTTGAACGGCTCCAGCCCGGACAGGCGCAGCTTCTTTTCGATTTTCGGCACTTTTCTCGGGTTGACCGCAGCAACCCGCTCGGCGATGGCCTTGATGTGCTCGGGCGAGGTGCCACAGCAGCCGCCGACGATATTGACGATGCCGGTCTTCGCCCAGCTCTCGATTTCATCGGCCAGCATCTCGGCCGTCTCGTCGTAGCCACCGAAGGCGTTGGGCAGGCCGGCGTTGGGGTGTGCGGAAACGTAGCAGTCGCAGACGCGGGAGAGTTCCTCGACGTACTGGCGCAGTTCCTTGGCGCCGAGCGCGCAGTTCAGGCCGAAGGACAGCGGCTGGATGTGGTTCAGCGAATTCCAGAACGCCTCGGCGGTCTGGCCGGACAAGGTGCGGCCGGAGGCATCGGTAATCGTCCCGGAAATCATTACCGGCCAGCGGCGTTTCGTCTGATCGAAAAAGGTTTCGATGGCGAACAGCGCGGCCTTGGCGTTCAGCGTGTCGAAGACGGTTTCGACGAGCAGGATGTCGGCGCCGCCCTCGACGAGGCCGGTGATGGCTTCGATGTAATTGGCGACCAATTCGTCGAAAGTAACATTGCGGTAGCCGGGGTCGTTCACGTCCGGCGAAATCGACGCGGTGCGGCTGGTCGGGCCGAGGACGCCAGCGACGAAACGCGGCTTGGCCGGGTTGGCGGCGGTGAATTCGTCGCACAGCTCACGGGCGAGGCGGGCGCCTTCGAAATTCAGCTCATAGACCAATTCGGTCAGGTTGTAGTCGGCTTGCGACACCGAGGTCGAGTTGAAGGTACAGGTTTCGAGAATGTCGGCGCCGGCTTCAAGATAATCGCGGTGGATTCCGGCGATGATGGCGGGCTGGGTCAACACCAGCAGGTCGTTGTTGCCCTTGAGGTCGTGCGGGTGACTTTTCAGGCGCTCGCCGCGATAATCGGCTTCCTGCAATCCGTGGCGCTGGATCATGGTGCCCATCGCGCCGTCGAGGACGAGCAGGCGTTTGGCGAGTAGGGCGGAGAGCTCGTTGGAACGGTCGGCTTGCAAGTTGATCACCTCGGCAGGGCTAAATTGCACCGGGAGGCGTCGCAAAAACAAACGGCGTCACAAACCGGCTGGGGTCTGCGAGCGCCGTTGATCATTGCCGAGCCTGGCCCCTTGAAAGGGTCGCAGCGCTCCTCGGCAGAGGCGCTAGTTTACTTCCCGCCGCCCGGACTGCCAAGTGCATTGATTTATTTAGGCTTTCATCGCGACACGCTTGCCGGCCTTCTTGAGCAGTCCGCTAGTGGTGTCGAAGTAAACATTGAAGTAGGTTTCCTCGTTGTGCGGCGTACCCTCGATGTGCCATTCCCAGACTTCCTCGCGCAGGTTGTCAAAAACGACTGAACTGGCTGGCCGGCCGAGCAGGCGGCGGATCTGGTCGCGCGTCATCCCTTCGCGGGCCTTCGCATAACTGGCTTCGGTCAGCACTTGGTCAAGTTTCCGGACGATCTGGTCCGGGCCGAGTGTGATCATGTAGCAATGTACGCTCGCCGGCTGCCGGGTGTATTCCCAGGTCACGCTGCCGTCCTCGTTGCGGAACTCGTAGCCGGGGTTGCCCAGCTTCGCGCGGACCTCGACGGCGGTCGTGACGCCCGGCCTGATGTCCTGCAGCACGACGCTATCGCATCCGGGCAGGATCGAGCAAATCGCCGCCAGCGCGGCGGATATCCAGTTGCGCGGTTTCATGGCCGGAGTTTACGCCCAACTTGCTTTGAGTTCATAATGGGTCGAGTTCAAATTTACGGATAGATCCATGCAAACGCTCGATCCATTAGCCGCCCACGATTTCCTGCAAGGTAATCCCGATGCCGTGTTTGTGGATTGCCGGACCGAGGTCGAGTTTATGTGTGTCGGCCATCCGAAGGGCGCCGAACACGTCGCCTGGCGGGAAGCCCCGGAATGGGAGGTCGATCCGGAGTTTGCCAACAAGGTCAAGCACTTGGTGGCGGGCAATCTGGCGCGGGCGGTACTGCTCATCTGCCGCAGCGGAGTTCGCTCGCGCGAGGCTGGCGAAGCCTTGGAGGCGGTGGGGTTCGCCAAGGTAATCAACGTCTCGGAGGGCTTCGAAGGCGCGCTCGATGAACATCACCATCGCGGCACGCTCGGCGGCTGGCGCTTCCACGGTTTACCGTGGCAACAGAACTGAGTTCCGGTAAAACAGGGCGGACAGGGCACCCAGAATAAGGAACCCGGCCATCGCGATGGCCAGGCTTAGGGTCGATCCCCAGACCGCGGGGGCGACCAGCGCGGCGACTACGCCGTTGAACCCGGATTGCATGAAGGTCTGGCACGACGCCGCCATGCCGCGGTTGTCGGGGAATGGGTCGAGCGCAAAAAGCGTCAGGTTGGGCATCGCCAGCGACATGCCCAGCGTGTAGACGAACAGGGGCGCGACGCTCCATGGCAGACCGGGCGGCAAGGCCAGATTCACGCCGAGATTGATCAGCGCGGCGGTGACCATGATGCCGTACCCCAGTCTGACGGTGGCACCCGGCGAGCGTTTGCCGGCAAGATGGCCGGATAGGCCAGAGCCGAGCATCAAGCCGCCCATCGCTGGGCCGAACAGCCACAGGAAACCGGTTTCCGAAACGCCGAGGTGGGTCATCAGGAAGACCGGCGCGGACAGAACATAGACAAAAAATCCGGAGAAATTGAGCGACAGCGCCCCGCAGGCGAGCAGGAAGGGTGGTGAGGTCAGAACGTTCCAGTACGCTTTGCCGAGATAGGCGGGGTGGAGCGACTGGCGCTTTTCCGGCGGTAGCGTCTCGGGCAGGAGTTTCCAGCAGGCGATCCAGAGTAGCGCGGTCGACGCCACCAGGAAGGCAAAAACCGAGCGCCAGCCGAACCACGTCTGTAGCCAGCCGCCGATCAGCGGCGCGATGACTGGCGCCAGCGCGAACATCATCGTGATCTGCGAAATCAGGCGCTGGGCCGGCGGGCCGTCGAACAGATCGCGGACGATGGCGCGCGAGATGACCATGCCGGCGCCGGCGGTTACGCCCTGCAGTGCCCGCCATACCCAGAGCTGCTCGATCGAGGTGGCGAAGGCGCAGCCGACGGAGGCGGCGCCGAACAGCGCGAGGGCGACGAGAATCACGCGCCGCCGGCCAAAGCGGTCGGACAGCGCGCCATGCCACAGCGTCATCACGGCGAAGGCCAGCAAGTAAGCCGACAGTGTCTGCTGGACCTGGATCGGGGTCGCGTTGAGGTCTTGAGCGATCTCGTGGAAAGAGGGCAGATAGGTGTCGATCGAGAACGGGCCAAGCGCCGCCATGCCGGCGAGCAGGATGGCGAAGGTACGCGTCGAGCGCTGCGCTTCAGCCACCGGGGAGGCGTCGGTACTGGATTGCTTCGGCGATGTGCGGCGCGCGAACGGTCGCGCTACCGCCGAGGTCGGCGATGGTGCGGGCGACCTTGAGGATGCGGTGCCAGGCGCGTGCCGAGAGATCGAGGCGCTGGCTGGCCTGCTTGAGCAGGCTGGCGCCGGCCGCGTCCGGGGCGCAGAGGGTTTCGACCTCGCCCGGGTCGAGGCGGGAATTAGGTTTGCGCTGGCGTTCGTCCTGGCGGGCCAGCGCCGCTTCGACGCGACTGCGCACAGCCGCTGACGATTCGCCATCTGCCTTGCCGTCGAGTGCTTCGACAGGCAGCGCAGGAACTTCGATCAGCAGATCGATGCGGTCGAGGAAGGGGCCGGAAAGCTTGCCGCGGTAGCGCGCGATCTGGTCCGGCGTGCATCGGCACTTTCCGTTACGGTGGCCGCTGAACCCGCAGGGGCAGGGATTCATCGCGGCGATCAACTGGAATTCAGCCGGGAATTCGGCGTGCCGCGCCGCGCGGGCAATGTGGATGCGGCCGGATTCGAGCGGCTCGCGCAGGGTTTCCAGAACCTTGCGGTCGAACTCCGGAAGTTCGTCGAGGAACATCACGCCTTGATGAGCCAGCGAGATTTCCCCCGGCCGTGGCGGGTTGCCGCCACCGACCAGCGCGACGGCCGAGGCGGTATGGTGCGGCGCGCGATAGGGGCGCTGGCCGAATTGCTCGGGGCGGAACTGGCCGACCAGTGACAGCACGGCGGCTGAGGCCTTGGCGGCTTCGCGGCCAAGCGCCGGCATCAGTCCGGGCAGGCGGGCGGCGAGCATCGATTTTCCTGAACCAGGCGGGCCGATCATCAACAGCGAGTGGTTTCCGGCAGCGGCAATTTCCAGCGCTCGCTTGGCCTGGCTCTGGCCACGGACTTCGCTGAGATCGGGGAAAACCGGCTGATTTTCGAGGTCGACCGCAACAGGACTGGTCAGTGATGCCTGTCCGCTCAGGTGAGCGCACACTTCCAGTAGCGAACTCGCCGAGAAGACGTTTTCGCAGCCGGTCAGCGCCGCTTCGCGGGCGCTGCTGGCGGGCAGGATGAACGATTTGCCGGTGTCGGCCGTCTGCAGGGCCATGGCCAGCGCACCGCGCACCGGGCGCAGTTCGCCCGACAGCGAGAGTTCGCCGGCAAACTCGTATTCAGCGAGCGGCGGGTTTGGAATCTGGCTGCTGGCAGCCAGAATGCCGAGGGCGATCGGCAGGTCGAAACGGCCTGATTCCTTGGGTAGATCGGCCGGGGCCAGATTGACCGTAATCCGCTTGGCGGGAAATTCGAAGCCGGAGTTGATGATGGCGGCGCGAACACGGTCGCGCGCTTCCTTGACCTCGGTGTCAGGAAGCCCGACCAGCGTGAAGGTGGGTAGTCCGCTGGACAGATGCACCTCGACTGTCACCGGGGGCGCCTGCAGGCCGTCCAACCCACGGCTGTGCGCGATGGCGAGCGCCATCCTTGATTACTGCGCCGGCCGCGCTTTTTCCAGCGCCTCGACGCGGGCTTCCAGCTCCTTCAGTTTTTCGCGGGTACGGGCCAGCACGTGCGCCTGGATATCGAATTCCTCGCGGGTCACGACATCGAGTTTGGCGAGCAGGCCGCTCATTGCAGCCTTGGCATTTTTCTCAAAATCCTTGGCAGGTGAGTTGGCGAGCAGGGTGCTCATCTTGTTGCCGATTTCTTCAAGTGTTTTCGGGTCGAGCATGGGAATCCTCCGTGATCGAAAAAGTGTAACACAGCAGCTTGCCGGCCCATTTTGGTGGCCCAGCACGTCAGTGGTGCGCCGGTGTTGGTTAACGCACCGAATCAGTGCGTTAACCAACTATTGCCCGTCGTCGGCCGTGAAATCCGCCTTGATTTTCATCAAAAACAGATCTGGCACGGGTCATGCTTATGCTGTGCTGCACAATTTCCTTTTTTCATTTTTTACTTTCACAGCAGGAGAAACATGATGAACAAGACCTTGATCGCTTTGGCCCTTGCTGGCGCATTTGCTGTTCCCGCTTATGCCCAGACTTCTTCCTCGGATGCCACCGGCGCGCCACCCGCTGAAGCAGTCGAGACGGGTCCGCATACCTTTACCGGCAACATGACCATTGCAACCGATTACCGGTTTCGTGGCATTTCCCAGACTTTTGGCAAACCTACGATTCAAGGCGGGGTCGATTACAGCCACGAGAGCGGTATCTATCTTGGCAACTGGAACTCCAATATAAATGAGGCGACTGGTTATCCCGGTGGCAGCATCGAAATGGACTTCTACGGTGGTTGGAAGAAATCGTTTGACGACTTCGGTGTCGATCTTGGTTTGCTCTACTACTACTATCCTGGCACTGATACTGGTTTCTATTCGCCCTGCAATGCGAAGAACGGTATTACATGTGCCACCGGTCGTGTGGACAATACTGAAATGTACTTGGGGCTTAGCTGGAAAACCCTTTCCTTCAAGTGGTCGCATGCACTCTCCGACTATTTCAGCATCCCCGGCACCTCGGGTACCAACTATTTCGACCTGTCAGGCACTTACGATCTAGGCGAAGGCTGGGGCGTCAATGCCCATGTCGGCTATACCGACCTGCGCGACTTCCAGAGCCTCAATGGCGACAGCGGCAAATATACCGACTGGAAGCTTGGCGTAACCAAGGATTTCAGCGGCTGGGTGGTTGGCCTGGCTTATGTCGATACCAACGCCAAGGGTTCCAATCTGGGCGATACCTATCGTTACATCAATACCAACGGCAAGGAGCTTGATGCCGGCAAGGCTACCGCTGTCCTGTCGCTCACCAAGACTTTCTAATCCAGCCCGGATCCTCCCCGTCGGTGAGCAGGCCGGCGCTAGCGGGGAAGAGCCAATATCAATTTTTTTGGGGAAAACTCATGAAATTCGTTACCGCCATCATCAAGCCGTTCAAGCTTGACGAAGTGCGTGAAGCGCTGTCCGCCATCGGCGTGCAGGGGGTCACGGTCACTGAAGTGAAAGGTTTCGGACGGCAGAAGGGACATACCGAGCTGTACCGCGGCGCCGAATATGTCGTCGATTTTCTGCCCAAGGTAAAGATCGAGGCTGCTGTCAGAGCTGATCAGGTCGAACAGGTCATCGAAGCCATCGAAAAATCGGCCAGTACCGGCAAGATCGGTGACGGCAAGATCTTTGTTTACGACCTCGAACAAGTCATTCGTATCCGCACCGGTGAAACCGGTGACGATGCCCTTTAAGGAGCGAATCATGAAACACGTTTTCGCATTGCTGGCACTGGTCGGTGCCGTCGCCTTGGGCGCACCTGCCTGGGCCGAAGAGAAGGTGGCTGCTCCGGCGGCAACCACAACCGTCGCTGCGCCGGCTGCCGCAGCCGCGGCAGCAACGCCCGCTGAGGCTGCTCCAGTGGCCGCTCCGATCCCACCCAACAAAGGCGATAATGCCTGGGTGATGATCAGTGCTGCCTTGGTCATCCTGATGTCCATCCCGGGTCTGGCTCTGTTCTACGGCGGACTTGTCCGCTCGAAGAACATGTTGTCCGTGTTGATGCAGGTCTTCGTTACCTTCTCGCTGATTTCCGTATTGTGGGTAATATATGGTTACTCAGCAGCGTTCACCGAGGGCAACGAATTTTTCGGGGTACTCGACAAGCTCTTCTTGAAAGGTATGACCGTCGACTCGGTCGCCGCGACCTTCACCAAGGGCGTGAATATCTCCGAGTTCGCCTACGTGATCTTCCAGGGCGCCTTCGCGGCGATTACCTGTGCCCTGATCGTCGGTGCCTTTGCCGAACGCGCCAAGTTCTCCGCGATCCTCGTCTTCATGGTGATCTGGTTCACGTTGTCCTACATCCCGATGGCACACATGGTTTGGTACTGGGCTGGCCCGGATGCCTACATCGACGCCGCCGCAGGTGAAGCGGCCGGCAAGACCGCGGGCTTCCTGTTCCAGAAGGGCGCGATCGACTTCGCCGGCGGTACCGTGGTGCATATCAACGCCGCAGTGGCCGGCCTGGTCGGTGCCTACATGATCGGCAAGCGTACCGGTCTGGGCAATGTTTCGATGGCCCCGCACAGCCTGACCTTTACGATGATCGGTGCTTCCCTGCTGTGGTTCGGCTGGTTCGGCTTCAACGCCGGCTCCGCGCTCGAAGCTTCGGGCGGTGCCGCTCTGGCCATGGTCAACACCTGGATTGCAACGGCTTGCGCCGCCCTGTCCTGGATGTTTGCCGAGTGGATCATCAAGGGCAAGCCTTCCATGCTGGGTGCTGCTTCAGGTGCGGTTGCCGGTCTGGTGGCGATTACTCCGGCGGCCGGCTTCGTCGGTGTCATGGGTGCGATCGTGATCGGACTGCTCGCTGGCATCTTCTGCCTGTGGGGTGTCAATGGCCTGAAGAAGATTCTCGGCGCGGATGACTCGCTCGACGTCTTCGGTGTCCACGGCGTCGGCGGCATCCTTGGTGCCATCCTGACCGGCGTCTTCGTCGATCCGGCCCTTGGCGGCACGGGCGTCTATGACTACGTGGCCAACAAGGTCGGCGACTTCGACATGGCGACGCAGGTGATCTCCCAGTTGTGGGGTGTCGGCACCGTCATCGTCTGGTCGGGCGTAGTCTCCCTCGTCGCTTACAAGCTGGTGGATATCGTTATCGGCCTGCGGGTGCCGGAAGACGAAGAGCGTGAAGGTCTCGATGTCACCTCGCACGGTGAAACCGCCTACCACCTCTAAGCAAGCAATTCATAGTCTCTCTCCTTTCGGGCACCTACGGGTGCCCTTTTTTTTGTCTGATAATCAGGATGACGGTGCTTGAATTTTCTCGTCCCGGATGGCGGCCTGTGTCACAATCCTTGGCTGAATTTTGCATGACAACTTATTACAAGCCTCGAATTACATTGGAAAAATAGAAAATGAAAGTCACTAAAGCCAATGGGCGCATCGGCGCTCTTCTTCTGGCGGCCGTGGGTAGTGCCAGTGCTGCGCTAGCCCAGACGCCGCCTTCCAGTGCAGCCGATTGTCGCGGCATCGCGGCAAGCATGGAGCGCCTGGCCTGCTATGACGCTGTCAGCGGATTTGCCGGAGATTCTCCCAAGGGCGCTGCGGCCGCAGCCACAGCCGCTACTGCCACTGCGACGGCGCCGGCCACTTCCGTGGAAGGAATGCGCGCCGACAGCGATGTGGTAGCGCGCCCGACGACGACGTCGATGATTGACACCGCATGGGACTTCGATCCCGCCTCGGCACCGTTTGACATCCGCTTCCACAACGCGAACTACCTGCTTCTCGGGCGCTATACCGACAACGTCAACAATTCACCGTTTTCGCCCTTGTTCCAGGGAACCGGGCAAACGCAGCAGGACCTCAGCAGCACCGAGGCGAAATTCCAGATCAGCTTCAAGGCGCGCCTGTGGACCACCGACGACCGGCGCTGGGGCCTGTGGGCCGCCTACACCCAGCAGAGCCAGTGGCAGTTGTACAACGGTGACACGTCGCGCCCGTTCCGCGAGAACAACTACATGCCGGAACTGTTCGTCAGTTACCGGCCGGGTGTGGACCTCGGTGGCGGCTTCAACTGGAACCTGCTGAATTTTGGTTACAACCACCAGTCGAACGGGCGCTCCGACCTGATCACCAACGGCACCAACAACGGACTGTCGCGGAGCTGGGACAGACTCTTCGCCGAGTTCGGTGTCGAGCGCGAAAACCTCGCGTTGTTCGGTACGGTCTGGTACCGCCTGCCGGAAGATTCGAACAAGGACGACAATCCCAACATCACGGATTACTACGGCTATGGCAAGCTTAGCGCGCTGTACCGCTGGCGCGGCAACACCTTCTCCGCCTCGGTACGGGGCAACCTGAGTACCGGCAAGGGCGCCGTCGAGGCCAACTGGTTCTCGCCACCGCTCCTTGGTCCGTTGCGCGGTTACGTGCAGGTCTTCTCGGGTTACGGCGAAAGCCTGATCGACTACAACTGGAACCAGACCACCATTGGCGCCGGTGTCGCATTGAGCGACGGGCTCTAGCCTTGCTGTATAAGGGGATGCTTCTCGGCGTGTTCGTCGTTTTGCGCTGAAAATACCGGGAACCACCCTTGTTCCGGCAAGGGACGGATGCAGTTGCGTCCGGCTGCCTTGGCCTGATAGAGCGCATCGTCGGCCATCATGGTGGCCTGGTCGAGGCTTTCGTCGCCGGGATCGCAGCGTGCAATGCCGCAACTGATCGAAAGCCTGACCTCACCGCGCGGGCTGCGCACGGTGATCTGGTTGACTGCATTGCGAATCCGGTCGGCAACCAGATGGGCGCCCGCCAGCGAGGTATCCGGTAGCAGCAGACGGAACTCGTCGCCGCCGGCGCGCGCGAAGATGTCCAGTTCACGCAAGTTTTCCGTAACGACGGCGACGAACTGGCGCAGCGCTTCGTCACCGGCGGCGTGTCCAAGGCGGTCGTTGATTTCTTTGAAGCGGTCGAGGTCGATGACGACCAGCGCCAGTTCGCCACCATTGCGCGCCAGTCGGGACATCTCGTGACGGCCAAGATCGTAGAAAGTGCGCAGGTTGTAGGCGCCGGTCAGGAAATCGGTGGCCGCGAGAACTTCCAGGCGGCGTTCGAGGGCCTTGCGCTCGGAAATGTCGAGCATTGCGCCAACGATGCCGTCCGGCATGCCTGCGGAATCCAGGAAAACCGCCTTGTGAAAAACGACATCATGAATGCTGCTGTCGGCAAAACTTACACGCGACTCATAGGTCTGCGTTCCACCCTGGGCCAGATGTTCGATATCCACGTTGTCGCATAGCCTGGCAAACTCCACCGAGGCGACGTCGAATACCGTCTTGCCGACAATTTCGGCGACCGACAGGCCGAGGTAATCCTCGAAAGCCTTGTTGCAGGCGATGTAGCGGCGATCGCGATCCTTGATGTAAATGGGGATCGGCAGGGTATCGACAGTCGCCTGCAGGCGCAGCAGATGGGCCAGGCTGGCCGACGGGAGGGTTTCCCCGCAGGCCATGCGCGGCTGGTGTTCAAGGCGTATGACGATCAGTTCGATGCGCTCGAGATCTTCCATGGCGCAACAGTCCGCCGCGTCGCTCTGGATTATGCGCCGGGCCAGCGCCGGGTTCCAGGGATCGAGCAATACAACGTGCGGGAAGCCGCTCGGGCACATGGGATGAAAGCGCTGCTGCCAGTCCGCGTAGGCGGCTTCCCCGTCGATCGCCACGAGCACGGCCAGCGCCGTATTGGCCTGATCGCAATCGCCGCTGCACGGGTTGGGATTGACGACAACCAGCCCGGCCAATGCCGGCAGCGCCGCACGCTTGCTGAGGCGCAAGTCGAGGAGCAGCAGGCGGGGTGGTTGCAGAAGGTCGGGCATGGATTTATTCCAGTTTTAGCTGGTTCCATATTAGGAGCTGGTGATCTGCGGCGACATGAAATATTCCTCACTTGCGAGCGATCATTCGGCCGGATTGCCGCTCCGCCGTGAAATATTTCTCGGTTTGCCGTGAATAGTTACGCGCCTGGTGCTGACGCCCGGGCATATTCTCTGCCGGGCGATTTTCAGCCTGAAAAGCGGGTTGACCGCGCCCGGCGGTCCAGTGCCAGCCGTTGGTCTTATGGTGCTAGCGGAAGACTACCGTCTTGTTGCCATGCACCAGTACCCGGTCTTCCAGGTGATAGCGCAGGCCGCGGGCGAGAACGGTCTTCTCGATGTCCTTGCCGTAGCGCACCATGTCTTCCGGTGAATCGGAATGGTCGATGCGGATCACGTCCTGCTCGATGATCGGGCCGGCGTCGAGTTCGCTGGTGACGTAGTGGCAGGTGGCGCCGATCAGCTTGACGCCGCGCGTGTAGGCCTGATGGTAAGGCTTGGCGCCGGCGAAGCTGGGCAGAAAACTGTGATGGATGTTGATGATGCGGCCGGCCAGCGCGTCGCACAGTCCCGGCGACAGGATCTGCATGTAGCGGGCGAGGACCATCGAATCGCCGCGTACGTCGTCGAATATGCGGCGGATCTCGTCCTGGGCAGCCTGCTTGTTGTCGCCCGAAACCGGAACGTGATGGAAGGGGATGCCATGCCACTCGACGAAACCGCGAAACGTGTCGTGGTTGGAAATGACGCAGGGAATCTCGATGTCGAGTTCCTTGGCCTGCCAGCGCGCCAGCAGGTCGTAGAGGCAATGTTCCTGCTGCGAAACCAGCACGACGACGCGGCGCTTGACGGCGCTGTCGTTGATCCGCCAATTCATTTGCAGCGGCTCGCCAACCTCGGCGCGAAAACGGTCGCGGAACTCTGCCAACAGGAAGGGCAGCGTATCGGCCTTGATCTCGATGCGCATGAAATAGCGACCGGTCAGCGCGTCGGAATGGAAACTCGATTCGAGAATCCAGCCGCCGTTCTGCGCAATGAAGCCGGAGACCCTGGCGATGATGCCGACCTGGTCCGGGCAGGAGGCGGAGAGCGTGTAGAAACGGTCGCGATGCATGGCTTTTGGTTCAGGCGGCTTTGGCGAAAGCCTTGTCGATTTCACGGCGCATGTCGTCGTAATTCAGGACGACCGGGTATTGCGGGAATTCGCGGATGACGTTTTCCGGCGGGTGGAACAGGATGCCACCGTGGGCTTCGCCGAGCATCGCGGTATCGTTGTAGGAATCACCGGCGGCAACGATCGTGAAGTTCAGTTCCTTGAAGCGCTTGACCGCTTCCCGCTTCTGGTCCGGCATGCGTAGCTGGTAGGCGATCAGCATGCCGTCCTTGTCAGCTTGCAGCGAATGGCAGAACAGCGTGGGCCAGCCGAGTTGGCGCATCAGCGGATGGGCGAATTCATAGAAGGTGTCGGACAGGATGACGACCTGATAATCCTCGCGCAGCTTGTCGAGGAAGGCGCGGGCACCCGGCATCGGGCCCATTTCGGCAATCACCTTCTGGATATCCGGCAGCCCGAGCTTGTGCTCGCGCAGGATGTTCAGGCGGTAAGTCATGAGCTTGTCGTAGTCCGGCTCGTCGCGAGTCGTGCGCTTGAGTTCCGGAATGCCGGTGCGCTTCGAGAATTCGATCCAGATTTCGGGGACGAGGACTCCTTCGAGATCAAGGCAGACGATTTGCACGGGTTGGCTCCAGCGACGTTTTCGGAAAAGCCGCGATTTTACCTTATGGGGGGTGGATTTCGGGGTGTTTGGGGCGTTGACCGCGACAAGCGAGGGGAAAACCGTTACTCGGGCGGCAGGGTTCGGCCACAAGCGGTCCTCTGGTCCTTCTAAATTCGCAGCTATCAAACGGCAGGTCTCAGTCACAAAAGGGACTGAAGGCCCCCGGAGAGCTTTTCGTTGTCATCAAAGCTTCCCCTGCTAGCATCAAACTCCCTAGAGAGCCGTCGGAGATACTGCTCGGTTGAATTTCGGCGCTCTCGCGATGTCAAATTACTCGCGCGTAGTTTCAGGTGCCGTATCAGGATAAAAATAGTCTTGTCCCAACATTGGAGCACTGAGCATGAAACGACAATCAATAGAGAAGAATTTCATCGCGGCAATTGCGACATTTCTATTCGCCGCCACGCTGGTCGCCGCGCCAGTTGTGGCGCAGACTGTCACTGGCGTGCTGGGATCGCCCAGCGCCACGACCACGATCAAGGGGAATCAAATCCCCGCGCCGGAGCCGAAATTCGGCGGCGTGATCACGCCAGACGCCACGACTTCCAAGCCATGGTGGCCCCCCACCATTACGCCGCGCAAGGGCGCGCCAAACGTACTGTTGATCATGACCGACGATCAGGGCTATGGCGTCAGCGGCACATTCGGTGGCGTCATCCCGACGCCGGCGCTGGACCGGGTTGCCAAAGCTGGACTGCGCTACACGCAAATGCATTCGACCTCGTTGTGCTCGCCCACGCGGGCGGCGCTGATCACGGGCCGCAACCACCACTCGGGCGGGTTCGGCGTGATCACCGAGTTGTCGACCGGCTTCCCTGGCTACGACTCCATCATCGGGCAGGACAACGCGACCATCGGCCGGGTCCTCAAGGACAACGGCTTCGCGACCGCGTGGATCGGCAAGAACCACAACACGCCGGCCTTCCAGTACAGCGAGGCGGGCCCCTTCGACCAATGGCCAAGCGGCATGGGCTTCGACTATTTCTACGGCTTCATGGGCGGCGAGACCGACCAGTGGACGCCTTACCTGTTCCAGAACAACCGGCAGGTATTCCCGTGGATCGGCAAGCCCGGCTACAACCTCACCACCGACATGGCCGACGAGGCCATCAAATACATGAAGGCCCTCCAGGCCTCGGCGCCCGACAAACCCTTCTTCCTGTACTACGTCCCCGGTGGAACCCACTCGCCGCACCATCCGACGCCGGAGTGGATCGCCAAGTTCAAGGGCAAGTTCGACATGGGCTGGAACGCCCTGCGTGACCAGATCTTCGCCAACCAGAAGCGTCTGGGCGTCATCCCCGAGAACACGAAGCTGACCGACTGGCCTGACAGCCTGCCGAAATGGGAAACCCTGTCGGCCGACCAGAAGAAGCTCTTTGCGCACCAGGCCGAGGTGTTCGCGGCCTACGCCGCCTACACCGACCACGAGATCGGCCGCGTGATCCAGCAGGTCGAGGACATGGGGCAACTCGACAACACGCTGATCATCTACATCGTCGGCGACAACGGCACCAGCCCGGAAGGCACGCTGGGCGGCACGCCGAACCAGTGGACCGCCTACAACGGCATCCTCGACTTCCCCGTGACCGAGCAGCTCAAGTTCTACGACGCCTGGGGCTCGGCTGACAGCTACCCGCACATGGCGGTCGGGTGGTCGTGGGCGTTCGACACGCCGTTCAAGTGGACCAAGCAGATCGGCTCGCACTTCGGCGGCACGCGCCAGGGCATGGCGATTTCGTGGCCGAACCGCATCAAGGACGCGGGTGGCGTGCGCACGCAATTCCACCATGTCATCGATATCGTGCCAACGATCCTTGAAGCCACGGGCGTTGCGGCGCCGCAGATGGTCGATGGCATCAAGCAAAAACCAATCGAAGGCGTGAGCATGATCTACACCTTTGACAAGGCCAACACCAACGCGGCCTCGACGCGCAAGACCCAGTACTTCGAGATGATCGCCAACCGCGGCATCTACCAGGACGGCTGGTATGCCGCGACGACGCCGCCGCATGGGCCGTGGATACTGAACGCACCGCTCCCCGCACCGAAGGACTACAAGTGGGAACTGTACAACCTGACCGAGGACTATTCGCAGGCCAACGACCTGGCCGCGAAGATGCCCGACAAGCTCAAGCAGATGCAGGCGGTATTCGACCGGGAGGCGGCCAAGTACCAGGTGCTGCCGTTGAATAACGACACCTTTGCGCGCGCACTCGCACCGCGGCCCAGCGCCACTGCGGGCAAGACCCTATTTAGCTACACCGGCGTCAATGCCGGCATCCCGGTCGCCAACGCGCCGAACATCCTGGGCAGGTCGTACAGCGTCTCCGCCGATGTCGACGTGCCGCAGGGCGGTGGCAACGGCATGCTCGCCACGCTTGGCGGACGCTGGGGTGGCTGGGGGCTGTACCTGCTCAACGGCAAGCCGGTATTCAACTACAACATGCTCATCCTCACCCAGTACCGTTGGGAAGGTCAGGATGCATTGACGCCAGGCAAACACCGGATCGAGTTCGATTACACCTACGACGGCCCCGGCATCGCCAAGGGGGGCTCCGGTGTATTGAAGGTGGACGGCAAGGTCGTCGCCACCGGAAAGCAGGCCAACTCGATTTCCTTCCTTCAGGTGGCGGACGAGACCTTCGACGTGGGGGTCGACACCCGCACGGGGGTGAACGACAAGGACTACCAGCTGCCATTTGCGTTCAACGGCAAGATCGACAATTTGACCGTCAAACTCGGGCCACCACAATTGTTGCCGGCGGAACAGAAGAAGGTGGCAGAAGCGGCAGCAAAAGCGAACGACTAGCGGGGAAGGCAGGTACCCTAAACGCTTTCCATGTTTCAAATGCGCCATGGCATTTCTCCAACCTCCCGAAGCAAAAAATGGCTTACGTTGTTACCGAGAACTGCATCAAGTGCAAATACACGGACTGCGTGGAAGTCTGTCCGGTTGACTGTTTCCACGAGGGTGCCAACTTTCTGGCGATCGACCCAGACGAGTGCATTGATTGCTCGCTTTGCGTACCCGAGTGCCCCGCAGAGGCTATCTTTGCGGAGGATGATGTGCCGGATAGTCAGCGTAAATTTATCGCGCTGAATGCCGAGTTGGCGAAGGCTTGGCCGGTGATTGCCGAGCGTCGGGAACCCCTTGCCGACGCCGATAAGTGGAATGGAACGCTGGACAAACTCAATCAACTCGAACGTTGATTCTTTTTTGCATCCATGCAGCAAATAGCTGGCGAACAGGCTTCAGTGTGAATGGCGCGGAATATGGAGCCAGCGTGGCGGAGCAAAAGGGAGCCAGTCGATTGCTTAAAATGGACTCCTGAGAGTCCGGGTTGTGCTGCTGG